>ENA-OWPI01004333-OWPI01004333.1-marine-metagenome-genome-assembly--contig:-NODE-4333-length-11420-cov-4.504717_pt1 | contig 11420 bp, 1 predicted proteins | sample MGYA00238138_ERZ651775 | MGnify/ENA primary metagenome ERZ651775 (study PRJEB26906, sample SAMN06265043) | marine metagenome | isolation source: Helgoland LTER site | place: Germany:Helgoland, sampling...
TCCTCCTTGGTCTTGACGAAGGTCGTTTCCCAGTCGCGAGTGCCGTGGAAGTGATCATCTCCATCTTCAGGTCCTTCGATGAGCTCAGTCGGAATGGACGGCTTCTTGTACGGAGAGTCGACGTACTCCTTCTTGATGTAGGTCTTCTCCTCCGTCTTGATGTTCTGATTGGCCTCCTTCTCCTTCTCCTTCCGCTCCTTCTCCAGGTACTCGTCCACCTGCTTCTGGAGTGCGGGAGGTAGTGGTGGAATCTCCGGCTCCTTGTTGATGCTGACGAAGCGCACTTTCACCCACTTGATCTCGTACCTCTCCTCCCACGCATCCCACACGCGTTGTTGGATCCACTCGTCCCGTGGCGGTGGTCCAGGGGGATTGCGTCCGCTCTTGGGGTACGGAGTCGTGGGAGGTGGCGGAGGACGATCATCATCCGTCTCAGTCCCAGAGTCGGGTGTGACGTAGCCCAAGTTGTTGGGGTAGGTGTTGGGCCCTGATGATGGTGGAGGCTCAACTCGTTTCGGGGCCGGAGGAGGCGGAACGAAGTCGTTCATGACGACGTTCACTGGTGTTGGTGATGCCTTTGTCATCGGTGGTGCCTTCGTTGGAGGTGGAACCTTCACCGGTGGCGGCATCTTGACCTTGGGAGGCGCCTTCATCGCAGGCGGCATCTTGACCATGGGAGGCGCCTTCGTCGGAGGCGGCGGTGGCGGCGGCACGTACTCCTCCTTGGGAAGCGGAGGGGTGAACCTCGGAGGTGCTGCTGGCGGAGGCCTCCACTCCGGCAGGGGGAGGTTCGCCCAGGGGTTCTCATCAGAGTCGCTCGGCGAGAAGGTGGAGTTGTCGTCCTCGCCGTGAATCCGTAGCTTCGCCTTCTTCTTCGGGTTCACGCTCTCCTTGATGTTCTCCTCGGGCTTGATGGTCGGGATTGGTGGAGGTGCAGGACGTTGCTGTCGACGGATCTCCTGCATCTTCTTCCTCACGCTTTCCTCGGCCATCTTGGCGATCTTCGCCTCGAGCACCTTCTCCCACTCAGCCTTCTCCGGGCGATCTGGCTCTTCGCGAACACGTTTCGCCTGAGCACGCCGCCATCTCCCGGGAGTACTGGTGGTTGTTCCCGTAGCCGCCGTAGCCTTGTCCATGACCTGGTGTTGTGATCCAGCTGGGTCAGTCGAACTCGCAGCCGTGAGAGAGGAGATGACGCAGGTCTGCTCCTCTGAAGACGCTCCGTTGATCTCAGTGAGCGAGTTCATGATAGCTTCACGAAGGTCATGATCATCTTCATCGTCATCATCTGCGTCCATGCGGTAGTGCTCAGTGACGACGTTCGTTCCGTGAGGGCGGAAAGGTTTGGTCTTCCCGCTCTTCACGTGGTCGCACTCGGCATCACCTTTCCAGTGGCCGTATTTGCCACAGTCAAGGCACTTGCCTGTCTTCTTGCCGATGACGTTCGTGCTTGACGCTCCGGATCCGTGGGACTTGCCTTTCCCCTTGCCCTTCGGGGTCTTGCGCCATCCCTTCGTCTTCGAGCGCATCTTCTTGCCAGCGCGCATGAACTGCACGAAGGCGCCGAAGAGCTCCTGAAGATCATCCTCGTCATCCTGCTCGTCATCGTCTTCAGGCGCAGCCTCAGGATCTTGCTCGGCATCTTCATCTTCTCCATGTTCATCTTCATGATCGTCTTGTCCATCTTGTTCATCACCATCCTCCTCATCCTCCTCGTCGTACTCGTAGTAGTCATCTTGATCTTGATCGACGGGATCGACGTGGTTGGTGCCGAACTTCCGGGGACGCCATGACTTTCCACCACCCTTCTTGCCGTTGTTGTTGGGGAAGGCGTTGCGTGTCGCGAAGGGGCGTCTGCGATCATCCTTGTGCGCGTCTCCGTAGGTGAGACGTAGCGCGTCCTTGATCTTGTCCATGTCGTACACGTGGCCGCACGATGATAGGACCTGACGCTGCTCGTCCGCGGAGAGACCACTTCGCCGAAGGATGCGTCGGGCCATCGACATGTCACTGATCATGGTCCCCTTGTCCTCCTTGAGCATCTTGGTGTAGGTGCGATGCATGTTGCGGAGGTACGCAATCATCTTCTCGCCCGGAGCACGTCGGCACTTCTCGAACTGCTCCGCGGCGTGGTCAGCCTTTTCCCATTCCGGCCTGTCGAACTCCTTGTTGAGCATGTCCATCATGTCGGTCAGGCAGTTCGGGTTGTCGGTGAAGTCGGAGGGGTCGATGTTCCAGAGCACATCGCGCGCGTCGCCTTTCGTCGCAAGGAAGACCAGGCCTGCGAAGTCCTTGTCCTCGATCTTGTACGAATGCTTGATCGCCGCGATCTCGCGTCGCCACTCCTTGTACTCGCCCGCGTCCAAGTTCGCTCCGCCTTTGAAGAAGGGGATCTTGACGTTCGGGATCCTGGAGTTGGAGTTGCGGTTCTGCGTGCTCGTGAACGTCGCCGGGTCGGGAATGCCGTCGTGATCGTGGGCATCAGGGGGATCACGCTCCTCAGGCTCATCGTCCGGGTCGGAGTCGCCGATGTTGAGACCTTCTGCGTCACGGCGCTGAGCAGCGGACGGATGTCCCTTGCCTTTACCTCCTCCCATCTTGAAGTTGGGGTAGACCTGGTGGAAGGTGTTCTGCAAGTGGTAGAAGAAGAAGACGTTGCCAGCCGCGGGCCGGCTGACTAGCTCTCAGTAAAGCTAGTCTGTCCGAGCTTCGCTACCAGTGTCGGAAAGCTGGAAAACAGCCCCCCGAAAGACCAACTAGCCAGCAAGAGCCAGTCGGGTAGCTTGAACTGCGGTCGGATCCGCAGCTCGGGGTCCGTGCGCAGTTGCACGGTCGGTTCGCGTCGCGTCAAGCGCGTCGCGTCGCGTCGCGGCAAGCGCGTCGCGTGAGCCACGTGGATTCCCCACGCGACTGAGAGGCCAACTAGCGAAGCAAGTCGGCCGAGAGAGAGGGTTGGGTGCCAGCGCGTCGGCCGGCCGGTAAGCGGGTGTTTTGGCGCACGAAGACAACTCGGAGCGTCTTCAGCTCAAGGGCCCTTGCGGCAAAAGGCACGCAAGTGAGCCAGCGGGCGGCGCGGCGAATCAAGTTATCTTAAATAACTTGACTTGAAAATTCTGATACGGAGCTAAGCTGAGCTACGACGTACGAAGAAATTTCAAAATATAAAGTACAACCGCAGTAGTGCGGGACACAGCAGTAGTGCTAAGGAAGAAACACGCAGTAGTGCGGCATGAGATATACAAGTACGCAGTAGTGCATACAAGTAACAGAGATAAGTCCTTTAATGCCCAGGCGAACGCTCAACACCAAAGCAGCAACAACATGGCGAAAGGACTTGTCTCTAAGATAGCAGTACTGCTAGTAAAAGCTCGCATTAGTGCGGCTAAACGCATACCGGGTATATGCGGGGAACAGAGAAACACGATTTCTAAGTAGTCAGAAATGCGTCGGTAGCGCCGCCGTGTTCTCGTGGCCTCTCGGCGGTATAGCCGGTTTTCGGGATCAAGGAAATCTTGTCCGAAAGAAACAGAAAAGTTGCGTCGGTAGCGCCGCCGTGTTCTCGTGGCTTCGCGGTGGCATGGCCGACACAATGAGATCTACGGAGAACCGGGGTCTTAGTTGCCAGCAGAGAAACGCTCAACACCACAGCAACACACGGCGTAAGATCCCGGCTCGAGTAAGGTTTTCTGCAGAAAGAGTTTTCAGAGAAACGGAGAAAACTCGACGCAGAATTCTCGATAGAAGGTCTCCTTCGCAGAAAGCGAAACAGCAAAATGCAAGGAAACCAGCCAACCACCTCCGAGGGTACAGAACGGAGGTTCTGGGGAAAATCTCGGGGGTTAAAGTTCGGACCGAAATTGAGTCCGAATCAGCGCGCCAAACTTGGGCGCGGAATTGGCGCCAATTGCCGGCACGAGTTGCGCAATTGCGCCCCATTGGAGCAGAAATTCTCTCCCGCGGCGGATTCTCGACGAAATTTGGCGTCGAGACCGGAAAAATGAACAGCGCGGCGCGGAGAAACCGATTCTACGCAAAGCGGCGTACCGAACGGACGAAATGGGACCCATTTCTGGAAAATATGGGTTCGTCCTGTTGCATTTGCGTTTTACGGCGCGCCGGCGTCGTTTGACGCTATTTCCAGCAATGATTCTGGAGATTACGAGTTCCTACGGCGGCATACGTAGTTTACAGCTCAAAGGGAGTATGCGGTCTCCCCGAGTAGCGCAGCCGTGGACAACAGATTCTCGGGGGTCGGAGGCCGCCCGAGCCTGTTAACAATCCAATCAGTCCGAATGGGTCCAAAATTTGACGATTTCCCACACGGATTATTTTTTCTTTTGGATTGTTAGGGTATTAGCCAAGCGAAACGCAGCACCCATGAAAGCGACACACGCACGCGGCGAAAGACTAGATAACTTAACCCGTTAGCCGTCTATCAGGTACACGGCATGACGTGTCAAGCACAAGGATACGCTCCCCCCGAGCACGTACCTTTGCACTGACGTGAAGTCCGTCCCTCTGGTGTACGGCTCACGCGGTTAAGAAGGCCAACACACAGCGAAAGTGTATCAGTACAAGGCTCAAAGCCATCAGAAATTAAAACCCGGTCAAGCGTGGCCTCCAGCCACTTGTTACTCATATTAGAGACCCAGACCCACGTTTATATTTTGGCTGTAGAGCCAGGCCGTAGGGCCGTTCTTAAATGCAAGGGCTTACGCCTTACACGCGAGAAAATTACGTGTTGAAGGTGTTCAGCATGAGCCCGTAGAAAATGTTCAGAAACCGGTGGAAGGAGTTCACGACCCGGTTGAAGGTGTTCACGACCCGGTTGAAGGTGTAGACGCAGTTGAGGGTGTAGTCGACGCCTTTGCCTTGCCCTTGCTCTTGGCCCTCTCCTTCTTGTCCGCCCTTGCCTTGTTCCTGATCTCCTCGAGACGCGGATCCTCCCGCAGAGAGTAGACGTTGTTCTTCATGAAGTTCTCGAGGACAGTCTGATCTGGAAGATGCTTGGTAAGTGCATCCACAAGCATGGCGGTCGTAGGGATCCATCTGACTTGGTACATCGCAGGATGCTGGTCAAGATGGTGACGCACGTCAAGAAGGTCAAGAGTGACTCGCTTCTCGGTCGGCATCGATGTCGGACGGATGCAGACGTCGTAGAGGGACTTGCAGTCCGTGGCCATCCCGACGGGGTAGGAGAGGTCCTGCGTGAGCCCAGACTCTGCCGTGAGCTGGAGGGCCAATGGAACGATTGGTGGCACATCCTTCCACTTGCGATCGCGACCGAACATGATCTCGGTGAAGACTTCTCTGGCGAAGAATGTCCTGTCGAACCCGAAGCTCATCGCGGCGGCCTCAGCAGCAAGTGTAGATTTCACAACCCTGTGGATCTTCTTCGAGTGCCACTCGATCATGTTCGCGGTGTCGGAGCCCTCGAGGATCTTGCCCGTGGACATGAGGACTGCCAGACCCATCTGCGATGAGCCCTTTGGCTGACCCGCGAAGCTGGCGTCCGTCACGGAGATGAACGTGGCCTTGTCCAAGTTGATCGGCACGAACTTGAGGACGTTGGTCAACACAAGCTTCTTCGCCTGCCTGAGGACGGTGTTCGCTCGCACCAGCTCAGTCACCGTGGCGACGTTGAAACGTTGTTGAAGATCGCTGACGTCGAAAGCGATCTGGGGGAGGGACTCCCTCGCGACCCAAGCCAGTTGTCCCACCAGAGACATCAGCTCCGTCTTCTCGGCCCCGGTGACGGTCGCGTCGCTGGTTGATCTTCTTGTCTTGGTGATGAAGATGGGCTTGACGTCGTCGAGGTAGGTCTGCATGGTCACGAAGACTGTTCCATCTGGTTGTTGAGCGACCTGACGTCCGAGGAAGCTGAAGTTGCCCTCCTTCCGCTTATCGTCCTTGATCTCGAACGTCTTGAGGATCTTGTCCATGGTCTTCTCGTACTCATCTCCTTTCCCGGCGTGTAGAGCATCATCCACATGAAGTACAAGGATGCCCTTCAGGATGTTGCCGATGCGCAGCACGAAAACGCCAGGGAGTGAAGCCAGCTGAGTCCAGCCAGCGTCTTCCAGGACAGCCTTCGCCTTCTTGTACCAGAGACGTGGAGCTACTCTGAGACCGAAGACTCCCTTGATCGCCTTGATGAGGGATCCCTCGGGCACTCCAGGCAGTCCTTCACGAGGAGGTCGGAAGTAGACCTCGGCGTCCATTGCATCACCACGGAGGAATGCGGCGGAGACGTCGAACATCCTCAGGATCCAGTGGAAGCTGGCAGCGATGGTCATGAGCAGGTGAAGTCCTAGCTGAGGAACTGTCGGTGCGTCAGTCCTTTCACCTCCTTCTTCTTGGGGAGATCCATCTTGAAGATGTCCAGGGACGACAAGTCTCGATGCTGCCTTCAGAACTCCCTTCTCGCCCTTGTCCGTCCGCACGAAGCGTGAAGCGATTGGAAGGATCAAGTGCTTCGGGACCTTGGCGGCCAGATCTGGAGGGACGACGTGCACGGCCTTGTGTTCCATGTGCTTCTCCCACTGGTCCGCGTCAGACTTGAAGAAGGCCTCGCGCTCGTCGTCGTCGAAGAACTTGGCATTCAGCTCGCGACCTTTCTTCGACTTCTGCGTGGGCTTCAACTTCAGGATATTGACCTCTTCTGCTTCTTGAGGTTGGTAGGAAACTGGTGGTCCGTCCGGGGAACGATGTCCATATCCGTGATGATCATCGTCTTCATCCAGATCTCCGAAGAGCTCGCGTTCGGCTTCTTCGAAACTTCTTCCGTCCGGCATGCTGTCGGGGAAGTGGGGTTCTTCTTCAGGATCGGGATCTTCACGTGAAGATGCTGCTCTTGATCGTGTCCTGCTTGCCGGCTGCTGGTCCTCGATGTCCTCATCGATGTCAATGGGCGGGTCATCCTGTCCGATCAGGTTCTCGAATTCCATCTGGGACCTCGAGAAGTCCTCCATGATCGAGCGCAGCCGGCGCATGGAATCATGCTCTGACACCTGTTCTTCTGGCGAAGCCGATCGAACATGTTGAGGAGCAACGAGTCGGAGATGTCCGCCGTGACTGATCCAGAGTGCGTTGGATTGGACTCCGTCCCGCATCTCGTGGCCGATCACTGTTCCCGGCCCGCGCCATCGGTCGTGCTGACGGCGGCGACGACCTTTCATCTTGTTCTTCGCTCCTTGCGCCTGCCAGTAGTAGACCTGCGCCCCGGGGAGGTAGACTTGATGTCCGCGAAGATTTGGCCGGGCGGCGATCGCACGGTGGTATCTCTGGCTGTGGTCCAGATCGATGATGGCCTTCATCGCTTCCTGTCTGATCTTCAGAGCTCGCTGATAGCCGGCATCTGAAGCAGCTTGAGAATGAGCAGGAAGTTGTTCTCCATCCAAGAGCGAGTCGATGACAGATCCATCGATGCGGTCATCCATCCCGAACACGGCGGAACGAGGACTGTGTCCGCTCAGACCTGGGCGACGGTTCTTCGCCGCAGTGGAGGCGATCATGACGAGCATCATCTCGGTCTTGCCGATGGCTCCGGACTGCGTGACGATCATGCTGATCACGTCGTTGATGACTCCGCCATGCCTCTCGATCATCCCTACTTGCCACGGTGCCTCTGTCGGAACGACCTTGGAGGTGGCTGAGTACCTTTCAGCGAGCGTGAGGAACGCCGCGAGGAAGGAGGTACCCATGTCCGTGACGAGGGTCTTCGGTGGTCCTGCCCAGACGACCCACCAAAGCCAGAACTTCTCCGCGCACTCCTCGGCGGAGCATCCATCCAACATCGCCATGACCTGGAAGGTGGTCGCGAAGTCGACGATGTTGAGCGCGTAGTACTGCTGGCCCTGATGATCATGCACCACTTTCATGTCGCATCCGACCATGAGGTTGAAGGTGCGTGGTCGATATGGTGCCGTCGTTGATGGTGTAGCTCCAGGTGCTTCACGCTCGCTGCACTGTGGACACTTCCACCACCTGGCGTATCTCTGGACAGCATCGTTTGCTCCCGCCCGACGCATCAGCCTGAGAAGGGTGGCCGTGCTCGGATGTCCGAGATTGTAGTGCGCGTTGCGCACCTCGCGTCGGACCTCGGGCGGGACGTTGCGGACGATGATTCCCGGCACGTCGCCTTCGCCGCCGGCGAGGTCGTTGCCGTAGAAGTCCAGGTCGTTGAGGATCTCCTCACGTGGGATCATCTCGACGTCTTGACGAGCGCGTCCAGGTTCAGGGGTGAACTGCGGAGTCTCGTCCATGTCGCAATGATGATCATCTTCATGAGCCCTTTCCTGATGATCTTGTCCACGGGGATGACCTGGTCCTGGGAGCTGTTCTTCTTCCTCACGTCGAGGAGGATCGTCGTTGGGGTAGTACAGCTGGACAGGAACTTCTTCAACGTCCATCGGTTCATGATGATGGTCATGTGGGTAAGGAGTTTCCTCCGTCTCCTGATGGTAGTGATTGTTGTTCTGCTGGTTCGGCACCGGGGTTTCTTCATGATCTTGTTCATGATGGTGATCTTGTTGTTCCGGCTCGAGGTAGGGGATGTTCTCCTCCATGTCATCGAACCAGTGTCCCACGGCTTCTTCGACATGTTCTTGTTGTGGAACTTGTTCTTGACCGTCATCATGCTGCGTCGCTCCCTGTTGAGATGATGATCCTCTAGTCATTGATCGTGTAGTTGGTCTTGTCGTGGACTTAGGGATCTTCGCCTTCTGCGTCATCTCACGAAGCTCTTCCGCGAAGTCGCGGCGCCGCTTCTTCTTCTTGTTGTCGGTGGAGGAGCTCGCAGGTTCTTGATCACCGACTCGGCGTGCAACACGCCTAACGGCTTCTTCTTCCAGCTCGTCTAGCGCGCGCTTCCGACTCACCACATTCGCGAGGTGGCTCACGGGGATGAGGTCCTCCTCGAAGCCGAGCACCATGGCCATGGCCAACTCCTCCGTGTAGCCGCCGCAGAACTCGCTGAGAGACTGCCTCACCTGACGGCCGTTCTTCGAGAAGCTGACGCTGCCGCCAATGGTCCGGTGAGAGTGGTTGTCGTTGCATCTGATGCTGAGGTTACGCGCGGCCGACCGGCTCGTGGTGAGCATCTTCGTGGGCTTCTTGATGCTCTCCTGGGTATCCGGCGCGCGCAGCTCGAACATGCACTGATCGAGCTTCACCTCATAACACCGACGAGACATGCGAAGGCAAGGAGGCTGTTGCCAGGCGATCGATCCCATAGGGTTCTCGCCCAGGAAGAGTCCGCCATTCGCTGATTGTCGGCGTTCGCACCATTCGGCGAATGCAAGCATCTTGAGGTGGACCGACCTCTGCTGGCTGAGACGTGCAGCGTGTCCGGGGACCTTGTTGTTCATGTTCTGCATGAGCGTCCAGGGAGTACACACCCACGCAAACACGATCACATCGGGGTTCGCCTTCTCGATGTCCATCTTGGCCATGGCGATGCCCTTGTCGGATGTGAGGTCGTATCCGGACTCGATGGTGATCGGTTGCCACGTCTCCCAGCCGCGCTGCATGGCGATCATGGTGACCATCATGGTCCACGTGCAGATCTCCATGATGCTCAGCCGGCGGCGCTTCTTCTCCGTCACGTCGACGTGCCAAGTCGTCTGCGGAGATGGTCTCTCTTTCGCTCCCTCTTCGAAAGCCTCGATGGCGTCTTTGACGTTCCCGAAGAGCTTCTTCCTCGTGCCCTTCTTGATCGTCACCATGTCGGCCTCGTGCACGAAGGACGGAACATCATTGTTCTCGGACTCACTGATGGTGTCGTAGTTCTTGCCGATCTCGAATTGCACCTTCCGTTGGTCCGTGATGTTCGTCTTCTGAAGCTCGTTCGTCTTGCGATACTTGATCGGAACGTTGTTCAGGTCCTCCTGCGTGGGCTTGGGGAACTTCAGGATGGGATGACCACCTTTATTCTCCTCGAGGTTCATCTTGAACTGGCACGAGTGGATGTTCACGGTGTTCGTCGAGTAGTTCAGCTCCATCCCGAGAGATCGCATGGCCTGTGAGCTGAGAAGCGGAGGGCAGCGATCGACCTCTGCCACGTCAAGCTCCACCAGATGACCATTCAGCATGATGGGGTAGATGAGTGATCGTGAAGAGTTCACCACCTCGCCCCCGCCGAATTCGAACGCCTCCTTGATCGTCTTCGTCTGAGGCTGGAGGCCGTTCTTCTGGGTCCACTTGATCATCTTCGTGTGCCAGTCACGTCCAGCAACGGATCGTCTGCATCCCGAATCCATGATGATCATCGGCTCCGTGGACTTGTCGGTCTTCTGCTGGTAGTTGACCGGAATCTGCACGACGCCAGCAAACCAGATCGGCCTGCGATCACGTCCGTTGGCAATGAAGCAGAGCTGTTTGTCGCAGTCCACGCATTTCCAGTATGCCCCATGCTGGTTGGACGCGCGCTTCAAGCTCTCGTGGGGACAGCGTCGGTTCGTGTACCCGCGATTGTCCTTCACGCAGTCGGACTCTTGCCACGGGACCCACTCTTCTGGGTGAGCGGACGAGTTCACGGCGTAGAGCTCGTAGTCCAGCGTCCTGACTCGATCCCATTTGAGCTTCAGGTCCAGGTAGCGGTTCACATCCTTCAGGAAGTGCTGCAGCCAGTTGGACGGAGATGGCTGCCGCGTCAACCAATTGATGTAACCGGGATCGTGCTTCACCACCCACCACAACTCGAACTTCTTGTACTTGCCGAAGTCCAGCTGTTTCGAACCCAGGTTGTAGACCTTGTCCTTGATCAACCTCTTCTGGTGTCCGATGTCGTCGTAGTCGACCGGGACGAGCTGGTTGGACTTGTGCGAGTTGTTGTTCGTGGTCAGGCGAGCCGTCACGACGGGCATGAGCTTCTTCAAGTCGTCTTGATGCTGGTACGGCTCATGCTGATGATCCTCGTCGTCGTGATGATCGTCTGCGTGGTGGTGATCGTCAGCGCCATGTTCTTGAGGAATGACGACCACGTAGTCCTGCTCCAGGACGTCCTCGTTCTCTCCTGCCCAAGTGATCTCCTCCTCAGAGTCCTCATCATCTTGATCATGTTCATCTTCGGCAGGATCGTACTCAGAGTCATCCGCGACGTCCTCGAAGTCCGTCTCCACGCTCCTGGCGTCATCGAAGTCGGACTCGTCGTTGAAGATGTCGGCATCTTGCTTGGCTGACTGAGGATAGAGCCAGTTGTCCTTCTGGTACTCCTCCTTGGTCTTGACGAAGGTCGTTTCCCAGTCGCGAGTGCCGTGGAAGTGATCATCTTCATCTTCAGGTCCTTCGATGAACTCAGCCGGAATGGACGGCTTCTTGTACGGAGAGTCGACGTACTCCTTCTTGATGTAGGTCTTCTCCTCCATCTTGATGTTCAGATTGGCCTCCTTCTCCTTCCGTTCCTTCTGCAAGTACTCGTC
>ENA-OWPI01004336-OWPI01004336.1-marine-metagenome-genome-assembly--contig:-NODE-4336-length-11414-cov-5.141219_pt1 | contig 11414 bp, 9 predicted proteins | sample MGYA00238138_ERZ651775 | MGnify/ENA primary metagenome ERZ651775 (study PRJEB26906, sample SAMN06265043) | marine metagenome | isolation source: Helgoland LTER site | place: Germany:Helgoland, sampling...
ATAATCCAAATAGAATTATTAATGGTAGTTTAAAAAAGCTCCAGATAAATATATAACTAGTAGGTAAATTTTGAGCTTTCATACAATCTCCAAGCGTAACCGTGCAAGCAGTTTGAATATGTTGACTCATAAACTTAAAAGCATCTAAAAATTTTAATGGATCAAGCCAAAAACTAGGATAGAATAAAAAAGAAAAAAATATGAAGGAAGTTAAAAATATAAATATATTTTTTATATTTGGTTTTAAAAAATTAAGAAATTTTATATTAAAATTATTTAAGTAAAATATAAAAAAAATTAAATATTCAATGAAAATTAAAATTCCACTTATTCTCAAAGATAAAAGATAGGCTGTCAATATCCCAAGTGTTATAAAAGCTTTTTTTTTTACTAAAATTTTATTAAATATATCATCTAAAATTTTAATTATTAAAAAAGTATTCACCAACCACACGCTCATAAATGGAATATCTTTTACATTAAAAAAACTATGTCCTAAGATATACGGATATGTTAAATACAATATTGTGGTTAAATCTGAAAATAACTTATCCTTAGTAACTAATAAAATTATTTTCCTAAAAAATATTCCTGAAATTATAAAAAAAATAAAAACAATTGGATGTTTTAATAATAAAATATTTCCTTCAAAATCGATATTTTTTATATTTACTAGATTTTTATATAATATCTCAATAGGCGTTGAAACAAGATAAAAACCAATACCATAAAATCCATGATAGGTTTCTAAATAACTAACATCATATTCTTTATTAAAAAAAATATTTAAAAGCTTTTTTTTATTAAGTTCCCACACCCAGTTACTATGTGCTTCATCATGTGTAATGCCAACGCTAAGAGAAAGATAGGATCCAACAATAAAATAGAAAAAAAGAAAAATATAAAATATATTGAGTCTATTTTGAAGAAAATTTTTCACAAAAATGTCGTAACGCTTAATATTATTTTATCTTGAATAATATTCAATTACTAAACTAGGCTCCATTACTACCGGGAAAGGAACCTCTGAAAATTTTGGAACTCTTACTAATTTTGCAGTTTTGTTTTTATCGTCTAACTGAATGTACTCTGGTACGTCTCTCTCTTTACTTTGTAAGGATCCATCAATAACTGTTAATTTTTTCGATTTTTCTCGAATTTCAATTAAGTCTGTACTTTTGACAACGTAACTTGAAATATTAACTCTTTTTTTATTCACTCTAATATGTCCATGATTTATTATCTGCCTAGCGGAAAATACAGTTGGCGCAAATTTAGCTCTGTAAATAACTGTATCTAGTCTACTCTCAAGTAACGCAATTAAATTTTCAGTCGTGTCACCTTTCTTAGAAAGAGCTTTTCTGTAAATATTTCTAAACTGTCTCTCGTTTATATTGCCGTAATAAGCTTTTAGTTTTTGCTTGGCTTGTAGCTGAATGCCGTAGTCTGTTGGTTTTCCTCTTTTATTTTGACCGTGTTGACCGGGAGGATATGCTCTAGAGTTAAATGGACTCTTTGGTCTACCCCAAATGTTCGCTTTAAGTCTTCGATCAACTTTATGTTTAGATTTAAGTCTTTTTGTCATATTTAATTGTTGAGTGTTTATAAGCCTTAGAGTTAATTTGTCAATTAAGCTTTAATGCTATTTTTTGCTTAATGAGCTTATAATACTAGCTAAAATCCTTAATTCTTTATCATTTGGTTGTAACCTATAAATTAAATTATTTATATTTAATATCATTGAATGTTTTTTCTCTTTAGGAATGAAAAAATCTTTTTTTTCTAGAAGGTTTGTTAAATGGGTAACTAGTGAAGAAATTTTTAACTTCGATGATATTTTCAAATTTAAATTTTTTTTCTTAATCATATTACTATTTAACATTTTAAAAATTTCATAACAAATAAGTGTCAACGAGTGAGACAAATTAAGTGATTTAAATTTAGATGAAGTTGGAATTTGCAATATATAATTTGAAAATGATAAATCTTTGTTTGATAAACCTGAAGCCTCCGGCCCAAACATTAAAGCTATATTAAGATTTTTTTTTTTTACAATATTTTGAAACTCTTGAAGAGACAAATGTTTCTTATTAATGTCCCTTTGTCTAGCGCTCAAAGATATTACTATATTAAATGACTTTATTGCATTTTCAACTTTGTCAAATACCTTCGCTTTGTTAATTATATCATAAGCCCCAACTGAAGTTGCTTTGGCTTTATGATTTGGAAAATTAATTTTTGGTTCAACGATATAAAGTTTTGTAAAACCAAAATTTTTCATTGAACGGGCACATGCACCAATGTTTTCTCCCAGTTGTGGCTTAACTAGGATAAATCCAAACTTACTTTTCATTTAAATTAGCGGGAGCTTTTTCTTTATAAAGTTTATAATCTAAACTATCAATTAATGCTTTAAATGAAGCCTCAATGATATTAGGAGATACACCAACCGTAAACCAACTTTTACCAGTTTTGTCTGTGCTCTCAATTAGAACTCTTGTAGTTGCTTCAGTGCCAGTATTAAGTATTCTTACTTTATAATCTAATAATTTTAAATCTGAAAAAAAATTATAATACTTTTCTACTTTTTTAAAATTAGATCTAATAGCATTGTCTAAGGCATTAACTGGACCGTTTCCTTTACCAGAGCATTCTATTTTTTTCCCGTCAATTAAAAAAATGACATTAGCTTTTGTAGAAATTGTATCTGATTTTGAGACACTTACGTCATAACTTTGAACTTTTAAATATTCAGGCACTTTACCTAACAATCTATTGGCCAATAATTCAAAGGAAGCATCAGCACCATCATAAGAATAACCACTAAATTCTCTTTCTTTAACTTCATCTAAAATTTTTTGTATCTTTACATCTTTGGAGTCAATTTTAACTCCATAAGCTTCCAATCTTGATAAAATATTAGAACGTCCTGCTTGATTTGAAATAATAATATTTCTGTGATTTCCAACAGTCTTTGGATCTACGTGTTCGTAAGTCTTAGGGTCTTTTTTTACCGCTGATACGTGCAAACCTCCTTTATGTGAGAAAGCGGATGCTCCTACATATGGTAAACTTTTATTTGGTTTTCTGTTTAAAAGTTCATCTAATAATCTTGAGCATTCAGTTAATGAGCTTAATTTTTCTTTTTTAATATTTAATTCAAATTTGTCAGCAAAAGATTTTTTTAAAAATAGTGTTGGTATGATTGACATTAAATTAGCATTACCACATCTTTCACCTAAACCGTTAATGGTCCCTTGAACTTGTCTCACTCCGGCTTGTATAGCTGCAAGGGAGTTGGCTACTGCATTTTCAGTATCATTATGAGCATGTATTCCTAAATTTTTTCCAGGTATGACTTTCATAACCTTCGAGACGATCTCCGTTATTTCGTGAGGTAAAGTACCTCCATTTGTATCGCAAAGAACTAACCATCTAGCTCCTTGATCGTAAGAATTTTTTAAACAATCTAGCGCATATTCTGGATTTGATTTAAAGCCATCAAAAAAATGCTCTGCATCAAATAAAAATTCTTTTCCATTTTTAATAATATGTTTTGCGGTATCTTTTATATTTTTAAGATTATCTTCGTTCTTTATTCCAAGAGCAGTTTTGACGTGAAAATCCCAAGCTTTGCCTACTACACAAATTGCAGGGCATGAAGCGTTGATAAGTGAAGATAGTGACGGATCATTATCTGCACTTCTGCCGTTTTTTTTAGTCATCCCAAAAGCAGTAAAGATACTTTTATTTAAATTTAAAGGCTTTGAAAAGAATTCCGTGTCAACAGGATTTGCTCCTGGCCAACCCCCTTCTATATAATCGACTCCAATTTCTGATAACACTTTTGCAATTTTATTTTTATCCTCTACAGAAAAATCTACACCTTCCGTTTGCGCGCCATCTCTTAAAGTTGTGTCAAATATATATATTTTTTCTTTACTCATTTTAATTTCCAAATTGTTTTATCTTTTTGATCTTCAATAACTACACCTTTACTTAATAGCTCATTTCTAATTTGATCTGCTAATTTAAAATCACCCTTTTGCTTTGCAATTAATCTATCATTTATTTTCTTCAAGATAAAAGTTTCGGATATGTCTATTTTAATTTTTTTAAATTTTTCCCATTCATCTTTGTTTAAATTAAATAATCCAATAAGTTTACAAGCGCTATTAAAGCTTTTTTTACTTTGTTCATCTCCTTTTTTTGCAGATACGTAAAGTTCATGTATTTTTGCAATAAAGCCTGGTGAATTTAAATCATCTAACAGTGTTTCAATAATATCTAGAGATATATCTTCATTTGTTTCGTCATACATTTGGTACCATTTTTCAATTATAGATTTTTGCTCCTCTAAAAGTTTTTCATTCCAATCAAGGGGTTGGCTATAATGTGCGCTTAAAAGAGCTAATCTAACTACTTGACCAGAATATTTATCAACGGCATCAGAGATAGAAACTATATTTCCCAAAGATTTTGACATTTTCTCTTTATTTATAGTTACAAAACCATTGTGTACCCAATAATTTGAAAATTTTTCTGTTGAATTATTGCAGCATGATTGAGCTATTTCATTTTCATGATGTGGAAAAATTAAATCTAGCCCGCCACCATGAATATCAAAATTTTTACCAAGATACTTTTCACTCATTACAGAACATTCTAAGTGCCAGCCAGGTCGGCCTCTTCCCCATGGAGATTCCCAGCCTGGATCATCAGGCAAAGAAGGTTTCCAAAGTACAAAATCCATTGGATTTTTTTTTAATTTAGAAATTTCAATTCTAGAACCGGCTTTTAATTCATCTAAATTCTTATTGGACAATTTTCCATATTCTTTAAAAGTAGAAACAGAAAAATAAACATGACCCTCAACTGAATAGGCAAAATTTTTTTTAATTAAAGATTTGGTCATCTCAACCATTTCTTGAATATGATCTGTAGCCCTAGGTTCGCTAGTTGGAACCAGGCAATTTAAAGATTTACAATTCTTATGAAATACCTTTGTAACATTTTTAGTAATTTCGTTAATTGAAATTTTCTTATTTTTTGAAGCTTCAATAATCTTATCGTCTACATCTGTGATATTTCTTACATACTTAACATTGGTAAAAAGTTTTTTTAATACTCGATATAAGATATCAAATACAACTAATGTTCTTGCGTTCCCTACATGAGGATTATCATAGACAGTAGGACCACATGCATACATTGTTATATTTTCTGGATTAATTGGTTTAAATAATTCTTTTTTTCGAGTTAACGAATTAGTTAATTTTAAATTATGATTCATTAAATTTACAAACCGGAATTGGTTCCATTTTGTGAAGATTTTTATTTCTAATTTCTAAATATTTTTTATAATTTGGGTCATTTTTATTTTCCATGGCTTTTTCTAAATCAACATAACTCATGCCTAATTGATCGGTATCATTTCTGCCGTCATTCCATAGCCCGTCTGTGGGTTCGGCATCAATAATTTTTTGATTAACACCTAGATATTTACCTAGTTCCCAAACTTGAGATTTGTTGCAATCCGCAATTGGAGATATATCAACCCCTCCATCACCATATTTTGTATAAAAACCGACTCCAAAATCTTCAACTTTATTTCCTGTTCCAACAACAATGCCTAAATTAGCTGCAGCGACCTGATAAAGTGTAGTCATTCTTAATCTTGCTCTAGAGTTAGCAAAGCCGTGTTCATTACTAAATTCTTTTAAAGTTTTTTCAAAATTATTAAATAAATTTTCTAATTCAAGAACTTGATGATCGACATTTTTAAATTTGCTAGTTAACCATTGTCCATGTTCTAAACTTAGATCATGTTGAGTTTTAATTTGTTTAATAGGCATACTAAGTACAATGGTTTTCTTGCCAGTTAGTGCGCAAAGTGTGCTCACAACTGAAGAGTCTATCCCTCCGGAAATACCTACTATTAGTGATTTAGGATTAAGAGATGTGTTTTCACAATATTTATTAATCCAATCAATTATAATTTTAGCTCTTTTTTCTACATTCATAACAAATTCTCTCGTTCTCCTTTTCAGGATTCTGTCTTAATGATTATATATTAATCATTAAGACGCTGCTTTAATAATTTTTTTTGAATATTTAGAATTTTTCTTAATTTCTTCAGAAATTAAAAAAGCTAATTCTAAAGCTTGTGTGGCATTTAATCTTGGATCGCAATGAGTTCTATATCTGTTAGATAGATCTTCATCAGATATTTTTTGAGCACCACCTGTGCACTCCGTTACATCTTGACCAGTCATTTCTATATGTAAACCACCGGCGTAGCTTCCCTCTGCCTGGTGAATAGCAAAAACATTTTTAACTTCCTGAAGCACATTGTCAAAAGGTCTAGTCTTTAATCCTGTAGCTGCTTTAATTGTATTTCCATGCATTGGATCACAAGACCAAATAACTTTTAGCCCTTCTTTGTTAACTGCTCTAATTAATTTAGGCAGATAGTCTTGAGCTTTATTTGCTCCAAATCTTGAAATTAAAGTAATTCGTCCAGGTTCATTTTCTGGATTTAAAATATTACAAAGATTAATTAATTCTTCAGGCTTAAGTGTTGGTCCACATTTAATACCGATTGGGTTTTTTATTCCTCTACAAAATTCAACATGCGCACCATCAGGTTGACGAGTTCTATCACCTATCCAAACAAAATGAGCTGATGTGTCGTGATATTCTCCAGTAGTAGAGTCAACTCTTGTCATAGCTTCCTCGAAAGGTAAATGAAGAGCTTCATGTGAAGTATAGAAATTTACAGTTCTAAGTTTTCTATTTGTTTCAGGATTAATTCCACATGCTTCCATAAAAGATAAGGCATCGCTTATTTTATCTTCAATTTCTTTATATTTGCCTTTAGTGTTTTCATTAATAAATCCTAAATTCCACAAGTGAACTTGTCTTAAATCAGCAAAACCTCCTTGAGAAAAAGCTCTTATTAAATTAAGTGTCGATGCAGCTTGAGAATAAGCTCTAAATAATCTTTTAGGATCTGGCACTCTAGCTTTTTCAGTAAATTCCATTCCATTAATATTGTCACCTAGATAACTCGGCAACTCTTGATCACCTTTTTTTTCCATTGGTGAACTTCTAGGTTTTGAAAACTGACCAGCTATTCTTCCAACTTTTACAACCGGCATTGCTGCAGAGTAAGTTAAAACTAATGACATTTGTAAGACTGCTTTAAGCGTATCTCTAATATTGTCTGGATGAAATTCAGCAAAACTTTCAGCACAATCTCCTCCTTGTAATAAAAAAGCCTTCCCCTCTACTACTTGAGCTAAAGATTTTTTAAGTGAACGAGTTTCGCCTGCAAATACCAAAGGCGGATATGCTTTAAGTTTATTTAAAACCATATCTAATTCTTTTTTATCCTCATAAACAGGCAAATGTTTTGCAGGATAATTATTCCAACTATTTAAATTCCACTTTTTCATATTCAACTACTAGTATATATAATGAATACCAGCAATTTCAAAGTAATTTTAATAAAAATTATGAAAATAATTAATAAAAAAAACGAAAAATCTTTAATTGATGAATTTGTCGCAAACTTTAAAAAGGATATTTTAAAAAAAAATAAAGCAGAAAGATTTAGCTTTGTTTTAACTGGTGGCAAAAGTCCAATAAAACTCTATGAAAAGCTTTCTTCTGAAAATATAAATTGGGATCAAATTGATTTTTTTTGGGGTGATGAACGATATGTTTCACATAATTCTAAAAATTCAAATTATAAAATGGCTTTCAATAGATTTATTAAAAAAATAAAAATCAGCAAAAAAAATATTTATCCTATATTCACAAAGAAAAAAATTAATTTATGTTCAAAAGATTACTCAAAAAAAATAAAAAATTATTTTAAAAATAAGAAAATATCATTTGATTATTTTTTGTTAGGTATGGGAAACGATGGCCATATTGCATCAATATTTCCGGGAGATAGAAATTTCTTTGATAAATTCATTTCTTTGCCCGTTGCAAGAAATGATTTTAAGAGAATTACTTTAAGTCTAAATGTAATTAATAATTCAAAGAAAATTATTCTTTGGTTGAATAAAAAATCTAAGTCAGAAAAATTTAAAAGACTAAAAATTCAAGGTAAGAAAATACCTTTTAATAACTTAAATAAAAAAAAAACTACAGTCTATAAAATAGTTTAATATTTATTTTACTAATTATCTAAGATTTTCTGTTCTTTTATTTAAAGAAATAAGTTTTAATTCTATTTTTAATTTTGGATATTTTTTTCTAAATAGTTTCTTTAATTTTAAAAAAGAATTCTTGTGAATTTTTGTTTCATTGGCTCTATTAAATTTTTTTTTTCCATTAATAATTTTTGCGGCACCACAATCACGATGGTTAATTACAATCAATTTTTTGATTTTGTGTAATTTAATTGAAGTATCTATGTTGTCCCAAAAAGTTTTATGCCATTTTTTAAATTTACTTGCTGTAACTCCTATTGCCGAACCGGCTATAGTAAAAGCGCTATATTTTCCAATTAATTTTTTCTTTTTAAGATAATTATAAACAATAGGTTGAAATCTCGGATCCATACAAGATAAGACCATAGCTTTATATTTTAATTTCATTTTACTCAACCGTGACAGATTTTGCTAAATTTCTAGGCTTATCTATATCGCAATTTTTAAGTAGAGCTACATGATAGGCAAGTAACTGCAGTGGGCCGGTAAGCAATATTGGAGATAAAAGTTCATTTAAAAAAGGTACTCTTAAACCAAATCTTATATTATCGTTTGATATATCTTTTTTATTATCTGTAATAAAAAATATTTTACCACCTCGAGCTATAACTTCTTGCATATTAGAAAGAGTTTTTTCAAAATATTTATCTTTTGGAGCAATTATTATTACAGGTAAACCTTCTTCAATTAATGCAAGTGGTCCATGTTTCATTTCACCAGCTGGGTAACCCTCAGCATGTAAATAAGATAATTCTTTTAGTTTCAGAGCTCCCTCTAAAGCGATTGGAAAGGAAGACCCTCTTCCTAGGAACATTGAACCTTTAGCTTCTAAAAATTCTTTTGCCATTAATTGTATATTGTTTTCGGTCTCTAGACTTTCCTTTATAGCTTCAGGTATTTTTTTTAAATTTTTTATATAATCTTGATAAGTACTATCTTTTATATCTTTTCTTACCTTAGCAAGTTTTAAACTTAATATGAAAAGTACTAATAACTGTCCCAGAAATGCTTTTGTAGATGCTACACCAACTTCAGGGCCAGCATGAATTGGAAGCACCCAGTCAGCATTTCTAGCAATTGAGCTTTCTACTACATTCACAACGGCACAAGTTTTAACTTTATTCTTTTTACATATATCTAAAGCTGCAGCTGTATCTGCTGTTTCACCTGATTGAGATACAAAGATATAAAGATTATTTAAATTAAATTTTAGCTTTCTGTATCTAAACTCAGAAGCAATATCTATTTCGACGTCTATGCTTGTTAGTTCCTCTAACCAATATTTAGCTACTAGACATGAATGATAGGCTGTACCACAACCAATTAATACAATTTTATTTATTTTTTGAGGTTCAATAGGAAAATTATAAATATTGATATCTTGCTTTAAACTATCAATATATTCATTGATGCAATTTTTAGCTGTCATTGGTTGCTCAAATATTTCTTTGGACATAAAGTTTTTATACTCTCCTTTATCCGCAACATTGTCATCCTCTGACATTATATGAGTTTTTTTATTAATTTTTTTTTGGTTTACATCATAAAAACTTACATTGTCCTTTGTAAGAACACACACTTCACCATCATCTAAATAAGAAATTTTATTTGTCATTGATTTTAAAGCATAAGAGTCTGAGCCTAAATAATTTTCATTTTTTGAATAACCAACTGCAAGAGGACTACCTCTTCTTGCTCCAATTATAATATCAGAAAAGTTTTTAAATAAAATTCCAAGTGCAAAACTTCCTTTTAATCTATTTAATGTTTTGAAAACTGCGTCTAAAGGATTGTTTTCTTTTAACGCTTCATTAATAAGTAAGGTAATAACTTCAGTGTCTGTTTGAGATTTAAAATTTAATCCTTTTTTTTCTAGCTCTACTTTGATCTCATCTGAATTTTCAATTATTCCATTATGTACAACGGAGACTTGTTCTGATGAATGTGGGTGTGCATTAATGACATTTGGAACTCCATGTGTCGCCCATCTAACATGTCCTATTCCGATATTTCCATTTGATGGTGTTTTGAATAAAATTTTTTCTAACTCTTCTACTCTACCTGAACATTTTTTTTCATTGATTGTATCATCAGTTAAAGTTGCTAGACCTGCTGAATCATAACCTCTGTATTCTAATTTCTTTAGAGAGTTAATAATATTAATTGAAACAGGTTTATTGCTGGCTATGCCAATTATTCCACACATTATTTTTTCTTTTTGTTGTTATAATTTTTGATTTCTAATTGAGAAGATCTGGTTAGGGCTAAAGAATTTTTTTTCACATTTTTTGTAATTACTGATCCTGCACCAACAACACTGGCTTTCTCTATTTTAATTGGAGCAACTAAAGATGAGTTTGAACCAATAAAAACAGTATAAAAAACGTTTTCTTCATTTAATGATCTCTTTCAATTTCGTCCAAAATATCGTTCATAACATTGGACTTCATCTTTAACTCAAAATTAATCAATTTATTGTTATGTTTTATTAAGGTTACTTTGTTCGTTTCATGTCCAAATCCAGTGCCTTTATCTTTCAATGAATTTAAAACCAATAAATCGAGGTTTTTGCGTTTAAATTTACCTTGGGCGTTTTCAATTTCATTATTCGTTTCCAGGGCAAAGCCAACCAAGTATTGTTGTTCGGTTTTATTAGCACCTGCCCAAGAAAGTATGTCCGGATTTTTAACCAGATCAATGGCCATTTGGGGAGTTTTCTTTTTAATTTTTTCTGTCTCAGGCGCTGCAGGACGATAATCTGCAACCGCCGCACTAAAAATTCCAATTTCGATTTGCGCCCAATTCGCTTGCACCGCGGCGTACATTTCTAGCGCCGTTTCAACAGAAATAACTTCAATGTGGTGATCCTTTACCTTTTCATGGGTTGGACCCGTTACTAAAGTAACCTTTGCGCCGCGCGCTGCACAGGCGTCTGCTAACAACACACCTGTTTTACCGCTTGATCGATTTCCAACAAACCGCACAGGATCTATGGGTTCGAATGTGGGGCCGCCAGTAATTAAAATGGATTTACCTTTTAAGTTGGATGTAACAGCAAAATATTCATCAATCAAATTGGCAATAGTTTCTGGCTCTTCCATTCTCCCTTTCCCTTCCAATCCACTCGCTAATTCACCTGAAGTTGGTTCTATAATTCCAACGCCTTTTTCTTTTAAAAGTCTTAAATTT
>ENA-OWPI01004343-OWPI01004343.1-marine-metagenome-genome-assembly--contig:-NODE-4343-length-11405-cov-3.843573_pt1 | contig 11405 bp, 10 predicted proteins | sample MGYA00238138_ERZ651775 | MGnify/ENA primary metagenome ERZ651775 (study PRJEB26906, sample SAMN06265043) | marine metagenome | isolation source: Helgoland LTER site | place: Germany:Helgoland, sampling...
TGAAATTCGAATTTTTGATATGTCCCAAAATGTCTTGATTGAAGTTTCTGATGATGGAATTGGAGTAGCGCCAAATCATTTACCAAGGCTCTTTGAGCGCTTTTATCGTGTCGACAAAAGCCGATCGCGCCACGAAGGCGGAACCGGGCTTGGCCTAGCCATTTGCAAGCACATCATTGAATCCCATGGACAAACCGTCAGCGCAAGAAGCGTTGTAGAGAAGGGTACAACATTCTCTTTTACGCTAGAAAAGTCGAAATAACCAGAAGTATGGAGCAGTTTCGAACGGAGGTGGAAGCACCAGAATTTTCTTTTGATGTTAATCATCGTTCCCGTATAACAATGATCGGGTCTTGTTTTGCGGAGAACATGGGTGAGTTATTGAACGGAGTTAAGATTGACGCGCATGTGAATCCTTTTGGTATTCTTTTCAATCCATTTTCCATCATGAATGCGTTGGAAAGAATGCTTAATAATAGGCCTTATGAAGAGGCTGATTTGGTCAATGTTGGTGAACACTGGGTTAGCCTTGAGCATCATGGCAGGTTCAATAGAACAGACAAGCCAGAGACTCTTGAGGCTATTAATCAAGCCTTAGTTGAGGGGAGAGATCAATTGTTGAATTCGGATGTGATTTTTATAACACTCGGTTCAGCGTGGGTTTATCATCATAAAGAACAAGATCGAGTAGTGGCCAATTGCCATAAAATCCCGAATAAGGAATTCAACAAAAAACTTTTATCTCAGCAAGAAACACACTTGATTCTGCGTCATATTCCTGAGTTTTTTAAAGCGAAGAAGCTAAAAGCTCAAGTGGTATTTACAGTAAGTCCGGTGCGCCATTGGAAAGATGGTGCTATTGAAAATCAAAGAAGTAAATCTCAATTGCTCAGTGCTGTTCATGCGGTAGTTGACGAGTTTGATTCATGCCACTATTTCCCGGGGTATGAGTTTATGATGGATGATTTGCGAGATTATCGTTTTTATGCATCGGATATGCTTCACCCAAGTCCACAGGCGATAGAATATGTGTGGAAGAAGTTTCAGACCAGTTTTTTCTCGGATGAAACCAGAATTATTTGCAAAGAAATTTCCGCAGTGATCCAAGCGGCATCTCATCGACCTTTAGATCCAGAAAGCAATTCCTTTCAGAGATTTTTGAAAAAACAGTTAGAGATTATTGATCAACTCGAGAAGAGTTACCCTCAGCTCAGTTTGGAGGAAGAAAGGAATAGTTTTCGGGGATATATTCTCTAGTTTCTAGGAGTGCAGCTGCATTAGGTACTCCTGTTCCGTTTGTCCAGGAGTTGCAATATATTCCGCATTTACGCCTAATACATGGAAGTCCATGATGGTAGAATAGCCGCTTCGTGCGATCACCATTGATGCAGATTCTAACTCTTTGATTAGATCATCGTCATTGAGATGGTTGACAATAGTAATGTTATCTGCTTCTTCCTTGTTTTCTATGTGGGGTTTACCTGAAAGGATGATTACTTTTTCGGAAGAGGCTTTGAATCGAGCTATGATTTGGTTTTCAAAAAGAGTACGCTGTGGTTCAGGCCCGCTCACAATCACAACTACTTTGCCGGCACTAGTACCTTGAGTTATTTTTTTATTGAAACGACTCAAAGGGCCGATGTATTTATACCTCAAAGGCATCTTTTGAGAATGAGACAAATCACCCGCCAATCCTGGTTTATCAGCATAGTCTGGAATCCAAACTTCATCATAACGATTCATCACCCAACGATTGAGTCTGTTAATGAGCCCTTGAAATAGTGGCGCTTTAATTTCTATTTGATGGGAGATAAAGATGCTTTGCACACGCTTATTCCATAATCCAAACCTTGAGTCTGAAATGACTGCATCTATGTTTTCTTTTTGAACAAGTGACCTCAGATACAAGTGCTCGCGCCATATATTCCACAATAATGATGGTCCTTTGAAGAAGAAATGACGAGCCATGTTTCCATCTTTAGGATATGTGATCCTCATAAAAGGAATTTCAATAAACGTGCACCGAGAATTGAAACGCGTATTTAGCAGAGCTCGCGGTCCTTCGCTCGCGGCAATGAGAACCCTATTTCCTTCAGCAAGCTGTTGTTCAATGATTGGAATACAGCGTGCTGCATGACCTAAGCCCCAATGCAAAGGAGCAACTAAAACAGTTTTGCTTGCCATCCGACTTCAAAGAAAGCTAAAGGCTTTAATCTATCGCTTGGAAAGGAATTGTTACCGCTCCTTTGTCTGTCTGAACACTCAAAAAATAGAACCCTGAAGACAAGTCGCTTATGTTCAATTGATCAGTCTTACTTTTCAAGTTGAATGACTTCATTAGTTGACTTTGACTATTGAAGATTTTAGCTTCTGACGCAATGATTCCGTTGTCCAATTGCAAGAATAAAACGCCTGAGGCAGGATTAGGATATACCTTAATATTTAAAGCAGCTAATTCACTTATACCAACACCAGAATAGGTTACTTCATTACTGAATGCTGAATTTCCCGCACCATTTGAAGCGTATACGCGATAGAAATAGGGTGTTCCATTCATCGAAACCGATGCGTCAGAATAGCTCGTTGTATTACCTGGAAGGGTAGCAATTAAAGAAAAGTTTCCAGTGGTGTTATCAGATCGCTCAACATGCCAGTTGGACTCATTTGGAATATCATCGTTCCAATCAAGATTAAGCGAGCTGCTTGCGAAGTCAGGAGTCAGGTTGAGATTAATTGTTGCTCCTTCAATAGCCGTTGGAGATACAATTTGAAAAACTCCAGGGTTGAGATTGAAGAATACATTGTCTGCGGCTTCAACGCGGATTCTTCTGCCAGCACCGTTAACATTGGGCATCTGTAAGGTATAACTTCCGTTGTTAGGCACTCCTTCTGCCAAAGTATCCGTTATTGTCAAGCCACTGCTGATGCATAAGTAGATGTTTACTGTTTGACAGTTAATAGGAGCTTGATCTGTTTGGGCAACATCCCATGTAACGGTGTAAAATGTACCTGCCTCAACTTGTTCGTTTGTTGCTGGAGAAGTGACAAGAAAAGGACCTTTACTGCCATCTACTTGCATATCTAATTCATCAAAGGCAACGCCTCCACCAGCGATGTTATTATCGCGAGCAGTCAATCTGAAAGTTAGGCCACGTGAATAAGTTGGATAGGTTTCACCAACTACAGTTGTATTTCCAATGATGCTTATTAATCCAGGAAATGTTCTCTCACCAATTCCAAGAGGGTCGAAAGAACGAAATATTGGCGCGTTTCCTGAAGGATTATCAGGATCTCCTGTAGGTCCTAAATCCATTTCTTCCCAGCAATAGGAGATGTTATCTCCATCTGCGTCAGTTGCGGAACCTCTCAATACAAACGGAGTTTCTCTTGGGATTGTATAAACTTCATTCGTAACGGTTACCGCAGGAGGTGTGTTTCCTGTGTTTGTAGCAGTTGCACATGAGTTTCCATTACCAAATTGGCTGAAAGCAACCACTTCATTATATGACCCTGCATGGAAATAATCGTCAGAATTGGATTGTAAGTTGGGAGCGCAAATACCGGCATATCCCATAATTGTAGAAGCACTTCCCGGCTCATAAGCCGCACTTTGTACTCGATTGCAATCGTTGTTTTGAGTGTGGTTGCCACCAAATTGATGACCCATTTCATGTGCTACGTAATCAATGTCAAAAGGATCTCCAGTTGGTGAACCACCTCCAGTTACACCGCCAGCTTTACTCCCTCCGCAAACAGAGCCTAAAAATGCCACTCCGCCTCCACCAGTGCTGAAAACGTGGCCGATGTCGTAGTTCGCTGATCCAATGATATTGTCTACTGTATTTTGATTCTGACCAAGCATAGTGCCTCCGCTATTATTGGTGTAAGGATCTGTGTTCCCATCCAAAAAGATCAATTGATCATTGTTGCCAATGATTTCCATCGTGATTGAAAAATCCTTTTCGTACACTCCATTTACCCTATTCATGCTTACAACCATGGCGCTCAAGACGCCCGGAATAGTTCCTCCATGAAACTGAGCGTATTCTCCTGTGCAAGCTAATGCAAGGCGATACGTTCTTAATTGCTCACCTGTGCGATTCCCCATCTCTTTTATATGCGGAATCACCTCCTGCATTTCAGTGTACTCATCTTTTACCAAACATTCATGACCTTTTGAATGAGCATAAAATGCCATATAGTCTTTTCGATCGTAGGCGTGATAAGTGCCTTCTTGACCCTCTATAGGGTCAATATACACCGTGCCTTCAGTTGAAAAGAGTATTCCGTGAAAGCCTTTGTAGGTAAGGCCAATTCGCCCCGTGAAGCCACTTCCAATTACTTTATACGTTCTTATTTCAGGGTACTTTTCTGAAAGCTCCTTCGCTATAATTGGACTTTCAACTACTCGTGCATTTTTCATTGATCCATCAGGAAAAGGAATCGATATTTCAATGCCTTCTGATTTATACGAAGCGTTTTCTAATGGCGCGCTCGCCAACACTGAACGAAATGCCACTTCATCCAAATCATACACGAAGGATTTGTAATCAGTTTTAATTTGGCTGTTGGCCACCATTATGCTGTTTTGAGCCATGGAGCCTAACGAAGAAATTATCGCGATTGAAAGAGTAAAAAAATGTTTCATAAATAATTAGTCAAATGATTCGTCTCTGGGGGATTGGGGCAAAGCGTCTTCGTTGTGAAGCGCATAAAAAGTTGTATTTCCTTTTAATAAAGGAGATATTAATTGCTTTGTTTCTATGCCTGTTATTTCTGCAAAAAGACCCTCTGCATTTGTATCTAAGCGGATACTCAAGCGGCCGTCTGTAGATTTTCCTTTGAAAGATTTAATTTCAGGATATTTAGCTGCGAGCTCCTCATTCATGGTGCTTGAGTTTTCTAAAATGAAAATTACATATCCTTGTTTTGTAGGAAGCTCTAACTCTGCAGAATTGGAGTGAAGAGTAGATACAACAGAGGAGTAGTCACATCGATAAAGCTCAAAAGAACTAGGAGAAATTCGTTTTTCAAGGTCGGGCAAATCGGCTTCATTATAAGAATGCCAAAGTTCGCTTTCAGTAACTTTTACTGTTTCTGGAGTTGGTTCTGATTCAATGGCTTTTTCTTGCATGGAAGGCAGTGGATTAACCTCAGCCTGTTCAATAGGCTTTTTCTTGGAGGATGAACACCCGGCCAAGACGATTAGGACAATACCAATAATTAATACTCTCATGTTTAGTTTAGGTGATGGTAAATATATAGTTCAGGGATTAAATACTATTCGATAAGGAGAAAAAACTGTCTTGTAAATTGGAGTTCTGATAAATATCAGGGAGAAAAAGGTGCTTCGCAATAGGAAAAGATTCTCACCATCTTTGCCAAATGAAAAATGCGATAGTTACAGGTTCAACAAAGGGAATGGGAAGAAGCATTGCGGAGAAGCTTTCTTCTGAAGGCTACAGGGTCTGGATTTCAGCTCGAAATGAAGACGCATTGAAAACAGCCAAACGTGAAATTGAAGCTGAATCTGGCAATGAAGTGATGATTCATGCTATTGATTTTTCAGATCAAGTTCAAATTGAGAACTATGCAAACGAAATTTTGAAAGCGTGCGAATCCGTGGATGTATTGGTTAATAATGTTGGGGTTTATATTCCTGACAATTTGAAAGGCGAGGACCAAAAATTGGACACTCAGATGGCGGTTAATTTTTATGCACCTTATTATTTAACGCAGAAGTTGCTCCAAAAATTCGAAGAGCAAAAGTCAGGAAGTATATTCAATATTTGCTCTGTAGTCAATCGCCAACCACGAGTTGAAGCAGCGAGTTATACGATTTCTAAGTTTGCCTTTTGGGGATATCACAAACTATTGCATCAAACGCTTTTGCCGCTTGGTGTTAAGGTTACCGGATTCTTTCCATCATCCATCAATACATCCAGCTGGGATGGAATGGAGGCACCAAAAGAAGAGTTTGTTCAGCCAGAGGATGTAGCAGACATGATTTCAACCATATTGACCATGAAGCGAGGAACGGTTCCATCAGAGATCGATTTAGTAGCTATTAATCCTGATTTTTAAAATGGGAAAAAATAAGCTGATGAAATTTGCCAAAGTCAAGGAAATGGCTCACGTCCTTGAACCACCTTTCAAGGAGATTTTGAATAAGGATTATCGATTGAAAGGCAAGTGGAGGGAGGAATTCGGAAACGATAATCCTATTGTGCTCGAATTGGCATGCGGAAAAGGAGAGTATGCTGTGGGGATGGGCCAAATTTATCCAGAGAAGAATTTTATAGGAATGGACATCAAAGGTGCGCGCATGTTTTCAGGCGCCACTGAAGTGGAAGAAAAAGGGATCACCAATGTGCGGTTTCTTCGCACTAAAATTGATATGATTGCCTCGTTTTTTGCAGAAAATGAAGTAGATGAGATTTGGATTTTATTTGCTGATCCGCAGATGGAAAAGCCCCGAAAACGGCTCACAAGTAGGCTGTTTTTAGATCGGTACAAACATATTTTAAAGCCTGAAGGAACACTTAATTTGAAGTCTGATAGTACAGACCTTTATGAATATACGCGCGATGAGTCCATTCCTGAGTTCAATCAAGAGCGAACAGGGTGTCAATTTGAAAAGGTTTTTGACACAGATAGATTGTACGAACACGGAATAAACGCACTTGATGAAACGATGCAAAAGGTGCTAAACATCCGCACCTACTATGAGCAAATGTGGCTCGAACAGGGCAAGTCGATCAAGTATTTACGATACGATTTCAAAAAGTCTTAGCCTCTCTTTAGCCTATTTCTTGTGCTATTGTAATCTAGGAAATAGGTGAGGCGAATAGAAATGTTATTCTGCATTGGCGACTGAAGCGTCCTGTCTAAGTTTTGGAAATATGATTCTCCCACAGTTTTGCCAGCATTTGCGATGACATTTCGGTAAAGCAATACCAGTTCGCTTGCTGGGGCAAACCACCACGAATACTTCAGGTCAATATTAAAGGTGTTGAAGTTGAGGTCATTTACACCGCCAAGATCAAAAGGGGTCAATTCGCCACTATTTTCCAGAAAGTAGAAAGAGAGATAATCAACATCGGTATAGGAATGGCGCAATGCCAAAGTGAGAGAAGAAGTGGGTGTAAATACAAATTGAGCGTTGATTATATTTTCAACGGAGAATGTATTCCTACGGCCAAAGAAAATAGAGTTTTCGAGGGTGTCAGGCACAAAGCCAAAATCATTTCGAGTATCGGTCACGATGCTTTCGATTACGGCAAAGAAATGGTCGCCAAATCGAAACCGCGGAGCCACTCTGATGGAATAGAAATAACGGTCAAAATCTGATTGATAACCACCTCTCACTCCTGCATCAAGGGCAATAGTTTTCCTATAATCAGTAGAGATAAATGAGGACGCTTCGGCCAAGGGAGGTAGTTTAAACTGACGCCCAAATTCGCGAGCTTCAAAGTAATCATAGCTATCTATCGGTCGAACAGTTATATCCGCACCTGAAGCAAAAAAGCTTCTTGTTAATCCAAATACCCGGTAGAAAAACTCAAGTATTCATAACGATATGGCCTTTGTAGAAAGCGATATGAAGTCCAAACCTCGTGTTCTACTCGGTTGAATTTTCCTTTTGGCTGAATGCTTCTATATTCCAAAGAGGCGTATTGCACTTGTTCATTATTACGCTGCTGAAAACCCAGATCATTAATATCAAAATTATCGGTAGCTATCCACTGACCAATTTCCCATCTCCAAAGTCCATCCACATCCTGCAACTCCCACCATCCGCTGTAACCATCGTCAATGGTGTTGTTTTCAAAAATTGCACTCTGTTTTCCTGCAACGTTTAGAGAGTATTTCCCTGATTTTGAAATGAAAGAACCTAAAAGCGCGGCAACATTAGCATCATGAGCAGCACCTTTTCTCATCGTGTTTGTGTTGACCAGGCTTATGGATGAGTTTCGATTGAAACGCTGATCAAGCACCAGCACATTGTAATTAGTCAAAGGCTCGGTGAGCAATTTAGTTTCTACACCATTTTCAATTTTAATGCTGAAATTATCATCCGTTATGGCATTCATGACTCCAATGCCTAAGTTGTTTTTAGTTCTACCAGAAACCTTGACTGCATTAAGCAGGCGCGTATATTCTTGTTTGATAGACACGCTGTCGTTGGAATTCAGGTCTTGCCCACGAATGTTTTTGGGCTCGCCACCAATTCTTCGAGTATATAATAAGTCTCCTATAGTAAAGAGCTCTGTTCCTTCTGTGAAAAACTGACGATTTTCATCGAAGCGATTTTCGAAAGGGGATAGATTTAGAAACTGTTGATCAAAAGCTACTTGACCAAAGTCAGGAATAAGTGTCATGTCCAGCGTAAAGCTTTCATTGATGCCATATTTAAGATCCAATCCAGCATTGATGTCATAATTTGAAGTACCATCAAAATCATCAGCATAGGCGGATAAATAAGGCATTGCTGATAGACGCACAGGAGGGTCGATGTTGGTCATTCCTGTAAGAAGGCCACATTGGTATTCAAAACGATATCCCGAGCTTTTATCCAGAAAATTCCAGGTGGATGTTTCCCGATTTCTGCGAACGTTGCGCATGAAGTTTATGCCCCAGTCTTTGACGGGTGTTTCGGGAAATCGAAGGGCGATGCACGGTATTTCCGCTTCAACCGTCCATCCCCAATCGGTAATTTGTACGGCACTTTTCCAAACAGAATTCAAGCTGAAATCGTCACCATTGACCGTTGTTTTTGCATCAGCTTGTGTCCCAGCAGCTGTTATCCAAAAATTGAAATCGCTTAATCCATCATTATATGGATTGATGAAAAACCCGAACCAGTCATTGTTTTCATTGTAAGAATCGCGTTGGGTTAGTTGGGTTAAAATACTATCTAGTGATTGATCGAAAAGCTTCGCTGAAATATAAATGGCATTGTCATCATACAACACACGCACTTCAGTCTGCATGTTCTTATTTACAGGTCCACCATTTTGAGGCTCAAACATCACCAAGTCTTTCGCTATTGGCGCGGCCTCCCAAACAGCATCGCTCAAGTCGCCATCAATTTTGGGTCGCTCACTTGACCGAGTCGCTGGAATAGTTTTGCGCATAACATCTTCTTGCCCTGAGGCGATAACCGAATGGATCAGTATTAAGAAAAGTGGCAATGCCCGGAACGACTTCATGGCGCGAAAGTAGTTTGAACATCATTAGATTTTTTGATAGATAAAGTGAAACGTGCATTCGGTGACAGTCAGCGCATTTTACATTTGTATTTATGGAAAAGGATTTTTTCGATCAAGTCTACCAAGTTGTGCGCTTAATTCCTCGCGGACGCGTTACTAACTATGGAGCCATTGGAAAATATCTGGGCGCACCGCGTTCTGCTCGAATGGTCGGTTGGGCAATGAATAACGCGCATGATCAAACTCCCTCAGTTCCTGCTCATAGAGTAGTGAATAGTCAAGGTTTACTCACTGGAAAAATGCATTTTAAACCCCCTTTTGAAATGGAAGAATTGCTTGTATTAGAGGGTGTGGAAGTGCAGAAAGATCAGGTGAAGGAATTTCGAAAGTTGTTCTGGGATCCAACGATTGAACTCAGTTTGGATTAGGCGTTTGCCAATTGAGCCACGTGATTTATATCAATATTGAACACACAGCCATCTTGATATCCACGGTTTCCTAGTTTGCTCGTGGGTCTTTTATTGCAATCTGCCTCAACGATTTGAGATCCTGCTGATGCTTGCCAAGGCGAGAACCCAATTTGAGGTGTTGTGGCCAACCAAATAGATATCACTGGTTTTTTTAATGCGGTTGCAATGTGCATCAAACCAGTGTCATGTGTAATCACCTTTTCGGATTGTGCTAAAATGCTCGCTGATTGATGCAGACTGAACGCTCCGCAAGAATTGAAAACACGCTTTCCACAGGCCTTTACAACTTCATCACCAACGGCCCTATCTTCTGGCCCGCCCAACAAAACCACTGGCTTGTCAATGGCCTTGCAAATGGCGATGATCTTATCTGTCGGAAGAATTTTTCCTTTCATTTTGCCTCCGATGGCATAGCATACATATCCATTTCGGACAGCTTCAGGAAGCGTATTCAAGTCTACGTTTGACTTTTCAGGAATGAAATAATCCAAACCCTTGCCATCATTTTCAATTCCTAATCCTTGCACCGCGGCAAAACTTCGCTCCACCACATGCCCAATTGGGAGTAATTCTTTCTTGGTATTCACGTAAATCCACTTTGCCAAATTTCGCTTATCCAGTGTGAACGATAATGATTTGCATGCTCGCTTCACTTGCCTTGAGCGCAGATTGCTGTGAAGGTCAATCACATAATCATACGTGTTGTCTTTTAATAACTCAGCAACTTCACTCACGTGCTTATCAATAGAGATGACCTTAGTTAAGTATGGATTAGCCTCAAGAATAGCAGCGTTGACCGTTTTGGTGATAAAATCGATTTCTACCTCACCTTCAAGTTGTGTCTTTAGCGCACGGATTATGGGCGTAGTAAGCACCAGATCTCCTATTGAGCTAAAACGTACGATGAGTATTTTGGTGAGGTTCATTGGAAAGCGAAGGTCTCGAATTTGCACGAATGTAGCTGAGCAAAATCAAAAAGCGGCATTTGCTGGCAACAGCTTTCACATTACATTTGAATCATGCTGATTGACAGTCACACCCATATCTATCTTCCCGAGTTTGATGATGATTTCTCTGAGATGATCGAACAGGCACGAAATGCAGGCGTTCGTTATTTCTTGATGCCCAATGTGGATGTAGAAAGCATTCCACAAATGCATCGCGCTCAAGACCGTCTTCCTGATCATGCTTTCCCCATGATGGGCCTGCATCCTTGTTCCGTTAAAGATGATTTTGAAACACAACTGGAAGTCATCAAGCGGCACCTTTTTCAGCCGGTTCGAAAATATTGGGCGGTGGGAGAAATTGGTATTGACCTCTATTGGGACAAATCAACCTTAGACATCCAAGTTAAAGCCTTTGAAATGCAAATTGAATGGGCGAAAGCGCTTAAGCTTCCCATTGTAATTCATGTGCGGGATGCTTTTGATGAAATATTTGAAGTGCTCGATCGCGTGCATGATGAACATTTACGAGGTGTCTTTCACTGTTTCACAGGCACCAAAGAACAAGCCCAAAAAATCAGGTTTTATCGACAACCCCACCCCGAGATAAGACTGAAGCTTATTGTCAATCTGATGTCTTTATTTTATCCCGTGCCTGAATATGATTCGGGTTTATTGCTAATACCTGCGCAAAGTATTTCTGGGATTTTTGGACATTTCCTTTTTCTTCATTAAGCAGCCCCAAACTGAATAAAGCGGGTACCTGGCCATTTACATCT
>ENA-OWPI01004344-OWPI01004344.1-marine-metagenome-genome-assembly--contig:-NODE-4344-length-11403-cov-5.368797_pt1 | contig 11403 bp, 7 predicted proteins | sample MGYA00238138_ERZ651775 | MGnify/ENA primary metagenome ERZ651775 (study PRJEB26906, sample SAMN06265043) | marine metagenome | isolation source: Helgoland LTER site | place: Germany:Helgoland, sampling...
ATTTCTTTAGTTGAAAAAACTTTACAATTTTATGATCAAATGAATATTAAATTTTCTTTTGATCAATTTTATTCAAAGTCAAATCTTCAAGTAGAAAAATTTAGTATTATTGAATTATGTGAAAAACTTCAATTACCTAAAGAAACTGTAAGACGAAAAGTTTTGGAACTTGAAAAATTGGGTGTTTTAAAACGAATAAAAAAACAAATAATAATAGATCGTTCTGTTTTTTCTCAAGTGAAACCTGAAAGACAAATAAAATTAACGTCTAAATATATTTTTTTAGTTTCTAAAATTTTGAATAAAGATGGAATTTATCCAAAAAAACTTGATACAAAAATAATTGAAAGTGTAATTAAAAAAAATTTTAGTTTATGTTGGAGATGGTTTTATAGAATGCAAATTCCTATGATCATTGGTTACCATGAAGCGTTTGAGGATGTTGGAACATTTCATGTTTGGGGAACTGTAGCTATGAACCAAGCTTTCAACTATAAGAATAATGTTAATACAGAAAACGTTCACTCTTTAACTCCTGACTATATGACATTCAACAAAGGTATTGTCACTGATCAAGAAGATGAGAAAACAATTGGTGTAAGTGCCATGTCCTTATCTGATATGACAGATATACCAAGAGCAACGGTAATTAGAAAATGTAAATATTTAATGAAACAAGGATACTTAAAACTTAATGATAAAAAACATTATGTCATGACAGGTTTTAATATTGATAGAATTCTTCCTTATCAAAAAAGAGTTTTTAAAAATAAAGCAAAATTTTTAAGAAAAATACTAAATCTATTAACTATTTCATAAACCGCTATCTTTTATTAATTGTTTATTTTATAGATTTAATTAATTAAAATACTTTATGGGTATAGTTACTACAATAGCGCCAGTTGCTTTAGCGTTAATCATGCTTGGTCTAGGAGCATCTTTAACGGTTAAAGATTTTACAAGAGTTTGTCAAAATCCAAAAGATTTTTTTATAGGATTAGCTTGTCAATTAATATTACTTCCAATTATTGCATATCTTTTAATAATTATTTTAAGAACCCCAATTGAATTAGCTTTAGGCGTAATGTTAATTGCAGCAGCACCTGGGGGTGTAACTTCAAATGTACTTACAAAATTTGCAGATGGGGATGTGGCTCTTTCAATAACTTTGACGGCAATTACAAGTTTAATAAGTATTATATCTGTTCCTTACGTAGTTTTTTTATCAATTGAATTATTTGATATCACATATGTCAAAAAAGAAGTTTCAATGCTTAGTATATCTTTAAAAATGTTTTTTGTTGTAACAGTTCCAGTAATGATCGGAATGGTTATTAGAAAATTTGCAGATAGTTTTATTATAAATAATCTAAAAATTATCAATAAAATATCTATTGCTTTATTCGTAATTGTTTTTGTTGCTATTTATATTGAGGAATGGGATAGCATTGTAATGTTTATAACAAGAGCTGGTGCAATTGCTTTCACCTTAAATGTTACAATGATGGTTGTAGCTTTTTATATAGCTAAATTTTTTGCAACAGGAGTTGCTCAAAGAAGATGTATATCTTTAGAAGCTGGACTGCAAAATGGAACTTTAGCAGTTTTTGTAGGATTGCAATTATTTGGTCAGAACATGGTGTATATGGTTCCAACTGCAGCTTATGCTTTAATCATGATGATAACTTCAGTAATTTTTGTTCTTATTTTAAGAAGACGAACTTAATTATAAATTTTTAAAATCTGCTCGTTTTAGGGCTCCAATCTGAACTGATATTGGATATTTTTGTTTTTCTATTTCAATGAATAAATTTTTAGATTTTAATTCTTCATTGGAAAAATCATTATTAATATAACCAAAGACTAAATTTTTTTTAAAGTTAAATGAATAATTTCCTGATGTTGATCTTCCTATAATTTTATCATCTAAATAAATGGGCTCATCATGAAGTAACAAAGGTTCTCCTGGCTTACTTTCTTTAAGAGTAAACATTGCAAATCTATTTTTTATTTTCTCTTTCTTAATTTTTTCTAAAGCTTGTTTACCAATAAAATCTACTTCTTTTTTATTGCTTATAGTGAAAGATAATCCTGCTTGATATTGGTTTTCTTCTGGCGAAATGTCATGTCCCCAGTGCAAAAATCCACTTTCCATCCGCATTATATCCATTGCGTGCATGCCACAATTTGAAAGATTAAAGTCTTTGCCTTTTTCTATTAATAATTCATATATTTTTTTAGTATCCTTGAAATCAACATATAATTCATAACCTAACTCACCCACATAAGATAATCTTTGAGCCCAAATCTTAATCCCTTCTATTGTGATATATTTTGCAGTACCAAACTTAAAGGTATCATTATCAAGATTATCGTTAGATATTGTTTTAATTAGATCCCTACTTTTTGGACCAAACAATCCAAATACACATAAATCATCCGTGATATCTTTTAGTTCAACATCTTTTGAAAGATGCTTTTTAATGTGGAATTTATCTCGTTCTCTTGTTGCAGCAGAACTAATAATTCTAAAGCAGTTTTTTTCAACACAAACAACGGTTAAATCAGTTTCTATTCCACCATCAGTATTTAGCATATGAGTATAAGTGCATTTACCAACTTCATCTTTAATGTTTGAGGTACAAATTTTTTGTAATTCTTGATGCGCTTTATCTGATTTTATTTCAAATTTAGAAAAAGGAGTTAGATCAAATAAGCCTACGTTTTTAATGGTATTATTGGTTTCATATTCTGCAGATGGATACCAGTTTTGATAATTATAACTGTATTGGTATTCAGCTTTTTCGCCATCTAAAGCAAACCACATTGGTCTTTCATAGCCAGCTGAAACACCAAAGCATGCTCCAAAACTTTTTAAATTTTCATGATGAGGAAGAGTTTTCACATTTCTAGAAGTTTTGTGTTGTTTAAATGGCCAGTGCATTCCATACAAATCACCTAATGACTCGGTTATTCTTTTTTTAATAAATCCTAATTCTGAATGAAATTTTTGAAATCTTTTTATATCATAACTAAAAATATCTTCATTAATATGACCAGTCATTAGCCATTCTGCTGTAACTTTACCAACGCCTCCCCCACTTCCAATACCAATGCTATTTAATCCACAACATACAAAAAAGTTTTTAACTTCGGGTACCTCTCCCAATAAAGTATTTGTATCTGGAGTAAAAGACTCAGGTCCTGAAAAAAATTTTCTAATACCTGCGGTTTCTAAAACAGGAAATCTTTTAATTGCTGATGCCAAATAAGGTTCGAAATGTTCAAAATTTTCTTGGAATTCACCAAAAGAGAAATCTTCTGGCACTTTGTTTGTTTTATCCCATGCAGGAATAGAATTTCCTTCAAAAATTCCTACTAAAATTTTACCAGCATCTTCTTTAATATAAGTTCGATTATCATAATCTCTAATGACAGGTAAGGTTTTTGAAAGATTTTCTATTGGCTCAGTTATAATATAAAAATGTTCAGCAGGATAAAGTGGAATACTAACTCCAGCTTTCTCACCAATTTGTCTTGACCACATACCTGAAGCTAAAACAATATATTCACAATCAATTTTTTGACCATTAACTTTTACTCCTGAAATTTTTCCATTTTTAGTTAATATTTCTTCTACAGGTGATTTTTCAAAAATTTGTGCTCCATGTATTCTTGCACCTTTAGCAAGCATGTGAGTTACGCCAGATGGATCAGCAGCACCATCACCTGGCATTAAAATTCCACCAATAACTTCATCGGTATTAATTATTGGGTAATCTTTTTTAATTTGATCTTTGTTTAAAATTCTTACATCAACATCATAAAGTTGAGCAGTTGTTGCTTGTCTTTGAAGTTCTTGCCATCGACCTTTGTTTTGTGCAATTGAAAGTGCACCGTTTAATCTTAAACCTGCAGAATGATCAACTTCTTTCTCAAGTTCTTTATATAAATCTAATGTGTATTTTCTAATTTTAGTTACTGCTGCTGATGGTCCTAGTTGACTAACAAGCCCAGCTGCATGCCATGTTGTTCCTGAAGTTAACTGATCTCTTTCTAAAAGTATTGTATCTTTCCAACCAAATTTAGCTAAATGATAAGCGACTGAACAACCAACAACTCCACCACCGATCACAACAACTTTCGTGCTACTTGGTAGTTTGTTTTTCATCTAATTAATTTTTGATAGCTTCTCCTGGGTCAACATATGTATGTCCAAATACATCTGCAACAGCTTTATAAGTCACATGACCTTTATGAACATTTAATCCTGCTAAAAAGTTTTTATCTTCTCCTAAAGCTTTTTGATAACCCTTGTTTGCAAGTTTTACTAAAAAAGGTAACGTTGCATTATTTAATGCAAGTGTAGAGGTTCTTGGTACTCCACCTGGCATATTAGCTACACAATAATGAACTACATCATCAACTATATAAGTTGGATCTCCATGGGTAGTTGGCTTACTTGTTTCAACACACCCCCCTTGATCAATTGCAACATCAACAATAACTGATCCTCTTTTCATTAATTTAAGCATATCTTTGGTAACTAGTTTTGGTGCTTCTGCTCCTGGAATTAAAACACCTCCAATTAGTAGATCTGCTTCAGCTACTAATTTATTTAAATCTATTTTGTCACTTTGTTCAGGAATAATTTTATCTCCAAACATCTCAACTAATTGCTTTAATCTTGCCTCGGATTTATCAACAATATGAACTTTAGCTTGCATACCAGTTGCTATTACTGCAGCATTTTCTCCAACAACTCCACCACCTAAAATGACAACTGTTCCACCAGCAACATCTGGTGCTCCACCTAACAGAAGACCTCTGCCTTTTTGATTTTTTTCTAAACAGTGTGCACCAGCTTGAACAGACATACGTCCAGCCACAGCACTCATTGGAGCTAACAGAGGAAGTCTACCGTTATCATCAGTAACTGTTTCGTAGGCAATATTAATACTTTTTGATTTTATTAATCCTTCAGTAAGTTCTTTTGCAGCAGCTAAATGAAGATAGGTATACACAATTTGATTTTCTCTAATCATGTCTACTTCTACTTTTTGAGGTTCTTTTACTTTAACAATAATTTCTGCATCATTAAAAATATCTTCTGCTGTATTTGCAATTTTTGCCCCTGCTTTAATGTATTGGTCATTTTCAAACCCTGCTTCAAATCCGCCATTGTCCTCAACTAAAACTTCATGACCTTCGGATACCAGAGTCTTTACACTTTCTGGGGTTAAGCCAATTCTATTTTCTTGTGGTTTAATTTCTTTAGGTACGCCTATCTTCATTATCTCTCTCTCTTCAATTTAAGTATAGATATATAAAAATATAAACTAACTAGTTTTTTTGGTTTTTTTGATAGTTAGTGATACCAGTTCTAAGTTTATCAATAATCTCATCAATGTGTTTTTCCTCACAAATAAACTGTGGAGCAATAATCAAGCAATCACCCGTTGCTTTAAAATTGACACCAGCTTCGTAACAGGCTTTGAAGCATTCGAATCCTGCTTTACCAGGTTTATCTTTCATTTTCATATCTATTCCACCCATCATTCCATATCCTCTTATATTCTCAACAGATTCTAAATCTTGAAGAGAAAATAAACCTTTTTGGAAATAAGGAGCTAAATTTTTTGCTCTATTAAAAATATCATCTTTCTCAAAAATATCTTGCACAGCTAATGCAGCTGCAACAGCAACTGGAATTCCTGAATAAGTGTATCCATGAAATAATTCTACTGATCCCATTGGTGAAGCATCCATTACTGCATCATAAATTTCATCTTTACATGCAACAACTCCCATTGGTACAACTCCATTTGTTGTAGCTTTTGCCATTGTCATAATATCTGGTGTAACACCAAACTCTTGTGCAGCAAATTTTGAACCTGTTCTTCCCCATCCAGTAATTACTTCATCAAAAATTAAAAGAATTCCATGTTTGTCACAAATTTCTCTTAGTTTTTTCAAATAACCTTTTGGTGGTACTAAAGTCCCAGTTGATCCGGCTATTGGTTCAACAATACATGCAGCAATATTTTCTGGACCAAAATTCATTGCTATTCTCTCTAAATCATTTGCAAGGTCTCCACCTGTTTCGGGTTGACCACTCACAAACTTGTGTTCTGGTAAATGTGTATGTCTCATATGTTGAACACCTGGCATTAAAATACTTGCAAACGTTTTAATGTTATTAACCATTCCACCAACAGAAACACATCCAATATTCATTCCATGATATCCACGTTCTCTACCAACAAATCTAAATCTATGGGCGTTTCCTTTTGCTCTATGATATGCAACAGATATCTTTATAGCTGTTTCTACTGCAGTAGAGCCACAAATAGTAAAAAACTTTTTATTTAAATCACCCGGTGTATGTTTTGAAATTTTCGTTGCTAATTCAAACGAACCACCAAAACCTTGTTGAAAAGGTTGAGCATAATCTAGTGTATCTAGTTGTTTAGTTACTGCCTCTGTAATTTCTTTTCTACCATGACCTAAGGGGTTACAAAATAAACCTGAGCTTCCATCAATCATTGTTTTGCCGTGATGATTTTTTAAATAAACTCCTTTTGCTTCAGTAATTAATCTTGGGTTTGCTTTAAAATCTTTATTGGATGTAAAAGGCATCCAATGTTCATTTAATGAATTTGGAACTGAAGTACGGTTTTCTGAGCTCATATTATCTTTCTTTTTAAAATTTTTTATTAATACCTTATTTGAATTTCTTTAGACTAAATAGCTATAATTAACCACCATAATTATTGACGCAACTTTAAGTTGTATAAAATTTAACACTTTTTTGTTTTACAACTACCTTGATTTAATTTTAAACTATTAAGATATAAATAAACAACAAAGAGGAATAAATGAAAAAAATAATTAGTTTTCTTTTAGGATGTTTTGTAGCTCTTAACTTAAATATTTCTGTTGCTAATTCAGCAGCAAATGAAGTTAGAGTTGCTTACTTCTTAGAATGGCCAAGTCCAAACTTAGAAGATATGCAAAAAAAAGCATTCGCTAAAGCTCTTGGAGTTCCAGTTAAATGGACTAACTTCACAAATGGTGGAGCAATGACTGATGCTATGTTAGCAGGAGATATTGATATTTCTTACTCACAAGGATTAGTACCGTTCATTAATGCTGTTAAATCAAAAGCTCCTATTAAGTTAGTTGACATTGCAATGGAATACGGAATGGGAGGAACAACTTGTGTTACTTCTAACGCTTCTGGTATTACAAAAGCAAATGCTACTGAATTAGAAGGTAAAAAAGTTGCTGTTCCACTAGGAACAATGGCTGAATACGTTTTTGATGAAAGTATGAAAGTTGTTGGAGCTGACAGAAAAAAAATGGATATTATTCAAATGGACCCTGAAGAAGGTGCTGCTGCTTTAGTAAGTGGTGATGTTGTAATGGCATGTTTATTTGGTGGTAACTCTATTAAAGCTGCAACCGCTGTAGGATCAAGATTACTTACAGTAGATGAAGCTAGAGCTGCAGGTATCTTAGGAATAGATATTACTTCAGTAACTACAAAGTTTATGAAGGAAAATCCTGGTATGCTTAGAACTTTTATAGAAGTGACTCATGAAGCTAATGCTAGATATAAAGCTGGTAAAAGCAACATGAATGTAATGGCTAAAGCTTCAGAAATGAAAGTTGCTGACATGAAAGAAACTTTAAGTGGCTTTAAATTCTTAACTCCAGAAGAAACTAAACAATCTATGGAGAGCGGAAATCTTGATGCATTCTTAAAAGGAATGGGAACACCAAGAGGAAACGTAGACACTAGTTTCTTACCTTTATAAACTAAAGGTATTTAAAATTTAAATAGGCGCCAATTTTAATTAAATTGGTGCCTATTTTTTTATTAAAAATTCTAATATAAAGCTTTTTTATGAGTGATTTAGTTTCTCAAAATCTAAATATGATTTTTAAAACTCCTAAAGGAGAAACTGTTCATGCTTTAAAAGATCTTAATTTCACTCTTAGAAAAGGAGAGTTATTAACAGTTCTTGGTCCATCAGGTTGTGGAAAAACTACTTTGCTTAACATCACCGCAGGATTTATTAAACCAACTTCAGGAAGTATCACTTTAAATAATAAAGAGATAGATGGTCCAGGAGTTGAAAGAGGAATGGTTTTTCAACAAGGTGCTTTATTTGAGTGGCTGACTGTAGCTGAAAATGTAAATTTCGGACTAAGAATGAAAAAAGAAGATCCAGTTAAGACTGCAAAAAAAGTTGATGAATGGTTAGAGATTGTTGGATTACAAGGATTTGGAAATACTCCTACTTATCAGTTATCAGGAGGAATGCAGCAAAGAGTTGCTCTTGCAAGATGTCTGATCAATGATCCAGATTTAATTTTAATGGATGAACCTTTGGGTGCTCTTGATGCATTGACTAGAGAAAAAATGCAGTCGCTAGTTTTAAAAATTTGGAAAGAGACTGGTAAAACAATTATTCTAATTACTCACTCAGTAGAAGAAGCTTTGTTGTTAGGTGAAAGGTTGTATGTAATGGCTCCCCGACCAGGACGTATACATAAAGAATATAATCTTCCATTTGCATCAATGGGTTTGAAAGAGGACTTAAGAGAAATAAAAAAGAATAAAGATTTTTCAGTAAAACGAGAAGAAATATTAGAAATGATTTGGAATATGGAAGAAGAAATTATGGGGAAAGATATTTAAATGTTAACTCAAATAGTAACTTTCTTAATATTTGTAGCTGTTATTGGCTGCATTATGTATGGAAGACGTTTAATTAGAACTGAAAAAGTTGATGCTGTTTTTGGGAACCCTGAAAGAGCATTGGGTGGCACACATTGGGTTATAGTTGGTAGTAGTTTTCTTCTTTTAGTTTGGCTTTATTATTCTTGGGATATAGCTAAAGGTTTTTATCCAAAATCAGCAAATGAGCTTTGTCAGGTAGCAAAAGTAAATGACTCATTATTAGGGTTAAAATATCAATTTCCTATAGAGGAAAGAGAACTAAAAAGTACTTCTCAAATAAAAAAAGAAAATGAAAATCTAAATTTAATATTAGCAGAAATTAAAAATTCTCAAGAATTAGATGATCAACAGAAAACTATACTTGCAGGATTTATAAATAAAACGAACCAATTAATTCCATTATTAACTAACGAGGATTTACTTGAAGATGAAACTAAGCAAAAACTTAATGATGTCACTGGTAAAATTAACCTTTTAACTGAAAATTTTCAAAAACCTGATTATCCATTTGAAACTGAACAAGAGCTTAATGAAAGACTTAGGGCTGTAAGTGAACAAGGTGGTTGGGGTATTGTAAAAGTTAGTTCGGGAACTGGTTCGATAGAAAATACTTTAGAAGTTCCACTGATACCTGAAACAGATAGAGGTTTAAAATTTGATGCTGCTGCAAAAGAATTAAATTTAATAAGTGATGAGTTTTTTAAAATAAGAAATCATAATCCGCAGTTCAAAACTAAAATTAAAGAAATCAAAGATGAGGTTAAAAACTATCGAAATGAATTAGGTGACACTCAAGAAGTGGCATCAACTTATGCAAAAAATATTGTTAAGATTGCAAGAAGAATTGAATTTGCAAGCATATATCCACCAAACACCTTAGATAAAATGCAGAATGCAATTATCAAATTTGATAATGCAAAAATAGAAGCTCAAGGAGGATTGCGATTTGTTGATATCTTTTTATTTCCTGCTGGAACAATTGTAGCAAGTGGACCTAGTTGTTCAGAGCAAGGATCTGGTAGATGGCTTCCAAAACCTTCTGATACTTTTAATAAGTTTATATTAATGGCTAAACCAAGTGTTGGTTATAAAGACATCCCTCTTCTTTGGATAGAAATGGTCGATGTAAGTAAAATGATTGGTTTTATTCTACCGGATTGGATAGCAGACATCTTACCTGGTGAATATCCTATTCACACTAAAGATGGAATAGTAAAACAAAACTTTAAAGGTAAAGTTCTTATGTTAGTAACTGGTGACTTCAAATTATTTAAAGTGCCAGTTCCATATGGACATATTTGGGATTCTTTCTTGAGAGTTTTTCTTGGATTAGTTTTTGGAATACTTATTGGTGTTCCATTAGGGTTGTTCATGGGACTGAATAGATTTGCAAAAGGTTTTTTTGATCCTTTAATTGAGCTTTATAGACCTGTTCCACCTTTGGCTTGGGCGCCATTAATTATCTCAGTTCTAGGGATTGATAATACTGGAAAGATATTTTTACTATTTATGGTTTCTTTATCAATTATGATTATTTCTGCAAGAGCTGGTGCATCTGGGACACAGCTTTCAAAAATTCATGCAGCGCACTCATTGGGAGCATCTAAAAAACAAATACTAAGACATGTAATTTTTCCAAATTCCTTGCCCGAAATATTAACTGGTATAAGAGTTGCTGTTGGAATGTGTTGGGGAACTTTAGTGGCTGCAGAATTTTTAGCAGGAACAACTGGAATTGGATTTGTAGAAAACGTTGCAAAAAAATACTTTCAATATGAGGTTATTTGGATAACTATTTTTATAATGGGAATGCTTGGTCTTTTATTTGATGTCACTTTAAGAAAAATAATTGATAAAACTATTCCATGGCGTGGAAAAGGTTAATTTGAAAACAGAAAAATTAAGAAAAAAAATTATAAAAATTTTTAGAAAGTTTGGTTTAAATAACAATCACGCTTCTATTTCAGCTGATGCATTAATTAATGCTGAACTTGTTGGGGCATATGGTCATGGTCTTTCAAGATTAAAAATGTATTGTGATCGAATTTCCAAAAAAGTAATTAATCCAAATCCAAAAATTAAAACTAAAAAAATATCTCAATCAATTTCTCATATTGATGCTGATAACAGCATAGGATTTGTTGCTGCAGACCTTGCTATTAAAAAAGCAATTCAAAACGCAAAAAAAACAGGTATAGGATTAATTGCTGTTAAAAATAGTGGTCACTATGGATTGTCAGGATATTACGCTGAACAAGCTGTTAAAAAAAATTTAGTTACAATGATTTATACAAATGCACCACCAGCTGTGGCGCCCCATGGAGCTTTAAAAAGTTTGTTTGGAACTAACCCCATATGTTTTGGAACACCAACTGGTTCAAAGATACCTTTTATTTTAGATACTTCAATTTCAATGATTAATAGAGGTAAGATTAGAGTAGCAGCAAGAAATAATCAAAAAATACCTGAAGGAGTTGCTTTAGATAAATTTGGTAAACCAACTACGGATGCTAAAAAATCATTACAAGGTGTTCAATTACCTATCGCAGGGTTTAGAGGATCAGGTCTTGCTTGGATGGTGGATATTTTAAGTGGAGTATTAACTGGTGGAAATCACGCAGGGAGAGTGAAAGATCCTTTTGATGACTTTACCG
>ENA-OWPI01004350-OWPI01004350.1-marine-metagenome-genome-assembly--contig:-NODE-4350-length-11394-cov-2.105593_pt1 | contig 11394 bp, 10 predicted proteins | sample MGYA00238138_ERZ651775 | MGnify/ENA primary metagenome ERZ651775 (study PRJEB26906, sample SAMN06265043) | marine metagenome | isolation source: Helgoland LTER site | place: Germany:Helgoland, sampling...
ATCGCTCAGGAGCGCCAGCTTGGCGGTGATCTCCTCGGGGCTGCCCTCGACCCACGCCATCGCGCCTCCGCCTCCGACGACCCGCGAATTGATATAAAGCCGTTTGTTATCGGACTTGAGGCCCAATCGGCACCCGGCTCGGTCGCCTCTCTCGGCAAGTCGCGCGGGTTGAACCGCCGCGACGCCGCTGTTTAAGTGGACGGGAGACCTCCGAGAGTGCCTCCGCGCCTCGTGCGCCGCCTGAAAGTCGCGACACGTTGTGACCGCGCGCAGGCCGGCCGGCTCCTTGGACCAATCGAAGAATTTTCAGCTTGACAAAAATTTGAATTCTGACTTTTTTCTCTGCCATTGACTTTCCGGCTAACTACTCGGCTGTGCTCCGTCAAGCATAAATTACCACACACTTATCAGTCACAGAAAATCGTATTTCACAATCGTATTTCACGCTCTTCCCGAACCGATCGCGCACGTCATCGACACACCGAGCCGGCACCACGAGTAGTCCGCCACGGATCGATCGCCACCGAGTATTTTCTCGACTCGAACACGCTACCCGGACCGGTCGTGAACCATGCTCAGAACCGCGGTCGAGCGCTTCGGCGCCCACGTGGCGATGGGCGCGGGCGCCGCGGGTGCCGCCGCCGTCTCGGCGCCCACCGCGCGATGCGCCAAGGATGATGCGAAGGCCATCACGCCCTCGTTCGATCCCGAGGCGCTCGAGCGCGGCGCCAAGGCGCTCAGGGAGATCAACAAGTCCGCCTACGCCAAGAACGTACGTCCCCACCCGCATCTCACGACCGCGTCCGCCCCGATCTCGTGCCCGATCTCGCGATCGGCGATTAAATAATCTAAGATTCCGACGGTTGGAGGATCGCGCCCGATGAATGAGCCTGATCGGCACCGCCCTTTACTGACCTGACCCTCATGTATCTAACCCGTACCTTCACAGGTCATCGCGCTGTCCACCGAGCAGGAGCGCACCAAGGCTGCCGAGGCGCAGGCCAAGGCGGCTGAGATGCAAGCCCTCGCCGCGCAGCACGCCACCAACACCGAGAAGGTCCGGTGGGAGGAACAGCGCAAAACCGACGAAGCGAGGTCGCAGCAGCAGGGCCAGATCAAGGAGTACGAGGACCAGCTCGCGCGCAAGCGCTACAACTCCGAGCACGAGGCGACGCGCCAGCGCAACGCCGAGATGGTCAAGATGCAGGAGGATGCGTCGTCGCGGCAAGAGTCGCTGAGAAGGCAGACGGAGGAACAGATTCAGCAGTCGCGGCGCGAGACGGATCGGCAAAAGTCAGAGCGCGAGCGCGAGCTCATCCGCGCCAAGTCCATCGCTGAAGCCGAGGGCCGCATCGCGGAGAACAGGGCGAACGAGGACGTGATCCGCCGGCAGATGCTCGCGAGGATCGAGGCGGAGACGTCCAAAGCGATGCAGCTCCTCCAAGAGACTCTGTCCTCCGTCGGTAAGGGATTCTCGGGTCTCCTGGAGGACAGGCAGAGGGGCGCGGCGTTCGTGGGCGGGATCACCGCGCTCGCGATCGGCGTGTACGGAGCCCGGGAGGGAAGCCGCATGGGCTTCCGCATGCTCGAGAGGTACCTCGGGCAGCCGTCGCTCGTGCGCGAGACGAGCAGGAACATCTGGGGTTTCCGGCCGGCGGCGGCGAACGCCGCCGCCGCCGCCCCAGCCCCCGCCGCGGGTGAAGGCGCGGTCGCCGCCGCGAAGGCCGCACCCGGCGCGGGCGGCATCCTCGGCGACGTCGTGCTCCAGCGTAACCTCGAGTCCCGCGTCAAGCACCTCGCCGTCGCGACTGCCAACACGCGCAAAAACTCGGCTCCTTTCCGTAACGTCATGCTCTACGGCCCCCCCGGCACCGGCAAGACGATGGCGGCGAAACGTCTGGCGAGGTACTCCGGCCTGGACTACGCGCTCATGACTGGCGGTGACGTCGCGCCGTTGGGCGCCGACGCGGTGATCAGGATCCACGAGCTCTTCGACTGGGCGTCCACGTCGCGGCGCGGTTTACTGCTGTTCATCGACGAAGCCGACGCGTTCCTCGCGAAGCGCGGCGGCGGCGTCGCGGCGTCCGAGACCGCCCCCGGCGTCCGCGCCGCGCTCAACGCGCTGCTCTACCGCACCGGCGAGCTCTCCCGCGACGTCGTCCTCGTCGTCGCGACGAACCGGCCGGAGGATCTCGACGCCGCGGTGCTCGACCGCATGGACGAGTCCCTCGAGTTCGGCCTCCCCGACGCCGAGGCTCGCGAGCGCATGTGCCGCCTGTACTTCGATAAGCTCATCGCGCGCGGCGAGGACGCGGGTGATGACGCCCCGGCGCAGGGGCTCCTGGGCGCGATGGGCATCGGCAAGGGTGGTAAGCGCGGCGGGGGTAAGAAGGGTACGCCCATCGCGATCGCCGCCGACGTCGACGAGAAGGCGCTGAAGGCGGTGGCGAAGCAGACCGAGGGGTTCAGCGGCCGCGAGATCGCCAAGATGATGGCGTCGGTGCAGGGTGAGGTGTACGGCAGCAACGCGCCGGAGCTGACGCTGGATATTCTCAAGGGGGTCGTCGGGCATAAGGTCGCGGAGCACGCGCAGAGGGGCAAGGGATTCGGCAAGTGAAGTGATGAATAAGTCGGGCGCCCTCCGTCCAGCTTACCGCACGCGTTGATATTTGATTACGTTATTGCTATTATCGCGCGACGTATCACTCGAACTCCTCCTCCGGGATCGTGTCGTTCCCGTCGCCGTCGGATCCGAGTCGCTTCGAGATGTTATCCGTCGCGTCCAAGGCTAAGCGGCTCGCCTCTTTGCTCATCTTATCGGCCCAGTGTCCCGCCCTCGCCGCGATGACCGTGCCCACCTGCCAGTACCACCTGTACACCCACTGCTTCGCCGTCGTCCGCACGAAGTCCGCCACCTGGCACTGAGGGTTGAGCCAGTTCATGATCCAGTCGCACCGGTGCTTATCGTGGTAGTGCGCTCCGGCCATGTATATCGCGTAGGTGGCACCCACCGTGAAGAGGCTGATTATCAAGCACTGCGTCAGCCCCAGCGCGATCGGCGCCCAGTACCCGCGTTTGTTCCTGCCGAACGGCGACGCGTGGAACCAGTCCGCGGATGATCGCCCGTGCTCCAGGTGTAGCAGCCGTTCCTTGAGCTTCGCCAGAGGAACCGGATGTCCATCCTTGGTGCGGACCTCAAGTCCTTTTTCTCGACACAGGCGATGGGTCTGGAACGAGGTGAGCGGCTGCAGCTGCTTGAGCTCCTCGTCGAACTCGGAGGACCGCGCGAACTTCGACCGTTTGCTCAGCTGATTGACGCGCTTCATGACCTTCTCCGCCCTGTTCTTTCGCCTGCCGTCGACGTCCTTGTCCACCCCGAAGAGGAACGCCGAGGCGCCGTTTTGTAATCGCCAGAATCGCGACTGTTCCGCGGCGGCTCCCTCGACGGGTCGCTCGCCGTTGTCCGCGAGCCTGTTGTCCCGGACCTTCTTCCAGAGGAGCTTCGCGCGCGGGGCGGAGGTCCCGGCGGCGGGTGCGGCCGCGCGAAGAGCGGAGAAGTTACGAGACGTCCTCACCGGGGGCGATGCCGGGGGCGATGATGCCGGATTCTCGACCCGCATTTCCATTTCCCCGCGAGACGATTCTCCCCTCTCTCCCCTCTGGAACCTCAGGAAATCGTCCCCTACCGCCTTTGCGCCTCCCTTCATCCCGCTCCCGACGAGGGAAGCGATGAGGTCGTCGTCGCTATCGCTGTCCATGCCCGTGTTTTTGTGAAGTCGGTGGGGACAGTGAGCGTGGGACAGTGAGACGCATTTGGGAAATCGTCGCGGGAGTTGTCTCGGAACTGCCGTCTTGTTAAATTCAATCACTAAAGTCACTTGCCCCTCTTCGCGCGTCGCGCCGCTTGCATCTTCTTCCTCGCCGCCGCCGCCGCCCTCGCCTTCTCCCGCGGGCTCAGCTCCGTCGGCGGCTCCACCACCCCGCTCGCGGGCGCCACGTCGCAGTCCAGACCCCCGATCCCCGCGGGTTTGGCAAAGGTATCCGGGTGGTGCTCCGGCGCATCCGCGCCGGTGGTCCCGCACTTGACCCGACCGGCGCTATCCGTCAAGCCCTCCGCCCACACCAAATCCGTCCACTCCATCACGTTCAACCGGCCGTCCCCGTCCCCGTCCGCGGCGCGAAACTCCTCCTCGAAGACGACGCGGCACAGCTCCTCGGAACCGTCCCCGGCGCAGACCTCGTCGACCACATCTTCGAACGTCACCGTTTCGTCCATGAGCTCAAAGAAATCGTCGCCGTCGCTCTTCCCTTTGGTCTTTTCGAGTATGCGCCTGAAGGACGCCTTGGCGATGGAGTCCCAGTCGAAGCCGTCGCCCTCCTGCGCGCCCATCGCGGCACCCATCGCGGCGTCGGACGCGTCCGTTCCGATGGACGGGTGGTCCGGATCGGTATGAAACGAGTTTGAAAATTCGCCGAATGAACCACCCGCGGGCGTCGCGAGCATCGCGGCGAGCGCGGCGTTATCCACAAAAACCTTACCCCCGCCCCCACCCGCCGTCCCGCGCCCGGCCACCGGCCTGATGAGCGACAGCCACTCCTCGGGGTTGAGCTCCGCGCCGTGATCCCTCAGCGCGAGCATCAACGCATCCGACGAGACGCCGTCTTTCTTCGCGTCCATCTCGTCGAGCGGCACGCACTCGTCCTCGTGCTCCACGCACGCGGTTCTCGCCGCCTCGTCCACCGCGCGGACCAGCGCGTCGGTGCTCCCGTCGAAGCTCCCGGCGTTGACGGTCTCGTACGCCGCGCGGATGGACGCGCGGCGTACCGCGCCCAAAGTTCCGTACGCCTGCATCCGTTCGACAACCGTCGACGCTGTAAACAAAACACGACGTCAGCCAAATTGCACATGAAAGAAAAGAAATAAAAGTAAACTCACCTAACGCATCCGCGTGGGAAGCGACGCCCTTCTCGCGAACCCAGTAGTGCTCCGCGGCTTCTTTGCAGCTCATGCGCTTTTGCGGATCCAGGTGCAGCAGGTTGTGAAGGAGCGATTTGGCACCCGGGGAGAGGTGCAGGTCGTCGATGGCGGTATCGGGCTTGCCGCGTCGGATGTTTCGGAGCAACCCGTCTTTCTGCGGCGATCGGCCCTCTCGGATGGCGTCCCAGTCCGCGAACGGGGGTTCACCCGCGAGTAACATGTACGCCACGACCCCTGCGGCCCACGCGTCAACCTTGAAATCGTAAGGACGTCGCCGTGCCATCTCCGGCGAGAGGTACGCGTACGTGCCGCACTGTTCCGTCAGGGTTCCGCGCCGCGACGAGATTCGAGCGGCGAGGCCTGTAAACAAAACATGACGTCATACAAATTGCCCATACGATGATTAAAATAAACTTACCAAAGTCGGAGAGTTTCAGCCGGTTGCGACCGTCGGGTTCGCGCGTGAAGAGAAAGTTGGCGGGTTTGACGTCGCGGTGCACGACGCCGTGCTCGTGGCACGCGGCGAGCGCGCGGAGCATGCCGCGGATCATCGGCGCGGCGGTCGCTTCCGAGAAAGGGGTCCAGCATTCGCCCACGCAGTTCACGCCGGCGGCGTTGGAATTGGATGTGAATTCCTCGTCGTCGTCGTCGTCGTTTTTTGGAACGACCGCGTTGTCCTCGTCTTCGGTGGAGTGCGCGACGGACGCGCCGGAGAGCAGGTCCCCGCCGTCGCAGAGGTCTATGAGCAGGTGTACGCCGGCCTCGTCCTCGAACCCGTCGTGTAAGGTGACGATGTCGAGCGACGCGCCGAGGGCGAAGTGCAGGGACACCTCGTCGCGAACTTTGCGTTCCCAGATTGTCATCGCCTCGCCGGTCGGGGTCTGCCCGGCGAGGCTCTGCGGGCCCGCCTTTGGGATGGTCTTGAGCGCGAACGTGCACCCGTCGGACTTGCGCGTGACCGCGCGAACCACGCCCATGGCGCCCCGTCCCAGTGGTTCGCCGAGGATGAGCGCCTGGTCCGCGTCGCGGCGAAGACCGAGGCTGAATGGTTCCCCGTCCACGTGACCTCCGATTGGTGAGCTGAAGGAGGGATCCGTGACGGTCATGCAGCGCGTCCGCGGCACCGAGCGGCGCGCGCGGCGCGCGATACGCCCGGATCCCGGCCCCGATAGGACGCGGGAGTGCCCCGGCGAGAGCGCGGATGCCCGCATGGTCGTGCGATACAGGATATGGCGAGCAGGATGCTCAGCAGCTCAGCGGCAACAATCGTGACAAATATCGGGTGAGTCACCTCGCTCGCTCGCGGACTGGCACCGAAACGTCGGTCTGACACCTCCGGCATAGCCAACGCGCGCGTCGGTGGATACCGCCGGCGACACGATGCTGTACACGAAGGACCCAGACGATGAAACCGTCGAAGAGGGCGATCAGGTGCGCCCCACTTCCCCGCCCGAGCCCCGTGTGACCAGGCAGGGACGAGAGCGCAATCCTCAGGCGGCACCCGCCGCAATAAAGTGCAGTTTCATCCCGCCACCACCCGCCCACAAGGAACTCATCCGTTGACCCCATATACTCCCTCACGATCACCGCAGGAGATCGAATTCGTGCCATTGGAGGACGAGGACCACGCCGCGGACTTGTGGGAAGACCCCTCGCAGGGCGGCGCGCTCGGACGGATCCTGGAGGCGTCGGAGACGGGCGACGCCTCCGTACTCGCCGTCGCACTTCCGACACTCAGCGTGAGCGTCGACTCCACGGGACCCGACGGCGACACCGCGCTTCACCTCGCAGCCCTCTACGGCCATACGCAGTGCGTGGAGATGCTCCTGGGCGCGGGCGCGAACGTCGCGGTGAGGGACGCGGACGGAGGGACACCGCTGCACGACGCATGCGCGGGTGGATTCGAGGAAATCGTAGGGATGCTTTTAGCCGCGGCGGGACCCGCGGGCGCGTCGGAGGTGGCGAACGCGCGGGACGGCGACGACGAGACGCCGCTACACATGGCCGCGAGGGGTGGGTACCCAGGGATCGTGCGCATGCTCCTAGCCGCGGGGGCGAAGGCGGACGCCAAGTCAGCCGCGGGGCTCTTTCCTTGGAATTACGCGGAAGACGGGTCCGAGCTGCACGCGCTGCTGCCGAGGTGCGAATGAATAATGAATAAACGGTATACACTACGTCAGCACCCGTTCACGGAGTCGCGGATGCTCCGCTTCAGCCGCGGCGACTCATCCCCGTCTCCGTCCAGCGAACCAAACGAAACTCGCTCCCGCGACGTAACAAACTCGCCCAGCAGCTCCCTCTGCGCCCGCTCAGCCGCGATCGATAACGCGCCGTCGCCGCCGCCCGCGTTGGCATCGGCATCGCTACCCCGCGTTCCCTCGTGCATCGCCAGTTTCTCCCTCAGCGTCGCGTTCTCCCTGAGCAATCGCGACAGTTTCTCATCCGTCTCGGACGCATTCGAAGATGCATGATTCGCCGGTTCCGCCTCGCTTCGCCCCGCCCGTCGCCCTTCCGCGTGCTCGTTGTAGAACCCCACGAGCTTCTGCGTGCGACGTTTCATCTTCTCCATCGCGTCCAGCATCCCGTTCATGGTTTCCCTGTGGTGCGCCTCGCGCATCCGCTCGGCGACTTCGAACGCGTCGATCTTTTCGTGCAGCGCCGCGACTTCATCCGCGTTTGCGTAGTTGTGTCTCGTGGCCACCGCGTCCCTGCGCACGGCGTCGAGCTGCGCGGCGACCTTGTCGACGACGTCCTGGAGCACCGCCTTGAACCCGAGTTTGGTCTCCGACAGCTCGGCGTTCGAGTCGTCGCGGCACTTCGAGACCAGGTCGCGAACCTCGTGCTTGATGGCGTCGGTGTCGCCGCTCCACAGGGCGATCGCGCCCTCGACGCGCTTGACCGCGTCCTTGACGGAGGCGAGCTCGGCGCGCAGCGCGGCGTCCTCGGCGGCGCGAGCGCGGCGGTCCTCGTCCCGTCGTCCGCGCGAGGCGTCCTCCGCCTGCGCCACGCGCTTGGTGAGGTCCAAGACTTTCAGTTCATTCTCAGCCAGGTTGGCCTCGTGGCTGGTGACCAGATCGAGCACGCGGTCGAGCCTGGTGGCCTGAGGCGAGACCGTGGTGGGCGGCAGCTGGAACTTGGGCGACGCCGGAGGGCGCGGAGGGGTGGAAGGGACCGTCATTCGGGGAGTCGACGCGCCACCGCGAGTGCGTCCCTTCGGCTCAGTCGAACGGCACTTTAGTTTGACTGGTCTTTTTGGCTACCAAAACTTCTACACATGTGTGCGGGTACCCACGCGTCGTCATCCTTGATGCTTCACCCCTGATGCGTCACCACTCCCCCCGCCTACCACTCGCCCCGCCTTCCCTCGTCGTCGTGCCGCCACGTACAACTCGTCCTCGATGTTCGAATCGTCTATCTCGTTCCAGGGCCGTCGCTTCCTTCGCTTCACATCGTTGTTGGCGAATGATTCCTTCCTTCCAGCGCCAAATGAATTCATCTTTCCTCTCGGTTCGAAGACGCGCGCCGTGTCCTCGCCGAACTCCTCGAACTCCTCCGCGAACTCGTCGACGACGTGCTCGGTGGCCTCCCATGCGTGGTGCACCCACGAGCCGACCGGGTCGTCCCGCACCTCGTGGGTCTTGAAATGGGGGAGACCGAAAGGATCCTCCACGTGGAATGTGGACGAGGAGGACGCGCGACTGCCCCTCTCCTTTCTATCGTCATCGTCGTCGCCGTCGTCGTCGATGTCACCGTCGTCGTCGTCGTCGTGTCTACGTTTGCTAACCCGAACATCGCCCTCGACGTCCTCCACGGAGTTCCTTCTTCCGAGTCGCTCCTTCCGATGCATTAAGGACGTTCTCGGGTCCCGGTGCGTGAGGTGCCCCTCGTGCACGCGCAGGTCCGCGCTGGACGTCAGCGACATCAGGACGATCACGAGCGCGAGGATCGAGAAGAGGATGATCGCCATCGCCTTCTCCGGCGCCGAGGACGTCGCGCTCATCCAGTACGCCAAGCTCACCGGCCGCCCGTTCCGCGTCTTCTCCCTCGACACCGGCCGCCTGAACCCCGAGACGTACCAGCTCTTCGACGACGTCGAGAAGCACTTCGACGTCAAGATCGAGTTCACCTTCCCCGACGAAGACGCCGTGACCAAGCTCGTCAACGACAAAGGAATGTTCTCATTCTACGAAGACGGCCACAAGGAATGCTGCGGCGTTCGCAAGGTTCAGCCACTGCGACGAAAACTCGGTACCCTCAACGCGTGGGTCACCGGCCAGCGCAAGGACCAGAGCCCCGGCACGAGGATGGCGGTCCCGGCGGTCCAGGTGGATCCAGTCTTCGAGGGCGCGTCGGGCGGAGCCGGATCGCTGATCAAGTTCAACCCACTCACAAACGCGACCAGTCAAGAGGTGTGGGACTTCCTCCGCGTCATGGGCACGCCGGTGAACAAGCTGCACGAGATGGGGTACGTCTCCATCGGGTGCGCGCCGTGCACGCGCGCGGTGTTACCCGGCCAGCAAGAGCGCGAGGGCCGGTGGTGGTGGGAGGACTCCGCCATGAAAGAGTGCGGCCTCCACTCGGGAAACCTCACCGACGAACAACGCGCGACGCAGGACGCGCGCGAGGCGACCGAGGAAGACATCTTCGAAGCGGTCGACGGCGTGGACCACGGCGCGATCGACGCCCTGCGAACGGAAGGGGTTCACTCCAAGACGACCCTCGCGGTGCTCTACGCGCCGTGGTGCCCGTTTTGCCAAGCCATGGTGGGCGGGTACGAGGAAGCCGCGGGTGGGTTCAAGTCCAAGGGCGTGGACGTCATCAAGTTCCGCGCGGACAACGACGAGAAGGAGTGGAGCAAGGACAACTTGGAGCTCACGTCGTTCCCGACCGTGCTGCTGTTCCCGAAAGGAAGGGAAGGGTTCGTGAAACTCGGATCGGAGCGAAGGGACCCGGAGTCGCTGAACATCTTCGTCGAATCCATCGTCGGCAAGCTCTGATGTGGGAAACGCGAACGCGTGTCTAGCTAGCTAGTTACCGGGATAAGTACGGGCGATTTGTTATTTTAACGACAGCAAGATAACGTGCACGGTACGGGAGGTGTTCGTTCGTCCTCGGCCTGTTCTTCTTCCCCTGTGTGGCGCGTGTGAAGAGAGCAAGTTGTTTGGTTTTTTCTTCTCTGCTAGTTTTACAACGGCGCTAATAAACGAGTGTGCTAGTGTGAACGTGATCACGTGCGCAGGGGCGGGGACACGAGGGTCACCGCGTCGCCACGCACGAACAGGAACCTCACCGCGCGCTTGGTCGTCTGTCACGGAGTACGGAGAGAGGGCCGTCGAGGTCAGACGAGGTCGGCGGATCAATCGGGAGAGAAAACCGGAAGAAAACCTAGTGGCTGTTGAGACGACGATGGGACGATGGGCGTCCGTCGAGGGTTCCATCGTCGGCCGGGTTAGGGTTTGTGATGACGCACCTTGATAATCTCCTCGTAGGTCTCGTCGTCGATCTCCACCGTCGTGATCGTCTCCTCCACGTCCCCGAGGATCATGTTGAGGTGCTGGTCGTACGCGTGGAGCTTGCCCCGGATCTCCCGCTCGCCCCGCAGTTTGACGTACACCCGCTCGTCCAGGGACAGGCGGATGAGATCGAGCGGCTCCTTGACCGTGGTATCCTCCTCAGCCATCTTCGCGATTGAACGGTGACGAAGGGGTTCCCTGTGTCCTTCGTGCGACGCGGAGACCGGAGGCTCGCGCGTGGTGTTGTGGGCTCAAAATCTGGGTAAGCATCACTTTTGATATATATGTCAAAGAGGCGACCGGCTCCGCCTGTTTGCTCGCTCGATTCACGCCCGAATTGGATTGTCACGTCACAAGCCGAGGGCACGGCGTCATGTCCGCGTCTACGCATCCCCCCGGCGGCGCGCCCGAGGGCATCGCGTCCACGACGACGCCCCAAACCTCCGCGTCCGAACCGGGCCACAGGCGCGCCCCCAGCGCGCCGTCCATCCCCACCTCGTACGACGACATGGACGAAGAGGAGCGGAATCCGCCCAACCCCGGCCCGGGCACCTACTCCCTCGCCGGGGACATGAACCACCAGGCGGGGACCGGCAGCATCGGCGTGAAAGGGTACGGGCCGCTCGTCAGCGGCGCTGAGAGGCTCCAGCGGGACGTAGGGGGCGCCGGTCCGGGGCCCGGGGCGTACGGAGAAGACGTCGATCGGACGTTCACGTCGTCCCGCGTGGATTTCTCAGCCCCAGAGCATCCATCCGCGCCGTTCGCCAAGGCTACGCACAGGGTCGAGTTCAAAGAAGACGACGACGCGACCCCGGGGCCGGCACACTACGCCACGGGCGCCAAACCCCTGGGCTCGGGGATACCCGGGAAAGGCATCTGGACCAGCGACGGGCAGCCCAGGTT
>ENA-OWPI01004351-OWPI01004351.1-marine-metagenome-genome-assembly--contig:-NODE-4351-length-11392-cov-2.170924_pt1 | contig 11392 bp, 7 predicted proteins | sample MGYA00238138_ERZ651775 | MGnify/ENA primary metagenome ERZ651775 (study PRJEB26906, sample SAMN06265043) | marine metagenome | isolation source: Helgoland LTER site | place: Germany:Helgoland, sampling...
AGGGCAGCTTGATTGATACGTCGGTACGCTTGAATGGCGCTATGCCGCGCGCTCTTGTGCTTGGCAAAGGCTGGCGGGTCTAATACGATGATATCGTACGATTCCTCCATTCCCTCCAAATATGGAACGGCATCTACCTTCAAGATCTTATGCAATTTGCTCACGCCATTCAGTTGGGCATTGCCCTCCGCCAATTCCAGCGCCGCTGAGGACGCATCCACACTGATTACTTCTTTCGCTCCGCCTTTCGCCGCAGCTTCGTCACCTCCTTGCTCATGAGCTCGTTCTTCTCGCGGAGCATGTCGATTTGCGACTGGAGCGATCCCTCTCGGGCGGACGCCTCCGTGGCGGCCATCGCGGCGCGCTGCTCCTGCTCGGTTAAGATCACCTCCTTGCCACCTCCGAACATGGCGACTCGCGAGGGGACTCGCGAATGTTCAGCCCCCGAGCTCTGGCCGCTAGTTCGAGTCGCAGTCGCTCGCGGGGGTTTGCCGCTCTGGAGACGCGCGGCGTGTTGCTTCGCCTGTTGAAGCTCCTTGCGGATGCGCGCGATTTCCGTGTCTCTTTCTTTACGTTCCCGCACCGCCTCCGGGTGTTCGTCGGGGCGCTTGAAGCTGGCGGAGACCGCCTCGGCGAGACCCGCGCCCCACGAGCCCTTGGAACCCTTGGTCATCAACGCGTCCGCGCCGACGACGGCAGCCTGAAGCTCCCGAATCTCCAGCCGCTCGGCGATGCCATCCTCCCGAGGCGGCGGCGTGATCTTCCGTTCGTGAACGGGGGTACTTCGCGGGGTGGACGTCGGCGCTGAGGGCCCTGGGGTGGCCGGGGTGGACGGCGGGGTAGTTCGACGCGGGCCTCTCTTCCGAACATCTCGTTTGGGGGTCCAATCCGAGTTGACCAGCTCGACGTCGTCCTCGTCCACGAGCGCGACTCGCGTGATCGGGGTCATCGCGGCAGCAGCCTCGGGGCTCGGCCTGGAGTACGCGATGGCCCATAGCGCGAACGACGCGGCGGTGAACGCACCGATGTAGCTCGCGTAGGACACCACGAAACGCAACGGCGGCGGCACGAGCGACGTCACCACGGACGCCACCTCCCCGGCGGGCGCGTAGGTCACCAGCGCGACGGCGACGGCGGCGCCGAGGAAGATGAACGCGGTCGAGTACCGCGCGTTCTTAGCCTCGGCGACGAGCCGCGTGAACCTGTTGAGGTACTCGATCCGTGCGATCCTCTCCGCGGCGGCTTGCTCCCCGGCTTCCACCGCCTGTCGCTTGAGGAACTTGGCGGCTTGGTACGCGGACAAGCCTTTGGTGAGCTCGCCGTCCTCGATGAGCTCGTCGAGGAGCTCGTGGTTCTCGAGCCGTAACTTCTCCGACGCGGTCAACAGAGCATCGTTGGTCTCCCTCAGCGCGTTGGCCTCCTCGCGGAGCAACCTCGCCTCCGCCTCCGCCGCGTCCCTGGCCGCGAAGACACCGTTCCTGTGACTGGCCGTCGCGCCGCCCTCCTTGTTCGCGTCGCCGCGCTCCTCGAAATACTGAGCCGCGCCGCTCGCAGCCGCCGCCGCGACGTCCATCCTCGCGGCTCTCAGCTTCTCAACCTCGGCTCGAAGGTACAGCAGCTCGCTCGTGTGCCTCTCCGCCACGACCGACGCGTAGTGCGCCTCGGAGTCGAACGCGGACGCGTCCAGGAGCTGCTTACGTAAACCGTCGTTGTCCTCGCGAATAGCGGCGTTGAGCGCCGAGTGCGCCTTGATCGAGGCTCGAAGCTCGTCGACTGTGGTGCCGATCGCCTTCTCGTCGCTGACGTCGGAGTAGAGCCGCTGCCGGGCGATCGCCACGGTGTTGACCGCGACGTCGAGCTGCACCTTCAGGTCCCGGGCCCTGGCCTTGGCCCTGGAGCACTGGACTTTGTGAAGCGCGGCGGACACCGCGAGCTTGGCCACCTTCCGGTTGACGATCAAGGTGCCGACGACGGCGAACGCGACGAGGTAGTTGAAGAGACCCCACGGCTCGATGCGCGACACGTACGTCTCCACGGTGCCCGGCGCGACGCGCATGCGGCGCTCGGCGTCGCGAACCTGACGCGTGAGCGTCTCGACCGCGGACTCTAACCGATAGGCGTCGTCCCTAGCCGCCTCGTAAGCGGACTCGAGCGCCGTCACCGACTCCGGGAGCTGGGGCCAACCCAAGGATCCCGACTCGTCGTCGAGTGACGTGTCATCGACGAGGTCGTCGCCGTCTTGCGCGATGAGCGCGCGGCGCTTACCGCCGTCGAGCGCCATTCGAATCGCGGCGTCTTTCCGGTGTTCGATTCTCTCCAACTCGAGCTCGCGTTCCCGCCGCGTGGAGAGCTCCTCCGCGTGGTGCGCCGCGAGCGCGGAGGCGTACGCGCGTTGCTGCGCGGCAGCCGCGTGCGACCGACACGTCTCCAGCGCCGCCTTCGCCGCGTGACGCTCCTTCACGAGCAGCATGCGGTGCTTATCCGAGGCGACTCTCAGCGCCTCGGCGGCTTTGTCGCCGCCCAAAAAGGATTCCGCGGCGACGACCCGCGTCAACTCCTGCGCCGCGTCGAGCTCGTTCTGAAGCGATTGCGCGTGCCTCTCGGCGTCGATCCTATCGTCGATGGCGTCGCTCAACGCCGCGGCGCACGCCGGGCCCGCGGCGGACGCCATCTGTCGAGACATAGCCGTGATCCTCCGCTCGAGCAGCTCGTTGTGATACCCCAGATCCGCTGGCTCGCCCGACACGACGCCGATGAAACCCGCGGCGAGGCGCCGCAGGATATTCTTCCGGCTCCTCGTCGCCGGTGTGCCGTGAGGGTCGGAGGCGGCCGCGGACGCCTCCGCGGCGGCCGCGTTGGCAGCCTCGGTGGACGCCGCCGCCGCCTCGGCGACTGATCCCGGCGGCGAGTAGCCTTTAGACGCTTTGCTTTTCTTCGCCTCACCCAACTCCTTCTCCAGACGCTTGACCTCCTTCACGAGCGTCGCCACCTCGCCCTCGCGAGTGACGCCGGGGGGTAAGAGCGCGAACGCGCTCTTCCGTTGCCCGGCACGCGCGCGCTCAGCCTCCACGTGTCGCGCCGCCGCGAGTTCTACGCGATACACCTCCGATCGAGTCTCCGCGAGGGTCCTCGCCTCCTCCTCGGCCCTCAGGCGCTTCTCGACGAGGGCGTGGGCGGTATCCCTGGCCGCCTCGGCGGCTTTGGGCGCGCCGGTCACGTACCCGCGCGCGCGGTCCACGGCGCCCACGCCCGTTCCGTTCGCACCCACGAGGAACTCCAGCGTCTCCACCTCGATCCTGCGAGCCTCCGCCCGGGTCTCCGCGTCTCGCAGCGCCTCCGCCGCGAACGCCACGCGCTCGCTCGCAACCTTCGCCGCGGCGACGAGCTTCGCGGCGCCCACGATCTTCAGTCGCGCGCGCGGGTCCGGGTGAGCCACGAGCACGGGGGGAACCGGCGACGGCGCCCCGAACTTGTACGAAGATCCGGAAGAACCGGAAGAAGAACCGGAGGAACCGTCGAGGGCGCCGTGTGCGTAATCCGCCGCGTCTCGAAGCTCAGGCCCCGCCGCCTTCAGCACGTCGAGCTCGATCCTGTACTCGTCCGCGCGCGCCTCAGCCTCGCGCCGCGCGGCACCGTACGCGGCAACCTTCTCGTCCATCAGCCTATTCGCCGCCTTGTGCGCGGCGGCGGCGGCGTCCTTAGCCGTCGACGCCCTCGCCTTGGCCGCGGCGCCCGCAGCCTCCGCCCAGCACGACGCGCCGGCGCCCCACCCGCTTCCACCGGACCCGCCGGGGAGGAACCCGTCGTCGACCAAGGAGCGGAGGAGCTCAACTTCGACGCGAGCGGCGTCCGCTTCCTCCGTCGCGGCTCGAGCGAGTTCGGTTGCCGACTTGACTCGCTCCTCGGAGACGACGGACGCCGCCGCCGTGGCAGCCTCCGCGACCTGCGCGCTGTAGCTGGCGCCGGGGTCGTCGAGCCACGCGCGCATCGGATGGGATTCAGAGTTACTCATCGGTGACTCACCGCCCGTCGACCGACTGGCGCCGCATTTAGTCGCCATCGACCGCAGCGCGTGAACCTCCACCGCGAGCGCATCCGCGCGCTGCTCCGCGACGCGCGCCCTCGCGGTCGCCTCGCGTGTCGCGGCCACGTCCCGCGCGCATTCATCGCACGGACTCATTCCCCCCGTGCTCTCCAGCGCGCGTCGGCTCGAGTCGAGCTGCGACTCCAACGAAACGACGGAATCTTTGAGCTCGCGGTTCCGCTTCCGGAGCACCACGTTCTCCCCAGCCTCGATCCCCGACGCCACGCCGTACCGCGCGTAGTCGTGCTCCAGGGGCGCGAAGTGCCGGGAAACGTCCCACGCCGTCTGCCCGTACGCGCCAATCTGGTGATACACCCTGGTTTTGGCCCGGGCCCACGCGTAGCGGCCCTCCGTTCGCGCCCACGCGAGAAACGCGTAGAGTAAAAAGGCATACAGGAGCGACCTGGCGGTACCGAACACGAAGACGAGCGCGCGCTTACGTCGCTCCGACTTGAGCCGTCGCTGTTTTTTGAGTTCGGCCCTGGCGCGGTAGTTGCGCTGGATGGTGAGCGCTGCGCCTATTCGTCTCGTCTCCGCCATCTGGAGCCGCTGTTCTTCCTCCTCCTCCGGCGTGAGCTTGCGCTTGAACAGGAGGTTGATGACGTTTCGTTCCTTGAGCTGGTTGGCGAGCTGGACCTCCGTGGTGGTCACCGCCTTCTCCGCGGCGTCCTTGGCGGACTGCGCGGCGCCGTATTCGGAGCGCGCGAGGAGGAGGGAGGACCTGGCGAGTGTGCACCGCTTCATCGCATCTTGGGGCGCACGTTTCGGACCGCCCGCGTCCTTGAGCGCCGTCTCCGCGGCTTGCACCTCCCTCGAGGCGGCCACGAGCTTCGTCTGTGCGTCCCTCATGGACTTCAGCGCGGCATCCTGGACGTGGTGCGGGGGGAAAAGGGCGTGTCGGTCAGGCTCGGCGGTGTTGTTTTGGAAATGATTCGTCTTTTTCGGGTCGCACTCACCCGCTCCTCTCGCAGCGTCTTCAGGCTCTTGCGCCCCTCGAACTGCGACTGGACCGTGTCCACGGCCTCCTCGGCCGTCTTCTTGATGTCCTCGATCGCCGCCTCGAACTTCTGCACGTTCTTCTTGTGCTCCTCCTCGAAGAACTTCACCGTGGCGTCGGTGTTCTTCTGATGCTCCTCCCACAACTTTGAGAAGAACCCAGCCTTGGACGCGTCGCCGCCGTCCCTCTCCATCGATGCTGGGGCCGACGCTTCGATCTCCGAGGCGGACCCGCGCCGTGCTCGCGGCGAGTCCGGCGTCGGGCCGGGCTCGCCTCGGGGCGCCATCGTCGCTCTCAACCTCGACCGACGCTCCCCACGTGTGAGATCCGCCTCACGCGGGTGTTGGAAATCTGGCTTTAAAAATGGGATGCCCTAATTGGGGTTAACGATTCTGACTGTTTATATGTGGAATACTTGTAGTGTTTTTAATTCAACGCGCGTGACTGCTAAGCCTTGCTCCTGGTGGACCTGGTGGACCTGGCGGGCTCCTTCTCAGCTTTCTTCACCGGAGTCTTGGCCTTCTTCGCCGGAGTAGCCTTCTCCTTCGCCGCCGCCGCCGCCCGTTTAGCCGGGGTCTTCTTCACCGCCGGTTTCTTCGTCTCCTGCGCATCATCCACACCCGCGTCGCCTCCCGCGTACCCCGGGAAGTCGTACTCGATCCCCGATGCGGCGATCTTCTTGCGCCGTTGTCTCTCCTTGCTCTTCAGCGCAGTCGTCCTTTTCTTTTGCTCCTCAGTCGTGCGTTCCCTGTCGTGTACGTCCGCCGCCTTCTTCTGCCAGGGCACCTGCTTGAACTTCCTGTTCGCGCCTTTCCATATCTCGGGATGGCACTCCTCCTCGGTCATCAGGCGAACCTTGAGGACGGACTCGAAGAGGAGGTAGTTGTTCATGCTCTCCGCGACAATCTCCGCAACTTCGGGATGCTTAAACTCGACAAAGGCGTAGTGCTTGGACTTGCCCGTCTTCTTGTTGCGGGACAGGCGCAGGCGTGAGACCTCGCCGAACTGGCTGAAGTAGCCGCGCATCTGCTCCTCGTAGAAACCGTGCGGGACGTGGCCGATGTAGAGCACCTTGGGGCGGTCGTCCTTCTCGCGGCCGAACGCGCCGGCGATCTTCTTGCGGAGCTTGGCCGCCTCTTTCCTGGCGGCATTCTTGGCGACCGGGACGGGGATGCCGTCGCCCTCGGAGTCGGATTCGAGCTTGATGATGTCGTCACCGACGTTCTTGGGCGCCTTCTTGGCCTTCTTGGTCGACGCATCGGCGCCATCCTCGGCGGCGCGCTTGGGCATCTCGACAACCTCTCCTTTTCACGACGCAGAGTCGGCGGCGGCTGCTTTTACGTCGGAATCCGAGAGGGTGGCACGAGCGTGTTCGCGAGGTCTCCGAGTCGTTCGCGGTCGCGTGCGATGCCGTGAACGTGTCCTCCGAAAGCTGGAGGGTGTGCGGGCGCGGACTCGAACTCGAGTCGCGTGCCTCGGAGGTGTGACGCCGCTCAGGAGCTTTACAATAATAGGCGGCGGCAGAGACGTGGAAACTTGCTGTGGGTCAATTTTTCTCGGCCCAGCCATTTTTTTGCCATTTTTGCAGGGAGAGCCGCCTTCCCTTCATCCCTCTTCGATGGGCGACGGAGACATCGGCGCGTCGAGTGAGGACAGTTCGTCAAGCGAGCAGTGCATGATAAGATTACAACAGGTTTGGCAAGCGATGAGAGCAGACTAGAGGACTAAAAGGAGGTGAATGCGGAAAGCAGTTTTCTGCGTTTGCGCGGTGGTGGAACATGGTGACGGTGATGTACAGCTCTTCGTGTGTGTGTGTGTGTGTGTGTGTGTGTGTGTGTGTCGTTGTACAGCGCGGTTTGGATCAGTGCGACGCCAGCACCGAGGGTTGCGACAGTGCCCGCGTCAGCTCCGACGTCCTCAATTCCCCCCCGGGCGACGCCAACGACGTCTTGGCGAGTAAAACGTCAACGCCATCCGGAGATCCAACGTTCAACTCAGAGTTCAACGACTCGTTGGTTACGCGTTCGTTGGTCCATCGACCCCGCGGCACCCATTTGCCCGTACGTGCCCCGGGGACTCGTGACTCGGCGCCGCTCGGGTCACTTCGCGTGTCCCTGGTCACTTCGTACCCGGGCCACGTTTGCGCGCCGTGACGTCGGTGGGGCCCGGGCACGGCCATCGGGGGCGACTTGGGAGTCGAGTCGGGCGGCGAAGAATCCCGCGCCTCTGATTGCCCGTACGCGTCCTCCTTCACGCGCCACTCCCCCCGTCCCTTCCCGCCGCCGCCCCAGAACGAGCCTCCCTTGGTGCCCTTGGTTCCCCCGTTGGCTGATTCGGTGGGCTCATCGCCGGAGGGTGACGTGGCAGTCTTCGCCGCCGCGTGCTCGACGCTTCGCGCGGCTCTCGCGCCCGCCCTGTTCGTCTGAGCGCTGTGCCAAAACGCGCTGAATTCAAACGGCTGGAGGTAACGCCTGCCGTACACGAACCGTCCCGCCGGGAGGTGGTTGAGGTTGGTGGTGATCATCGCCTGGTACGCCGCCCAGTCCGCGGAGGACGTTCCGGCGGATGACTCGGAGAGCGAAGACGGCGAACGCGACCGCGATCGATCGGTCCGTCCTCGCTCCGGTGATACGCTGCGTTGGGAGGATGCGCGGGAAGATGCGGCGTAGAGGGGGGTGACGGGGCTCTGGCCGAACTGGAGGTAAGGCTGCGTGAAGGCCTTACTGCTGGCGCCGGACCCACTGGATCGGCGGCGTCCGCCCCTGCAAATACCCTCAGACGAGTTTGCTTCAGACGCATTTGAAGACGCATCAGCGTTTTTCGCCGGTGCCCATCGCGGCGGCCACGAGGTGGCCGCCCTGGCGCCCGAGCGCGTGCACGTCACCAGCAGCGTGCCTGCATGGATGGAGCGTGATTGAGACACGAATTGGAGCGGTGAGTGGGTGGATGGTGGGAGACGCGTGAAGGGTGAGGAGAGCGGGTGAGGGAAAAAAGGGTTCACGCGGTCGATTGTGAAGTGACCGTGCGGCTTTTGAACGCACCGTCGGTCGCGTGCCCCAGCGCGAGCGGGGATGACAGCGCCGTGGACGCCGCGAAGACCCGCCCGTTCACCTTGTCGATGAGCACGAACGAGAAATTCGCATCCACGCTGAGCTCCCGGAGCTTCATCTTCAGGCCGATGGCGCGTGCCTTGGGCTCGGCGTGCGCGCGACACGCGTCCGTGAACGCCTCTCCGACCGCGCGGGCGCTGAGCGTGTGGCTGACCAGGACGACGAGCGCGTCTTCGCGCTCGAGCACCTGCGGCGCGTGGGACAAGCCGGCGTCGGGCGAGGGGGTCCCATCGCCGAGGAAGGCGACCGCGCCCCACTCCAGGTCCACGATACGATACTGGGGCGGCGCGGTGGAGAGGTTGTGCTTGACGTTGGACCTGTCCATCGACGATGGGGGAGGAAAGGAAAGGTCAGGAGGCGCGTCTCTCCGCGTGAAGGGGAAAAAGGCGCGAATGCCGGCGCGGGGATGTGGGCGCGGTGTGTGCATCGCGCGAGCGTAAACCCGCGGTGAATGCAAAAACTCGATACGTCGGTCCCGTATTGATGCGTCCATGGGGCGTGGACGTCCATGGGGAGGTCCATGCGTGGCCGTACCTCGCATCTTCCGGGTCCAAGTCGCGCGGGCTGAGAACCACCGCGAACAAAGCACGGCCCGGCGCGGTGATTGGTGGCTTTTCCTTCCCGGAAACGTGTCCATGTCCCCTGGCGGCTTTGGCGCCGCCCTTTCGCGGGCTCATCTTCGTGACCTCCGCTGAGCCTACTGAAAGACTTCGCCTTGCGGAGAGGGGCACTCGCGCTCGCGGTGCGGCCCTCCGGCGTGAACTTCAATGAGGGCGGCGTTCGGAGAAAGCGAACTTTTCTCCAAGCGGTTTTTTTGAGATCCAGCGGGAGTCTAAATACACATACAGAAACCCTCGACTCCCGAACTATAATTGTCAAGAGACGGGTCCCGACATGTGGTTTCGCGCCAAATGCACATTCCACGTAGGACTAAAAGTTCAATTTGCAATTCTTGATTCATAAACGGTCGAATGGCACCCCTCTCAACACACGTGGAGCCTTTCGAAAGGCAGATATTTGTATGGAGAACAGTCTGGCATCCGCGCGGGCGAACGAAGAGACGCGCGGATAGAAAAAGAATCTGGGCGCAGTCGTGGAACGTTTTTGCTTTCAAGTTTTGGTTTTTGGTTTCAAACGAGTGGGTCAAAAAATGTTTGAAACCAAATATGGGTCAACGGCATGGGTCAAACGGCGCTTCGACATTTGGGCACCTCGCTGCGAGTCAAACCAAAAAATAACCATATCGACATAACGCGACGCGCCCGTGTGGAGTGGCACGACCGTGGGCGTAGGGCGTCGGCGCGAGAGGTAGTGGTGGGCTCGATCACCGGTCACCATGTGGAGTCGGACGGTGCTCCTCTCGCTGGTGCTGGGGGTGGTGCACGCGTCGGCGCACGGGTTGCACGCGAGGAGGCTCCTGCGCGAGGTTGAGACCGATCGCCTCTCGGTTGGAGGGTTCGAAACAAGTGAGATGGGACTGGGGTCTCGGACGCTGCTCGGGTCGTCGGACGACGTGGACAAGCTATCGAAGGGAAGCGACACGCACATCGCGTTATACATCATCATCCCGTTCGTCTCCGCGGTCGTCGGCTACGTCACCAACGTCGTCGCGCTGCAGATGACCTTCTACCCGCTGGAGTTCACGCCGTCGCGGCTCAAATTCGCGCAGCTCGAGGGCCAACCGTTCGGCCTGCTCGGCGGGTGGCAGGGGATCATACCCAGTAAGGCGGGCAAGATGGCGGCGATCTTATGCGACCTGATGACCACGAAGCTGCTGGACGTGAAGGAGATGTTCGGGAAGATCGTCCCGGTCGAGTTCGCCGAGGCGCTGGCGCCGGAGATGACCCCGTCCATGAGTCGCGTCGTGGCGAACGTGATGGCTGAGGAGGCGCCCACGTTCTGGAACTCCATGCCGCCCTCCGTCCAGGCTGGGCTCGTGAAGGAGGCCATGGCGGGCGCCGAGGACTTCCTCGCGGACGTCATCGAGGATCTACAGAACCACGTGTACGAGGTTCTCGACCTCAAGGCCATGGTCGTGCGGCTGGCGCTGGAAAATAAGCAGGACGTGGTCCGGATGTTCCAAGAGGTGGGCGAGTCCGAGTTTCGAATCATCGAACACAGCGGGTTCTACTTTGGGTTCGTCTTTGGGATCATGCAGATGATCACGTTCTACTGCGTGGACGTCCTGGCGCCCGCGTACAGCGGCCCGCTGCTCCCGGTGTTTGGCTTCATGGTCGGCTACGCAACAAACTGGTTCGCGCTGAAACTCATCTTCCGACCGATATACCCCACGCGAGTGTGCTGCTGCACGATCCAGGGCGCGTTCCTCAAGCGTCAGGATGCGGTGAGCGAGAAGTTCAGTGCACTCAACGTGGAGCTGTTCTGCAACGCCAAGAACCTGTGGGAGGAGATGATGTTCGGGCGGCTGCGGCTGGAGTTTGGCGAGTTGGTGAAACGAAACACTCGCAAGTTTACGGATCTCACCATCGGGAAGGGCGTTGGGGCGGTGAAGATGGTGTTCGGCGCGGACGCGTACGCGAGGATGAGGGAGAGGATCGCGCAGAACCTGGTGGACGAGCTGCCGCGATGCGTCCCGGTATCTTACGACTACCAGGACGTGGCGCTGGAGATTGAATCCACAGTGTGCAAGGCGATGAAGGGGCTGCCCCCCGACGAGTTCGAGGGCGTGCTTCACCCGGTGTTTGAGGAGGACGAGATCAAGCTGATCGTCGTGGGCGGGTGCCTCGGGGCGCTGGTGGGGTTCGCGCAGTACATCCTGCTGTTCAGCGGGGGAATCTAGCTAACATTAGAGATACCTTATTAAGACTCTTAGGCGCGTTGACGACCATTCTGTTATGTTTTGGCTGTGATATTTTGCCGCGCGAAATCGTCGACGGGCGCTCACTTCTCGCGCGCGACGGGGGATGCACTCCGCCGCGGTACCCAGTGCCAGCTGGTGTCGTCGCGAGGGGGGTGCACACGAACCCGCTCGTCGGCGCGCCGGCATGGCGAGCCATCGCGCGTCTCGGCTCCTAGAGCCGTTCGCGCGTCGCTTGCGCGTCTCCGATCGGGCGCCGGCTCGATGGATCCCGGTGCGCAGGCGGGCGGCGGCATGGCATCCTCGTCCTGGTCCTCATCCTCGTCTTCACCGCGCTGCAGGTACATTTGATATACATTTAGTATAAATAAAGTGTGTGGAAT
>ENA-OWPI01004359-OWPI01004359.1-marine-metagenome-genome-assembly--contig:-NODE-4359-length-11381-cov-3.241507_pt1 | contig 11381 bp, 5 predicted proteins | sample MGYA00238138_ERZ651775 | MGnify/ENA primary metagenome ERZ651775 (study PRJEB26906, sample SAMN06265043) | marine metagenome | isolation source: Helgoland LTER site | place: Germany:Helgoland, sampling...
ACGAGCTATATGCCGTCAAAAGGGCCATAAAGTTTGGCTTGACGGACCCTCCATTCTCTCAAGTCGAAAAACGGACCCGAAAGCGACTTGGAGCTCTTTCACTTTACCTGGCGGTGGTCTCCACCCGTCGCCCGGTCATTCCGAGTTTCTACACTCCCCGACTCTTCTCGTGCTCGATTCTCACCAAACATCGTCCCCACCCTCCCCCTGCCAGGTGCTACGCGCGTCTCCACCTCCGCGCCGTGAACTGCCGCAAGAAGAAGTGCGGTCACACCAACCAGCTTCGCCCCAAGAAGAAGCTCAAGTAAATCGGCGGTTGCCGGTTGCTTGGGGCTTTCGGGTGTTAGCTCTTATTAGTTTGGGTAGCGTGATGCGCCGTGGCCACGTGCGTGTCATGTAATTCAGATACACTTTAAAAATGTTCGCGACGCCCTCGCCGTTGTAGCAGTAGTTCCGCGCCTTCCACCACTCGCCTTCCATCACCGTTCACAAGTTTCCCGCCTGCGTTCGAGAGATTCCGTTTGAACGAAAACAGCTGTGCGGTCCGAGACTTTCTTCACTCTTGGACGGTGCTCTCCGAGATGGTCGAGGTTGTCGATCTTACCCTTACGGACGACGAGGATGACGTCGCCGTCGACAACAGGGATGAGGAGGTGGTGGAGGTGGTTGTGAACAGGGAGGTGCGCGGCGCTGCGGGGGCGGCGAACCGCGTGGACGATGACGACGAGGTGATGGTGACGGGTACGCTACTGGGCACCCCCTTTCCCTTCCTTCGCCCCGACGCGTCGACATCTCACGCGCGCGCTCGCGTCGAAGGCGCTTCACTTCGATGCAAAGTAGTCCTCGGTCCATTTCGGGCGGGCGAACCGGGCGCGACGCGCGACGATGCCTCCGCCACGCGCCCCTTCTTCCCTCAAACCTTCAGATCTGAGACACATCTTGACAACCTATTTTTCCACTCCCCGCGCGAACAGGAATGGTCGGAGACGACGCTTTGGTGGACTTCCCCCACCCGCGTCACGCTTGCGCGGTGTTCAAGTTCGACGCTTCGCGACACAGCCAGCACTGCCCGAACTGCTGGTGCGTCCTTCGCCCGCCCGCCGCGTCCTTCCTTCTCGGAAGAGTCAAACAATAAGAACCCCTCAGCCTTTTCCCGAGGGGGTGCCAGCTTTGTTTCTGACCCCCGACCCTCTCTTTGACCGAACGACGCAGGTGCTACTGCTGCGACCAGAAGGCGCCGTGCAAGGATTGGGCTATTCACTGCGACGCCAAGTCGGGTGTCGCCAAGTGGGACCAGATGCGCACCCGCATTCAGATGTCGAAGGCTCCTCAGCCCGCGGCTCGGCCCATGCCCCTCTACCCAGTCGGCGCCGCGGCAAACAATCCCGCCGCGCGAGCCCTGGAGGCTGCGGAGGCTCGCGCTCGCGAGCCGGTGGCTCAGGACCGAGGGCTCCTCTACCATGAGCCCCCGTTGTACGAGCGCATGCCCGATCCGGCGACGATTCCCGGCTTGAAGGAGATGGGCGTGATCAAGCTTCCCGTGTACGTCAGCACCAAGGACGGGATGAACGCGGCGCAGCTCGACGCGCAGATGGACGCCGCGCGCTTCGGGGTCCGGTTCAGGAACCCGGAGACCAGGAGGAAAGTCGAGTCGTTCATCACCGACCCGGAGCACGTGAATATGCAGCACGTGAGCACCAACCTGTACACCCTGTGGCAGCCCAAGACGAATCCCGCCGGTTTAAGGACCGCCGCCGCGGTTCCCGCGCTGCTGAAGATGCGGGATATGTTTCGCCCGGGAGAAGCTCCCAAGCGCAAACAGATTCCCATGCGCGTCGTCGTGATTGACTCCTCCGGCAAATCCGCTCCCGTGGACGTCGCCATCCCCGTCGGCCGTAACGATCACCTGAGCCACCTCGTGCAGGGCATCCGCACGAAGCTCGCCATTCCCGCCAAGGAGAAGATCGTGCTGGCCAGTGTGCAGTTCAAGAGCCACGAAGAGAAGAGGCGCAAGCCCGGGGCTCAGGTCAACGGCACCTCCAAGGTGGACGTGCTCTACACCTGCGCGACGGACAAGGATGGCAACCCAGTGGCGGGTGCTACCGCCCCGGCTGGAGGTAAGACCGCGGCTGACTATGACAAACGCGCGGTGCAGAAGATCATCGGGTTCGCGCGCGAGGTGCCGCCGGACTCATCCGTATACAAGGACGCGCTCACGCGCGACCACTTGGAAAACAGGAGCACAAACTCGAGGGCCTCGAAGCTGAACGATCCCACGCAGCCCGACGACGTGCTGGTGGCTTACCGCCTTCCGGAGACCACGTCGGATATCGTCGTGGTTTACCCTTGCTACCACGACGACATGACGAAGGTCAAGGTTGAGGCGCAGGAGGCGAAGAAGAGGAAGCTGGAGACAAAGCAGAGGGTCGAGAAGATCATGGAGGAGCGCAGGAAGGCGCGGAGAGACGACCCGTACTACGACTCGGATGAGGACCCAGACGACTCGGACGAGGAGGCGGCGATGTTCTACGACGACTCGCACCTCGCCAACCGCGCGTGGATCAAGCCCTTCTCGTTCCCGCTCATCCTGCCCGTGCCCAAGGATGGCGTCCGCGACGTTACCAACATCCCCAGGGACCCCAATGAGGTTGAGGTTGGCGGCGAGGCGCCGGCGGCTGCGCTCGTCTCCACCCTCAAGAGCATCATCTCGCACTGCATCAAGGATGACGCCGACGGGCCCGAGAACGCCCAGGTGAAGGGTAAGCGCAAGGCCACGGTCGAATCCAAAACCCTCCCCGAGCCCCTCCTGCTTCACACCGGGTACGACTACAAGAACCCCATCAGGGAGCTGGATTGCTCGGCGTTTGAGGAGCTCTACGCCGGAGACAGGACCAGCGACTACGCGGACCTCAGCTACAAGCACCACCTCCGCAAGTTTGACCCGAGGAACCGCGGCTACAACACCGGCGTTTATTCCTTCCAGGGCAGCGGCTTCCGCATGCACCAGATTGTCGCGGTGTACAATCACGGCGGGCTGAGCACCGCGGCCAAGAAGGCGTTTGTCGCGCCCACAGACGTCTTCAGAGCCGGCGCCGTCCGCCACCAGAGCGCCGTGGAGGACGAGAAGGATCTGCCCAACCTGTACAGGCGCCAGTGCGCTGAGCAGGCGGCGGCGGCACGCGCGGAGAGGATCATACAGGAGCTCAAGTGCGCGAGCTTCGCGTGCTTTGAGGAGATTCCGCGTGTTGGGCGGCCGGGCGACCACCAGCACCAGACCAGGAAGTGGAGGGCCAGACAGCCCCTCATTCGCTTGGCGGCTTCCATCAAGGAGAAGGCGTCGACGCAGGCAAACGGTTCCTGGCAGAAGGCGACTCTGGAGCTCAAGATCTACGTCAAGGACCCTGTGTTCCCTGCGACTCCTGTGCTCGACGCGATGGGTCACACGTGCAGGGATTTCGCATCCCCCCAAAGAACTGCCGTTGTGGGGGGACCTGGCAACGCTTTCTACGACTGCGGCAACCACCGCGAGGACTACTACAGTCGCCCGACGTACGAAACCCACAACGGTGCTCGGGCCCAGGTTCCCGGCTCGATCATGTACGAGACCATGTCGTGGATGTTGTGGGACGCGGACATGATTACCAGGTACGACCAGATCTGCCGCATGCACCGGGACGTGAGCGACGTGAAGAACATCCCGACGTTCATGAAGCGGCTCGAGATGCCCGAGGGTAAGTGCGCGACGCAGCCCAAGGGTTTGACGTGCGACATGCGCGACTACCAGCTGCAGTCCCTCCAGCGCATGATCGAACTGGAGGGTAAGCCCGGGGGTCTCCGCGACGTGATGTGGAAGCCCATCCCCGGGTTGCCGAGCATCCTGTTCTCGCCCATGTTCCGCTTGACCATGAACAAGAACCAGGTGCCCGCGATGCCCAAGGGCGGCTTCATCTGCGAGGAGATGGGCCTCGGCAAGACGGTCGAGGTTCTTGGACTGGTACTGGCCAACCCCGCGCCCAAGGACTGGGTCAAGAACGGAGACCCCGCCGCGATGGTTTGCTCGTCACCCAGCGAGGACCTGGGCATGAGGGTCGAGACGGACAGCTCAGGCCAGGCCATGGACGATAGGCAGCCGAGAAAGTACCGGTCCACCGCCACGCTCGTGGTGTGCGCGGTCAGCCTTGTCGGCCAGTGGATCGACGAGGCGCGGTCCAAGCTGGACGGCAACAACACTCTGCGCATCCACATGTACCACGGCCAGAAGCGGATCAGGGACCCCAAACAGCTGGCGCAGGACTTCGATCTGATCGTCACCACGTACCAGACCCTCGCGTCGGACCGCGGCAAGCAGAACATCAACCACCCGCTCAACCAGATCGAGTGGTACAGGATCGTGCTGGACGAGGCGCACATGGCCAAATCCGCGAACACGTCGCAGTCCAAGGCGTGCTTCGAGCTCAGGTCGGCGCGAAGGTGGGCGTGCACCGGGACCCCCATGGGAACCGACGTGTTGGACCTCCACGGCCAGATCAAGTTCCTGGGCTTGCACCCGGCGCTGAACAAGCCCGTGTTTGAGAACTGGTTCCGCGGACCCCTGCACAGGAGCGGAAGGCACCACGCGTCGCGCTCCGCGTTTCTGCCCCTCGCCCTCCTCGGCTCGATCATGATTCGCCACACCAAGAACCAGAAGATCGCGGGCAGGAAGATCCTGGAGCTGCCGCCAAAGCACGAGGAGACGGTGCAGGTGGTGCTCGGACCCACGGAGCGCGCCAAGTACGACGAGCTACACGCCGGGGCCAAGGAGAAGTTCCAGCGCGACTACGCCGCACGCGGAGACGCCTACATCAGCTCCAAGATTCTGTCCATCATGAGCCTCCTGCTGCCGCTCCGCAGGCTTTGCTCCGGCGGCAACCTCACGCAGGCGGACCTCGAGGTGGACCTCACCAGGCAGAGAGCGGCGGCGACGGCGGCGGAGAACAGGCGCAGGAACGCCGCCGAGGCTGCTGAAGCCGGTCGGGACGTCAAGCCCAACCTCGGCGGCGGCGGCGCGGACGTGAAAGCCGACCCGGGCGTCGCCGCCGGTGGACCCACCGCTCCCGTCCTGGACGCCAAGCCCGTGGTGCCCGCGCCCTTGGACGGCGCCGACAAGGAGTGCAGCGTCTGCAAAGATATCTGCGACGGGCCCCTGAGGACCGGATGCGGCCACTTCTTCTGCACGGATTGCCTGCTGGACGTCACCGCCAACACGGGACTCAACACAAACGGCGGCGGTCGAGGCGGCCGAGGCGGCCGCGGCGGTCGTGGCCGCGGGAGGGGCGCCGCTGCTGCCGGCGAGGGTAGCCACCGATGCGCGTGCCCCGCGATGGGCTGCCGCGCGACGATCGACGTCGAGCACGTCCGCGAGGAGCGAAGGAAGGTGGAGGAGGCTCGCGCCGCCGGCGCCCGCGGCGGTCGCGGCGGACGAGGCGCCGCTGCTCCCGCCCCGGGCGGACGCGCCAGGCGAGGCGCTGCTGCTCCCGCCCCCGGCGCCGATGCCGACGCCGACTACGAGCCGATGGACGTCGACGGCGCGGCTGGCGGAGACGGCGGCGATGGGGAGGTTGAGGAGGTCCGGGTCGTGCTCAACTCGGACAGCAAGCTCCAGGCGTTGGTCGCCGAGCTGCGCAAGATGCGCGACGAGGACGAGTCGAACAAGGCGCTGATCTTCTCGCAGTTCAACTCCACCCTGACCTGGCTGCAGGAGCGCCTGCCCGAGGAAGGCTTCGGTTTCCGCACCATCAGCGGCAGCATGCCCCTCAAGCAGCGCGACAAGGCGATCCAGGCGTTTCAGAAGGACCCGCCGACCACCGTGTTTTTGCTCTCCATGCGCTCGGGCGCCGTCGGCATCAACCTGACCTCGGCGACGCACGTGTTCCTGGTCGAGCCCGCGTTTAACCCCGCGCTGACTGAGCAGGCCATCGGGCGCTCGTGGCGCATGGGGCAGAGGCGCGAAGTACGCGTCAAGCACCTCGTCGTCGCCAACTCGATCGAATCCAACATTCGCAAGCTGCTCGACGAGAGGGAGGAGACCAAGCCCGAGGACGAAGCGGCTGACGCGATCGAGGCGGAGAAGCAGCGCGGCATGACCAAGGGCGAACTCGCGGGCCACCTCAAGGCGGATAAGCAGAAGCTCAAGGCGGCCGAGCTGAACCTGCTCTTCGACCTGGCTGAAGGCGGCGCGGCGGCGGCGGCGGCGGTCAAGCCCGAGGGGGGAAACGCCGCCCGCTGAGTGACGACGGAATGAATCGCACAACGGCGTAAATTTGATGACGACACGCATCGTCGGGACACAAACTGCGACAATATTGCACGCACGCACATTGCATAGAATAGAATATAGTACGACTACCACGAACCACGTATTACCACGAAACCCATCTCTTTGTTACAATCGTTTTCTACAACAGCGTGGCGTGTACAGGGTGCGGCGTGCGTGCGTGCGTGCGTGCGTGCGTGCGTGTTCTCTCTCGTGTCCTTCACTTTTTCTTGCGGGTTTGTTTCGTCGATCCGTTCGCGCCGCGGCCCGCGGGCTCCTCGTGAAGCACCCTACCGGCGACGTTGAGGTTCTGAAGCGATACGCAGAAATTGACCGAAGCGGTCCGAACCCCATCGAGCTCAACGTCCGTCGTGGTGTCCTTCGACGTTTTGGGCACCTGAAGGCTGTGGTTACCTGCCATGGCGTCGTGGACGATGACAGGGTACGCCTTCTTCGCGTCGTGCATCCTCCGAATGACCGAATCGAAGAGATCCTGCCTGGAGAACGTGTCCCGCGTGCCCCGCACGAAAAACGTCGGAAGCTCGATCGACATGAGCTCGTCGTCTCTCAAATCGTCAAACTTTCCGGGGGGGTGCAGAGGGAACGAAAACAGAATGAGACCCAAGGGGATGTCCTGGCTGTTATCGACCCGCCATTCCTCGAGCATTTCCGTGGAGAGTGCGATAGCGACCCTTGCGCCGTTCGAGTGGCCCGCGAGGATCCATCGTTTCACATTTTTGGTCTCTTCGAGATCCTTTGCTGCTGCCATCGCGGCGCGGGCAGCGCGCATGCGGTACGGAGCACCCGGCGATTTCATCGTGACGCGGACCACGGGGAATCCCATCCAGGCCAAGTAATCGGATGTATCGTCCAGGTGGCCACCGTGAAGGTCCCCTCCGGCGCCGTGGAGCAACAGCACCGCGAGTTCGACACCCTTTCCGCTCCCCTTTCCGCGGTCAATCGTAGTTTCCGAGATGGTGACGAGTCCCGCCAACTTGGTGCCTCTGTCATCGGGCTCCACCTCTATCTCGTGCTCGATGATCGTCATTCGATATACAAGGTTGGATCTCAAACCGACCACGCACGCGCGACGCAGCGGCGAAGTGAGCAGCCGTCGTCGTGTGAGCGTCGGATCAGGTCGTGGTTGCGTCGTTCGTTCCGAGGAAAATTTCGTGATTTTGTTTATTTCGACAGATGCACATCTACTCGGCGGGCGCCTCTTCAGCGGGCGCCTCCTCAGCCTCGCCGCCGCCTCCAGCAGCTTTCTTCTCCGCCCTCTGCCTCTGCTCAGTCTCGTACTCCGCGAGAGCCTCGGTGTTCGACTTCACCTCGTGGGAGGCGACCGCCACGTCGGTGAATCCGACGCACCACCGGTAGAAAACGGCACCCGTCTTGGATTCCTTGACGATGTTCGCGTCCCTGATGCCCCTCAGGCACTTTCTGGATCCCTGCCTGGCCTTGTCCGTCAAGGTCATCTCCAGAGGGTCGATATCCTTGAACTCCTTGATGATCTTGTCGTCACCGATGAGCTTGCGGGTGAGCGCCCAGGTCTGAAACTCGTACTTCTTGTGCCCAGTCAGCCAGAGCGCCGCCTTTAGCGCCTTCCACGTGTACTTGGGCGCGCGCTGCAGGGATCGAATCTCGAGCAGCGCCTCGTCGTCCACGCCGTCGAGGAGCGCGTCGACCGCGGTGAACCTCTTCTGCTTCCTGCTCAGGTTTGCCTTGGCCGCTTCGAGCGCCTTGCGCGTCTTGGCGATGTTGACGCGGAGCGCGGCGTCGTCCTCGTCCTCGCCGTCCTGGGGAGCTTCGGGCTCCTCGGGCTCGGGCTCGGGCTCGGGGGGAGGCTCCTCACCGTCGGCGAGCTCGGGCTTGGGGTCATCGGTCGCGGCGAGAGCCTCGGCGATCGCCGCCTGTTCCTCCTCCGCGAGAGCCAGCTTGGCCGCGCGCATCTCCGCGGCGGCGTTGAGCGCGAGGGACGCGTTGTGCGCAACCTCGCGGAGGAGGTCCTTGTCCTCACCGGAGATTGGCCGCCCGCTGCCTCCCGCGGGGCCCTTGAGGGTGTCCATGCAGAGCATGCCCGCGATCTCGCCGGTGGCCAGCTTGATGGGCACGGCGAAGTACGCGCCAACCCGTGGGAATCCCTTGAGGAAGGCTACGGTTTCGCCCTTCGGACCGTCCTCCTCGTCCTCGGGCGGCGGAGGCGCCTCCTCGCCCTCCGCCAAGGGAATGGTCCGCTCGGGGCCGACGTAGGTCAGGCAGTTGTCGATGTCGACCCACGGCGCCTGGGGAGTGTTGTCGATGAGCTTGAACGAGACTCCCTCGCCGCGCTCGAGCTTCTTGCCCACGACCCATTCGCCGTCCTCGCCCCGGATGCCCGACGCCGATGACACGTATCGGTAAAACATCTTCAGGTAGTCAAAGACCACCGGTTTCTCCTCCCCGTCGCCCTCGCCTTCCTCGCCCTCGGGTTCCGGCTCGGGTTCGGGTTCGGGTTCGGGCTCGTCCTCTTCCGGTTCCTCCTCGCCGTCGGGCCTCGGGGCCATCTCGTCCTCCTCGGGCTCCTCCAGGTCGGCGACGTACGCTCGAGCTCCGCCGGGGTTGGACGAGAGCCTCAGCGCGTAGTTGGCCATGTGCTTGTACAGGATGTCGGGGTCACCGGTCAGCGTGCGCAGGTGCTCCATCGCCATCTTGGTGCGCGTCTTCTTGTTCTCGACAGCCTCGATCGCCTCTTGCCTCTCCTGTGAAACGACGGGGACGACGGGGAGGGGAGGGTTAGATTACGCTCAATTTCTTCATGGGCGGGAATGCCGAATCGGGTGATTCGCGGTCGACCCCGCGCTCGGCGTGGGCGCGACGCTGGTTCTCACGGCGCGGGTTCGACGCCTTCGTTTCGCCCCAGGGGTCATTCAAACTGGGAGAGGGTCGCTCACCTGCTCGATCGCAGCCGCTTGCTCAGCAGCGAGCTGCTTCGCCGCCTCGTGCTTCTTTAGGATCGTGTCATTCGCGACGTACTGGTCGAGCCAGCCCGCGACGAAGCCCACGGGGTCCTTGGGTTGAGACACCGCGCACTCGGAGCAAGCTCGGACGAGGACATCCGCGACGGTATCCTTAAGGAACTGGGTGTCGATCTTATCCTGTCCCATCCTTCGTGTCGTCTCTCGCGGGGCACCGCCCCCGGACGCGCAGGAAAATGCTTGGACCGGCAGTCGGCCTCGATCGATCGCGTTGAGCCGAGCGCGATTTCGCGCCCCGTTTTGGTAAACGAGGCATCCGTCAATGCCTCGTTTTATACGAGCAAACAGTCACAGCTGCACAGGCGAACGAGAGCGTCTAATTTTGCCACCATATCAACGGGAAGATTCAGATTTCCAAGATCGGTCCGACATAGAGGGGTTTGCCAGAGACTGTCGCGCCGCAGCGGCATCCTCACAGAGGCGGAATCTTCCGCTAAGCGACTGGTGAGTCCCCCGCATCCCTCGGGGCGCACGCATTCCCCCCGGCTGGCGTGACGGCCCAAGCCGCCGGAGCGAATCCAAGATTTCCCAAAATATCACCCAAACGTCGCTCGAGTTCAAACCGTGACGTTGCTCACCCATCTGACGCGCTCCTCCTCCTCGCGCTCGCAGGCGGGCTCGATACCCAGCCTGTAAAAGGCAACAACAGACCGCGGCGAGATGAAGGTCTGCGTTCGCGCGGCGCCCGCCGCGTCCCTGCTCACGGTGGGACGCGTCCGGGCCGCCGCGACGCGGCCCACTGCGGCTTACCTTCGTCCCGCGTCGAAGGCTGTGCGACCCGTTCGCGCGGCGCCGCTGGGAGGGTACATGGCGCATCGCGGGGCACAGGTCCGATACGCATGGGATCCGCTGCCGCCCAAGAGCGCCGTTCTCGCCGCCCGACGCGTGTCGGTGCGCACGAACGCGAGCGCTTCGTCCGCCGACCCCTACGGCGAAGACAATTCCGGTGGTGGCTTTCCTTGGTTCGGGATGCTCGTGCTCGCCGCGGCGTGTGCGGCGGCGGTTGGCTTTGCCTACGCCGATCTCGCGCCGATCGTCGGTGCGGTGAACGCGGACAACCTTCTGCCCGCTCAGGACGCCGTGAGGGCCGCGGTCGTCACCGCGAAGACCGGAGCGGTTCGCGCGTGTGATCTCACCGTTGAGATGGCGCTGGACGCGTACGAGGCTGCGGGCGCGGGGGTCAAGAAGATCGGCGAGATCGCGACGGGCGCGGCTTCCGGAGCGAGCCCCGCCGCGTCTTCTGGACCCGCCGCGAGCCCCATCGATGGGTCGCCGCTCGCGGATGCCGTGGCCAAGACCAAGGAGGGTGTCGCGTACTTCATGGCCGCCATCGCCAACGGCGAGTGGGCGAAGATCCTCATGGCCAAGCCCTTCAAGTCCCTCGCCGCGATCACCCTGACCGTGGTCCGCATCGCCGTGTCGTGGTTCCTCTCCGGCGTCGAGTTTGCGTGCGCCATGCTGTACTCCACGCCGGCGTACGCGGCTGTCGGGGCGGGTGCCGCGTTGATAGTCCTCAACTCACTCGTGAAGGCGATTGCGGGGCCAAAGAAGGAGCTGGCGACGGCGGGAGCAACCGCCACCACCGCCGCGCCGGTGCGTGCGGCACCCGTGCAGACTGCCGCGGCGGATGTGGTGAAGGCTGAGCCCAAGAAGGAGGAGGCTACGGTTGAGGAAAAGAAGGTTTTCGAGGAGAAGATGGATGCGCCCGCGATGCCCGCCACCGCGGTGTTCGAGGCGAGCTCCAGGGTGATGTCGGACAAGGAGAAGGAGGTGATGATGACCCGCGTCCTGGAGGCGAAGAGGCAGCTGGGGATGAAGGATGACGAGTACTCGTCACCCTCCGTCAGCGACCCGTTCCAGCCGGTTTCCTCGTACGGCTCCTCGTCGTCATACGGCTCGTCCGCCACGGCGTCGCCGCCCTCCGCGGACCAGTCCGACGTGGATCGCATCTTCGCCGAGCTCACGAGCAAGTACGGGCTGGAATCCTCGGGTTCCGCGCCACCCAGGCCTGCCCCGGTGCCCAGCTCGTACACTCCCCCCGCGATGCCCTCGTATGGCTCCTCCTACGACTCGAC
>ENA-OWPI01004366-OWPI01004366.1-marine-metagenome-genome-assembly--contig:-NODE-4366-length-11362-cov-4.407266_pt1 | contig 11362 bp, 13 predicted proteins | sample MGYA00238138_ERZ651775 | MGnify/ENA primary metagenome ERZ651775 (study PRJEB26906, sample SAMN06265043) | marine metagenome | isolation source: Helgoland LTER site | place: Germany:Helgoland, sampling...
GACGCGGTTCCAATCCTTGGTCTCCTCAAGGCCAGTATGCATCGACCCCATCAGAACGCGGTTTTTGAGCGTGGTAAAACCCAGATCAAGCGGGGCAAGCATATGCGGATAGCTGGTCATGTCGTGGCTCCTCCAAAGAACAGGCTCACATTGGGCGAAGTTTACGCACAGGTCACTTAAAACCCAGCGTCACCTGCCTTCTTCTGATCAAAAAATACCTCGGGGGTCTGGGGGCTGGCCCCCAGCACGTTCAGCTTGTCTCGACGCAGTGCCTGCGAAAGGCGCTTTTCAGCAGATCAAGCTCTTCGCGCAGCAACCCCATCTCGGCGCGAATATCCTCGGCCAAAACTTCGCCAAACAGCAACGCGAAACTATTCAACGTCATACCCGTCTTTTCGTCCGAGATAATAAAGGTCTGCACCCCGTCCGACATCAGGTTCGCAGGAATAGGCACATGAACAAGCCAGCCCTTAAGCTCTTTGGCTTCTTTAACTTCGACACCGTCAATCGCCTCGCCCAAATGCGTCACGCGCAGCTGCGGCGCATCGGTTCCAGCCCCCGTCAGGACGCCTTCCCAAATGCCAGCGTAAAGGCGCGTTTTGGTCAATGTGTAAGTTGTCATGGCTCAGCTCTCCCTCGGCGCGATCAGATTTCGGCGCGCGGATAACGGCAAAATGTCAGGTCGCGTATTGTCACTTGGTTCATCTCTGGGCTCTCGAAAATCAGATCAAGCCACATGCGTTCAACGCGCTTTTCATTGATATCGGAATAGCCCAGATCGAATTCGACCATCACCTCTGGCTCACCCAGCGGCAATTCCAACACGAGCTGCTCTGTATTGGGGCCGTGCTTGATGTTCAGGCGGGCGAAAATCTCGATGGATTTCTCGACTTCGATGATCAGATTGACACGCACGATATGGCGACGCTGCAATCCCTCACAGGCACTAGCAGGTGCATCAATCACCAGCGACAAAAAGCTACCGTCAAAACGGAAAACATCCATGCGCAAGCCAAAGGGTGCCAAATCCTGTTCGCGTGTATTGCGCACTTGGCGCAGGGTCAGTTCGCTGATTTTGCAATCGTGAAAAATCGTGACCTCATCGCCCAGCGCGGTTTTACTAGGCACAGCGGCCATGCCTTTGCGGCCCAAACGACCACGCCACAATTGCGGCCGCCAAGACCATTCCGTACCACCAGGGCGCGAAAAGGCATTTGACCCAATGCGCGGCAAAGCCAAACGGCTGTCGGCCACATGCATCAACTCATCAACCAAGGCCCGCAATTGGCGGGCGCGATGCCGCTGGTTGCGCAAAGTGTCGAGGTCGGCATGAGTAGCTTTACGCGCAGCCAGCTTCCAACGCCGAACCGCGCCACGCTGCAACAAACGCCCAATCAGGCTGTTCCCTTCCGCTGCCATACTCACATTCTTCCTCTTACATGCACCTCACGGAGATGCCTTATACTCTTATCTGCCAAATCACGGCGGAAAAGGAAACAAATCTTAGGTCGCGGGTTGGGAATTGGCTGCAATCAGCGCCTTGACGGCCTGCTCAAGCAGCGCGGCACCAGCGTTATCGTTCAGCGGGGCAGCGTCCAGACCGCGCACCGAGATCGTTGCCAACCGTCCTGCGATATCAAGAAACGCGCGCCATTCGGATTCTTGTGCCCCTTCAATATGGGCAGGGGCCTTATCGCGCAGATAAACTGCAACATGATCATCAAGCTCCCGTATCTCGATGACTTTCACCGTATCTGCCTCGCCACTGCGACTTAAGACGACGGGACCGTTGCCCCCCCTCAAATAGTCAGCAAAGCCAGCCGCATCTTGGCCCACAATTGCGCTTTGCTCTGGTCCAAACTGAATCGTTGTCAGCGCAGACATCGCAACCGCCGCGCCCTCAACTTCCAACGTCGAACATGGCGCAAACATTGCAAACCCACGTTTCGGGCTGCTTGAATCCGGATCAGCACAGAAACCAACTGGACCAACGGCCCGCACGGTTCCATCAAACATTTCAAGTGAAGTTGCCGCGGGCGTCACCCCGCCAGGCAATGCTTTCAACAAGGCGTCAGACTCTAATCCCGAACAGCCAGCAAGGGCGATCACCGCCCCTGCAACACTCATTTTTGCGAAAAGCATTGAGATCACAAATCCATATAGACGTGGGTCTCGGCCTTTGCGCCCGGATGGGTCACAGCACCAAGACGTGTAGACCCCACAAGTTGCGCGTATTTCCACAGCGCACCGGACGCATAGTTGGTTGGCTTTGCACCTGTCCAAGCCGCACGGCGTGTTTCCATTTCCTCGTCGGAAATATCGACAGAAAGCTCACCCGAAATCGCGTTCATCGTGATGATGTCGCCATCTTTCAGCAGGGCAATCGGACCACCATGCGCGGCCTCTGGGCCTACGTGACCCACACAGAACCCGCGTGTCGCACCAGAGAAACGACCATCCGTGATAAGCGCCACTTTCTTGCCCATGCCCTGACCAGAGAGAGCCGCCGTCGTGGACAACATCTCGCGCATACCGGGGCCACCGGCGGGGCCTTCGTTGCGGATCACAAGCACTTCGCCCTCTTTGTAGATGCGGGCTTTTACAGCGGCAAACGCCTCTTCTTCGTTCTCGAACACGCGTGCTGGACCAGTAAATGTCTGTTCCTGCGTGGACATACCCGCAACCTTCACAATCGCGCCTTCAGGGGCAAGGTTGCCCTTCAGGCCAACAACGCCGCCTGTGCGGGTGATTGGTGTCTCGACTGGATAGATCACGCGGCCATCGGCCTCGCCTTTGATCAGGTCAAGCTCTTCACCCATCGTGCGACCAGAAGCCGTCATGCAGTCTTCGTGCATCAGGCCAGCCTTGCGCAGTTCCTTCATCACAACAGGCACGCCACCTGCTTCATAAAGGTCTTTGGCCACATACTGACCTCCTGGTTTCAGGTCGACGAAATACGGCGTGTCGCGGAAAATGTCGCAAACATCGGACAGATCGAAATCAATGCCAGCTTCATGGGCAATCGCAGGCAGGTGCAGACCAGCGTTGGTAGACCCACCCGTACAAGCCACAACACGCGCCGCGTTTTCAAGCGACTTGCGTGTCACAACATCACGCGCGCGGATGTTCTTGCCAATCAGGTCCATGACAGCACGGCCAGAGGCGATCCCATATTGGTCGCGGCTCTCGTACGGCGCTGGCATCCCAGAGGAATTGAGCAACGCAAGACCAATCGCTTCGGACACACAAGCCATCGTGTTAGCGGTAAACTGACCACCACAAGCACCCGCAGACGGGCACGCAATCCGCTCCAGCGTATGCAGCGCCTCGTCGGACAGATCACCGTTCTGGTGGCGACCAACGGCCTCGAACATATCTTGTACGGTCAAATCACGACCGATGTATTCCGCAGGCACATCAGCACCCGCATGCACACGACCCGGAAGGATCGAGCCACCGTAGATGAACACCGACGGCACGTTCAAACGGACCATCGCCATCATCATACCAGGCAGCGATTTGTCGCAGCCAGCCAGACCGACCAAAGCGTCATAGCCATGACCGCGCATCGTCAACTCAACGGAATCAGCAATCGCCTCGCGGGACGCGAGCGAAGAACGCATTCCCTCATGACCCATCGCGATACCATCGGTCACGGTGATCGTGGTGAATTCGCGCGGGGTGCCGTAGCCCTGCTTGACGCCCATTTTCACGGACTGCGCCTGACGGTTCAGCGAGATATTGCAAGGGGCCGCCTCGTTCCAACAGGTCGCCACACCAACGAAAGGCTGCGCAATCGCTTCTTCATCAAGACCCATCGCGTAGTAATAAGAACGGTGCGGCGCGCGGCTCGGACCTTCTGTTACGTGACGGCTAGGCAGGGTGGATTTATCGAATTTGACCTTAGACATGGAGCGATCCCTATGAAAAACTGTTGCCGTTTGTGTAAATAACGGGCGTCCTACGCACAAGTCGGAACTGTCGTTACTTGCTCGCCGAAATTCGACACGCAAAAAGAGCAGGAAAATCACAATTTTGAAAACGCGCGGCGGCGTGCTTCTAAAGGGTGTCACGTTATTAGTGTCACAACGATCGTCACGTTTTTAGTGGCATACTTTTTTACTAAGTAATTAATATTGAACGGATATTTTAAGTCTCAGCAACCGCACGGCTTTAGTCGATATGAAACACTTGTGGAATCCTGCACCAACTCATCTCAAAAACCTCTGCCAAACACCTTTGGCAGGCGGGGTGAATGAAACCGTCTAACTGGCATTTTGCCAGACGGGAGACCTTTGCAACAAAGGCAATTCTCGACGCCTTTGACAACGTGGTCACTGGGATGTCTGACGAAACGGACTCCACCACCCGCATCTCGCTTCACCATTTGGGGCCAGATGTGCCTAAACTCACGCATATAATTGCACTGCGGCCTGCGATCCGTAATTGTCGTAACTGGAGTTGCGCATCGCGTGATGTAAGGGCAGAAACGGGGTATGAAAGCCCCTTACGAGTCCATGCGTGATTTCCGACGCCCCGCACTGCATGACGCGTCTCTTGGGCCGGTTCTAACGATTTTGGTCGTGATGGAGTTGGTCTTTGCCATCGGACCTGCCCTGCCATTGCTCTTCATGACAGAGGCGGCACGCGAGGCCTACGAGCTTGGCGCGACACCATTTGCAGTCATCCAGCAACTTTTGACCTTCGGGATTTTTGCGGCAGCACTAACCGCCTTGGTACGAAAACTACATGGGCGCGGGTTTTGGTCGATGGTTGGGCCTCCCATTGAGACCGTGGCGAACATCAAAACAGTTGGCTGGGCGGTTTTCCTGCTGTTGCTGGTGCAAACCTTTCTGCCACCTTGGCTTGACCTCAGCACCGTCGCCGAAGTCCGCCCGATCCTTCCGTGGCTCATGTGGATACCCATCACGATTGCGGCCCTTGTGGTGCAAACGGGCATGGAGGAACTCTACTTTCGTGGCTACCTACAACAACAATTAGCAGCATTGTCCGACAAACGCTGGATCTGGATGGGGGTGCCGTCGTTCCTCTTCGGGATCGGTCACTATATGAACGCCTACGGCCCTGCGGACGGTGTGCTTTACGTGATTTGGGCGACGGCACTTGGGCTGGTTTGCGCTGATCTGACGGCACGTACAGGCAACATCGGGGCCGCAATCGGGCTGCATATCGCCAATAATTTCTTCGCGTTTGTGGTCTCTGGCGTGCAAGGCTGGCCGTCATCTGGCCTCGCTCTGCTACTTTTCCCTTATGAAGACCCTTTCGCCTACGACTACAGCCTTGAGGCGCTCTTCGCGCCTTGGGCGGTCTTTGAAATCATCACCATGTGTCTCAGCGTCTACGTCATGTGGCTCGCCGCGCGAATCGCGATTAAAAAGTAATTTTACACACGGACGCGTCAAAATGACACCAACCCGCTTTCCAGTACCATTTGACACCTTCGTAACCCCCGCACGCACAAAACCTCAGCTCTGGCGGCTGTTTCTTGGCCTCTTCCTTTTTGGCATCATCTACATTGGCCTCACAATCGCGATCACCGCACCTGCCATGTATTTCGGCATTCTAGACGCAGACATGTCCACAAACACCCGCGCGAGCATGACGGTGCTGTTCGTGACGTTCTGGGCAGCACTCTTAGGGCTTTGGGCGGTTATCAGACTACTCCACTCCCGCAAATTTTCCACGCTCATCGGATCGCTGCCACAAGCGAGGCGGGATTTTCTCAAGGCAATGGCGCTCGTCTTTGTACTGCAGGCGCTCTGGCTTATGACGAGCGTGATCATTGACGGCGCCCTTCCAAATCAAACGCTGATCTCCGTCCTCATCTTCCTGCCGCTCGCCGCCATTTTAGTATTCCTACAAACGGGAGCCGAAGAATTATTCTTCCGCGGCTATCTTTTGCAGCAACTGGCCGCACGGTTCCAAAACCCACTGATCTGGTTCGCATTACCGCCCATTGCCTTCGGTCTTCTCCACTATGAACCTACCGTTTATGGAGGCATTTCTTGGGGGGTTGTGATCGGAATCTGTCTTACAGGGCTCGCTTGGGCAGACCTCACGCGGATCACGGGAAATATCGGGGCGGCATGGGGCTGGCACTTTATGAATAACTTTTTGTTGTTCAACTTCCTGTCGCTCCAGGACGATATGAACGGATTTTCATGGAGGGTTTCCGCGGTTGGGGTCGAAGACATGGGCCGTTTCGAAGTTTTCGGTGATATCGGCTTCACAATCGTGACATGGCTGATCTTGCGGCGTATTGTGCGTCCTTGATTGCATTTCGCGCCGTAGCGTCATATCTCAAGCAGGTAATCTAAGAGGTCGCCAATGAACTGGATCACCAACTACGTCCGCCCAACGATCAACTCGCTGTTTTCGCGCCGCGAAGTCCCTGACAATCTTTGGACAAAATGCGGCGAATGCGGCACCATGCTGTTCCACCGTGAATTGGCGGATAACCTCAACGTCTGCACAAGCTGCGACCATCACATGCCCATCCGTGCACGTGACCGTCTGGCCTCGCTCTTTGACGGCGGCGTCTTTGTCGAGGTGAAGGTCCCAGAGCCAATCACTGACCCACTGCAATTCCGCGACCAAAAGAAATACACAGACCGCATCAAAGAAGCCCGCAAAAAAACGGGCGAAAAAGACGCGATGCTGGTGGCCGCGGGTGAAATGGGGCGCACGGGCGTTGTGATCGCTGTGCAGGACTTCTCATTCATGGGCGGGTCCATGTCGATGTATGTGGGCAACGCGATTGTTGCGGCCGCTGAAAAAGCGATTGAGCTTGAGCAACCGCTGATCCTGTTCTCGGCCGCTGGTGGCGCGCGCATGCAAGAAGGCATTCTTGGCCTGATGCAAATGCCCCGCACCACAATCGCCGTGCAAATGCTCAAAGAAGCGGGCCTGCCTTATATCGTCGTGCTGACCCACCCGACAACGGGCGGCGTGACGGCCTCCTATGCGATGCTGGGCGATGTGCAGATTGCAGAACCAAATGCATTGATCGGCTTTGCGGGCGCACGCGTGATTGAGCAAACCATCGGTGAAAAGCTGCCCGAAGGGTTCCAACGCGCCGAATATCTGCTCGACCACGGCATGCTGGACCGCGTGACCAAACGGACCGATTTGAAAGACGAGCTGGTAACAATTGTGCGCATGCTGACAAAGCAATCCGCGCCGATCAAAGGTGATTTGCCGATGCCAGAAGCGGAGCCTGCTCCGACACCGGAAACCACTTCAAAGTGATCCTGACTGCGGTCCTGATTGGGGCGGTTTGCGGCATCGTGACCGCCTTTGTCCTGTTCCGAAGCGGCATGCTGCGTGAACGTTCAGGCGCGGCCATGCTGCTTGCGGCCATTGCCGCTTTCTACCCTGTTTTTGCGGTGATTGAAGCCGATCCGCTGGCAATCTTACTGCACCTTGCAATTTTCGTAGGCTTCACCGCTCTCGCCCTGCGCGGCTTTCGTGACGGGCTTTACCTTATCGCAGGCGGGTTGATTGCCCACGGCATCTTTGATGTCGGGCTCATGTTCACACAAATTACTGGCCCCGCTTGGTGGCCCCCCTTCTGCGCCAGCTTCGACATCATTGCTGGTGCATCCATCCTCCGTTTGATCCAAACGGGAAAGGCCCCAAGATGACAACAGGCTCCGACGCAATCCTTGCGCGCATGATGGCGCTGCACCCCAAGGTGATTGACCTCACGCTCGACCGCGTCTGGTCGCTTTTGGCAAAACTCGACCATCCAGAGCGCAAACTGCCCCCCGTCATTCACATCGCTGGCACCAACGGCAAAGGATCAACCCAAGCCATGATCCGCGCAGGCCTAGAGCAATCAGGCGCAAGCGTTCACGCCTATACCAGCCCGCATCTGGCGATGTTCCACGAGCGGATCAGGCTCGCAGGCACATTGATTTCCGAATATGCGCTGACCGAAATTCTTGACCGCTGCTATCAAACAAACGGCCCCGATCCGATCACCTACTTCGAGATCACGACTGTTGCGGGCCTCTTGGCGTTTTCCGAAACCCCTGCCGATTTCACCCTGCTAGAGGTCGGCCTCGGCGGCAGATTAGACGCCACCAACGTCGTTGATAAACCAGCCGTGACAATCATCACCCCCGTTGATCTCGACCACCAGCAATACCTTGGCGATACGCTCGCTGCGATTGCAGGTGAAAAGGCAGGGATCATCAAACGCGGCGTGCCGTGCGTCGTCGGCCCGCAGCACGAGGAAAGCATGGACGTGATCGAAGCCATCGCCGCCCGCCTTGGTGCGCCGCTGATGGCGCACGGCCAGCACTGGCATGTGTCCGAGGAACGCGGGCGGCTGATCTATCAAGACGAAACAGGCCTGCTTGATCTGCCCCTGCCCGCCCTTGCTGGCCCGCACCAGATCATGAACGCAGGTGCCGCGATTGCTGCTCTGCGCATCCTTGGTCGCGATGAGGCCGCTTGTGAAGCAGCCGTCACCAAACCCTACTGGCCCGCACGGATGGAACACCTGACCTCTGGCACTTTGGTCGATCTGGCAGCGCCGGCCGAGCTTTGGCTCGACGGCGGGCACAACCCTGCGGCAGGACATGCGCTGGCCGCGACCCTGCGCCAACAATCCGACAAACCAACCCATTTGATCTGCGGTATGCTTAACACGAAAGACATCGGCGGCTACCTCGCGCCTCTCGCTCAGGTTGCGCAAAGCCTAACCGCAGTGTCGATCCCGGGTGAGGTAAATACAATCCCCGCCGCACAAACTGCGGTTGAAGCGGAGAAAGTCGGACTGCCATCATCGACCGAAGTTGACGTTAAGTCTGCGATATCAAAGATTAAGGCTGAATTCCCTAACGCGCGTATACTGATTTGCGGATCGCTTTACTTGGCAGGACACGTCTTACGGGAAAACACGCCCCGTTAATTAATCTAAAGAAATGATTAATTTTCGCTTTACGCATGATTCGTTGTCAGCCTATATCTAGGCTACGATAAATATTTCACGCGCATTTCCTGCTAGATATAGCGCGTGATCGATTGGGGGATCGACATGTTTTCGCGAAAATTCGCCGCAGCAATCGCTGTGAGCGCAGGAATTGCCACATCCTTAATGGCCCAGACTGACGGAGAGCTGATCAACGCTGCTTTCACTGTCGGTGGTGTCGAAGGGCGCTTCACACAATCGCAGACGCTCAATACCGCGCTGATTGAAACGTTCCATCAACCAATGGAAAATTGCGGCGCTGTTTGCATCGCGCCAAACACAGTTTCCGCCGACATCCAGACCGTCAGCGAACGCGAAGTTATCGCCTTTGTGGCGAGTACCGTAAGCGCAGGCAACGGATTGCTGATCGACAGCCGTGAGCCGGAAAAGCGCGCTGCAGGCTACATCAGCGCCTCGGTCAATGTGCCGACAAGCCTTGTGCAGCCAGAAAATCCTTACCTCTCCGACATCATGCTCGCCTTGGGCGCGCGGTCATTTGAAGGCACGCTCAACTTTTCCGACGCCATGCCCTTGATCATCTTTGATGACGGGCCGACCACACTGGACGCACCCGCCCTGATCACGCAGCTTCTCGGGCAGGGCTACCCCGCAGATAAAATCAGCTATTACCGCGGCGGCATGCTCGTCTGGACGGCACTTGGACTAAACACAGAGGACGCAAAATCATGAACCTGCACAACCAGACACCCGCAAAAACATCGTCAAGCGCGCCTTGGATTATCGCCGTTGGTGCCGTGACCTTTGCGCTTGGGGCCGTTGGCGCCTTTACGCTCAGCCAGATGAACCAGTCCCGCCAGAATGACGCGATTGCGGTTTTGGCTGCACAATTGGCGGAGATGCAGGTCACGCGGGCGCAATCCCCAGCCCTGCTCGCGATTGCGGCACCATCCGACGTGGCGGTCCCTGCGACTGCGGCAATTCCATCCGCCAGCGCCGTGCTTGCCGCCCGCACGCCAACCGCACCCGCAGTTGAGCTTTCCCAAGAAGACAAGGTCGCAGAAGCCATTGCCATCGTGAACCGCAACAAAATGCGGATGCTGACCGAAGGCGTTGTCGCCGGGCTTTATTCTGTCACGGCAGAAAATGCGGATGGCGGCTCTCGGATTGCGCTGAACTCTCGCAACGCGGCAAGCACAGCAGCAGAGCTCGAAAACCTACTGGCCAAAGCAGCGGCAAACGGCGACATCGAGGTGCCAGACTCCATTGCCACCTCTGACGGCACGGTCGATAGCCAAACATTGCTCTTTGATCTTGTGCAGCGTTCGCTTCAGGGCGGTACAGCGAAAGAAGTCGCAGCCGCCCAAGAAATGCGCAGTCGCGCCTTTGCGGCATCCGCTGCAAAAACCGATGTCGTCGAAGGAAAGCGCTATTATACCGTCCAATCAGGCGATAGCCTTGCTTATATCTCGCTCCAATTCTATGGCAGCACCAATGCATATGAAACGATCTTTGAGGCCAATCGGGCCAAAGTTGCCAGCCCTGACAAGATTCAGATCGGCCAGCGCCTTCTCATTCCCGAAGCTTAAGGTTGCGACACTTGTGATCGCGGGCCTCGCGGGGCCTGCAAAAGCCGCCGAGATCAACCTTTGCTGGAAAGGTGGCGGCGGCTTTACCATGACGGGGCGCATGTCCCTACCAGATGACGCGATGTATAGGGCTATTATCACCGAAGACGACGTGACTGCATTTAAGATCTCTGGCTACCACAAGGGGCGGCTGATCGGCACGTGGGATCGGCGCCAAGCGCAGCCCGACACCACCTTCCATTTACGGTTTGATCCCGCAGGCATGACATTTCTGACAGGCGGCCGCTTTGCCAGCTTTGCATCCCAAGGATGGAACGCAAACGGTAACGCCGATAATTGCGGCAGTCCTGGTTTCGGTTTCAATTCGGGTGATTTTTCTCAAGATATCTGTCTGAACGGCGATTATGTTGAAGGCAGTAGCATCGACCCCAACACGCCTCTCGTTGCTACTTTAGACCCAGTCACACCTGATTGCCGGAATACTGCCGCGGTCAGCAAGGAATTTAACTCAAATTCGGACAAAACGAATCATAATCATTGACGCCGAATCGCTTATCGCGCAAGGTCACGGTCAACCGCGTCGCGCCATAAAAAAAGGCGGATCGCAGCGCCCTTGGCAGGGCGAGGGGGCAGGCGCTAAGCCTGTCTTCTTGTTTTTAGGGTACAGGTTTCAAAAACCGAATCATCTGCGAATCAGTCTTTGACTTCATGCCGCCAATCACACTAAATATGGTGAAAATGGGCTGTTCAGCCGCGTCATACAGCGGTTCGGCCAAAATATAGCGGCCCCGCATGAGGATAAGGCATGACGACGCGC
>ENA-OWPI01004368-OWPI01004368.1-marine-metagenome-genome-assembly--contig:-NODE-4368-length-11359-cov-2.217781_pt1 | contig 11359 bp, 6 predicted proteins | sample MGYA00238138_ERZ651775 | MGnify/ENA primary metagenome ERZ651775 (study PRJEB26906, sample SAMN06265043) | marine metagenome | isolation source: Helgoland LTER site | place: Germany:Helgoland, sampling...
TCGCCACGCCATGGCGCTGTTCAACCGCTCGGCTACGAAGGTGGGGGTGAAAGGCTGCGCCGGGCGCTTGCTGATCATGCGCGCAACCACCAGCGTTTGCGCGGAGAAAAAGGCCGTACCCATCGGCTCGCCGCCGCTGTTTATAACCGAGACCAAGGTGCCTGGTGGCAGGGCTTTGGTTTCCGGCGTCATGGCAATTTCGTTGGCGTAGATCCAGGGGTGCCCAGATTTAGCGCGTTTGTGCTTGCCGGGTAGAATGGTGATCTGCGGTAGCGCGTCCAACATTTTACTCCAATAATTCGCGCACACGCTGCCGTAACGCAGGCAACGTCTGTTGTTCGTACCAGGGGTTCTTGGTCAGCCAGTGCCCGACCCGCCAGCTAGGGTGCGCGGTCGGCCAAAACTGGGGCAGGTACTCTTCCCATGCCTTGACCGTATCGCCTAGGGTTCGTTTGCGCTCGCGGCCGAGATATATCGCCTGAGCATACTGACCAACCAGCATCGTCAGGCCCAAATTGGGCAATTCGACCTCGAAGCTCCGCGCTGAATTGCATAGCGGGACGCCGCCCAGGCTGAGGGCTGGACGCCGAGGTCGATCGAGACAGGTCACTCGGGTCACACCCAGCTTCTGCAGCGCGGCGCGCAGGCGTTAAAGCGTCAAAGGCGAGGCGCGCCACAGGCGGTGGGGCCGCATTCTCGTCTGTCTACTCAGCGAGGGTTGTTTCCCAGGTGTTATCCCCGGGAGTGGATTGTGGGACGGAGCGCTTCGTAAGCGGCGGGGACCTTCGGACGGTGAAGATGGCGGACGATAAGGATCGCGAGGAAGATTTGGTATCCACGCGTCAGTACATTCAGTCGCTCCGGCGGCTGCAGTCCAACAGGGTGGAGCCCGCTCCCGCGTCCGCCGTGGGCGACGCGGATTCTTCTTTAATTACCGGGGGATTCAGCGCGCGCAATCGTATGCGCGACTCCGCGCGCACGAGCTCGAACGAGTCGAGCCCGGAGAAAATGAAAACGATGGGGCGGTGGGAAAAGCTGGACGAGGGCGATGACGGCGAGGAGATGGATCAGGTGACCGCGGAGAAGCATCTGTTCGGCAGCATCGCGAAGCGCCACGACCCGATGTCGGTGCCCGTGCCGTGGGGCCTGGTCCACCCGCTCTCCGCGTTCATGCGCAGGTGGGACATGATCACGATGTGGCTGCTGTTGTACACCGCGATATGGACCCCGTACGAGGTTGCGTTCGTGGAGGAGAAGCGACTGTCGCCGATGTACTTCGTGAACATGTGCATCAACCTGGCGTTCTTCTTCGACATGATTCTCAACTTTAACCTGATGTACTTTGACGAGAAGCGGCTCCAGATGATCACGGACAGGAAGATGATCGCGAAGCGGTATATGAAAGGGTTCTTCATCATCGACTTCATCTCCATCCTCCCCTACGACGACATCACGCTCGCCACGGGGAGCAAGGCGAACCTCAAGATTCTGCGAATTGTGAGAATCGTCCGCCTCGCAAAGCTGCTCCGCATCCTCCGATCGAGCCGCATCTTCGCGAGGTTCGAGAACTCCATGACCATCAACTACGGCGCCCTCAAGCTGACCAAGTTCGTCGTCGGTACCCTCTTCATCGCGCACTGGATGGCCTGCCTCTGGCACCTGGTCAAGATCGTGGAGCAGTCGCGGTGCAACTGGGTCACCGACTACTACCACGGCGACTGTCTCTACAACGACGCGGACAACAACGACGAGCACGTCACCGCTCGATCGCTCTACTTCACCGCCCTGTACCTGTCCACGATGACGATCTCGACCGTCGGGTACGGAGACGTCACGCCGCAGACGGAAGCCGAGCGGGTGTTTCTCATCGTCGGCATGCTGGTGGGCGCATCCGTCTACGCGTACGTCGTGGGCTCCATCTGCAGCGTCCTCGCGAGCATGAACTACAGGGAGACTGAGTTCCAGGAGCTGATGGACCGGCTCAACCTGTTCATCAAGGAGGCGAAGATCGACGTGGATTTGGCGGGGCGGCTCCGCGCGTTCTTCAGGTACAGGCGCAAGAACACGAGCCAGGTTGCGTGGGGCGAGCTGCTCGACCTGATGTCGCCGAGCATGCGACAGGAGGTTGCCACGCAGATCAACACCGCGTGGCTGATCAAGGTGGAGGTCTTCCACGGGATCCCGGAGCAGGTCGCCATCGAGATCAGCTTCAACTTCGTCTTGGAGACGTTCCCACCCGAGGAGCTCATCATCGCCGAGAGGGACGAGAGCAACAAGCTCTTCGTGCTCAAGACGGGGGTGGTCATGTGCAAGGGGCGGGTGCGAACCATCGGGGACAACGCGTGCTTCGGGGAGGACATGCTCTGGCGGACGATGCAGCGTGGGTACAAGGCGGTGTCGCTCACCTTCTGCGACTGCTACACCCTCAAGAAGGAGACGCTGGAGCAGGTGATGGATAATTACCCGTCCGTGAAGGTGATGCTTCGCAAGATCATCGTGCGAAAGATTTTCCAGGAGAAAATCGTCGAGACGAGCCGCATCGTGAAAGAGTTCAAGCGGTTCATGAAAGCCCACAAGGAACGGAACGGCCCCACGGCGTGGCCACCCGTCGGTGAGAGCATGGACTTCCTCACCAACGCGCTGGGGTTCAGGTTCAGGGCCACCGTGAGCGCTAAGCTGATGATCATGCGAAACGCCGATCCTCAGTATTTCCGCAGGATCAACAGCCTGGCGATGTACATGCAGCGGATGTTCCGCGGCCACCAGGGACGGCAGATGGCGGTGCTTCGCAAGATGGCGAAGGATAAGAACATGCCGGTCTCGCTGCTCAGCTTGAAGTCGGTGCAGGAGCAGCTGATGAACGAGCGCTCGAGGCTGCGGAGGTTCAAGGAGTCCAAGGAGGGAGCGCCCGAGGACCAACCGCACGATTCGCCCGCGCACTCCGCCGGCGGGTCCAGGACGACGCACGCGTGGGACGACGACGACGGGTTAATCGGCGAGCCCGTCAAACGGGTTCACCTCACGCCGGAGCTGAACGAGCTGAGGGAGCAGCTGATCGAGAACGTCGGGGGTATCATCGAGGAGACGGTGAGGCGGGAGCTCGGGAAGGCGTTGGGGCATCAGCGGCTCGGTCAGTCGACGGCGGCGGCTCCCGCGGCGGCGGCCCCTCACAGGGAGGCGCCCGCGATGCCCGCGGCGGAGCCGCCGGGTAAGCTCGACAAAAAGAAGTTCTCGAAGAAGCGATAGATCATAGTAGCACCGTGAATTGCGGGCTTGCATTAACCACACGCGCGTCCACACAACTCCACACCCGAAAATGCAACCTGTCAGCTGTTCTGCACTGCGCGCCAATTTTTTCAAGTTTTCTCGGCCCGATGCGCCGAGCGACACTTGCGAGCCGAGCCGAGAAGGGTGTGTATCGGGGGTGACTCTCCGGTCGATTATCCCGGCGGTGCCTAGTTGACGAGATGTCAGCGGAGGAGCCGCTCGATCGCATCGTGCTTCGCTACCTACAGAAGCGAGGCTACAAAGACGCCGAGAAGGCTTTCCTCAAGGACAGCAAGTCCCAGAAGCTCAGCGAGATGGCCTTGGTGCCCCATCTGGGCCCGGACGCTGCCATCAGCGACCACATCCTCTACTACAACGAGGAGGATGCGGATCCCAACTCACTCGTGCAGGGCTATAGGCTCCTGCGCGACTGGGTGAACCACTCACTGGACATGTACAAGGTGCGTCCGCGCCCCGGATGGGTTCGCACAAATCCCGTAGTTTACCCTAGAAAAGCCCCGATTGTTGGTTTTCAGCCCCCGCTGACGTGAGCCCGCCCCCTTCCCGTCGATCATCGCAGCCGGAACTCATGCGGATCCTCTGGCCCATGTTCGTCTACTGCCACCTGGAGCTGGTCAACCGCGACGAGGGTCACCTCGCGCGCGAGTTCCACCGCAGGTTCGGCCCCGATCACCTCCTCCTGCACGACGACGACGTCAGGGCTCTCTCGGGCCTCGCCACCCCTCAACACGCCGAATCCGACGCCACCGCGCGCAAATTCCGCGATAACCGCGTGCCGATCTCCTGCTGCCAGTACACGTTTGACCTCCTGGTCAAGTACCTTCACCACGCCAACCAGATGGCACTCCTCGCGGTGCTCAACGCGCACATCTCCGTCACCATCGCCAAAGGAGACCCGGCGCCGCACACGGATGAAGCCCATCTCTCGGCCAAGCAGGTCATCACCGGCGTGGGTCCACCGTCCAAGATTGACAAGTTCAACGCCCAGTACGACGCCGGGCGATGGGGCGTGTTGGTGGACAGCGTGGAGGTCCAGGCGCTGGACGAGTTCGAGGAGGAGAAGGCGCGGGAGGAACGCGCCAAGGCCCGAGCCGCTGGAAAACCGAAAGCCCCGGACGACGCCGCGGACGACGGCGCGGACGGCGGAGCCGAAGCTTCACAAAAGGAGGGCGGCGACGGGGATAAGCCCGCGGACGGGGATAAGCCCACGCCCACGAAGAAGAAGAAGGACGACAAGAAGGATGACAAGAAGGATGACGACGAGAACAAGTACGAACCGACCATCGTGCCGTCGTCCATCCCGGTGCCCGAGCTCGACTATCACCACGCGAGAGCCGCCGTCGAGGACATCCGGTACCGCGTCGACGTCGGGCCCGCCGCGCCGCCGTCCGTCGCGTTCTACACCTTCACGCACGCGCACAAGTTCCTGCACTGCTGCACCACGGCATCCGACGCGTCGCTCGTCGTCGGCGGGTTCGCGGACTCGGTGGTTCGCATCTGGGACATCAATAAATCCGTCCCGGGTAACAACATGGACGTCTACTGCACAGATCCGGAATCGAAGAAACGAAAAGCCGCGCGCGAGGAGGGCCTGACGCTGCTGGAGTACGAGGAACAGCACAAAGACGACGACGTGGATCAAGCGATGGACGATGCGGAGGCACATGAAGGGGAGGATGGCGAGAAGCTGACCGCGAACTCGAGAATCGCTCGGCCGCTTCATTGCGTCGAGTACGTGGGGCATTCATCGGCGGTGCACGGCGTGGACCTCTCCCCAGGGCACGACTTCCTCCTCTCCTGCTCCCGCGACCAGACGATCCGCGTGTGGTCCATGGAGCTGGAGATCTGCCTCGCCGCGTACAAGAGCCACAGGTTCCCCATCTGGGACGTCAAGTGGTGCGGCGTCGGTCACTACTTCGCGTCGGCGTCCAACGATTGCACCGCTCGGGTGTGGGCCATGGACGAGGCTCAGCCGCGGCGGGTCATGGTCGGCCACCTCGCCGACGTGGACTGCGTCGCGTGGCACCCGAACACCAACTACATCGCGACGGGCAGCTCGGACCGCACGGTGCGGCTGTGGGACGTGCAGACGGGTGATTGCGTCCGGATCTTCACCGGCCACCGAGCCGGCGTGCGGTCGCTCGCCATGTCCCCAGACGGCAAGAGCATGGCGTCCGGGTCCGACGACGGCGGCGTGCTCGTCTGGGACCTGGCGACGGCTAAGTGCTCGCACGCGTTCGAAGGGCACAGGGGCGCGGTGTACTCGCTGGACTACAGCCACGGCGCGGGCACGGTGTTGGCGTCGTGGGGCGCGGACGAGACTGTCAAGGTTTGGGACGTCTCGCAGTCCGCGTCGGCTGAAGTCAACGGGGGCGAGGCGGGAGCCGCCGCCGGGGAGAGCAAGGCGGCGACCGCGGCGAGGAAACCGCCGATGACGAGCCTGAGGACCAAGTCGACGCCGGTGTTTAACGTGCAGTTCACGGGGCGTAACCTGCTGATGGCCATGGGGGCGCGAGCGCCGTCCGTCAGGTCTCAGGTGGCGTGAGAGCGATTACTCGGTTTGATGAACAAAAAAGATTTCACCTAACACCTGCCGTTTCTGCACGGATCGACGCAATCACCATTTGGATCCAGCGTTTGAAGCTCCGCGTAGGTCAGCACCTTCTCGCACTCGAGCTTGGACCGTCGACGATGGATGCTGTTGGTCCACGTCTCCGTCGGGGCGATTCCGGGCGGCATGACGCAGTCGTAAGGTCCCTCGTCTTTCGGCCCTGGGGAGGTTTTGCTTTTATCGAGCTGCAGCCTGTCCCACTGCCGGCATCCGTACTCGTCGAAATCGTCCAGCAACAGGAAGCACTTCTGCCTCGCCACGTAATCGCCGAACTCGTTTTGGAATATCTCGAGCGTGGACTGGCTCGTGTTGGTCACGCCGAGCCTGCAGGTGTACACGGAGCAGTCGAAGTTCTCAAACACGCACGGGTCCCTCGGACTCGGTTCAGGGTCCTCGGTCTGGTTGTATCCCGGCGAGCCGAACGGGGTGCGGTTCGGTATGGGCCGCCAGTTACCGCCGCCGAGCCCGGCGCCGAACCAGGACGGGCCGATGATGTACCCTTGGGGACCCCAGTAGAACGGAGAGAAGATCCGCGACGACACGTTGGTCTCCTGCGCTGTCGTCGGCCGGGTTGCGGGGACGACGGTGGCTGTGGGTCTCCCGACCGTCCTCGTCGCGACGTCGACGCGCTGCCGTGGTGACGTCTGCGCACACGCGAGGGCGACGAGGAGTGCGAGTGCGGCGAATCTTAGAGCGATTGAGGGCGACATGTGCGCGCGCGAGTGTCGTGTGCGGGAACCCCCGCCTCTCGTGCGGAAACGCTTTTCAACCACCCTCGATGCACCTCGATCGATCAACAAATTTCGGCCAGCCAGCCAGCCCAAAAGTGACGAGGATATTGTTAGGCCTAATAATTGGCGGGTCGAGGCGCCAGTGTGGACCGCGCGAGAGGACGAATTTCCGGGTGAAGCGCGCTGCCGGCGAGCCGCGTGTTGCGCTAGGAGTAGGGGTCCGGTCGGAGAGGCGGTCGAGGCACCTCGTCTCGGGCGCACCATGGTGGGCATCTTGCGAACTCCCGCGCAAGATTCTGGTCGGAGTCCGTACCACGAGACTCCCGGGTCGACCAGAACTTACGACTGGAGGCGGATAGATCACACGGTGCGTGCGAGTTCCGGGCGTTTTCAACGTGTCGCGACTTTTACCGGCTATCGCGCGGCGTTCGGGCGTTCGAACCGCGCTCGAGACGCGCGATCCGCGGCGCTCGCCAGCCAAATTCACCATAATTCTCTCGCCAGATTAGATTCCAGCCCAATCGCGAGGCACTCCAGCTGACATCCCTCACCCGTCACCCCCCTGATTCGCAGGTCGTGGAGGATATCTTGAACCACGCCGAGGAAATCGCCGTCGCCGAGGGCGGCGCGGCGGATGAGGTCACCCTCCTCAGGCTGCTCAAGGTGGGTGCCGCGCTCCAATTCTCGACTCAAATCCGGCCCCGCGCGATAATATCCGCGCGTTCAAAAGTTTACAACCGAAGCCCCACCCGCTGACCCATCCGACCCCAACCTTTCCCCAAATCACAGGCGTACGAGAGCGTCCTCCAGCAGCACGGCATCGAGCCCGAGGAGGACACCGACTACTACCGCTTCCTCCTCAAGCTCTCCCTGGACCCAGATCCCAACTGGTGGGTCAAATACGAACGAGAGAAGCAGCGGATGAGAACCACGGGTGGACCCGCGGAGACGTCGCACATCTCCCCAGTACGACCCCGCCCGGCGCCCACGCCCGTGTGGAAGCCCGGCAGCGCACGCCCCGCGAGCGCGCGCCCCGGCACAGCTGGCGGCGGCGGCGGCAGCGCGCGCAGACCCTCGGTGCAATTCAGAAGCGGCGGAGGCCCGAATTCGGCTCGTCGATCCGCGCCCCCGTCGACGTTCGCGGGTGACTTCGCCGAGACTAGGCGACGGGTCATGGAGGAGTACCAGGCTGAGTACGCGGAGCCGCCCGGGACGTATTACCGGGGATCTCCTCGGCTTCACTACGGCGGGTCAGGGCACGCGTCGCCGGCGTATCCCGGGGGTGGTTACCCTGGAAACTCATACGGATCCATCGGTTCGCCCGGCTACGGGGGCTCGGGTTTGGTGTACGAGGACCCGGCGGAGAGCGGGTACGCCGATTTTAAGCTGATGGCTGCCGCGTTCAGGGTGTGGGTGCGCCACGCGTCCGCGCTCAGGGCGCTGCGCGTCGCCCGGGAAGCCGCCGTGGAGAACTGGATGATTGCGGTTTCATTTTGGGAGGCGCAGACGCTTCGCCGGTGCCTCGCGCGGTGGAGGGGTCGCAAGAACGTCATGCAGCTCCACGCGCTGAGGTTCTGGTACGGGGAGACTCTGCGCGGCAGGTTCCTGTACTGGCGCGAGCTCACCACGCGGCTCAAGATTGGCATGCACACCGCGGGCGCGACGCACCGGGCGCAGGTGACCAAGAAGTACTTTTACGCCTGGAAGGTCACGGCGTCCATGTCCAAGGAGGAGCAGCTCAAGTTCGCGCGCGCCATGGCCATCTGGGGGGGTAACGCCAAGCAGTACTACTTCGCCAAGTGGAAGTCCATCCTCGCGTCGATGAAGGAGCTCGGCGGTAACCTGGAAGGGCGGCGGCGCGACCGCGTTCGGTCGATGGCTTACGTCAGATGGCGCGCCGCGTATCACGAGAGGGTCCACCGCCGGGAGCTGCTCACGCGCGCCGCCGCTAAGTTCCGCTCCCGCGCCGTCTCCGCCGCGTTCGAGGGCTGGCGCTCCAACGTGGAAGAGATCATCGACACCAGGGAGAAGCTTCACGCCATCGCGAGTAGGTTCGCCAACCAGAAGCTCAGCGCCGCGTTCAACAAGTGGACCGCGGAGGTTGAGCAGGCGGCTTCCGACCGCGAGAAGATCCGCAAGGTGATGGCCATGATGGTCAACGGCGCCGCGGTTCGGTGCATGCGCGCGTGGAAGGAGTACGCCAAGGAGCAAGGGCGGCTCGCGGAGGTTTGCATGCAAGTGGCGAACCGGCTCATGTCGATGGCTGCCTACGGCGCCTTGATGCGGTGGAAGGAATTCACCGAAGAGTCAGTCCACATGAAGGAACTGCTGGCCAAGGTGGCGGCGAGGTTCGCCAACCGCACAAAGTCGGGCGCGTTCAACGCGTGGACGCACTTCACCATCGTCCGCCTGCGCGAGAAGGAATGCTTCGACCGCATCTCCGACCTCCCCAGGCGCCGCAACATGCGGATGGGCTGGCAGCAGTGGCGGGGCGCGTACCACGACAGGCAGCAGCTCAGGAACGCCGTGCAGGCCATGCTCAAGTCCGGCCTCGTCAGGGCGCTTCGCACCTGGAGGGAGAACGTGGATGAGCTCCTGAACCAGCGCGACATGCTCATGAGGGTCGCGAAGAAGATGCAGAACCGCGCCATGGCGGGCGCCTTTGTCACGTGGGCGGAGGCGGTCGAAGAGACCAAGCACCAGATGGAGGTGGCCGCCAAGGCTTTCGCCCGGTTCCTTCACCGCGAGGTCGCCTCCGCGTTCGCGCGGTGGCGCGAGTTCATGGTCTTTGCCGCCGAGGCCAAGGCTCAGATTCAAAACGCGCTCATGTTCTTCACCAAGAAGTCCATGCTCGTCGGCTGGCAGCGCTGGAGGGAGATGATCGACGAGGTTCACGAGTACCGCACGATGCTCCAAAAGGCGGCCAACTACTTCATCGGCCGCGAGCGCGCCGCCGCGTTCTACACCTGGCGCGATAACACCCAGGAGCTCGTCGAACAGCGGTTTAAAATCGCCGGATTCGTCAAGAGACTCATGAACCAGTCCCTGAGCGCCGCGTGGGAGCGGTGGCAGAACTTCATCCTGGACCAGGAGGACATGCGGCAAGTCGTCGAACGCGCGATGGCGTGGTGGATGAACAAGGAGAAGCGCGCGGCGTGGGCCAGGTGGTGGGAGCGCGTCGAGGAGGCGCGGGTCATGCGACGCGCCGTGCAGTTCTTCCTCAACCGCGAAATATACAAGGCTTTCCAGCGGTGGCAAGAGTACGTCATCAACAAGCAGGAACACGAGGAGATGGTGGCCAAGGCGATGTCCGCGTTCGTCAACCGGGCGCTGCGCATGGCCTACAACCGCTGGCTCGAGTTTTGCACGCAGCAGCAGGCTATCCGCCACGCCATGAACTTCTTCGTCAACGGCGCGCTCATCCGATCGTTCCAGACGTGGCAGGTGCGAATCGTGGAGCTCGGCGAGGAGCGTCAGATGATCTGGAGGGCGGTTCGCTACTTTCAAAACTCCGCGCTTCGAGCCGCGTTCCTCGGCTGGAACGAGAACGTCCTCGAGATGCTCGAGACCAAGGCGAAGCTCACCAAGGCTATCCTCCGGTTCAAGAACAAGGCGCTAGCCGCGTCGTTCACTCACTGGTCCACGCTCGTCTCCGATCACAAGCACAACATGGCGGTCCTTCAAAACGCCGTCATCCGCCTATTGAACCGCCAGAAACGCGCGGCGCTGATGCGGTGGTACGACCAGGTGCAGGAGATCAAGCGTATCCAGGACCTCTGCGACAGGATCCTTCGCAAGATCATCCTCCGCGAAGCCGCCGTCGCGCTCGATCGATGGAAAGATTACACCGCCGAGTCGCTCGAGATGAAGGAGAAGATGGCGGCGGTGATCGGCCGGCTTCGCAACCGGGCGATCGCCGGCTCCTTCGAGCGATGGTGCACCATGGTCGAGGAGGCCAAGGACATGCGCGAGAAGCTCGAGAAGGCTGTCGTGCGTTTCGCCAAACGGAACATGGTCTCCGCCTTTGAGCGCTGGTGCGCCATGGTCGAAGAGGCTCGGCACCACCGCGAGCTCATCTCCAAGATGCTGAAGAAAATGTCGCAGCGGGAGGTCCTCGGCGCCTTTACCAAGTGGCAAGAGGTTGTCGACGAGGCGCACAACGCACGCGCCGCGGCTGCGAGGGCCATCGGGTTCTTCTTCACCTCCGCCACGCGCGGCGCTTTCATCGCGTTTCAACGCAACGTCGTGTACGAAAAGACGATGCGCAAGGCGGCTCAGTTCTTCATCGGCGGATCCAAGGCTAAGTTTCTCAAGCAGTGGAAAGACAACGTGGACGATACGGTGTACGTCCGCGGGCTCATGGCCAAGGCTGCGATGGCGTTCGCGGGCAAGGCGAAGGATGCCGCGTGGCACGGGTGGAAAGCGGTGGTGGTCCGGCGCAGGAAAAACCGCGACTTCATCGCCAAAGCCCTCGTCTTTTACGCCTACTCCATCGAGGGTAAGACCTGGCGCAAGTGGGTGGAGGTGACCCAGGAAGCCAAGGAACTGAACCGTAAGCTCGCGAACGCCGTCGCGAAGATGCAGAACAGGGCGCTCGGGGGTTCGTTCAACCGATGGGTCGAATACGTGGACGAGGTTGTGGACATGAGGGAGAAGCTCAACCGCGCCGTTGCGAGATTTTCGATGCGAGCCGCCGCCGCCGCCTTCTCAACCTGGGTCCAGGTGAAGG
>ENA-OWPI01004369-OWPI01004369.1-marine-metagenome-genome-assembly--contig:-NODE-4369-length-11358-cov-30.747451_pt1 | contig 11358 bp, 15 predicted proteins | sample MGYA00238138_ERZ651775 | MGnify/ENA primary metagenome ERZ651775 (study PRJEB26906, sample SAMN06265043) | marine metagenome | isolation source: Helgoland LTER site | place: Germany:Helgoland, sampling...
TCAGTTGTTTTATTTTCAACTGTTGCTGCTCAAAGAGGTTTTACTAATCACACAATTATTGCTTCTGCTAAAGCTGCAGTTGAGGGACTAACTGTTACACTAGCTGCTGAGTTTGCTCCACATATTAGAGTAAATTGTATTGCACCCAGTTTATCAAAATCTAAAATCGCAGAACCAATGTTAAAAAATCCTACAATTGCAGAAGGTATTGCTAAAGCACATCCTCTTAAAAGATTAGGTGAAGGAAAAGATTCTGCAACACTTGCAAAATTTTTAATTACTGAAGATAGCTCTTGGGTAACTGGACAAATAATTGCAGTTGATGGTGGTAGATCTAAATTATCTTAAATATTTTCTATAAACAATTATAACTGCAAAAACAATTATTAAAGCAGCTACACCTTGTTCACCTAAACTATTTAATAAATTGATTAAATTTGCTGTTACTTGAGAACCAAAAAAAGCAACATTTGGTCCAAATAATATCTCTGCAATTACAGATACACCAAGCAAAAGAACTCCTAGTTCAATAAATTTATTTAGGTAACTAGTAATTTTAGAAATCCAACTATTCATAATTTCCTTTCAAAAAATCCCTAATCTCTTTCATTTAGATTAGGGATTTTTGTTTTGTTATTAACTAAAGAGGAGTTAATAACTTCAATTATTTATATAAGTTTAGAATGATAATAGCGGCTACTAAACCAACTATTCCTGCATCACCTAAACCTTGAACTAAACCAATTATATTGTCTGCTACTCCACCTACAAATGGTACATTTGCACCAAGTAGAGAAACAACAATAGCTAGGGCTAGTAAAGAAATAACAACATTAGTTAAACTTGTTATCATTCCTGTCAATCCTTGTATTGCTTTCATTTATTGCTCCCTTTTTTTAAGTTAACTATCGAATCAAAGACGATAGTAACGAAACTTTAACGAAATTGAGTTTACTTGATAGCATTTTCTAATGCCTCTTTTATTGGTTTTTTGAAATTAATTTGTCCATTTTAGGTTATTAATGAAGATTAGTTTTCTAATATTTTCTTTTTTGCTTTTTCAAACTCTTCTTTAGTTAACACTCCACTTTGCAATAAATCATTTAGTTTTGAAATTTCATCGCTCAACTGATCACTATTAGAAATTGTTTCTATAGTATCATCTTCATGTGGTTCTTCAGGTCTGTTATCAACTTTAGCCTTAAAGCCCTTCATAATTGCATTACCTCCTAGGTAAAAAACAAAACCAAGTATAGGAAGTGCTAGTGCAAAAAATATTATTTTTTCCATAAATTAATCTTCATCCTCATCACGCCAACCTTTTTGGTACATTAAATATCCAGCCAATATAACAGAAAAGGTTCCCGCTATCATTCCAAAGTCAAATCCTACTTGTTTTCCATAAAAATACCACCCTAACTGTGTTGCTCCAATTGGAACGGCAGTTAATAAAATCATTATCAGACCAATTCTATAAGGGTATGGTGGTTTCTTCATGCCAAACCTTATCAAAAAGTAAATGATAAGATAAAGTATTATTTATGGGTCAAATTATCTTGCTAAACAGAGTTTAGTTTTAAATTGATAATAAATTACGAATTATTGTTTAAAAAAAATCTCTCCAATGGTTGAATTTCTCCAACTTTAAATATAATTGCATCTTCTTTATTGAAGCCATACTCTTGAGCACTAGCTTTAAATCTTTTTGGTGGTTCCATAATTGGTTCTAAAGATAGTACAAATGTGCCCCAATGCGTTCCCATAACTTTTTTACTTTTTAAATCTTTTGCAACATTTAAAGCTTCTTCAGGGGTTGTATGATAAATTGATTTATCAAACATAGGTTTAAAATCATATGCTCCAATATTAATCATCGTTAAATCAATTGGACCATATTTTTCACCTAAATCTTTATAAATATCTCCATAACCAGTATCACACGCAAACAATATTTTTTTACCTTTATATTCAATTAAAAAATTTCCCCAGAGTGTTTTATTCATATCTGTTAAACTTCTTTTAGACCAATGAACAGCTGGGAGTAAGGTTACTTTTAAATCAGCATTGACTTTAATTTCCTCATACCAATCCATTTCATTTACATCTTTAAATTTATTTCTTATAAAATATTTTCCAAGATTAAGTGGTACTAAGACTTTTGTATCTTTAAATGGAAACTTTCTAATGGTGCCCATATCTTGATGATCATAATGATTATGTGTTAATAACAATAAATCAGTTTTTGGAATTTCGTTTAAATTTAAGGCAGGCTCAGTAAATCTATCTGGACCAAAAATTAAAGGACCTGCATTTTTTGAAAATACAGGATCAGTTATAATTGTTGTATCTCCAAGTTTAATTAAGTAAGTGGCATGGCCAATCCAGGCAATATAATCTTTACTCTTATATTTTTCTAAATCAGATAAAACTTTTTCTTTATCAACAACGTGTTCTTTTGGAACAGACATATCCAGCTTCTTTTTCAATTTAATGAATTGTGTATATGAAAACTTTGCCTCACCTATTCTTACTGGTGATCCTTCTGGATTTCTAAAAGTTCCATCTGGTAGATGATGATAAAGTTTTTTATCCATAGCAATTAATAGAGAGTTATACGTAAAAATTAGAAAGAAAAAAATTAGAAAATTTCTCAATTATTTAAGTATTTCTACTTTTGAGATCTTTTAAAACAATCAATTGTATTTTTTAATAAACATGCAATTGTCATTGGTCCTACTCCACCAGGAACAGGTGTTAAAGCTTTTGCAACTTTTGAAACTTCATCAAATGCAACGTCACCTACTAAACCATTTTCTGTTTTATTAATTCCAACATCAATTACGATTGCATCTTTTTTAACCCAATCACCTTTAACTAGTTCTGGTATACCAACAGCTGCAACAATAATATCTGCCTCCAAACATTCGGCTTTTAAATCTTTTGTTCTTGAGTGTGTAATAGTTACAGTGCAATTTTCTTTAAGTAGAAGTTGTGTCATTGGTTTTCCATTCAAATTAGATCTACCAACAACAACTGCTTTCTTACCACTTAAGTTTGGTTCAATTTTTTTAATCATTAAATAACATCCAAGTGGAGTACAAGGCACTGAACTTTCATAACCTGATGATAAATTTCCAACATTCATCGGATGAAAACCATCTACATCTTTTGAGGGAGCTATAGTTTCAATAACTTTTTGCTTATCAATATGTTTTGGGAGTGGAAGCTGAACTAAAATTCCAGAAATACTATCATCATTGTTTAGCTCTTCAATTTTATCTAAAATAGTTTTTTCCTCAACCGTATCAGGATATTTAATCACCTCAGACTTCAAACCAACTTCATTTGCTGATTTTTCTTTGTTACGAACATAAATTTGACTAGGAGCCATGTCTCCAATTAAAATTACTGTCAATCCAGGAACTTTATTATATTTAGTTTTTAACTCAGATACTTCTTGTTTTAATTCTTCTCTAAGTTCTGCTGCTATTTTTTTTCCATCTATTAAAATCATATCTTTTTTCTAAAAAATCATTGGTGCAATGTAGAGCTTCATACACATTTCAATAAACCAAATCAATAAAAGAAGGATTATTGGAGATATATCAAGTGAGCCTAAATTAGGTAAGAAACGTCTAATTCTGTATAATAATGGGTCAGTTAGTCGATGAGTAAGCTCTAAAATTGAGTAAACAAATCTATTTTGAGTATTCAAAACATTAAAAGCTATTAACCAGCTTATTAAAACGTTTGCAATTACAACATAAGAATAAAGTTTTAAAATTTGTAAAACTAAATAAAAAATTGCAATCATTTTTTTTCGATATAAATCGACTGACTTGGAAAAGCAAAAGATGCATTATTTTTTTCTACAATTTGTTTAATTTCAATCGCAAGTCTTTCTTTTACAGCAAGCATTTCATTCCAACTATCAGTTTTAGTAAAGCCACGCACATACATGTCAATTGAACTATCAGAAAATTTATCAATTCTAACTGCTACACCAACATTTGTATCAAAATCTTCACTTTTATTAATGTATCCTTCAATTTCATTTCTTACCGTTTTTAATTGATCAACTGTTGTGTCATACTGAAGTGTAATTATCCAACTGATTAACCAATTAGTAGTTTCACTCACGTTAACAACAGCATTTTCAGCGAATTGAAAGTTTGGAATAATTGCAAGGGACTTATCAAATTTTCTTATCGTTGTTGACCTAAATCCTATTTTTTCAACTATACCTTCTATAATTCCATCGACTGCAATCCAGTCTCCTATTTTAAATCTTTTTTCAACTAATACTAAAATTCCTGAAATCAAATTCTTAAATAAATCTTGTGCACCTAATGCTACTGCCACACCAAATAATCCAAGTCCTGCAATAATTGGGCCAATTTTAATTCCCCACAATTCAAGTACGGCTGCAAGCCCTAAAATGAAGATTAAAATTTTAAGAGATTTAATAATCCACCCAATTAATTCTCTGGTTAAGAGCTTATCTAGTCCACTTAATATATATGAAATAGGTTCAATGATTTGGTGAATAACCCAAAAAATTAAAATGGTAATTAAAGTTCTATTTATAGTGTCTACGACTTCTCGTCCCTCACTTGAAAAAGTCATATAGTAACTTGCAATAAAAAAACCAAGAACAATCGGTAAAAATCTAGCAGGCCCTACCAAAGCATGAACAAAAGTATCGTCTAATTTGTTAGTTGTTCTTTTAGAAATTATTTCTAACTTTTTTATAATGAGCTTACTAATTAGACCTCTAAAAACTAAAAAAATAAAAAATATTCCAATACCAATTAGTATTTGAAAAATATCAACACCTAGAATTCCTTGTTTCCATACTGAAAAAAATATGTCAGAAAAATTATTTATTATTTCCATAACTAAATTTTATATAACAAAAACTCTTCTTCTCCAGGATTAAAAAGAAATATTTTCTTCCACTTAATTTCGTTCAATATAGACGAAGTTTTTTCACTAATACACATCAAATTCGTATCCATCCAAAGACTTTCAGATTGATGGATCTTTATAAAATTTAAAAAACTTAAAGCACTATTTTGAGAATAAACATAGACCATATCAGGCATATTTAGCTTTAATTCCTTAACAAAATTTTCATCAAAATTTTGATTATGAGTGGTTCTGTAATTAACTATTCTTTTAATATTATACCCTTCTCTTACTAACTGTTGGTCAAGGTCAACTGAGATAGTTTCTCCACTTACATAAATTAGTTTTCCATTCTTTTGATCAAAGTTTTGTAAAACTAACTCTTTTAAATTTTCAACATTTCCCTCAGCTGCGATTACATTTTGAAAACCAATACTTCTTGCCTGTTTTTCAGTAGCAATTCCAACACAAAAACAAAGAATTTGTTTATCAATTTTTCTATATTCCAAAAATTTAACCGCATTAGCGCTAGTAAAAATTATTCCTTTATATTCAGAAAAATTTATTTCTTCATAATTTACTTTATCTATATTCAATAAAGGAAGATGAGAAACTTGATGCCCCAAAGATTTAAATTTTACAATCATTTCAGAACAGTCCTCTAGGGGTCTAGTTAATAAAATATGCATATTATTTTTTATAAGAATTATTTGATTTTATCTTTAATATTTGACCAACTTCTTTACCAAGTTCTTTTGCATTTTCAATTTTTGAAGATTTTTTTTCATAGAATCTCTGATTTCCATCTAAAGAAAAAAGTTCAGCCTCTAAAGTAATTTTATCTCCGTCTATAATGGCATGAGCTCCTACAGCTGTTTCACAATCACCTTCTAAAACTTTAAGAACATTTCTTTCTGCATGAGCTCTTTTAAAAGTTTCATAATCATTAACCTTATCTAAAACTGAAATAATTTCATCATCATTATGACGGCATTGAAGTGCAATAATTCCTTGTCCTGCACTTGGAATTATTTCCTCTGTTGAAAATACTTCGGTAATTTTATCTTCTATTGTTAAAGATTTAATTCCTGCATATGATAATATTATTGCATCATACAAACCATCATTAAGTTTTTTAATTCTTGTATCAACATTCCCTCTAATAAGTTTACAATGAAGATCTGTCCTAATTTTTTTTATCTGAAATTCTCTTCTATAGGAGGATGTTCCAATTACTGCGTCAGCTATTAATTCTTTAAGTTTTTTTTTATCTTTAGTTATCAAAATTTCTCTTGGATCATTTCTTTTTAAAAAGGTATCTGTTCTTAAACCTTCAGTTTCAATAGCTGGCATATCTTTTAATGCGTGAACTGCTATATCAATTTTTTTATCTTGAAGTTCTTTTTCAATATTTGTTGAAAACAAACCTTTTCCACCTACTTCTGATAATCTTACATCTTGAACCTGATCACCTTTTGTTGTTATTTCTTTAATAACAACATCTTCATCATTAAAATTAGAATTTTGAATAATCTTGTCTTTGGCATTTTGAGCATAAATTAACGCTAACTTGCTCCCTCTAGATCCAATAGTTATTTTATTTTTCATAAATAAATTTATTTCTTACTTGTATTGAGATTGTACAATTAATAAAAACTAATTGAATGAGTAAAAAACCCTTAATTCTTGGAATAGAGTCTAGCTGTGATGAAACAGCAGCATCAATAATAACTGAAAATGAGCAAGGAAATCCAGTGGTTTTATCTAATATTGTCTCAAGCCAGGTTGAAGTTCATAGAGAATTTGGAGGAGTGGTTCCAGAATTAGCTGCTCGCTCACATGTGGAAAAAATAGATTGGATAGTTCAAAAAGCAATTGATGACAGTGGAAGAAAAATTGAAGAAATTGATGCAGTAGCATCTACTGCTGGTCCAGGATTAATAGTTTGTTTGTCAGTAGGTTTAAGTTTTGGAAAAGCTTTTGCAAGTGCACTGAACAAACCCTTCATTGCTGTTAACCATCTAGAAGGTCACGCATTAAGTCCAAAGCTTAATTCAGAATTAAACTATCCATACTTACTTTTATTAATCTCTGGTGGCCACTCACAATTTTTAAATGTTCAGAGACTTGGAAGATACAAAAGATTAGGGACAACTATTGATGATGCTTTAGGTGAAGCTTTTGATAAAACGGCAAAACTTTTAGGGGTTGAGTTTCCAGGTGGTCCACAAATTGAGATTTTAGCAAAAAAAGGTGATCCCAATAAATATGATTTACCAAAACCAATTTTTAATAAAGGTGGTTGTAATTTATCTTTCGCTGGACTTAAAACGGCTATCTTAAGAATAACTAAAAATATTAAAACTGATCAAGAAAAATTTGATCTTGCAGCTTCTTTTCAAAAAACAGTTGAAGAAATATTATACAAAAAAACTAAAATTGCCTTTAGTGAGTTTGAAAAACAAAATAATCTAAAAGATAAAATATTTGTAGTTGCTGGAGGAGTGGCTGCTAATAAAAATATTAGATCTATGTTAACTGATTTATGCATTGAAGAAAGTTATAAAAGCATGTTTCCACCAATAGAATTTTGTGGTGACAATGCTGCAATGATAGCAATGGTTGGGTTGGAAAAATTTAAATTAAACCAATTTAGTAATTTAGATCATCCAGCAAAACCAAGATGGCCATTAGATGAAAGTGCAGCTTTTCTTAAAGGTGCGGGAGTTCAATTATAATGCAATACTGGTTAATGAAATCTGAACCTGACGTTTGGTCTATTGAGCAACAAAAAAAAGCTGGTTTAAGGGGTGCTCCATGGGATGGGGTAAGAAATTATCAAGCTGCTAAAAATTTAAAAAATATGAAAAAAGGTGATCTTTGTTTTTTCTATCATTCAAACATAGGCAAAGAAATTGTTGGGATAGTGGAAGTGATTAAAGAGGCTTATTTAGATAAAACCGATAAAAGTGGTCGATTTGTTGCGGTTACTGTACAGTTTAAAAAGAAATTAACAAAACCCGTAACCCTTGAAACTATTAAAAAAAATAAGGAATTAAGCCATTTATCGCTGATTAAACAAAGCAGGTTATCTGTTATGTCCATTGATTCTAAAAGCTGGAAAATTCTAAATAACATGGGTAAAATTTAAATATAAATTAATCTCATGCCAGTAAAAAAAACTAAAGTTAAAAAGAAAGTTGCTAAAAAAGTAACTACTAGTGAATTAGTTATCAAACCTAAAACTGAGTGGATAAAGAACAGTCTGGCAAATAAAAAACAGTATCAGGAAAAATATTCTAAATCGATTAAAAGTAATGATGAGTTTTGGAAAAAAGAGGGAAAACGAATTACATGGATTAAACCATATAAAAAAATTAAAAAAGTAAAATTTAGTAAAAAAGAAGTTAAAATTAATTGGTTTCAAGATGGAACTTTAAATGCTTCAGCTAATTGTATTGATAGACATTTAAAAGATAAAAAAGATAAAACTGCAATTATTTGGGTTGGAGATAGTCCAAAAGATAGTCAAAAAATTTCATATAAAGAACTTCACCAGAAAGTATCAAGAGCTGCAAATGGTCTTAAAAAATTAGGTATAAAAAAAGGTGATAGAGTTACAATTTATTTAACAATGATTCCAGAGCTTGCTATTTTGATGCTTGCTTGTGTAAGAATTGGAGCAGTGCATTCAATTATTTTTGGTGGATTTTCTGCTGAATCAATTTCTGGAAGAGTAAACGATTGTAAATCTGAATATATTATTACAGCAGACGAAGGTGTAAGGGGTGGAAAAACTATTCCTCTTAAATATACAACTGATGAAGCATTAGAGAGTTGTCCCAATGTTAAAAAATGTATCGTTGTTAAGAGAACAGGAAATTATATCAATTGGGATAAAAAAAGAGATGTTTGGTATCATGAATTAGTAAAAGACGTTTCTGATAACTGTGAACCAGAAGAAATGAATGCAGAAGATCCTTTATTCATTCTTTATACTTCAGGCTCAACTGGAAAACCCAAAGGAGTTTTGCATACTACTGGTGGTTATATGGTTTATGCTTCAATGACTCATCAGTATATTTTTAATTATAAACCTAAAGATATTTATTGGTGTACAGCAGATATTGGCTGGGTAACTGGTCATAGTTATATTATTTATGGTCCACTTGCTAATGGAGCAACTACAGTTATGTTTGAAGGAATTCCTAACTACCCAGATACTTCTAGGTGGTGGCAAATAATAGATAAATTTAAAGTTAATACCTTTTATACAGCTCCTACAGCGATAAGAGCTCTAATGAGGGAAGGTGATAAACCTGTTAAAAAAACTTCAAGAAAATCTCTTAAGTTACTAGGTACTGTTGGTGAACCAATTAATCCTGAGGCTTGGATGTGGTACTACAAAACAGTTGGTAATTCTAAATGCCCAATTGTTGACACTTGGTGGCAAACAGAGACAGGTGGAATAATGATTGCTCCTCAAACGGGCGCTATTCCTTTAAAACCAGGCTCAGCTACAAAGCCATTTTATGGGATAAAACCTGTTCTAGTAGATAAAAGTGGCAAAGAAATTAAAGGTGCAGGCGAAGGAAGACTTTGTATTGCTCAATCATGGCCAGGTCAAATGAGGACTGTTTATGGAGACCATCAAAGATTTATTGATACTTATTTTTCTCAGTTTGATGGAAAGTATTTTACTGGAGATGGATGTAAAAGAGATAAAGATGGCTACTACTGGATTACAGGTAGAGTGGACGATGTAATCATAGTTTCAGGACATAATCTAGGTACCGCCGAAATTGAAAGTGCATTCGTTGCTCACCCAAAAGTAGCAGAAGCTGCTGTGGTTGGTTATCCTCACGATATTAAGGGTAATGGATTATATTGTTATGTTACTCTAAATGCAGGGGAAAGGGAAACCGGTGAACTTGAAAGAGATTTAAAACTTTGGGTTAGAAAACAAATCGGACCTTTGGCTACTCCAGATTTGATTCATTTTACTCCAGGACTTCCAAAAACTAGATCTGGAAAAATAATGAGAAGAATTTTAAGAAAAATTGCTCATAATGAACATGGGCAATTAGGTGATACAACTACTTTGGCTGATCCAGGTGTAGTTCAAAGCTTAGTAGATAATAGAAAAAATATTTAAAATTCAATTAATTTTTCAAATTCTTTTCTAATAATATCCCATTTTAATATCATTGAATTTAAGACAATTTTTCGATCTAAGCTTTTAAGTTCTTCAGCTATAGGGGCCCATTTATATAAAGATAGAGCACTTGGGTTAAATGGGAGATCGCTATGATAAGATTCCCAGTTGATATTTTTAAATCTTTCATCAAAATTTTTTTTTGCTTCCTCTATTATATCTAGTGGCATCTTATTAGAAATTTCATCATCTAAAATTTTATTAAAAATTTCTTTAGCTTGATCAATGTTTTTAAAATTAAAGTTAACTTTTAAATATGAAAATGTAAAAAATGTTAAGTCTTGTAAAGCAACAGAATAAATATTCCATTTAGCTATATTAAGAGATGACATAAAAACATCATTGTCAAAATGAAGGACATACCTGGTACCCATTCTAGTTTTTAAATAACTATATAAAGTAACTTGTGTTACCCAAGCAGACTTTGTTTGAATAAAATGCTCAAGTTCATCTAAGTTCTTAATTTTTTTTTTAGGTATGAATGCTTTAAACAAAGCAAATAAATAAACTTTAAAATCATTAAATGATATGTCGCGCCACGAGAGTTTATATTTTTGCATAAAAATTCATATGTGTGGCAATTATACCTTAAAAAAGTAAGTAAATAAGTACCTAATATGAACAATTTTTATTCTTTTCAAAGCCTTCATAATGGTTATGGTTTTGATTAGTTATAACTAAAAAGAGAGAGGTATACATGTCAAACGCGGAAAAACACTGGGAAAAGACCAGGTCATTGTTATTTGTAACACTGGCAATCTGGTTTGTATTCTCAATTGGCATCTTCCTTTTTGCAGCTGAAATGAATGAGGTCACTGGACCTTTCGGTTACCCATGGACATATTGGTTTACATGTCAAGGGTCTCTTGGAATTTTCGTAATACTAGTTTTCTGGTTTGCGAATAGACAAGAAAAAATCGATGAAGAATTCGGCTTCAACGAAAGAGAGGATAGCTAATGATTAAAGGTAAATTTATAGACAATTTGCCAAAAGTTTACGGAATCTATACTGGAGGTTTTATAGGTTTCATAATCTTAATGGCAATTGGTGAACAGATGGGTATGTCTGCTAAAGCAATAGGTGTTGCTTTTGTAGCCTTTACAATATTCATCTACGCATTAATCGGTTATCTATCAAGAACAGCTCAAGCAGATGCATATTACGTAGCTGGAAGGCAAGTTCCAACTGTATTCAACGGTATGGCGACAGCAGCAGACTGGATGTCTGGTGCTTC
>ENA-OWPI01004370-OWPI01004370.1-marine-metagenome-genome-assembly--contig:-NODE-4370-length-11358-cov-3.782998_pt1 | contig 11358 bp, 11 predicted proteins | sample MGYA00238138_ERZ651775 | MGnify/ENA primary metagenome ERZ651775 (study PRJEB26906, sample SAMN06265043) | marine metagenome | isolation source: Helgoland LTER site | place: Germany:Helgoland, sampling...
TTGCTTATAGTGAATTCTACTTTAGCAAAACTCTATGGCCGGACTTTAATGAGCAGTCACTTGATGATGCGATTTTGGATTTTCATAGCAGAGACCGTCGTTTTGGAGAGCGCAATGGAGAAGAATAATGCTCACTAAAAGAATACTAACTGCATTGTTTTTGGCCCCATTAGTTATTTTAGGGGTCCTCTATTTAAGCACCTCTTGGTTCTCATTAATTATCGGAATTATGGCTTGTGTTGCTGCACTGGAATATTGTATGCTTATTAAATTAAATGGGTTTTCAAATAAATCTTTCTATATTATTGTTCTGTTAGTCTGTGCGTTTCTATTTGCGGTTACCCCTTCCTATCTAGAGTACTTATTGTATCTGGTATCTGCTTGGTGGCTATTTGCACTGTTTGTTGTTATTGGCTTCCCAAATAATAAGAATCTTCTTAATAAAAACATGGTATTAAGCCTGTCTAATGGCCTTTTTCTCTTGGCTCCAATGGTCGCGTCTTTGGCAATACTCCACTCGCAAGATAGGGCTCTTGTGCTGCTTTTGTTGTTTTTGATATGGGCAGCAGACATCGGAGCTTACTTTTCGGGAAAACACTTTGGCAGAAAAAAACTCTGTCCACAGGTTAGCCCGAACAAAACTTTTGAGGGTGTCTATGGCGGGATTTTGCTTGCGCAAGTTGTTGCCATTTCTTATGTAGCAATTATTGTACAAAGCCCAAAAACGAATGACTTTTTAGTGTTCTGCTTTTTAGCGTTAGTGGTTTCTTTAGTGTCTGTACTTGGAGATCTTTTTGAAAGCGCCTTAAAGAGAATGAGCGGGCAAAAAGATAGCGGCAGACTACTCCCAGGACATGGTGGCCTTCTTGATAGAATAGACAGCCTTACATCATCTGCGCCAATATTTTTAATGCTGGTTGTTTTTGTATTATGAAAAACATAACAATTCTTGGGGCAACGGGCTCTATTGGCTTAAACACGCTTGATGTCATCTCACGCCATCCTGATCAATTTAGAGTTTTTGCTGTGAGCGCCCACTCAGACTGGAAAAGCCTTCTTCAGATTTGCAAAAACCATTTGCCATCATTTGCTGTATTAACTGATGAAGCTTCGGCAGAGAAACTCATGGAGGTGGCGCCACCTGAAGTGGAAGTGCTTTTTGGAACAGACTCTCTAAATGAAATAGCATCTCACCCTAAAACAGATTTTGTCATGGCTGCGATAGTTGGTGGGGCAGGCATGTCGTCAACATTTTCTGCAGCTAAGGCTGGAAAAAGAATAATGTTAGCCAACAAAGAATCTCTCATTCTAGGTGGAAATCTACTCATAGGTCTAGCAAAAAATTCTGGCGCTGAAATTATTCCTGTTGATTCAGAGCACAGCGCTATTTTTCAATGTCTCGAAGGTGGCAGAGATGGGCTTTCCAAAATACAGCTCACCGCTTCAGGCGGTCCCTTTTTAGAGATGACATTTGAAAAGCTGAGATCAGTAACTCCTGAGCAAGCATGCAATCACCCAAACTGGAAAATGGGTAAAAAGATTTCTGTTGATTCAGCAACAATGATGAATAAGGGTCTCGAAATTATTGAAGCAAGCTTTTTATTTGGCCTTACCTCAAGCCAGATCGAAGTCATTGTTCACCCTCAAAGCATTGTTCATTCATTTGTGTATTTTGATGATGGAAGTGTTCTCTCTCAGCTTGGGCTTCCAGACATGAGAAGTGCTATATCCTACGCACTTTCTTATCCAAAAAGAAATACCTCTGGAGTTAAACAACTTGACCTGACCAGAGAACAGCCCCTAGAGTTTTATCGGCCTGATAACAATAAATATAGGTGTTTAGAGCTCGCATACAATGCCCTGGAACAAGGTAAAAGCGCCCCTGGAACTCTAAATGCTGCCAATGAGGTTGCGGTCAATGCGTTCTTAAAAAACAAACTAGGGTTTTTAGACATCCCTAAAGTTGTAGAAAAAACACTTAACGAAGTCTCTTGTCATAATCTTGACACATTGGAGAGTGTTGTGGAAAATGACCAGCTTTCTCGACAAATAGCTCAGTCGTTTGTAGGATCTAGCGACTAAAACCACACACTGATGCAAAAGTCTTTTTTACCTTCGTTTATCTTGGCGCTTCTGTTGCTGTGCGTGCCTTCTCATGCAGCAGAAGATCACGACTTTAGCTTCAAAGTATCAAGAGGGGATGCTTTTTATAAGTTCTTTTTTAGCACTGGCCTCTCTGGAGACTTGTTGAATAAACTTATGAGCTCTGACAAGAGGGCTCAAAGGCTAAACAATATTTATCCTGGAGATAGATTTAGAATTATCCTTAATGATGACCACTCACTCAAGCAGATAGTGTTTAGTCCTCTCAATGACAACCCACTAAACATATATTATGATGGGAGAGATTTTACATACGAGAAAAAAGATGCTCGATCTGACACTGCGCTTACATACACAATTGTCAACATTCAAAAATCTTTAAACTATGATGCTAAAAAGGCAGGAGTTGACGCTGAAGTTATAAAAATGATGGTTGACCATTTTTCTTGGGAAATGGATTTTAGTCGTGACCTTAGAAAAGGGGATCGATTTGTTTTGTCTTGGAATGGAGATAAAACGCCTGAGGCGATGATTTATGTTGGAGACAGGAAAACAATAGCCCTTTTCTCCCACAAGGACTCTAAAGGCATTAAAAAATACCACCTGTCAAATGGCTTTACTATTAACGACACCTTCACTTTTGCTCCAGTTAAATACAGCAGAATAAGCTCTGGTTTTTCAAAAAGGCGCTGGCACCCAAAACTTAAAACATACAGGCCACATCGTGGAACTGATTTTGCCGCCCCAACCGGAACACCCGTTTATGCTCCAGCAAAAGGCTTGGTGAAATATGTCGCCACATTATCAGGCTATGGAAATGTAATCTACTTAAAACATGGATCAGAATTAGTCACAGTTTATGCACACCTATCTAAATTTGCAAAGGGCCTTAAGTCAGGAAACCGTGTCAAAAAAGGTGAGCTAATCGGCTATGTTGGAAGCACAGGAATGTCTACAGGGCCACACCTTCACTATGAGATCAGAATTAATGGCGTTCACAAGGACGCTGAAAAAATTAGGCTAGATAAAAGATCTGCTGTACCTAACAGCGAAATGCCTAGCTTCCAAAAAAGAGCCAAAAGAATTCTTTTTGAACTAAACATAAAATAGTTATCCTTAGCGACCAACCAAACAAATACCTATCTCAATCGATTAAAATAAAGCATTCTTTCTTTAAATTATCGAAATGTCTACCAGCCCACATAGAGAGTTATCTCTTCCTCTTATTCATCAAGGCAAGGTCCGAGATATATACGATATAGATAAGAACAATATGTTAATTGTTGCCTCTGACAGGCTTTCAGCCTTTGATGTTATCTTTGATCAGCCTATACTTGACAAGGGGAAGATCCTCACATCGATTGCTAATTACTGGTTTGACAAGACCGAGCATATTATTCAAAATCACCTTACAGGAATTGCGCTAAAGGACGTTCTTCCTGAAAAGGAATCAAGGGCACTAGAAGGGCGAGCAATAGTAGTTAAAAAACTTAAGCCACTTCCAATAGAGGCTGTTGTTAGGGGCTATATAATCGGCTCTGGCTGGAAGGAGTATCTTAACCTTGGTTCAGTTTGTGGTATCAGCCTACCCTCTGGACTTAAACTAGCTGAGAAACTGGAAAGCCCAATCTACACCCCGTCCTCAAAAGCTGCTGCAGGAGAGCATGATACGAATATTTCATTTGCCGAAACAGAGGCACTAGTTGGCGCTGGCCTAGCAAAACAAATTAGAGACAAAAGCTTTGCGCTCTATAGCTTTGCATCAGAGTATGCCTTGAATCGAGGCATTATAATTGCCGACACTAAGTTTGAGTTTGGCCTTGATTCAAACAACCAGCTTACTCTAATGGATGAAGCATTAACTCCAGACTCTTCAAGATTTTGGCCTTTGTCTGACTATTTTCCAGGACAAAGTCCAAAAAGCTTTGATAAGCAAATCATCAGGGACTATCTCGAAACGCTAGACTGGAATAAAGCCCCTCCTGCCCCAAGCATTCCTAAAGAGATAATGACTATGGCTGCAAATAAATACAAAGATATTCATACAATTTTATGCAAGTAGCTGGTCAAATTAAAATGATGAAAACTTCTCTGGTTGAAGGAGAGGCAAACTATTCCCTTTCGATTGGAAATGAAGTCATTGACATGAACTCACTAGTAGGAAGCCCTATAAAGCTATATTTTAAGGGCGATATTTCCTGCTCTAATTGTGGCAACAGAACCAGTAAAAGCTTCTCTCAAGGATACTGCTTTCCTTGCGCTAGGTCTCTTGCAAGGTGCGACATGTGTATTATGAAACCCGAAACATGTCATTATCATCTTGGTACTTGTCGTGAGCCTGAGTGGGGGCTGTCTAACTGCTTTTCCCCACATATTGTCTACCTAGCAAACTCTTCAGGCCCAAAAGTTGGAATTACTCGAGCAACAAATATGCCAGGAAGGTGGATCGACCAAGGAGCAATAAGCGCACTGCCGATTCTTCAGGTTAGTTCAAGAATTAACTCTGGCAAAATTGAGTCGGCACTAAAGCCTTTTATAGCGGACAAGACAAATTGGCGCAAAATGCTAAAAAATGAAGTAGAACAGACGGATCTTCTTGCGATTAAAAACGAGCTGTTAGATGCGATATCAGGGCTTATAGACCAAATGGAAGCACAGAAACTGAATAGCGAGATATTAAATATAAGCTACCCTGTGCTAAAATATCCGACCAAAATTGTATCCTTAAATTTTGATAAGACGCCCACTATTTCAGGAACTCTTGATGGAATCAAAGGACAGTATTTATTACTTGATAGTGGTGTGATCAATCTGCGAAAATTTAGCTCTTATCACGTTGAGTTTTCCAGTTAATTAAAGTAGAACAATGAATGAAAACTTTGCAAGAATTGATAGATTGCCAACTTATGTTTTTGCGATTACGAATGAACTAAAGGCGAAGGCTCGCTCCAAAGGTGAAGACATCATTGACTTTGGAATGGGCAACCCTGATCAGCCCACGCCACCTCATATTGTTGAAAAAATGATAGAAGTCGCCAGACGAACCGATACGCATCGCTACTCTGCCTCTAGAGGCATCCCCCGCCTTCGCCGCGCAATCACCAATTGGTATAAGGACAGGTATGATGTTAGTCTTGACCCTGAAACTGAAGCTATAGTCACCCTAGGATCAAAGGAAGGGCTTGCAAACCTCGCACAAGCAATTGTTAGCAAGGGAGATACAGTTTTGGTTCCGAGTCCAGCCTACCCAATTCATCCTTATGGCTTTGCAATTGCTGGAGCTGACATTAGGTCAGTTCCATGCGGACCTGAACATGATTTTTTTTCTGAGCTTGAAAAAGCAATTAAAGACTCCTGGCCTAAACCAAAAGCTATAGTTCTCAACTATCCTTCAAATCCTACATCGGAGTGTGTTGAGCTAGATTTTTTTGAACAAGTAGTCAAGATTGCAAAAGAAAATCAAATTTGGGTTATTCAAGATTTGGCCTATGCCGATATTGTTTTTGATGGATACAAGGCGCCAAGTATTTTTGAAGTTGATGGCGCAAAAGATGTTGCGGTAGAGTTTTTTTCTATGTCAAAAAGCTATAATATGCCAGGCTGGAGAGTAGGATTTATGGTTGGAAACAGCTCATTAGTTTCAGCGCTAACAAAAATTAAATCTTACCTTGACTATGGAATATTTACCCCAATTCAAGTTGCAGCTATTGAGGCCCTTGAGGGTGATCAGTCATGTGTTAAAGAAATATGTGAAATGTATCAGTCTAGGCGTGATATCCTTTGTTCCGGCTTAGAGAGCATTGGATGGAGGGTTGATATACCAAAAGCAACGATGTTTATATGGGCAAAAATACCCGAGCACTATCGCTCTATGGGGTCGTTGGAGTTCAGCAAAGAACTCATTAACCGGGCTAAAGTTGGGGTATCTCCGGGCATTGGCTTTGGAAACTATGGAGACGATTATGTGCGTATTTGTTTGATAGAAAATGAACATAGGATACGCCAGGCGATAAGAGGCATCCGAAATATGTTTAAAGAAGATGGGCTTATAAAATGATCTCAGCAAAAGACTTTCTAGATAGTAAAAATAGGCGCATTACGCTTTTGGGTATGTCTGGCGTTGGAAAAACACATCTTGCAAAACTCATCGGAGAGGATGGCGATTGGTTTCATTTTTCTGGTGACTATAGAATTGGCGCCAAACATCTCAATAAAGAAATAATTGCCAATATTGCCAACAAAATGAGCTCCAATAATTGGCTTAAGGTGCTTTTAGACAATAAGTCTATTAGTGTCAACAGCCAAGTGACTTTTGATAACCTCGAGCCTATTTCAGCGTTTCTAGGAAAGGTTGGCAACCCTGAAGAAGGCGGGCTTCCCATAAATGAATTTATTCGCCGCCAAAACCTTTTTTTTGAAGCAGAAAAAAAGACAATGTATGAAGTGCCAGAATTTATTGAAAAATCTCAAGCAAAAGGATATAACCACTTTATAAACGATGCCGGTGGAAGCCTTTGCGAGCTTGAAGACTCAAAACTTTTTAAATTGTTGTCTGATAATACGCTTGTTGTTTATATTAAAACTAGCAAAGAAAACGAGCGCATGCTTATTGAACGCGCCAAAGAAAATCCAAAACCAATGTATTACAATCCTGTTTTTTTTGAGAGCTCAATAAAGGACTACCTGGTCGAAAATACTTTAGAGTATGCTGCTGAAATCTCCCCAGACGCATTTGTGAGCTGGGTTTTTCCAAAGCTTATTGAAGACAGGCTTCAAAAGTATTCTACAATTGCAAAAAACTATGGCTGCACTATTCAAAGCGACGACCTTCATAGCTGCCGCTCTGCAAATGATGTTATTGATTTAATCTCTAGGGCGCTCTGATAACATGCCACTTATAGCAAACACCAATCTACCTTCCTTTGAGCGCCTTGAAAAGCAAGGGGAAACAATACTGTCCGAAGAAAGGGCGTCTCATCAGGCCATTAGAGCTCTTCATATAGGCTTGCTGAACATGATGCCTGACTCCGCACTCGAGGCCACTGAAAGGCAGTTCTTTAGGCTGATTGGTCGCTCTAACCAAGTGCTTCAGATCTATATTCATCCGTTCTCCATTCCTAGCATCAAACGAGGCAAAAAGGCCTCAGACCACATCGAAAAGCATTATAAAACTTTTGCTGAAATAAAGGATCATGGGCTTGATGCTCTAATTATATCTGGAGCAAATGTATCTCATCCAGACCTTGAGAAAGCACCTTTTTATAAAGAGCTCCACCAAGTAGTTGACTGGTCGTATGAAAATGTTACCTCAACGCTTTGTTCTTGCCTTGCCACTCATGCCGTTTTAGAGTTCATGTACTCACAAAAACGCACTCCAAATGGCAAAAAACACTGGGGCGTTTTCCCTCATAAAGTCATTGATAGGTCACACCCGCTGGTCAAGGGTGTGAATACTCGTTTCGATATTCCGCACTCCCGCTTTAATGGAATTTCTGAAGCTCAGTTTAAAAATGCAGGCGCAAAAGTTTTGGCTACAAGCTCTGTTGGAGTCCACTTAGCTGTGAGTCAAGATCAATTTAGGCTTGTTTTCTTTCAAGGACATCCAGAATATGACTCAATAAGCCTTCTAAAAGAGTTCAAAAGAGAGGTCTCCTTATATTTGGATGGGGCTCGTCCAGACTATCCACCTTTTCCATCTAACTATTTGTCACCACAAAACTGCGCCATTCTAGATGAGTACAGGTCAAGGCTAGAAAACAATTCGGCCACTATCGCAGACTTTCCAGAAAAGCTTATTATGAAAACAATAGACAACACATGGCATGACAGTGCTAGCGCTGTAATCAACAACTGGATTGGTTGCTTTTATCAGGTAACCAATGTAGACATTAAGTTGCCATTTATGGAGTCAGTAGACCCACAAAATCCACTTGGCTTATAACAGTGACAGAGCTAGCCAAGGAACTATTAATTTGGTTTGAGAGCCATGGAAGAAAAAATCTTCCTTGGCAGTCTTCACCCTCAAACATTTACCATATTTGGCTTTCTGAAGTGATGCTCCAACAAACCCAAGTATCCACCGTTAAAGGCTACTTTAATGACTTCATTATAGCCTTTCCAGATATACACGCACTGGCTTCAGCTAGCGAGGACAAAGTAATGGCACTTTGGGCGGGCCTTGGATATTATAGTCGAGCTCGAAACCTTCACAAAACCGCAAAGATAGTATCTTCCAAGTACAGTGGAGTATTTCCTAAAAATGAACCTGAGCTGATCTCATTGCCTGGAATCGGCCCATCAACTGCTGGGGCAATCTTATCCTTAGGTAGCAACCTGAGGGCACCAATACTTGATGGCAATGTTAAAAGAGTTCTTGCCAGGCATCATAGAGTAAAGGGGCACTATTCAGAGGCTGCTGTTATGAAGGAGTTATGGAGGCTTGCAAGCTTTCACACTCCCTCAGAAAAAAATGCGGACTATACCCAGGCAATAATGGATATAGGAGCAACAGTTTGCACCCCAAAAAATCCTCTTTGTGGCAATTGTCCAATCTCAAGCAGCTGTGAAGCATTCATCAACAATGAACAGCTATTTTTTCCAGAGAAAAAAACAAAAACAGCCCGAAAGCCCGAAAAAAAACTAGCCTTTCTGATTTTTATTAATGAAAAAAATGAGGTTTTTCTGCTTAAGAGACCAGGCTCAGGGATTTGGGGCGGGCTTTGGTGTTTTGATGAGTGTCAAGACGCAGAACCAATAATTGAAAATAAAATAAAAATACATAATAGTAAGGCAACAGTTATTCGTCGCCTCGAAAAATTTAAACACGCTTTTACTCACTTCAATTTATGGATTACCCCCATAATTATTAACTCTCCTGGTGGCTCAAAAAATTACTTTAAAACAAGCGGCCTTTTAAAAGGAGTGCCTGCGCCTGTAAAAAAAATAATTCAGTCTCTTTAATGATAAAAAAAGAATGTTATCAACAGTAAAATAAACTCATGGAATTGATTAGAGGACTACACAATCTGAAAAGCCTGTCTGGGTGCGTGTTAACTATTGGCAATTTTGACGGGGTTCATGTTGGCCATCAAGAAATACTAAAAAAACTTGTAAAAAAAGCCAAAGAGCTCGGACTTCCATCTCTAGTGATTTCCTTTTCTGTAACACCTGAAACTTTTTTTGGCAGGCCCAAGGCAAGAATCAACAATTTCCGTGACAAGCACCTACTGCTTGACTCTCTTGGGGTTGATAAGCATCTTTTAATTAGATTTAATAAATCTTTTTCTGAGCTAAGCGCTAATGACTTTGTTCAAAAAGTGCTTGTTGAAAAAACAGGAGTGCGATACTGCCTTGTTGGCGATGATTTCCGCTTTGGCAAAGGCCGAGAAGGCAACTTCACTATGCTCAAAAAAACGTCTTTAGAGCATAACTTTGCTTTAGAAAAAATTAATGGTGTTTCAATCGGAAGCCTTCGCGTGAGCAGCTCTGAAATCAGAAGGCTACTAACCAAAGGCGACTTTAAAGCCGCTGAAACCTTTCTTGGAAGGCCTTTTTCAATAAGTGGCAAAGTTTCAAGTGGAGATAAGCTGGGAAGAACGATAGGCTTTCCTACTGCCAATATTGGCATTAAAAGAAAGCTCAGCCCGGTCCTGGGCGTATACAGTGTTCATATAGAACACAAATCAAAAACTTACCATGGTGTTTGTAATGTTGGAAAGCGGCCAACCATAGGAGGGTCAAAAACTCTATTAGAGGTTTTTATTTTTGATTTTGACAAAGAGATCTATGGTGATCATGTGAAAGTTGTCTTCAAACAAAAATGTCGAGATGAAATAAAGTTTGACTCGTTTGATGCCCTCAAAAAACAAATACAAAAAGATGTCGAAAATAGCAGGCTGTTTTTTAAAAAAGACTCCGCCTAAGAGACCTGACGCCACGAAAGCTCTTCTTTAGCAAAAAAAGGAATCACCTTAGAGTCAGAGAATTTATAGGTGCCCGGCACTGTCCAAGGGGTTTTTTCAAGTATGATTTTTTTTGCGTTTCTTTTTAAGCCATAAAAGTCTGGCCCAAAATGGGAAGCAAACCCCTCCAGCATTTCAAGCTTATTGGCTTTCTCAAAAGCTTCTGCATATAGCTCAATGGCAGCATGTGCAGTAAAAATACCAGCACAACCGCAGGCTGACTCTTTTTCATTTTGATAATGAGGCGCTGAATCTGTGCCTAAAAAAAACTTAGGGCTTCCAGATGTTGCTGCAGCAACCAATGCCTCTTGATGAGGCATCTCTCTTTTTAGAACAGGAAGACAGTAATAGTGAGGCTTAATGCCTCCGACAAGCATGTGGTTTCTATTAGCTAGAAGATGATGGGCAGTAATAGTCGCACCTATTGTTGACTTTGACTCTATCACGAAATCAACTGCTTCTTTCGTTGTGATGTGCTCTAAAACGACCTTAAGGTCAGGAAATTTAGCCATCAAGGGGCCAAGAACTGTCTCAATAAATACCGCCTCTCTATCAAAAATATCAATATCGCCATGGGTTACTTCGCCATGAATTAGAAGCGGGATGCCTTCTTTTTGCATTTGCTCTAGCGCTGGATAGGTGCTTGGCAAGTTTGTTACACCACTGTCTGAATTTGTTGTTGCGCCTGCTGGGTAAAGCTTTACTGCGTAAACATGATCTTCATTTCTTAAATCAATGATGTCTTGTTTTGTTGTGTTGTCAGTAAGATACAGGGTCATCAAGGGATTAAAGTCTGAATCTTTTGGAAGGGCTCTAATAATTTCACTTCGGTAGGCTAGGGCGTGCCGAACTGATTTAACTGGGGGTGACAAGTTTGGCATAACAATTGCTCTACCCATCTGTTTGGCTGTCATGCCAACAACCGAGCTCATTGCATTACCTTGCCTCAAATGAAGATGCCAATCATCTGGTTGTGTTATCTTGATTTGCCTCATAAAAAGCCTTGTAAAAAAAAGCTCTCAGTCCTAGCCATGGCACTGTTTATATTTTTTGCCAGACCCACATGGGCAAGGGTCGTTTCTGCCAACTTTAATATTTTTTTTAGGCTGCCTAACTGTGGCTCTTCTTGGGGGAGGCGCCTTTCTTTGAACTGGATCAATCCGCTCGACCTGTTCTCTATCTTCAATAATTTCTTTTTGTTGTCTATTAACTTGTTCAAAGCTTACGCTGCATAGTGCCTGAACAATTTCCTTATTTATTGTTTCAAGAAGATCAGTAAACATTTCAAACGACT
>ENA-OWPI01004375-OWPI01004375.1-marine-metagenome-genome-assembly--contig:-NODE-4375-length-11340-cov-9.953387_pt1 | contig 11340 bp, 3 predicted proteins | sample MGYA00238138_ERZ651775 | MGnify/ENA primary metagenome ERZ651775 (study PRJEB26906, sample SAMN06265043) | marine metagenome | isolation source: Helgoland LTER site | place: Germany:Helgoland, sampling...
CGACTCAAGGTCCGGCATCGTTTCATTTTCATCATCCGTGAAACTTACATCAGACGACGAATCCGATTGTATGTCTTCAGTCAATGCGGGCATTTCTTGATCAGTAGTCATGTCCTCAACCACCGAAGTGTTGGTTTCATGATTCGTTTCAACAACCTGAGCAAGGTTAGCTTGACGGTCATTGTCACGTTTGTGAAACTTGGCAATCAGCGATCGACATTCTTTGCTGCTGTAAGGCATGAGTGTGATCAATCCATTGCTCATTGTGACCAATTCCGACACAGTCTTGTCGGGGAAAATGATCGAGTGTCCAGACTTTGTCATGTGTACCTCACAATCTCTGCTCACTAAGTGTGACACCGATATAAGAGGAACACGTACTGCAGAACACACGTATACGTTGGATAGTATGAACTTGTGTCGTTTCCCACTCACATCTGTGTAATACATGTATGCCGAGCATTTCTTGTTGACGAGAAATGGTTTTCCTCCAACTCCTTTGATTTCCACTGGAGGATGTACAGGTATCATCGGGAGAATAAGTCGTTTGGAGTCCGGGTTGAACAATGTTACGGAAGCACCCGAGTCGATGACATTTCCATCATCGATGACAAAATGTCCCGGTCTCTTATCTGTGATAACTTGAAGAGTGAGTTCCTTGACCTTGTTGTTTGGACTCATGTCGACATTCACCATGAAGCATTGTTTTTCTTCGTTGAATTCGGCGTGATTAAAACAATCAATAGGCCCTTCTTCCGACTCATGAGTGTCTTCTTCCGTCACTGCTTGACCAACAGGTTTCGACCATGTCCTTTTCGATTTGACTTTGGGTTTGAAGCATTCTTTGCATTTGGAGTGATATGTCCTGTCAGGGTGTTCTCTGTCAGCCGGTCCCATGATGTTCTTTGAGCAGACTGAGCATTTCCCGGGAACGCGGGTTATGTTGTTCACTTCGTCTTTCTTCACATCAACGTTCTCAGTTTTGACGTCCGACAACTCACTTGGTTTGATTTCAGGCTTAGGTCTCGTGTCTTGAACGTGACCTCTTTTCTTGCCTTCCATCTTCCTGGATTCGTAATACTCTTTGTCCGCGTCAATGATGTTCATCACCTGATTCGTCCATTCTCTGATGTTCGGAGTTTGAATTTCCGATCCATTCTGAGCCTCAGAAAGAAAGTTCATCACAACTGTGTCCAGGTGTTCAACCGCCTTCTTGCTGCCTGTTTGGACCGCAAATGAGTGAATCTTGGTAACCGCAGTTTGCCATGGTTGAAGAACACATGTGTCGAGTTCGTCCAAAAATACTCCGAATTGCTCTCTTATCGCAGACATTGAGTTTGTTCTGTAGTCAGTGATCAAGTTGGCCTCGATTCCCTTCAATGTGTCACTTTGTCGGGTCCACATCGCGATGGGAGATCCAGACTTGGTGTAGAAGAGAAACAATATGAATTCAGTGTAAGTCATGAGTTCTTGATGTTGTCTCACTCGAGCCTTGAATTGTTGAATCTCAGGATCTGAGGGATCGAAAAGAGATAAACAGTACACATACATCTGTTCATCAAGTCTTCTCTGAACTTGGGAAAAGATAGAGTAGTCAGTCTCAGGTTGTTCCCGCTCCTTTGTGTGACAAGCACGATTGTTCTTGTAGTTCTCCGTTGCGATGTTCACAATAGATTCGATGTTTGATCCCTTGGCTGACCAGCTTTCGCTCCCTCTTGAGTAACAATGTTTTGTTAATTTGAGAACAAACTCATTGATGTCTCGAGCATGTTCGCTGATTGTCTCAGTAAACACGAAGATGCTTTCGACAAATCGAGTCAAGGCTTGAGCAGTGATGTTTCCAATGGTCTTACCTGGAAAGGCAGATTTGAAGTTTTGAGGTTTCATTCCCATTGGAACTTGTGCTGCTTTGATCGTAAACATCGATTTCTTGTCTCGTTCCTCTTTGTCGAGTCCAAATCTCGCCTCATCAATGTCCGCTTTGCGTTTTGATTCTTGAGTCAGGTTTTGAAGAAGCATGCTCATCATCGCCATCATGTCAGTTGTTTGTCCCTGATTTGATGTCTCCGACGGTGTTGGTTCTGAATTCATGTGTGGTGAATTCATCGCTGACGCTGGCGTCGCGTTTGCTGTCGCGGACGCTGGCATCGCGTTCGTTGTATCCCACACTACCTGCATCTGTGAGTTTGCTAAGAGCTGTCTCTTAAGGTCTTGATGTGTTTTCCATGTCTCCATAATCATCGATTTGATACATGAGAAAATTTCTTTGATTGACGCAGTGAACACAAGTGTTCCTCCTTCGTCTGCTAGATTCGTCAGAGTACCTTGCATGTACTCGTTCGTGGTTATGTGTTCAAGAGCACCCTGAACCTGCGTTGCCTGTTCCTGATCCTCTATCGTCTTGAAAAGTTCTTTAACGACCTTCTCGACTTGATATGCTGACTCGTATAGCCATGTGTTTTTAGCACTCGTGTCTTGTCCGAACTTTTCCGCACCGATCTCCTCGATCAGCGCTCTCGCGCGATGTGCGCTCTGTGTGTACTCAGCACTCATTGCTTGAGCTATGGTAGCCGATAACGAATGTGAATTAGCAGCTCCCTGACTGTTCAGGAAGGCTATGTGTTCTCTCACGTAACAGTGTAGGAGAGAGCACGGATGCGATTGAGGATTACTTACCTCCTTGTCGTGTTGCTTAACGACTCGCTCTCTTGTTCAACTTCTGAGTTGAACTGTATGTAGGACAGTGTCTGACTGACCCTTACTGTGTAACTGTTGTTTACTTAATACAACAGCGCTGTTTCTACGTAGGTGTGCCGCAGGGGTTCTTTCCTCGTGAGGTCGAGGAACAGTAGAAGTGGGTCGCTCCAAGCAAGAGCGACTCAACAGCACTCTCGGTTGGCTTTCTTACACCGAGAGTCAATTCATTTGTACACAGTAACACGCAGGTGCGAGACTCACAGTAAGAGCACCGCTAACCCGATTCATTCACGTCTGCATTGTAAGATCAATGCACGCATCACTCACTTCATGCTGATGTACTCACTGCTTTCTCATTCGCCTCCTCGAGCTGTACTTACGTTGTTACCAAGACACGCAAGACAAGCTCGACATGCTAGAAAGCACGTACAGTGTGAGTGTGTCGATACAGTGCAATTAATTTGATGTGAATAATATTTCGGCCGGCTGAGTTGAAATTTTCAGTCGTGTGTGTCAGACTGAAGACGGCGTGGTAGAATACACACTCTTGTAATAACCATGGCATCGCCTGCAGCACACATGTCTGTTGATGAACCCGAAACTCGTATCGATTCAGATCAAGCGAAGTCGACTGCTGAAGATCCAGTCGTGCACGCTGAACCTAGTGGGTTCGCGCCTCCTTCTCCTGTCCCGGTCGGTGGGACTGCATCGGCTCCGGGTGCGGTGGCTGTTGTTGACAAGGCTGCTGCCGAGGTAGAGTCGCTCGCTGCCACTGCGAATGTAGAAGGTGTTCGTCGAGGTGGCAAAGCTGCTGCAGTATTTGACGGTGAAACACTCAATGCAGATGTTCCTTCCGACTCAGGTATGCGTCACGTTCGTGTCTCCATCAATGTTTCGCTGTCTCTCGTTGCTCATACACATGTCATGTTGTGTGTATCGCAGGAAAAGTCTCAGGAGTCGTCGCAGATCTTACCGTAGGCGAGAAGCTCCCACTAACTACCGGTGGCGTGACACTCCCATTAAGAGCACAAACCACAGGTAAGTTTGTAGCCATCGTGTTAGATGTTCACGTTCTAACTCTTCTCGTGTCGTCATCAGGCGCACGTGTGTATGGTTCGTTCATCGACGCTCATCACGATTGTTTGGAAGTATTGAACAATCATATAGTTACCGTCGATTCCAAGTTCTTGCCATTAAGACACCAGGATGTAAGCGCACAATCAAGAGATCTGCAACGCCTGTTCACTCAGAGTGAGGAAGAGATGTGGATTAACATTCGCTTCATTCACACTTGGTTCAATGCGTGCAAGATCGAAGACGTAGCATATCGAGCATTCAAGTCGATATACGCCAATATCGAAATCTACATACATGCGCAAGCGCAAGTCAATCAACGTAACATCGAGACGGCTCAGAAGACTGCATTGACGTCTCCGTTCCGCTTGAATAATGGAGAACTTCAGTTTATCGTTGGACAAGGTACCGATGAGATTGCCGATTTCGAGAACGTCGTCACTGATTCTGGACGCGAGAGCATCTTCCGATTGTTTCTCGACGATTTGTGGAATAGATTCATGACCAAGAAGCACCTTGGAGAATTGGCATCTGAAAAGGTAACACTTAGTTATCTTGACGACGAGAATCAGATTCGTGTGTGGTCCGAGACGTTCTTGAACGTGTTCGAGCTCACTGTGTGTCTTCAGTCGCCTTCACAGCTTCAAGACATTCACAAGGGTGTAGGACCCAACGAGAAGAGTGTTACATTTGTGAGTTCGTTGCTTCCGGTAGTTTCAGGGTGGGAAACGATGAGTTTAGCCAAGTCACAGTTTGTCCAACGTGTGTTCAAGCGCCTGCACGCTACGTTTCCGACCGGATCCTCCCGATCGGCTTCCAGCCCTAAGGACCGAACTTACGACAGTCCCCTTCCTTTGGTCAAAGGTACATTTGGTGCAGTGTTAGACAATAGCGTTGTGGGTGTGGGTAACAAGCGTCGAAATTCCGCTTCAAATCATTCGAGCAAGACCGCAAAGCTCGCAACCCCAAGTTCGATGGATACACTGTCCGTCTCTGCAGGTCCCAAGCAATCTTCTAAGCGAGATCTTAATGCTGAAGTTTTTGATATGTCGTGGTGGATCAATCATGGCGTGTTGGCACTTTCCCTTTCCATGGTTGAATACACCCACTGGTTGAGGGTGAGTGTCGAACCACACCTCACACATCGGAGGATTGATCAGCATCCGATTGAGTTCCTGGTTCCTGTCTTCACTTTGAATGCTAGGAAATACATGGCTGAGCAGAGTAATGCATCTAAAGCTCCTTCCTCTGATGCGGTTCGGAACTGCCTTTCAAGCCTTCCGCCGTTTCAGGACGCGATCGTTGTTTTAAAGAAAGGAAACTTGAGTGCAGCTTCGTCCATTTACCTTGCTGATCACCCCTCGCATCGTTTGACCATTTTCAATCAACTCAACCCGTCCGATAGAGAAGAGGCGTCCAGTTCAGATGCTCGTGGTGTTGAGACCATCGAGTTAAGGTTGTCGCCAAGTTGTCGAGGAAAGATACCCCTGGTAGAGGGAAACATTGTTGTTGATCCCGTCAATAATCACAAGACCATCGTTCTCCCCACTGTGTTTGATCCTGTTGAGGGAGTAGACAACGAAGGAAGCAAAGTTTCGTTGCTGTATTCTTATTTGTCCTCTCGTATGGAACGTCGTGAGTTGAGTAAGGGTGACAAAGATTTGCTCGAGGCCGAGAGGCGTGTAGATGCTGCTCGTAGAAACGAGTGATTGCTGGTCATCGTGTATTGGTGATAACCTTTGATTGTTGACAACTTGTTTGTTGTCATTGTACGTTAATAAAGTGTGTGTTGTTTGATTGGGTAGAGACGCCTCCTTACATGACGCCTCCTTCGATTAATGTATGTGTTTTTAAGAATTTCATGAGTGTGTGTTTTGATAATGACACACATGAGTGTATGTTGAATTTCATGTGTGTGTGTTTTGATAATGACACACATGAGTGTATGTTGAAATGTGATTTGGAATTGTTATGCATGAGTTGTGTGTCGATATGTATTCATTTTGAAGTGCTCGTAGATACTTTGATCCCCCCTTGAATGCATATCTCTCTGCAATCATGCAGTATCTTGTTTCGAATGTTGCGAAAATCCTGACCTTGTAAAGGTTTCGTGAAGATGTCCGCCAGATTATCTTTTGTGCCAACATGAAGAGCTCGAACCAAGTTGGCGTCTCGTAGTGCTCTAACCCAGTGTTGTCTTTGGTCGATGTGTCTCAATTTGGTGTTCATCGCTGTATCGTTCGCGAAAACTTCGGCAGCTGCGTTGTCCATCTCGAGTGTGTATGGTAAGTTGAATTCCACTCCCATCGCTTCTGAGCAGTAGCTGAGGAACAAAATGTTGAAGTTTGCTTGTGCTGCTCCGTATATTTCACACGCCCCGCTAGATACGTCGGCATGACCACCCTTCATGCGTGGGTGAGCCATCGCGACCGATGTAGACTTGGACTTCCATACAACCGGAAAGTTGTTCGCCATAGAAATTTGACCACATCGTGCCTTACCTTTGTTCTCCGGAGACTGTTCTGCTCCTTGATCAGAATCACAAAAGTGTCTCCACATCGTGTGTGATGTGTCCGGTGACATCGAAGTTGAGGATGTGATTCCTCCAAAGGTAGACGTGCCTTTCAGGTATCGGGTGACCCAAAACAAGTGATCCATCATGAGTTTTGTTGGTCTGGCCATTCCTGATGCAATCATACTGTATGCATAAGCACAGTCCGCTCTGATGCACGATACGAGCCATCCGAGCATACCAAGTCCTGACATGAATACCTTGCGCTTGTCTGGCGTTAGATCCTCGTCATCATCACATTTGGGTACGACATGTGCTCTAAAAGGACAGTCGACAGGTCGAGTGGAATGATGATCTCCATCGAGATTCATGTATTGGATCATCTTTGAGGTGTATGCCGACATTGTGAGGACAAGTGTTTTGTTCTTCGTCATTGAAATTTCTGTCCCAAGGTAATCCAGTGGTTCCTTCTCTTTGAGTATTTGAATGGCTTGGCACTCGAATCTTGTACTCAACTGGTCATAAAAGGTGTCCACGTCTTCACTCATACCATCCATGTATATGTCATCAACGTAGAGGAGAACGATCATGTCAGTCGTAGGGTGGTAGAACACACACAGATCATTTTTGTCGCGAATAAAGCCAAGTGATTCAATAAATGGAGCAATCGTGTTCTCCCAAGCCATGGGTGCAGATCGCTCTCCGTACAGAGGTCCATATTGGACAAACAGCATCATCTCCCCCGTAATGGGGTTTCTGACTTTGAGGAACTTCACTTTACCGTTCTTAAACTTCCCTGCTTGCAAGAAAGCAGTCGTCACATCCACAATTGCTACTTTTCGATCAGGTTTGTGACTCGCAATTGCAATTCTCACTGCCATTGGACTTACCACATGTCCTGTGAATGTCTCATTACCTGATTTGATTTCGAGAAAACCGATCTTTACCAGTCGCATCTTAATTATTCCATTCCTCTTTTTGTCAAGAATAGGTCGTCCTCTGATTGCTTCTTTGCTTGCTCGATCATATAGTGGATCATCTTTGTCAAGGCGTCGAAGTACCCCGTGATCCTCAGTCAGTGATTTCACTTCTTTGTCGAATGCCGCAATGGCGAGAGGTTTGAAATGAGTTGTGTCGAGTGCTTCTTTCCAGCTGATGTCCTTCTTTCTTGAAAATCCTGCAATTTCGTCGGCAAGTGATTTGGCAAGTATGTGTAGACATGAGTAAGACCATCCTTTGAGTGGTCCTTCTTTCGATGTTATGGAAGGGTTCCAATTATGAAGATCAACCACGGGTTGATTGTGCACAATGTCACCAAGAACATATGCCTCGTGTTGAGGGATTTCGATCGTCTCTTTCGTAAACATGCGAGGAACACGAATGTTGAGCACTACTTGATCATTTGTGTCGTTTGACGTCACCTTGTGAATGATGTTGTTTTCGTATTCCACGTTAGGTTCGTACAGTTGTAAGCAATCATGTGTAGCAAAATGTACTCGCTTCTTGTCCTTTGATCTCGCGTGTTCGTGGAGAAGCCGAGGACATTGTTCTGAATTCACTGGTGTAGATTCCGCCAGGGATATGTGGTCTCTTGACTTGCCCGACCTTGTACCCATTCTTGTTTCAATAGGTCGATCTTCTCCTGCTTTGCCAAACTGAGGTTCAGTATCTGTAGATTCGGGTTCGCCATTGTCTTCTTGGAGACTCGAGTTCAATGACTTGAATGTCTGTCCATTGATTGCCTTAGCTTCTTCTTCAAGTGCCAAGTCAACCAAGTACTTACGAGATCGATTGAACCTTTCACACAGTTCCCAAATCGTATCGCTTTTGGAGATTGTATCACCGCCCTTGACGTGTACATACTTGATGAGTTTGTCAATAAGGTCATCATCACTCATCCAACCCACTCCGGATGATTCTTTGGACTGTTCAATTCCTCGAATGGGTATACTTTGTTCTTCTGATGAGTCTGCTGCCCAAACTTTGGTCTTGTCCAAGTTGTCCTCGAACATTTTCGAGTTTATCTCTCTTAGATCCCTGGTGTGTGTGTCGCGAACCATAACCACATCTCGTGAATTCATCGTGGCTCCTGCTCCTCTCAGTGTTTGCACTCGATATGTCTTGCTCAGGTACGTTGGATAACCTGTGACAACAACTGCTTCAGCTTTAGCCAGTGCTTCTGAGGGAGACGCATCGTTTCTTTTAGCATCTTTCATCTTCTTATCCGACTTGTGTGCAAATCCAAGTTGTGCATATGGTACTAGGTGTCTCACGTCGAATCGTTTACCATACACCATTTCGTTAGGAGAAGTACCTCTTGTCTTTGAATACATGTAGTTGTGGTGATGAGCAGCATGTTCCATTGCCCATCCGAACCATTTGGAAGTCAGTTTTGCTCGATACACGGTGCGTTTGGCGATGTGAGACATGTTTCCGATGATTCTTTCCGCGTAGTTGAGAGACTGTCGGTAAGGAATTCCGAACATTGTTGCAATCCCGATACGAGACATGGCTCCACTCAACGCATTGTTTGCTCCATCTCCGTCGTAAATCAAAGTAGTCGTGTAAGGAAGTTTGTTCACTCCTCTTTTCACCATGATGTTCTGTAGTGTCACTGTGGTCGATGTCTTGGATTTGATCACTACACATTCGATAGAGGTGGACTTGTAGTCCACCCACACCACTGTATAGCTTCCGTCCGGATTGAGCTTGAGGTCTGTGAACATGACTTCGTACAGTTTTAGTTTGTTCAAGTCGTATCGTCGAATCATGTTGTTCATTCCATCATTCACCCTTCCCATCAGAGTGGGAGTGACGAATTTAATGATGTCTTCTTCTGAGTGTCCCTCACCATCTTCTTCGTTCGCTTCCTGAACGGCGTTTATTGTCAATGGGTCATTGAGTGTGTCAAATTCCCACTCACCGTCCTCTCCCATGTTTGCTTGGACATTCTCTCGCATGACATTGGGGTAGAGTTCTCTAAGCTTTGTTTTGATATCGTGAGCAATGGAGTTGTGTTGGTCTTGTATCTCAAACTCATTCACCAATTTAGGTGTTCTTTTGGCAGACCATGTCCTTCTCATCACTTTGCGTCTGTCGCTGACTGCAAGACACGAGATGCAATCACGTGAAACTTCTTGCAGTTCTTCTTTGAAGCGCGCTTGGTCAATCTTCGACAGTTTGTGATAGTCATTGTCGGTGTTTTCAAGTGTTCGCATAATGACATCCGAATCTCGATGATTGAATACTGCATGTGTGTAATTTGCATCGGTACCGATGGTAAACGTCTTCTTCTTCTCTGTTGCATGTGTGTTGCATCCAACATCTTTGGATTCCGGTGTGGCATCTTCGAGAGTTAGCATCGCAACTTCTGCTACCATCTCCTTGATTTCATTGTAGACTTTCTTGCGGAGATTATCAATGCTGGTACTCTTCTTTCCTTCTCCTCGAAGTATCATCCACATCCAATTGAGTGAACCCTTGAGGTTTGTGATGAATATGTTTCGAAGTCCTTGTTCAGTTCTGTCGAGAAGAGAGTATGTTTTGTTGAGAGTGGACACATGTTCTCGTTGATGTTTGTCCTGTGCTTCCATAAGCTGGGATATGAGCTGACTGTGTCGTTTCAGTTTCTCGTGTCGTTGTGCTAGTCGGCTTTTGACTGGTGACGCACACAAGTTCGAGTTGCACTGACTGTTCTCAGTTTTCGCCTCCTTCAGTGTGATTGAGACTTGTGTATCTTCGTTGATGAAGTCTTCATCAGATTCATATGAATCATACGCGTGGTCCGACTCAAGGCCCGGCATCGTTTCATTTTCATCATCCGTGAAACTTACGTCAGACGACGAGTCCGATTGTATGTCTTCAATTAATGCGGGGATTTCTTGATCAGTAGTCATGTCCTCAACCACCGAAGTGTTGGTTTCATGATTCGTTTCAACAACCTGAGCAAGATTAGCTTGACGGTCATTGTCGCGTTTGTGAAACTTGGCAATTAGCGACCTACATTCTTTACTGCTGTAAGGCATGAGTGTGATCAGTCCATTGCTCATGGTGACCAATTCTGATACCGTCTTGTCTGGAAAAACGATCGTGTGGGCCGTCTTTGTCATGTGTACCTCACAATCTCTGCTCACTAGGTGTGACACCGATATGAGAGGAACACGTACTGCCGAACACACATATACGTTTGACAGTATGAACTTGTTACGTTTCCCATTCAAATCTGTGTAATGAATGTATGCCGAGCATTTGTTTTTGACAAGGAATGGTTTCCCTCCAACCCCTTTGATTTCCATTGGGGGATGTACAGGTATCATCGGAAGAATAAGTCGTTTGGAGTCAGGGTTGAACAATGTTACGGAAGCACCCGAATCGATAATATTTCCATCATCGATGACAAAATGTCCCGGTCTCTTGTCTGTAATAACTTGAAGAGTAAGTTCTTTGACCTTGTTGCTGGGACTCATGTCGACATTCACCATAAAGCATTGTTTTTCTTCGTTGAATTCGGCGTGATTAAAACAATCAATAGGTCCTTCTTCTTCTGACTCATGAGTGTCTCGTTCTGTCGCTGCTAGACCAACCGGTTTCGATCTGGCTTTAAATCTCGCGTTGGTTCGAGGTTTGAAGCAGTCTTTACATTTGGAATGATATGTCCTGTCAGGGTGTTCTTTGTCAGCCGGTCCCATGATGTTCTTTGAACAGACTGAGCATTTCCCGGGGACTAGAGTTACGAGCTGATTTGCGTTGTTCACTTGATCCTTCTTCACGTCAAAGATTTTGGATTTGACTTCAGGAGGTCCACTTGGTTGTTTGATGTCAGGTTTAGGTCTCGTGTCCTGAACGTGACCTCTTTTCTTGCCTTCCATCTTTCTGGATTCATAGTACTCTTTTTCCGCGTCAATGATGTTCATTACCTGATTCGTCCATTCTCTGCTGTTCGGAGTTTGTATTTCTGCTCCATTCTGAGCCTCAGATAGGAAGTTCATCACAACTGTGTCCAGGTGTTCAACCGCCTTCTTGCTGCCTGTTTGGACCGCAAATGAGTGAATCTTGGT
>ENA-OWPI01004384-OWPI01004384.1-marine-metagenome-genome-assembly--contig:-NODE-4384-length-11320-cov-2.629992_pt1 | contig 11320 bp, 10 predicted proteins | sample MGYA00238138_ERZ651775 | MGnify/ENA primary metagenome ERZ651775 (study PRJEB26906, sample SAMN06265043) | marine metagenome | isolation source: Helgoland LTER site | place: Germany:Helgoland, sampling...
TCACTTTTGACCTGGCCTATGGCGGTGTCAATGAATCCGGTCGAATATTAAATTATGGTGTCGCCGGTGTCCTGCCCACAACTTCAGATACATCCAATTCTGTCCAGCTGAAAGACGACCCAAAATATGCCAAGTATTTCAAGATGAAGAAAATGGGCATGCCGACTGAAGTTGTGATCCACGCGATGACGAAGGACGGTGTCAATCCCAACATACTAGAGATGGACCCCAATAAACCCCTACCTGCTTTGAAAGATGACCCCAAATACAGCAAATACTTCAAAATGTTGAAAATGCATCTCCCGAGGGGAGCTGTGGAGAACGCCATGATAAAAGACGGTGTAAACGTTGAAATTCTAGATGCTAATATGGATGAGCCTGCGCCCTACATACCACCAAAACCGAAGAAAACGAATGGCGTGAAAAAACCCAAGCTAAAGACGGACTTTTCAAAATGTCCCAAGCTCAAAGATGACCCCAAATATCAGAAGTACCTCAAAATGAAGAAGTGTGGGCTCCCTGTTGGTGCGATTCAGAATGCCTTGATCAAGGACGGGCTGCCTGATATCACGTCCTTCGACCCTGAAGTTTCTGTAGAGGAACAATTAGACGCTCTCGATCCCCCTCCTGGATCCAGTGTCATCAAAACAAAGTCCAAGCCGAAACCACGACGGAAGAAACTTCACTGGAACCCAATCGACACGAAAAAGCTGGACAAAGACTCCGTGTGGAACCAAGATGATATGAACGTGGAACTGAATCTGGACCTTGCCGAGTTCGACACCCTCTTTGTCGCGCAGGCGTCGCCCACTGAAGGGAAGAAGAAGTCCGTGTCGAAAACGGATAAAAAGAAAAAGACTGTGCAGGTGGTGGATGGTAAGAGGGGGATGAATGGCGGAATAGCTCTTGCGCGGATCAAGATCCCTCACGCTGATATTGCAAAGTCTATAGATAACATGGATATGAAACAATTGAGCATTGAGCAGCTGCAAGCTTTGGCGGAGTTCCTACCCACCAAGGATGAAATTATGTCATTGAAGCGACATGTAAAAAATAACAACTCGGAAAAAGAGGCGCTCGAGATGGTGAATGAGTGCGAACGCTTCATGTACGCTTGCTGTGAACTCGTCAATCCTCAGCAGAAGATAGCTTGCATGCTCTACAAGATGCAGTTTGCTGCTCGTGTGGAGGAGATCGGTGAAGATTTCATGCTCATTGAGAAGGCATGTGACGATTTGAGGATGAGTCTACGACTCAAGAAATTGCTGGGTATCATTCTGAAAATTGGCAATCAGCTAAATAGCGCCGATGGCAAAAATGGAGGGGGGGTAGCGGGCTTCACATTTGCGTCTTTGACGAAACTGGAGGAGGCCAAGGCATATGATAAGAAAACGTCGATTCTCCATTATTTGGTGATGCTTGTCAGGAGGAACGACCAGGACCTGCTCAAGTTCAAAGATGATCTTGAGAGTATCGTGGTTGCTGAGAGAATAAATTTGGAGTGTACTAAGGACGAACTGAAGAAGATGGAGAAGGGACTAGAGATGGTGAAGAGGATGGCCGTGAAAGAGGCGGAAGACATCAAGAAAATGCCAGAGAAGGAGCGGAATCTGAAGTTGAGTGTGGAAGAGATAAAACGCCAGAAAACTGTCAATAGGACTGTTCTTGCAGGAGGGTTGGGGGAGGAGTCGCGTGAGATTAACAATTTTGATGCGGCCTTCCCCCTCGATGACATGCTCTTAACCCCCATAGGGAGGTTTAGCATCGATGCTAGCGTCAACCTGTTGGAAATTGTGAAAAAGAAAGAGGCGGTAACGAAGAAAATTGTTGACACGCTGAAGTATTTCGGGGAGGACGAAAACCTGACAACCTCTGCATTTTTTGGGAGCATGAACAAGTTCATGCGCCAATTTGACAGGGCAGCCGACCAGGTCCACAAAATCGAACAAAAGAAGGCCAGGGAGCAGCGGCTTGCTGCCATGAAGAAAGAGGCGGAGTCTCCCAATAAAGAGTTGGGTGGAAGAAAGAGAATTGACTCTCCTCGTATCAGAAAGAAGCTAGAGGCAGAGGCAGTAGGGACCGGCACTGAGGCAAAGGAGGAGACGAAAAGTTATGTCAACAGTAGAGATGGGCTTCTTAAGAAGCCCAAGGATGCTGCTAGGCGGATGACTGTTGGCGCGGTTGTGTATAATAGTGAAGAAACGGCAACGACAATATCGCCTCGGGACGCTCTGAACGCCGCCCTGCTAAAGCGCCAGCAAGGGTAATTATAATTACTGCCGAAGACAACATGAAATAATAAAAGGGTGCAATGAACTGTATGACAACGAAGTGACAAGTAGCTGCTATATAACCGGCCCAAGCTTTTTTGTTTGGCATTTATTTACGACACATGTTCCAAATAAGATGTTATCAATAATCACTAGGCATAGGCATAGCTTATCATTTTGTTATCAATTTGACACGGGTGCCGACTCCTCTGTTGCTGCCGGTACCGTCTCCGTTGCTGCTGGTGCCGACTCCGTTGCTGCTGGTGCCGGCTCAGATGCTTCTGGTGCCGGCTCAGATGCTTCTGGTGCCGGTTCAGATGCTTCTGGTGCCGGTGCAGATGCTTCTGGTGCCGGCTCAGGTGCTGTCTTGGCCATCCTGGAAATGTCCATGATGTTCTTGAGGTTGTTCGCCATGATGATGCCGTGGATGGCCCCTTTGAATTTTCTCTTGGCATTGTACTTCCTTAAGTTACCAACAAAGTGCACTAGCTCTTTGCCTTCGGCGTCGAAGTTCTCGGACTTCATCCAAGGATGGGTGAAAATCTGAGCACAGGTGTACCTATCTTTAGGATCAACAACAAGGCATTTATTGATCAAATCCTTGGCATCATCGGAAACGTCATCCCAATAAGGAGATGGAAAGTCGTAGTCGCCCCTTTTTATGATTTCAAACAACTTCGGAGTGTGCTCCTCGTAAAAGGGGGGGAAACCGCACAGCAAAATGTAAAGAATTACCCCCAAGGACCAGACATCAACCTCCTTCCCATAAATAGTTCCACTCAATATTTCTGGGGCAACGTACCCTGGAGTGCCGCATGCAGTGTGTAGGCTTTTCAGAGGAGACAAGATACTCGCCAGTCCAAAGTCTGCTAGCTTTAAGTCCATGTTTGGAGGGGGGCCAGCATAAAGCAAATTCTCCGGCTTCAAGTCTCGATGGACAATTTTTTGAGAGTGGCAATGACCGACAGCATCCACCATCTGGGCGAACGTCATCTGGGCCTCTTTCTCTGTGTAGTGCTCGACCTCAACAATCCTGTCGAAAAGCTCTCCTCCTGAGCACACCTCCAAAATCATGAAGAACTTTTTCTCGTTGTCATATACCTCTTTCAGGCGTACAATGTTCCTGTGGTTCACTTGAATCATGGTGTCGCACTCAATTTGTAGCGCTTTTGCGTCGTCTTTATCTAAAGCAGACTTATCGATAATCTTCACCGCCCATGGAGAGTTATCTGCCAAGCAAGTGGCCAATTTCACAGTTGCGAAACTTCCTTGCCCAAGAGTTTTGCCAAACTTGTAGTATTTTCCACATGGTTCAGTGCTATACTGTGATGTTTTCAGGCCCCCTTCGTGTGGCTCAACGATGGATTTTTCGGCCGGCATAATTATTCGTATATAAGCACCTTCTAGAAAAGTCTAAAAAAATTTGGGATTGTAAGTTGCGAACTCAAAATCAGTGGAGAGTGGAAGAGTAGCAACGGGAGGTGATGGGAGTTATAGAGAATGGGAAGGGTGGTGCCCAGGGTTGATTAATTTTGAGAAAAATCCTTGTTTGAGCTCTTAAATTCTTTTTGTTTGGGAGTTGTTAAAAAGTTGAAAAGTTGAGCGCGTGTAATGTGTTCTCAGCTACTTAAAGCATTCGTCTGAAACTACGAAACTGGATCTTTCGGGCCGATGTCCGGCGATCAGCTGCGGAACTTTGCGATCCTTGGCGATGTAACTCAACTTAAACATCTTTTAAAGGGTGGCGCAAACCCCTGCTCACTTGATGGTGATGGTCTCACTGCCCTCCACTATGCAGTCTGGAATGGTCATGAAGAGGCAATGAAAGTCCTCGTGGCGAACCACGCTGGAACAGACCAAGACGGCAACCACATCAGCAGTCTCAATATTAAGAGTGATATTGGGCTGACCCCGTTGCACCTCAGTGTAATTGAGAACAGTGAAAGTGCATTGTTCTGCCGTTATCTGACAATGGCAGGCTGCGATACGCACGCTAAGGATCTCTTAGATAGAACACCTTATGCAATGGCTAAGGAGAGCGGAAACGAAGAGGCCATTAAATTTCTCAAGCAAGTCAAGAAGAACGGAGTTACCAAGGAGCAGATTGCTGCCTTCCATGACAGTCACAACGCCGAGTACAAAGTACAGGAAGTCAGAATTCCTTGTACTGACTATCCAAGCGCCCCAAGAGATGAAAAAGGAGAGTTGATTCAGAGCAGAGAAGATCTGGTGCCAGTACCAATTGAGCTGGATATGCCGGAGCACCACATTTTTCCCTTCGCTGAGAATAACTATAAGGCTGGACGGAACGATGGAGCTGCCGCAATTCGAAACTTGGTAATTGTCACAGAGGAGAGTGCAAAAAATGAACACAGGAGGGAATTTTTAGCAAACTCTACTGAGGTGCATCTGCGCAAGCAGGGCTTAATGAACTGAACATTTACTTACTGTGGGAGAAATGCTAGAAAAAGTGCCGGAAGTAGAACGAAGAAAAAAAAATGTGAAGAGCATGATTGATTTCCCTTTAAATCTTCATTTCAAGGCTAAATTATTCATGGATACATCTATCTCACTTTCCTCCCAGTAATTTCCCAAAAATGGCACCGATACAGGGAGCAAGGATGTACACAATGAGCTTGTCACCACTCAAAAACGTCCAGTTCACTTTGCCGAGGATAATTGCAGCTATCCGAGGGCCAAGCTCGCGTGCGGGATTCAAGCCGGCCTGCGATATACTCCCTGCTATTATTATTCCAAAAGCGACGGCCATTGCTACTATCTTCGGTTTCTCAGGAGACGAACTGAGATTCTTGTTGAAAGCTGCAAAGGCAATCATTGTTGTACCAATCAGCTCTGCAAAGAACGCAGGCTGAAATCGAGTGAATGTTGAAACCAAAGGACCGACTGGATTTGTGCTGCCGTTAAATACCATGAAAAACAAACCGCCCAATGCGCCGCCCATCACTTGACTCAGACAATATACCACTAACTTTTTGACATCAGAGTACTTACGATCACCTCCAAAATATTCAGCCAAGGTCACGGCTGGGTTAAAGTGGGCATCACCCCCAACAGTTTTTATGCAGAAAAAGACGGCCGCACCCCAGAATGCCGCAATGATCGGCAGTGGCGTGTCTTGCCCCGCTGCCCTATTGATGGAAGATCCAAGGGCAACAAGTAGTGCAGTTCCCCCTAGTTCTTTTGCAGCGTTTCTTCGAAGAGTGTCCAATTTTTCGCCGGTGCCGCCACCTCGGATTTTTTCGAAGTGTTGGTGCTGCCAAAACAGAGCTGAAGTCCTTCTCTCCACCGTCTTTGTTCTTGGTGCCGTCTGGATGCCTCCTGGAGGCACATATGCAACAATACTTGAGAAAAAAGTCAAGAGTATGAAGAAGACTCTCATTCAAACAATCAAACGACAATAAACGACTATACGACCATAAACGACCGACGACAGCAGTAAGTGTGTCGGAGAATGGTGTCAGACGCTCATCGCCACAATAAAAGCTCTACTACCGTCTTCTTCTCTTTTTGTGCCTCGATTCACTTCAAATACCATTAGGTCTCCCAATTTTGAGCGTTTTTTCTGCATTATCTATCCCAAAAAAGCACCAGCTGCTGATGTGGCTGACATCGTCTCTCACGGCTTTCCTAGTCCTCTGCAGTACATTGTATTTTGTTTGCGGGCTTAAAGTCTCTCCCGTATTGTATTTTTGGAAGCAGCTCATCTTATGGATCGTTTTCAAGCCGAATTACGATGCTTGCATCCCCTGGTTTAGTGGTGTTGAAAACAAGAGGATGCGAATCCACGTTTACTGCTTGGCACTGCAGGTGAGAAAGAATTGAACTTATGCTTGTTGGAGTTGGAGTGCCATAAAGAGGTGCAATATATATTATGATGCTTTTGTCGCTCGACCTCGCTTCGCTCACACATAATGCATGCACTCACTCACATAATGGATGCACTCACCTCACTCTCGATTGACTGCAGTTCTACCTATGGGATAAGCCGCACTACCGAAAAGGTTCATACGGACAAGACCTGTCTGACAATCTACGAAATGTTGCCATCCCTGGCACCGGGGTCTCCCTAAAAGTCTTGACGCTTAGCAAGTACTTTGTTGCCCTGCCCTTTATGCTTTTTGGAATACCGACCCTTGCCTTTGTGAATTACCTCCACCTCTTGCTCTACAAGAAAGAAACGAAAGAATCCGCCAAGGAGGCGTTCTACAAGGTCCTACTCGAGAGCGACGATTGGTTCAGTCTATGGCGCGTTAATTGCACTCTCGTGGCGCTCCACAGCTACATGAATAAGAACCCCGTTGGCTATAAGATGGAGAATAAATGGGCATTCCTGGAACGGGGGAAAGAACTAGACATCCCCGTGAGTCCCTACAGAACTGACGTGAAGGATTTGGTGATTAAGCACCGCAACGAGGAAGGGGGCATGGGTATTCACTTTTTTAAGAATGCCACAGTTGGCGGAGATTGGATCATCCAAGAACGAATTTACAACAGCAATTTTGTCAATTCAATGCTCCCAGAGAATGCCCCGCTCTCAACATTCCGAATTATTACCATGAGTTTGGCTTCAATCTCCCCCAACGACTCTTTCCACGAGAACAACATTGATGCAGCTTCGACTCGAGATGAGATTCGAGCTCTCTCGTGCGTCTTTCGCGCCGGGAGAAAAGACGCCTTGACAGATCACGATTCTATACTATTCGATGTTGATATGAAAACAGGAAAGATACTGAAGGGGTCTACCAACTCAAATTGGTACAAGATCGGCCTATCGAACGTAGTTTCGTGTCCTTGGCGGACGAATGATGAATCTCAGAGAATATCGAAGCACCCTGACGGCGATGTGGAGGTTACTGGCAAAGTAATCAAAGAGCTTGACGAAATGTTAGAATTGGTGGAGAGTAGCCACGCCTCGATGTGTCCTGATGTACCTCTAGTGGGTTGGGATGTGGTATTGTCGAGCGACAACAAGTGCAAAATTTGCCTGCTGGAGGTCAACCTCTCGTGTAACTTTTTCCGCGGCTCGTTTGACCAAAACCTTTACTACGATTTTCTGGACGAGAGCTTTGCCACTTTAAGTGAGAGAATTTAAAGTAGGCGCCTAATTTATTTTGTATCTGTGCTAAAGGGCTTTCTTTTTTCTTTTTTTGCTTATCAGTCGAACAACCCGCCGCCATCATTATCCCCGTCGTTGTTTTTTATGTAGTCGGCAAAGTTGAACACGGATTCTTCCGGCATGGCCAAATCGGCATCGTCATTCCCATTCCCAGTAGAAGTATTCACTGCAGTCATCATTTTCTCTAATTCACTCTTGGATGACTCCAAATCTTTCTGCTTCTTCATATCAAGCTTGTCGAGAGTCGCTTGGATACTGTCTAAGTCGTTGGAGTCGCGTTCTTTCAGCTCCTCAGTGCTCGTTTCCACTACATTGCCGCCGGTCTTGAGTTGCTTCACATTAGAGCGCTTGCTGAATATTTCAGCCTCCTGCTCGATAGCATTTGCATCAGTAGTGAGAATTTTTGCTGAGACCAAGTCGTCGATTTTGTCGTCATCCTCAACAGAGGCATGCAGCCCTCTAGTCTTCGAAACCTTCGCAAAAGACAGGTCATTGTCGTCGTCTTCGCCATCGTCATTGTCAGCGTCGCCGAATAAATCGCCCCCCCCCAGCAGCCCTGCACTGCCGGTTTTAATACTTTTAAAAGCATCAGCCTCATCCGCGATGGAAGCAGTATCTAAAAAGTCAAAGTTTGCAGCGGCAGCGCCGCCACCAAACGTCTTCGCTGATGCAGCCTCAGTTGAGTTTTTTCGGACAGTCTTGGTTTTCTTGATCGACACCTTTCCCAAGGTCTTCAAATTTTCGTTGAAATCAGAAGGATTCGACAACGTCGCTGTTTTCGGGGATGTTGTCTTTGTTGTCTTTGTTGTCTTTGTTGTTCTTTTTGTCTTTTCGTCGTTTCTCCTTTTGTCCATCGCCGTTCTCCTTCTTTTTATCACCCTCTCCCCTCTCCTTCTTCTCCTCCTTCTTCTCCTCAAGCTTATCCTCCACAGCCACTCTGGGAGCCTCCTTGGCAGTAGTGGTAGCAGAGCTGTCCGCCGCGGCTCCCGCATTAGCGTCCACATCCTCGGCGACGTCAGCGCTCGTCAGCTGCCGGAGGAACCGGAACGCGTCGTTCACCAGCATATAGTTCCCCTTCCCCCCCTCGCGCTTGCGCAGCACAAAGGTCTGGACGAAGGGGCAGTCTTTGGGGATGATGTCGTGGCTGGCGAGGGTGATGCGCCCGGTTATTGTGATCAGGACCGTGGAGGTGGGGGGGGTGGGAATGTGTTGGCAGTCAACGCTGTGATTTGGTTTGTTGTTTGTGGTTGGTGTGATAGGGGTGATTGGGTAATAGTTTTTGATCGTGATCGTGATCGTGATCGTGATCGTGATCGTGGTCGCGTTGTGATAGTAGTACATTTTTAGGTGCAGACACCATTTCAGGCACCACATCAACCATCCATGTCGACAGCATTCACAGTGTTAGAAACAGAAGCTAGAAATAAAAAAAGTAAAACCTACACAAAAGTTAACCCCATTGATCGAGAGCCGAGAACTAGAACCCACCCCAGAATGGCCATAACTTACCTCCCGACCTTGTCCAGATCAACTACACATCCTTTCCAGTCGATGCCGCCCTTCCCTCCAGTCCAAAGTTTCTGGATGTTGTCCTTACCCTTAACGACAACGTTGGTCTCCACCCCAATCGATACGCTCAACCCGGCCTCCAGACCTCCCTCCTCCTCCAAGTGCGAGTCGTCGTAGTATTTGTGAAGCTGTGACGGGTTGGAGCTCATCGCTTTGTAGTAGCTTTTCACAAATGAGGAGCACAGGCGCTGGAGAAATCCGTTGGCGGTCGCAGAATTGGTGGGGGAGCCGGAGCCGGAGGAGGTGGGACTGCTTGCCATCTTGGGATAGAGAAGAGGGACGAGGGGGTTGGTCTGGGGGGTGGGTGGAAAACAGAGAAGTCAAGATTTGTCTCAGCGGAGGTAGATGCAAATATTAAACGGAGCACTGTGGACTAAGTGGTCAGTTGTGCTTCTCGCTGAGAGATTTAGTGTCGATTGAGGGCACTGGAGGTGAGGCTCAAAATTGAGGATGGGAAAAATGCGAGCTTGTCGTCCCCCAACTTAATTCTTAAGGTAAGAGGACCTTCAGAAGCTTAATTCCGGCGTTCTTGCTTGTTGTGCTACTGGTATCTCCCTGGGGTCCAGTAAATCGTCAGATTCCTTTTCTGTGACTGGTGTGGACCCTCACCCAACTTGGATGGGCGTCTCCTTTCTGTGCTTCCCATGGCCTTCTGGTGGATCCTCAATGGCAGGTATATCGTCACTAGCACCCCTTGCTAGTGGATCAGCCATGGAAAGCGTTGTCTTTAACGCGAGCCTCCCCCCCTGCGCTAAACGACCACAAAAACTTCTCGTCCCTCACCTTCACTAACCAATCCCCTTCCCTGACACCCCAACCAATCTATCCCCTTTCTGACGCACTCCCCCCGCTCCAACAATAGTCTCTGGCCGCTCACTGCTTAAATTGCTTTAGTCACGGAATTAATCTCAACACAATGGATGCCCTTTCCGAAACCCAGAAGCAGGAGGTGAGATTCATCTTGATACGTGCCTTCTTTGCACCGTCTACGGGCTTGCTACCAGCTCCGCTCCGCTCAGCTCAGCTCAGCTCAGCTCAGAGCGACTATATATATGTTGACGCAGCGACGCTAATACAAACACTAACACTAACACATTCACTAACACGAAACGAACACTGAACATCTCCCACAGTATGCTACCTCCTTTGCTGCCCTTGCTTTGTACGATGGCAACGCCGAGATCAGTTCCGACCAGATCTCTGCTCTCCTCACTGCTACCAACAACGAGGTCGAGGGTTTCTACCCTATCATCTTCGCTAACTACTTGACCAAGGAGAAGATCGAGGAGCTCATCAACACCCCCGGAGGAAGCGGAGGCGGCGGCGGTGGCGGCGGCGACGGAGGTGATGGTGGTGATGTTGGTGATGGTGCCGAGGCTGCCGAGGAGAAGGTCGAGGAGGAGGAAATGGACCTTTCTGGAGGCATGGATATGTTCGGAGGAGAGGAGGGTGGCGGTGGCGACTACTAACTGCTTTGCGAAAAATACCAAAGTTGACAATACCAGTGTAAAACCTTTTCTGTTATTTTCTTTACGCTACTGTGTGGTTGTCTTGGCCGCGCCCGTGGCCGTGACCGTGGCCGTGAACGTGACCGTGAACGTGGCCGTGGCCGTGAACGTGACCTCTTGCATTCTCAGTTCTCAGAATTTCTCTCATGACCTCATGACATTTTCTTGCTATTCCCCCCTCCTTTCTTGAAAAACTGAAAGTAGACGAAATCAGCGATGAACTGACCTACTCCCTCCGCCTCTTTTCTTCTTTGCTCACTTTCCCACTCTATGTCTTCCTTTCTGCGCTTCTCCACGAAGCTCACAAACAATTGGGTGTGCACGAGGCTCTCTCTGAATTTAATTTCCTGCCTGTACTGCTCCATGAACCAACCCGGGTAAAATTCAAAGCAGTCTGAAGCACGGTTCATCATCCCGTAGCGCTGCCAGGCATTGCGTGTTGTGGCACAGCTCCCACCGAGCGACTCTAGATATTCATAGATGATGCCATTCACCGATTCCAGAGTCGACAGTTCCCGTGGGCTGCACCCCACTTCGACGTAGTCTTGTAAGGGCCTGCTAAATTTTGATAGCGTGGAGAGACGGGCATGAAGGCACAAAAGCCTTCTCATGCTCTCATTCTCGCTCGACAGTGGCAAAATACCCTCCACACCTTCCTCGCTCGTCACCGACAAGTATCTCTCGTCTAGCTCTATCACACTCAATCCAGCGCTCATTGCCTCCTTCGTCGAGGAGTCATTCAGCAGAGCTTTCTTCTGAGTATTGCTTAGGGCCATCCCAGTCACGTATGGGACAGGGCTAGACAGGAAGTCGCTCATTTTGTTCGGTAAGACGGG
>ENA-OWPI01004385-OWPI01004385.1-marine-metagenome-genome-assembly--contig:-NODE-4385-length-11320-cov-2.398381_pt1 | contig 11320 bp, 8 predicted proteins | sample MGYA00238138_ERZ651775 | MGnify/ENA primary metagenome ERZ651775 (study PRJEB26906, sample SAMN06265043) | marine metagenome | isolation source: Helgoland LTER site | place: Germany:Helgoland, sampling...
CGGCTGCTTAGTACCTGCTAGATTCTACACAAAAATTTCTTTATGTCTAGAGATGTGGGTTTAAGTACTATTTACGAGTCTTGCAAGCCCTTTTTTAAAAAAATTTTTATCTGATCAGTTGTTGCGACAACCAAAAGATATAATCTCAATTTCACGCTGCTCATATCTCCATATTTATATGACTTATATTATAAATATTGTGCGTTTTTTTTATTTTTTTAATGGCAGAATATTTTATTTACATTGAGGATAATTGTTAAAGCAAGCTTACAACGCATAAATAGCCCGCTACTTTACGTTAGGCAGACATTAAATTACATCAATACTCTTAAAAAGTGGAAATGAGAATCAAATCGTCCAAAAACCTGTTTTCAATAATTTGAAGAAAAATCACAGATTAAGATATCAGTGCATTCGTTTATCATTAGAGGAAGTAAGTATTTTTACCTCATTCCCATGAATATCTACTTCCAGCGATGCCCCATCTTTTATTTTTCCAGATAATAGCCCATCGGCAACTTTGTCTTGAAGATTATTCTGTAATAACCTCTTTAATGGACGGGCACCGTATTCCTCACTAAATCCATTTTCTGCAAACCAGGTTTTAGCACGTTCTGTAAGTGTAATGTTTATGCGTTTTTCACTTAGCCGTTCATTAATACTGTCAATTTGAACATCAACTATTAATTTTAAACTATCCCTTTCCAATTTATTAAAGACTATTATATCGTCAAGCCTATTTAGAAACTCCGGCCGAAAGAACTTTTTTATTTTATCTAAAGTATCTTTATGAATTCCTTGCAACGGTTCTTTATCAGGACTTTTTAGGGTGACGCCAGATCCAATGTTAGAGGTCAAAATTATCAACGTATTTTTAAAATTTACGAGTGTGCCCTGACTATCAGTGAGGTGACCTTCATCCAAAACCTGCAAGAGCACGTTAAATACATCTGAATGTGCTTTCTCCACTTCATCGAACAGTAATACTTGATAGGGCTTAGTTCTAACGGATTCTGTAAGAACACCCCCTTGTTCATAGCCAACATATCCAGGAGGGGCACCTATTAAACGTGACACAGAGTGCTTTTCCATAAATTCAGACATATCAATTCGCGTAAGTGAAGTGACATCATCAAACAAATATATTGCTAATGCCTTGGTTAATTCAGTCTTACCAACTCCAGTAGGACCAAGAAATAAAAAACTGCCTAAAGGTCGGCTTAGATCATTGAGACCAGTTTTAGCTCTTCGAACAGCACGGGAAATACACGTGATTGCCGGCAATTGACCAATTACAGAAAGTGATAATACTTTTTCCATATTCAACAGACGTGCTTTTTCTCCCTTCAGAATTTTTTCAACTGATATTCCAGTCCACCTTTGCACGACGCTAGCAATATGTTCCGGTAAGAGTGACTCCGTCAGCATTTTTTTTTGATCATTTTCAAAACTCTCAAGTGATTCCTCATATTTTGGAATAACGCCATATGTCAGTTCTCCCGCTTTTGCCAAATCACCAATACGTTTCGACTTTTCCAAATCAACCCTGGCAACTTCTATTTTTTCTTTTAAAGCTCTTATCTCTGAAAGCTTCGATCGTTCAATATTCCAAGAGTTAGTAAGTTTTTTTGATCTCTTCTTTAAATGTTCTAATTCAATCAATCTTGAATCCAAATTTAAACCCGAATCTGCATCAATTTCATTTCTGAGTGCCGATATTTCGATTTCTCGCTGCATTATATCTCTATCAATTGTATCAAGCTCCTCAGGTTTACTGTCTACTTCCATCCTCAACCGACTAGCAGCTTCATCAATCAAATCTATCGCTTTGTCAGGTAAATTTCTATCAGAAATATACCTATCAGATAAGTTAGCCGCTGATATTAAAGAAGCATCCGAAATTCTTACACCATGGTGAAGTTCATATTTTTCCTTAATTCCTCGTAGAATCGTCAATGTATCTTCTACGGATGGTGCTTCCACAAGAATTGGTTGGAACCGTCGAGCGAGTGCAGCATCTCTTTCCACATATTTTCTATACTCAGTAATGGTAGTAGCTGAAATACATCTGAGATCGCCACGTGCCAAAGATGGTTTCAAAAGATTCGAGGCATCCATCGATCCATCCGCATTACCGGCACCAACCAAAGTGTGCATTTCATCAATAAAAAGTATTATTTCACCATTAGACAACTCAATTTCTTTAAGCAGTGATTTTAGTCGTTCCTCAAATTCACCTCGAAATTTCGCACCCGCGACCAATAATCCTAAATCCAAAGAAAGCAATCTCTTTCCTGATAAAGATTCAGGTACATCTCCATTCGCTATTCGAAGTGCGATCCCCTCTGCAATAGCAGTTTTCCCAACTCCAGGGGATCCAATGAGAACTGGGTTATTTTTGGTACGTCGGCTTAAAACTTGCATTGTGCGCCGTATTTCCTCATCCCTTCCGATTATGGGGTCAATCTTCCCAACTTGTGCACTTTTTGTCAGGTCATGAGTAAATTTATTCAACGAATCAAACGTATTTTCAGCATTTAAGCTATCTGCAAACCCATTTTTCCTGATTTCTTGTAGTGCCCGCCCTAATGCTTTTTCTTCAACCCCACATTTTCGTAAGATTTGAGCAGCTTTATGATCCTGAGAAGCAAGCGAGACAAACAACCAGTCAATTGCAACAAATTTATCACCATTTTTTGAGGCTAACTCATTAGCTTTAACGACAGTCCTCTGAAGTGCTTGGTCAATATATATTTCATCTTTGCCAACCACTTTTGGTAGTAATTTTAAGGATTTAAGAGTTAACTCTTCTATTTTATTTATATCACCTTTAACCAAGAGTATCATTTTTTGAATTATACCGGTGGGTTCTTTTAATAATTGCATTAAAAGATGTTCAGTAGATAGCCTTTGATGACTGTACCTACGGGCTAATTTATCACCCTCTTGAAAGCAACGTTTTGACTGCTCAGTAAAATTTTCAAAATCCATCAATGTCCCTCTACTAACTTTTTAGGTTTAAACTCAGACTTTTTCATAAATTTATTATTAGGCCTTCCAACTACACTACTTAGATGTGTACGAACAAACACTTGTGCAAGATCTGCTTAAAAAGTCCTTATTTATCTTGTTGATTTTTTAATTAAAATAGACTTGATAATATGATACTCAACACTTTTCTAAAGGAATAATTATGAAGGCAAGTAATGATGAAAGGTTAATCGTTGCCTTAGATTTACCAACTACAAAATTGGCTAAAAAACTCTCCCTAGACTTAGGTGATTCTATTTCTATATATAAAATCGGTCTAGCATTGGTACCAGTTGGTGGATTTAAGCTAGTAGAAAGCCTAAAGCAAGCCGGTAAAAAAGTTTTTTTAGACTTAAAACTCTTCGATATCGGAAATACTATTGAGAACACAATTAAGAATTTGCGGTTTTTAGATGTTGATTTTTTAACAGTTCATGGGGATCCTCAAGTAGTTCGTTCAGCCTCTCAAGCTCGAGGAAACAGTAATATGAAAATATTAGCAGTCACTTTACTTACTAGCCTTGATCGTCAGGACCTAACAGATTCACTAATCATCAGCGGATCAATATCAGATTTAGTTGCAAGAAGGGCTAAAAATGCATTCTTGGCAGGGGCGGACGGAGTAATAGCGTCACCTAAAGAAGTAAAAAAAATTAGAGCCCTCAAGGAGGCTGCGGGTAAGTTGATTGTGACGCCAGGAATCAGATTTACAGGTGGCCCAGTGGATGACCAAAAACGGACCTCAGACCCACTGGTCGCATTTGAAAACGGGGCCGACTTTATCGTTGTTGGACGCCCAATATATTCATCCAAAAATCCTCTCAGAGAAGTAAAAAAAATTCATTCAGCTTCAAAACGTGAATAATAAAGGAGCCTCTTTAAAAGTTATGCTAACGAACGAACTTATAAGCCTTTGCAGAGATTGTTTTAAGGTTTCGAAAAATAATTTAAAGTGTCACAGCTGTAACTCTCCTCGAATAGTAGCGCACAAGGAATTATTTAGGCTGAAAATTGCCCATATTGATTGCGATGCATTTTATGCATCAGTAGAAAAAAGTGATAACCCCCATCTAAGAAATTTTCCCGTTATAATAGGAGGGGGGTACAGAGGCGTGGTAACCACTTGTTGCTATATTGCTAGAATATATGGCGTAAGATCAGCAATGCCCATGTTTAAGGCTATTAAACTTTGTCCAAATGCGATAACTATTCCACCAAGGATGCAACGATATAGAGAAATTAGCTCATATATTAAGAATAGATTAATTAGCTTGAGCCCTGCAATTGAATTTGTTTCATTGGATGAAGCCTACATAGATTTAACAGGTACGCGACGGTTGCATGGGCGACCCGCTGCCGTGATGCTAGCAAGAATTGCAAACGACATTGAACACATGTTTGGTATCACAATTTCAATAGGTCTTAGTTATAACAAATTCTTAGCAAAGATTGGCTCTGAACTCGAAAAACCACGCGGTTTTTCAATTATTGGGAAATCTGATGCAAAAGAAATTTTAAAGGAAAAGTCAGTTTCAAAGATCCTCGGTGTGGGTGAAAAAACAAAACTATATCTTGCTAGCAAAGGAATAAAAGTAATCGGCGATATTCTAAAATATGAAAAGGACTATTTAAAACATAACCTGGGCTCTTTTGGAGAAACATTATGGTTCTTGGCACAAGGGATCGATAATCGCAAAATCATACCTAACAGGCCAACAAAGTCAATCTCGTGTGAAAAGACATTTCAAATTAATGAGACTGATTTTACTATTATACGAAGCTATTTATGGGACTTAGTAGAAAAAATTTCTTCACAACTCAAGAGAAAGAACTTACTTACAACACGATTAAGTCTAAAACTGAAAACTGAAAACTTTAGACTAATTCAAAGATCTAGAACTCTACAACATCCAACTAATCTTGCAGAATCTATATTTCAAGAAAGTGTAGTATTGCTTGAAGCAAACATAACCCAAGGACCTTTCAGACTTGTAGGCATAAGTCTAACCCAACTGTCAAACTCTGAAGCAATTAACTGTACTACAAATCTATTTCAAGATGAAGACAGTCGTTTAACATCAGCAGAAGAGGCAATAGACTTCATACGCAATAAATTTGGAAAAGAGTCGATAATTAAAGGTCGTTCATTACGAAAATTTTGACGCAATTAACACTCAAGCACACCAAATTGTGAATTCTTACTCTGCGGCATGTAATAAACCACCTTTAATTTTTTTTGAATTTGAAAGCTCGTAGATTACGTTCCGAAGTTTTTCCTTCAGATTTGAATACCCTGAATGCAATGTATAATCTGATTCATTCATATAGAGCGATCTATCTATCTCAACTTGGATAGCGTGAACATTTTCTCTTGGCACTCCATAATTCCTGGTAATAAACCCACCTGAAAATGGATTATTCATTTCAACTCTGAAACCTGCTGCACAAAAAAGATTAAAAACTTTTTTACTTAATTCGCCTTCACAAGATGCTCCGAAACAATCGCCAAGGACAACCTGCGGTACAAAAGACTTTCTTTTACTTGAAAAATTAATACAACTGTGTGGCATTGAATGAAAATCAAATAGAATTGCATATCCAAATTTGGCAACTGACTGATCAATAACCTGCCTAAGCTTCTTATGGTACGGAAAATAATAATTATTTAACCTATATTCAACTTCATTTAACGACATTTTTGTTTGATAAATATCAAGCCCACTTCCAACAACACGTGGAACAACTCCCAGTCCTGCTAACGTTCGAGGGTTTGTTGACGCTTTCTCAAGATTATATATTAATTTTTTATCTAAATCTGTTGAAGATCGATTGACGTCTATAAATGACCTTGGAAAACATGCTTCAAGAAGTACAGAACCAAACTCCACTGCTGATTCCAAAAATTTGTCTACATAGAAATCTTCAGATAACCTGATTCTATCCAAATTTAATACGGACTGACTTAAAAAACGTTTGCTATAATTTCGTCCTGAATGGGGGCTATTGAATATTGTAGGAGAATGGCCGTTTCTAGGCTTATGACAAATAAATGGCTGCTGCATAAGATTTGACTTTCAAAATTGTATTCTGCAGAACAAGAAATTAAAGCTTGAACCTTACTTAGAGACCTTTTATACCCCGACACTGCGGAAAGTAAAATGGCTTTGTGATTAAACTTAGTAAACTTGGGCGTATAGCTCAGCGGGAGAGCACTTCGTTGACATCGAAGGGGTCACTGGTTCAATCCCAGTTACGCCCACCAAAATAAATTAAGTGATTGAATTATTAGTGTGTATAGCTTAAAGACAATTTAAAATAAGGATTTAAATATGAAAGTTAAAAATTCACTTCGGTCTTTGAAGCAGCGACATCGAGATTGTAGAGTAGTTCGTCGAAAAGGTAGAATTTATGTTATAAATAAAACCCAGCGTAGATTTAAAGCACGCCAAGGGTAATTTAACCTATCGTTTACTGCACAGAATTAAAATTTCTTGACTTTATTTTTGATCGGTTAAGTTCGGTAATAGACTTACAACCCATTAACTTCATATCGCGTTCTATCTCATTTCTTAGAAGACCAAGTGAACGTTCAACACCTAACTGTCCAGCTCCAGCTAGAGCATAAAGATATAGGCGTCCGCCTGAACACGCTTTAGCACCCGTTGCTAAAGCTTTTAATACGTGAGTTCCTCTTTGAATTCCGCCTTCACAAATAACGTCTATTTTATCACCAACAGCATCAACTATTGCAGCGAGTTGATCAAAAGGAGCGCAGGATCCATCTAGCTGCCTTCCACCATGGTTTGAGACCATTATACCAGTGCAGCCAATATCTACAGCTTTTTTTGCATCTTCAACACTCATAATACCTTTTAAAGCAAAATGCCCACCCCACTCTGAACATAATTTTTCTGCATCTTTCCAAGTCATCGATTGGTCTAGCATTTCAGAAAAATATTGCCCAATAGACGTTACCGCACTTGTACCAGCAACAACATGATCCTTCAAATGGGGTAATTCAAACTTTGCCCTACTTACATAATTCAATCCCCACATTGGATTAACTAAGAAACTATACAGCCCAGACAAAGTCAGTTTTGGAGGTATTGTAAATCCAGTTCTGAGGTCTCTCTCTCGATTACCCCCTGTTATGGTATCAACAGTTAGAGCCAAAACATCAAAATTAGCATTGCGTGCCCTCGTTAACATATTTGAGTTAAGACCTCGATCTTTATGGAAATAAAATTGAAATAACTTAGGCGTACTAATTATTGAGTCAATTTCTTCAACACTTACTGTGCCCAAAGAGGATACACCAAACATAGTTCCAAACTTTTCTGCAGCCCGAGCTACTGCTCTCTCTCCTTCATGATGAAAAAGTCTTTGCAAAGCTGTTGGGGCACAATAAAGTGGCATATCAAGCTTTTTACCAAAAATAGTTGTAGAAAGATCAACATTTTCAACGCCTGCCAATACACTAGGAATTAGGTCAACATCATTAAATGCTGAAGTGTTCCTCTTGTAAGTAATTTCATCATCTGCGGCACCATCAATATAATTAAAAATTGGTGAGGGTAACCGTTTTTTAGCTAAAATTCTAAAGTCGTGATAGTTATGACAGTGTTTCAATTTCATAATTAAGAATTTCTTTCTAACTAATTAAAAATAATATTATTTCAGTGTATTTTGCTCATTGACTACCTAGTTAAATTATTTAGATTATTCGAGCAATACGATAATAAAAAATAAATGCTTCAAAATAATAGAGCCTCGAAATGACTCATACCTCTAATAAATTCTAATTGTTAACTATTAACTAATAAAACTAAAAGAGGATAACCCTAACTGTGAGCGACTTTTCAAAAAAACCACTTCAACGTATTGAAACGTCAATGAACAAAATAAAGGTTCGATCTGAAGCACCAGTAGATTCGTGGAACCCAAACTTTTGTGGGGATCTCGATATTAGAATTGCTAAAGACGGTTCCTGGTTTTATGAAGGATCCAAGATTAATAGGATCAACTTAGTAAAGTTATTTTCGAGCATACTAAGAAAAGAGGGTGAAAAATATTTTCTTGTCACTCCAATGGAGAAGATTGGCATAACAGTAGATGCGGCACCATTTGTAGCAAATTCTTTAGATTTACTTGGGAAGGCACGAGCACAAAAATTATCATTCACGACCAATGTGGGTGAGACTTTTAGTCTAAATTATGATCACCCAATTAGAATAGAATACAAACCACAAACAAATGAACCTATCCCATACATAGTTGTTAAAAGGAATTTAGAAGCTTTAATAGACAGAAAAAGTTTTTATAGATTGATTAACTTAGGTAGTGTGGAAAATTATAAGGGGAAAAAATGGTTCGGAGTTTGGTCGCATAATTGTTTTTTTCCAGTGATTTTAAATGAATTTTTATATAGCTAATTTTACAAAAGTGGCTGAAATTCTTTTAGAACAGCTCTATATAAATCCTTCTTAAATGGTACAATTGACTCAATCAATTGCTGTCTTGTTGACCAACGCCAACAAGAAAATTCAGGTATTTCTGTATTCAAATTTATATCATCATCATTTCCAATAAATCTCATTAAAAACCACTTTTGTTTTTGACCTCGGTATAAACCATTCCATAGCTTTGATACTAACTCTTTGGGCAGATCGTAACTGAACCAACCTCTTGAGACAGCCAATAATTCAACGTCGTTTTCAGTTATTGAAGTCTCCTCTGAGAGTTCCCGATATGCAGCATGTAAGGCTTCTTCGCCTCCATCTATACCACCCTGAGGCATCTGCCAAGCTGTGGAAGTAAAATCCAAGCGTTGTGCAGTAAAAAAATTTTTTCTTGTATTTACTACCATCAAACCTACACACGGCCTATAATTTAAATCATTAAAATCATTCATTAATTGATATTTTCATTATTATAAATATTTAACCCTTTAATTATATCAAGAGCGTATGCCATTTGATAGTCCTCTAGACGCATGGCTGCTGACTTCTCTTGTTGTGCTCTATCTAATTCCATTTGTTTTTTTTCCTCCTCATTCAAGCTGTCATTAGATAAAGCGCCTCTAAGATCCGATTCAGTCAAACGTTTTCGGCCTGCTAGATTTTTATCATTTTCTGATTCTAAAGGCTTGGTCTTCTGTGCTACAATAATATCTGGGGCTACCCCAAGTGATTGGATCGACCTACCTGACGGAGTATAATATCTCGCAGTTGTAAGTCTTATCGCACCCTCCTTTCCAATTGGAAGAATCGATTGAACTGATCCTTTACCAAAGCTTTTTGTACCCATCACAATTGCCCTCTTATGATCTTGGAGAGCACCAGCAACAATCTCAGAGGCAGACGCAGAACCACCATTAATAATCAGAACAATCGGCTTACCTTCTGCCAAATCACCCGAAGTTGCATTATATCTCTCACCATCATTTTCTATACGGCCTCTGGTAGAAACAATTTCACCTTTCGATAAAAACATATCCGTTACAGAAATAGCCTCTGATAGGAGGCCACCTGGATTGTTTCTCAAATCAAGAACAAAACCCGTAATATTTTTTAGTCCACCTAGTTTGGCTAATTGCGTTTTTATTCCATCTTTAATATTGGGAGTAGTCTGCTCGTTAAAGGTTGTTACTCGAATAATAATTACCTTATCTTCAGATCTAACTTTTGCAGCGGTTAATTTAATTACATCTCTTACAATAATAATTTCTAATGGATCTGTTTCACCCACTCTTACAATTGTAAGCAATATTTCAGAACCGACAGGACCACGCATTTTTTCAACTGCTTCGGCTAATGTTAGCCCAAGAGTTGCCTCGCTATCAACGTGAGTAATAAAATCACCAGCCTTTATGCCCGCCTCAAATGCTGGGGTCCCATCCATGGGTGAGACTACCTTAACGAAGCCATCCTCTTGCGTAACCTCGATACCAAGACCTCCAAATGCACCCTTAGTATCCACTTGCATATCTTGAAAACTTTCAGGGGCTAAATAACCTGAGTGTGGGTCAAGCGACGAAAGCATTCCATCTATAGCAGCCCTAATCAAATCTTTACTATTTACGGCCTCTACATGGGTCGAGCGAACTCGATCAAACACCTCTCCAAAAAGATTTAGTTGCTCATAAACTTTTTTTCTATTCTCTTCCGTTTCAGCCGCTCCTTCAAATGGGAAAAGAGAAGCTGATAAACTAGTGAGCAGTATAATTATAGAAATCCAGTTATTATATACTCGCATTTTTTTACCTTTCAGAATTATTTTTTAAACAATCAAATATGTTTCAAAATGTACTGCACGACCTACTGAAGAATCATATCAGTTATAGTGATTGATTAATCAATGATCTAATTTTATATTAAACTGTTTTATAAACACTAAGATAGTTCATTTATTCTTTTCAACAACTTTTAAAAGTGACCTTCCAGTCATCTGCTGGGGCACGTCCAGACCAAGAACATCTAATACTGTGGGAGCAATATCAGATAACTCACCGTCCCTAACATTGCAGAGTTCGTCAACACCTACCGCGATAAACGGGACAGGGTTCAAAGTGTGCGATGTATGTGGAGATTTATTAATTTCATCATACATTACTTCGCAGTTACCATGATCAGAAGTCAATAAAAGAGTCGCATTAGAAGCTAGTACAGCGGAATAAATACGCCCTAAACAAATATCCACCGCCTCGCATGCTTTTACTGCAGCTTCCAAGATGCCCGAATGTCCCACCATGTCAGGGTTGGCATAATTTACTAAAATAAAATCAAACTTTTCAGACCTAATTAATTCCACTAACTTTTCAGTTACAATATTTGCCGACATTTCAGGTTTTAAATCATAAGTAGTAATGTTTGGGCTAGGAACCATAAATCGCGACTCCCCGTCAGTTGGACTTTCTATTCCAGAGTTAAAAAAAAATGTAACATGGGGATATTTTTCTGTTTCGGCCAACCGAAATTGCATCTTCTTTTTCAAACTCAGAATTTCTCCAAGCGTGTTGTCTATAAGGTCTCGCGTGAGAACACTTTTCATGAAACCAACGTGTTCATTTGAATACTCTATGAGACCGCACTGAGAGATTAATTTAAAATTTTTGTGACGATGAAATTTGTTAAAATTAGGGTCGCACAAAGCAGAGAGTAATTCGCACGCCCGATCTGACCTAAAATTCATGAAAAACAGTCCATCAGTATCAGTAGAAAACCCCTCATAATCTCCAATCACTGATGCTTTAATAAACTCATCTGTTTCTCCAAGACTATATCTAGAGAAA
>ENA-OWPI01004389-OWPI01004389.1-marine-metagenome-genome-assembly--contig:-NODE-4389-length-11312-cov-2.285625_pt1 | contig 11312 bp, 6 predicted proteins | sample MGYA00238138_ERZ651775 | MGnify/ENA primary metagenome ERZ651775 (study PRJEB26906, sample SAMN06265043) | marine metagenome | isolation source: Helgoland LTER site | place: Germany:Helgoland, sampling...
CGCGGCGCACACTAACCGCCCGCCCAAGCAGCAGCAGAAGCAGAAACAGAAACCGAAACAGAATCAGCAGAAGCGGGTCGAGAAACCGCGGCGCGACGACGACGACGGCTTCGAGGTTGTCGCCGGGGATGGCGACGACGACGAACCTCCCCGCGTGTCCAAGCCCGCCGCCGCCGCCGCGAAGAAGAAGCGTAAGGTGAAGGAGGCGGTCGGCGTGGGCTCGGGTGAGGACGGGCCGCTCGTCCCTCGCAAGGCTGGGTTCAAGACTGGGAAGAAATCCGGCAGCGGCGGTAAATCGTACGAGGAGGTTGCCACCGCGGCGAGACGGAAGGGTAGCGGCTCGAAGAAGGCCAAGCCGTCGCGGGGATTCGGCAAGCCTTCGAGGGGTTAACCTTTGAAAACGAAACGAAACTTCATTAATAGAGATGCTAAGGGCTTTGAGCTTCCGCCATTGCTTCGTCCTCGTCCATGGTGTCGAAGCTGCCGCTGCCCTGGTTCTTCCGCAGCAACAGCGGAGGAGGCACCGGCCTCTCCGGCGTCCCTTGCCACGACCCTCCCCGTGAGCCCAGGTCCTCCCCGCTCAGCACCCTCTGCCGTTCACGCTCGAAAAGCTTCTCCAGGACGTTCTTCGCGGCGCCCCGCTCAGCCTCCCTCTTGTTTCTGCCGAGGAAGGTGGCGCGAACGCCGTCCAGCTCAACCTGCGACTCGAACCTCTGGGGATGGCTAGCCTCGCCGCTCATAGCCTCGCCCATCTTGTCCACCGTGACCACGTGACCGTCCACACCCTTGGCTATGAGCTCGTACAGCGCGCCCTTGTAGTTGTGCACGTCCTCGGCCTGCTTCTCAGCCTCCTCGAGCAGAAAAGCGCCGAGCTCGTCCACCGCCGCGGCTCCCTCCTCGCCACCCTCCGTCCTGACCAAATACGCGCAGCTCTCGAGAAGCGTGCCAACGCTGTGCTGTCTCCCTTCGACGATGGCCTCCTCGGGGACCGCCGCGACCATGTCCGGGGTGAGCAGCTTGGGCAACAGCTTGGCGAATAGCATGTTGCTCCGCGCGGACGAGCACAGCACGCTCATCTCCCCGACGCTCATCGTCTCTCCGTTCTCGGCGAGCTGGTTCTCCAGCGCCAGAGCGACGGAAAGATTTAGATATTTATCGCCGAAGAACGCCAATCTCTCCGCGGCATCGCCATCGCGTTCGATCCCTGGACCGAAACTGACATCCCTCGGAAGTATACGGTCGATGGGCACGTCCACGATCAGCTTGCGCCACGTCCGAAGCTTGGTTTCGTCCTCGGGGTCCATGTAGATTTGCAAAAGCGCGCTTTTCCGTTGTTGGACTTGCCTGATCTTTCGTCTTGCCGCGGCGCTTTTGCGTTTCCAGACGCACTCCACTCGAATCCCTCCTTCGCGGGTGTTCGAAGATGTCGACGACGTGGCCCGATAGCCGCGCAAATCACCGCAACCGATAAAGCACGGCGCGAATCGTGCACCGAGGCTCGCAGCGGCCATCCCGCGCGGCTGACGATTTGTCAGATATTAAAAAGTTCACCTGCGATAAAAAAGCGCGCCTGTCTGGTTCTTGCCCGTTGGGGTAGACGGGATCCCCGGGGCAAAAATGGGGCTCGAGCCTCGAGCCCAGCAGACCCGGGCCGCGCCGTGGTGACGGACGGGATGCCGAGGGCGGTGGATCCCGCCGGGTTCGACCGGTCCAAGTCATGGCGAATATCGGCGAGCGTCAAGGGGTTCAAGGATCTCATCTTCAGGGTGCGTCGACGCCCCGCCCAAATCTGAGCCAACTCGCCCGCGCCCCAGAGAAGGCACCCGAATCTCACCCTCCCCACCCGCCTTGCAAACACCACAGGTACCGATCGGAGACGGGACCCTCAAGGTCTCCGAGCTCTCGGAGATTATCATGAAGCGGTTCTTGCGGCTCAGGCCCGGGGAGACGGAGGCGCGCGCGGAGCAGCTGGAGGACGGAGACGGCGCGCTCCTCTTCCCGGACGAGCGCGTGTGCGACGTGCTCTTCGACAAAGGCCGCGCCGTGGCGACGCTGTCGGGCAAGTTCACGCAAAAGCGCGACGACGGGGGAGCCGGAAAGAGGCCCACGAAACGGATCAAGGGCGCGGGCGGTCAGATGGAGGTCGTCGCGGTGTGCAAGTACACGCGGGATGAGGAGATGCACGAGTACGTCACGCCAACCCCGGAGGAGATCATGGACGTGGACGTGATGCGGCAGGAGAAACGCATCAAGTGCCCGATGTGCGACGACATGTTCTCCACCGCGCAGAAGCTGACCTACCACATCAAGACCCACAAGGACCACCCCGGGCTGCGCGAGGCTATCTCGTCGATGGCGGACAACACCGCGTTCTCCGACGATAAAGCCCGGCGGTTCTTCTGCCCGTCGCCCAACTGCGTTTACAACTGCGCCGAGGACAACGAGTACGCGCACCCGTTCAGGGACTTCCCCACCCTACGGAAGCACTTCCTTCGGACCCACGTCAACGAGAAGCCCCACAAGTGTTCGCAGTGCGACAAGGCGTTCGCTCTCAGGGGGGATATGCTGACGCACGCCAAGGGCTGCGGCGGGAAGTGGCAGTGCGTGTGCGGCACGAGGTTTACGCAGCGGGGCAACCTAAACACTCACATCAAAAGAATGAAGGAGGGCACGCACGGGTTTCTGGTGGATCGGTCGGCGCCACCGGCCATCGCGGCTGCTCCCCAGGCTCAGGGTGCTCAGGGTTTAGTGCCTCAGGCGAGCATGTTACCGAATCCGAGGGGACTCAGCGGCTAACCGTAGCATAGACACACGAGCAATGTGTATTTGTACAATACAAAACGGAAAACGACAGCGGGGGGAACAACTGTAAACTTTCTGATTCGTCGACGGACGTGCCCAGACCGAAGCGCACGCGCGCGTATCGCTGACGGTTCCTGTCTTATCGCGATGAGCGTCCCGACCGGATTCGGCACACCCGTCGCGGGTCTCATCAAGACTCGCGCGGAGACGACGATGACGCCGCTCCTCTTCTCATCTTCCGGTCTCGGTGTGGTCCCGAGTCCACGGACACCCGTGTTCTCGGAGGCGCCGACATCAACGCCGCGGCACGTCCCGGGCCTCACCCCGGAGCTTCGCGCGGCGCTTCCACGCGGCGCACTCCCCGAGTGGACGGCGGAGGACGTGGCTCGATGCCTCCGGGTGCTGGGTCGCGAGTTCGCATCGGAAGGGACGCTGTCGGAACGCGATGTCACCTGCTTCGAGGGGTACGCCGAAGCCTTCCTCGCCGCGAACGTGGACGGCCCGCAGCTCGCGAGCATGACCCTCCAGAGGCTCAGAGTCGACCTCGGCGTCGGTAGCCACGACCACCGGGCTAAGATATTCGGATGGGTGAGGCAGTACCTGCAGGAAAAGATGCCGGACTCCCCCGCCGAAGCCCCAGTCGCATCATCCTCGAGCCCCGACGCCAAGGATGACGCAATCGCCAACCTCACCGTGAAACTCCACGAGATGCGGGTGGCGCTGTTCGACGCCCAGGAGCGCGCGGGTGACGTCACCACCACGCGTCACACCCAACCGACCACCGAGCCCGACGAGCGTCTCAACGCCGCGCTCGCCGAGGCTAACGAGCGCATGCTCCGGTACAGCGAAGACGCCACCCGTTCGCACGAGGCGATGATGGAAACCGCGGATGAGAACGAGAAACTAGCCGCCGCCATCTCCAGGTACGACGAGGCGATGCCCGAGCTCAAATCGTCCAACACCAAGCTCCGGGAGGATACCGTCGCCACCCTGGCACGTCTGCAGACCCAGTTCGCCGCCACGGTGGCGAGCATCCAGGCGGAGACCAAGGCGACGATGACCGCGCTGGAGCGGGAGAAGGATTACCAGGAGCGTCGCAACGGCAAGCTCCACCTCCGCAACAGGACCCTCCTGCACAAGATCCAGGACCTGAAGGGTGCGATCCGCGTCTATACCCGCATACGCCCCCTGCGAACGGACGATCCCCACGGCGCCTCCATGGTGGTCCCGAGCCGATGCCTCGACCCCGCCGCGGAGGGTATGGACGCCGTGTGCAAACCCGCGCCGGTGGAGAAACTCTCCAACACGGGCGAGCGCAGGCCCGCGGGTAAGCGGCTGGAGGAGAAGAGGTTCTCGTTCGACACGGTGTTCGGCCCGGAGACCTCTCAGTCCGACGTGTACGAGGAGGTCAGCCCGGTTGTCCTAGGGGTTCTCGACGGGTACAACGCCTGCGTCTTCGCGTACGGACAGACGGGCTCGGGCAAGACGTTCACCATGGGCGGGCCCGACGGCGCCGGTGGAGCCGGTGATAACGCTGGGCACGGCAATCTGGTGGGCATGAACGACAGGGCGCTGAGCGAGCTGTTCGAGACCGCCAAGGCGAGGGGTGAGACGGAGGGCGTGGAGTACACCATCGCGGTTGAGATGAGGGAGATTTACAACGAGCAGGTGCGGGATCTGCTGAGGCGGACCGATAAGGACGCCACGTGGAACGGCGTGGCGGAGCAGCCGCGGTTCAACGAGACCAGGCCGGGGGTTAACGACGACGCGGACGTGGAGGTGACGAGGGTGACGGCGCGTGACGCGTCGCACGTGCTCGAGATCATGGCGGAGGGAACGGCGAGACGCGCGAGTGGTGAGACCAAGATGAACGATAGGTCCAGCAGGAGCCACTCGGTGGTCACCGTGTACGTGGAGGGTTCGGACACCACCACGGGCACGATCAGGACGGGCAGGCTTCACCTCATCGACCTCGCAGGGTCCGAGCGCGTGGCCAGGTCGGAAGCTACCGGCGACAGGCTCAAGGAGGCGCAGCACATCAACAAATCGCTCTCCGCGCTCGGCGACGTCATCGCCGCGCTGCTCGAGAAGCGCACGCACGTCCCGTTCCGCAACTCGCAGCTCACCAGGCTGCTGTCGGACTCGTTGGGCGGTAACTCCAAGGTTGTGCTCCTGGCGCACGTCTCCCCGGAGGCTGCGTCGCTGCCGGAGACGCAGTCCACGTTGTTGTTTGCGCAGAGGTGCTCCAAGGTTGAGCTCGGCAAGGCGAAGGTGAACGCGACCGGCGGCGGTGGCACGAACGATGCCGCGATGGCGGCGGTGGCCAAGTACAAGGGGGAGTTGGAGACGACAAAGTCTAGGGCTGTACGAGCCGAGGCGGAGGCTGCGGCGCTCAGGGAGGAACTCGCCGATATTAAGCGTAGGCAGAGAATCCCGTCGAGGGAGCCACTGTCGCCGGTGTCGCGGAACCACGGTTCGGAGATGGGGTCGTCGATGACCCCATCCATGGCGCCGCCTCAAAGTGCGACGAAGAAGGCAATCTCTCGTGCGGCGCTCACCGCAGCTTCCAGCATCCTGAACTCAAAGTACTGAGACGATTACGAATAAAAACTTGAGTTACAACATTTATTTGTTGGACTTGTCGCTGCGCCGGCGGTCGCCTTGGTTCTCAGTACCCTTACCGTTCAGCGCCTTGATCGCCAGCGCCAACTCCTCCGCGAAGAACGGGTTATCAGCGTCCGACTGCCTGAACGCCTCCTCGGGCCAGAGCTCGCGAAGAGCCTCGAGCCCCGACGAGATGTCCTCGAACAGCATCCTGGGCTCCAGCTCCAGGAGCTTGTCCGCGTTGATCCCCGGCAGGTCGCGCTTGATGGCCTCGACGGACCTGCGCACGTTCTCCATGATGATATCCCCGTCCCCGGCGAGCAACAGCCTGGGCTCGGCCCTGAATATGAGCGCGGCATCGGCACGGGGCAGCAACTCCTTCAGCGAGGCCATCCTCGCCGCGAGGACGGACTGGGGCGTCTCCAGGATAGCCGGGAACCTGTGCGCGCACGCGACCGCGTCACCCGGCGTGCATATGAGCAGCGCGGAGACGTCATTGATGCGCTCGGCCACCTTGGCCGGGGTCCAGCCCGCGGCGTCCCTCGCCTCCGAGGCCTCAACCGGCGTGATCGCCCCGTACCCGCCGTAGAACGAGATGCCGTCGCTGTTGCCGCCCCAACCGGAGAGGAGCTCGTCCCTCCTGTCGTCAGCCTCGTCGGCGGACGCGTCCACACGCGCCGCGTCGGACGCGAACCCCGCGGACGCGTCCTCGCCGCGCTCCAGCGCGGCGGCGGCGCGACGCAGCGACAGCACCAGCGCCATGACGTCGGCGGATATCGCCCTTCGCTGCCCCTCCGAGAGCACGAGCCTCCCCTCGCCAACCTTGTTCGACAAGCCGACCCGCCCCGCGGCCTTCTGCCGCTTACCCGCCTTTCTCGCCGCCTCCGCCTCCTCCGAAACCTTGGTCCAGTACTCGAACACCTCCTGCTCCCCGCGCAGCATGTTCGCCCTGCCGCTCACGACGGCGCCCTCGTCGTCGGGCTTGGCCTCGCCAGCCTTGAACGCCTCCCACCGCTTGTACGCCTCCGCCGCCCGACCCTTGGACAGCGCCCTGGCCTGCCTGCCGTCCTGGCGGCGGTACGGGAGCGCGTCGAGGAACTTGCGGTACGCGCCGGCTACGGCGTCGATCCCTTGGCCGAGGTTGGTCCCGCTCGCTCCGAATGTGTTCTCGGAGAGCCAGTTGAGCGCGTTGGATATGCTGAGGCTGCCCGCCCAGCCACGGTAGCCCTGGGTCATGAGCTCCTCCCTGATCTTGTCGTAGTCTCCGCCGAAGTCTTCGGGGTTCTTCATCTGGCGCTTCGGACCCGAGCGAAGGCCGGCGTCGCCCCTCCAGACCGTCTTCGGGTTGGGCTTGAAAGTTCCGCCGATCGGTGCCTTCTTTTTTCCAGCCTGGACGGCATCGCTTCCGGTGTCCCCGGCAGACGCGTGGGGACGAAACGTGGGCACGAACCTGACACCCGTCGCGACGATCACGGTGGGCATGGTCTCGCGATCCGAGTCACAAAGTCGCGCCGGATCGCGGTGCGCTCGGATGTGAAGAAGGGGCCAGTAGTCCCGGATTCAATCTTCCGATATCAGCTGTCAAGATCTCGTGAGCCAATCACGAGAGCCGTTGGCTTTTCCTCCTTGCACCGAGACCGTCGACACACCTCCAAGGCGCCGTCGACGGCGTATCCGGACGGAATATCGCGCGGAGGAGGTCGCGACGATGTTCAGAGGCGTCAACGTGGCGCATAAGTACGTCAACGCCGAGGTAGGCGCCGCATTGCCCCGCTTCTTGCCCCGGCAGGCCCGATGCTCACTTTTCCCGTTTGGTCAACAAAAACGCTCACGATTTGTTGCTTCCCCCCTCCCCCATCATCCTCCAGGGTAACGTCCTGCGCCGCTTGCTCACCCCCGACGAGTACGATGACATAAGACACTACGAGATACTATTTGTGGAGGGTCGCACCGGCATCAACCTCACGCACGGCCTTAAGAAGGGCAACATGTACGTCGCCATCACCTCCCGGAACCTGCACTTTTGCCCAATGTCGGGCGTGAAGCGCGACGTCGTCGTCACCGTGCCACTCTCGGAGATCGATAACGTGGAGCTCAAGGGACATCCGGGCAAACAGTTCTTCTACAGCCACATCTGGGGCACCCACAAGGCGAATAAGTTCGCGAAGAGGCTGAAGCTGACGCGCAAGAAGAAGACGGAGTTCGTGCCGGAAGGAGGAGATGCGTCCCCCGAGGAGGAGGCTGGGCAGGAGGGCGCCGGCGAAGATAACGGCGCACCGCCGCCCGCCTTGCCCGAGCCAGCGGAGGCCAAGCGCCAGTCGTTCGGCGGGTGGGGTAAATCCGGGCCGGTCGTGGAGTCCACGTCGACGTCCACCCCGCTCGGTCGATCGGAAAAGCCAAGAAACTTCAACTTTTGGGAGGCGATGGACAATCTGACGCCGCCGGGGCCCGGGCCGGTGACGGAGTCCGCGGAACATGCCGCCGCGCCCGAGACGGAAACCGCGGTGCCACCGGAACCGATCAACACCAAACCCCTGGAGAAGGCCGGGCCGTCCTTCGACGTCGCCGCGGCCGTGTCAGCCGCGACGTACTCGCCGCCCGAGTCCCCAGACACGCCCCCAGCGGCGTTCAAGTGGACGCAGCAGGAACAAACCACGGACTCGGACTTTGACTTCGAGCACATAAACATCGTGACGTACGAGGTTGGATCGCAGGTGCAGTACCAGCTGGAGTCCGCGGTGGTCAGGAATCAGGGCAGGATCTCGGTTCGCGACGCGGAGGCGCAGATGAATCTGGCGCGTGCGGCGGAGGGCGAGGCGGACTCGGCCGCGGAGTGGGGCCGGGTCCAGTCGGCGCTCGCGGATGTCTTCCCGCGGGATATGCTCGCGTACGCCGCGGAGATGAACGACGCGGACGGCTGGACGTTCGGCGCGACGGGGATCGATGTCGCGGCGCAGATGACGGATCAGACGCGTCACGTGAGCAGGCGCGAGGATGGCTCTTTGCTCTTTGACGGTTCTTTGCTTCGCGAAGCGCCACCCGCGCTGCCGCCCGTCCCGAGCCAAACGGCGTACCAGTCACTGGAACCGAACGAGGGTGCGTTGATCGACCAGTCACCGCACGTATCGAACCCGATGCTCGAGAAGGCAAGGAACGGCATGATGCTCGCGGCGCCGCTCGCGCCGGCGCTTCGGGTCGCCGGCGCCACGCTCGAGGCTGCGCAAGCGCACGCTCGAGCCGTCGCGGGCGGCGCCAACCCCGCGCGCGATCGCAACTACGCGAGGGAGACGTTCGGTACGTTGGAGCTGATGATGCTGGCGCCCGTGGAGATGGCGGAGAAGGGGCTGAACATCGCGGTTGAGTCCGTGTCGCCGCTGGACTGCGAGGACCTGTGCGCGGCTGCGGCCATGACGGAGCACTTCAAGCGGGTGCCGAGGATGCGCAAGCTCGCGCTCGGTTCTAGGACGCTCTTCGACGTCACCATCAACCGCCTCACCAAATCGGTCATGGAGGCGACCTACCCACGGCCGTCGCTCCTCGCCGCCAGGCGCAAGGGCGATAACCTGGGCTCGCCGACGGTCAACTGGAACAGGCTCCTGCACGCCGCGAGGCAGGGCGCGTCCGCGCACCGCGCCGTGCAGCTCTTCGCGTGGGTCCGATCCGCGCTGGGTGGCGCCGAGGGTGCCGCGCACGAACGCGCGGACATAGTCGGTCGATACGAGAGCCTCGCGGCGCTCGTCCACGCGTGCTTCGTCTTTGAGCCCGAGAAGCACCGCGCGACGGCGCCCCCGAGAGAATTCGAAGACGTCGACGTCGGCGACGAGGACGGTGATCACTCGGACGCGCCGCCGCCGCCGGAGACGACGGACGCCACCCGACTCCGAGCTCCGGCACACGCGGTCTCCACGGGTGTCATCGACCTCATCGTGGACGTCCTGTACGAGTGCGCGCGTATGACGCACCACGCGCACCTCATGGGCGCTGGGGACGAGGTGTCGCAGCCGCCCAAGCACGTAGCCGCGCACGTCGTCAAGGCGAGGGTGACGAGGCGGGCGTTCCGCCCCAAGGTGTCCGCCATGTTCCAGCGGCTCATCAACCTCGTTCTCGACGCGCAGCACAGGGGGAACGGCGCCGTTACCGGCGCGGCCGCGGTTCGAGCGCATAGGTGTGCGTACGTGCTGCGTCACCTCATCGAGGGCACCGGCGACGGGTCCGTGGCGGCTTGCGTGGAGGAGGAGTACCCGATGGAGATGAACTACGTCATGACCAGGCCGGAGGTGATGAGCGTCACGGAGGCTGGAGGCGACGAGTTCTTCCGCAGGCACGTGAAGCCCGACTTGGATTTTGTCCTGGCTGAGTGCGTGCCGCACCTGTTGCCGGGGAAGAGGGACAAACAGAGAGAGGCGGCGGAGGAATTAAAGGGCAAGTCTTCGGCGACGATGAACACCATGCTGCGAATGGCGGAGCGGGCGGAGACGGAGGTACAGTGATGTGCTCGGTCTTATAATACAACACATGACAATTCTTTACAGCATCACGCCTTCCAAGTTTTAAGGTACCGATCGGCCGCCGCGTACATGATGGCCTCCATCTCTTCGTCCGTCTCCGCAGCCTCTAGATTTTCCATCATGGCGTCGCCTATGTCTTGAAGGTCGGACATGTCATCCTCTTCGATGCCCATCATGTCGAGGGTGCGTTTAACGTCGTCCTTCATGACCTCCTCTTCGCCGAAAACCGACGCAAACATGACGCGCATGACAGCGCGCCTTTCCTCATCCTGGGCGAATTGAATGCCCTTCTCTTCCTCGGTCATCCCCATGTACGGAGTCTCCTCGGGGGCCTCGGTGATCTCGGGGTTGCTCATCGTCGACGACGGATACACGCGACGCGAGTGTGGGCGAAGTCAACATTTGGGCAAACAGCAGTACTTGTATATTTTTGAAAATTGGGCACCGCCCCGACTCTCAGAACATCCGCACTGTGGACCATGCCCCTGGCGTCGGACGCGCGGCCTCGCGGCCACGCGTCGGATATCGGCAACGGTGCGCTTCGATGGTCAGCACCAAGCGGCCCGGTGGTCAGCACCAAGCGGCCCGAGTCCGCCGGCAGGCGAAGCTCAGCCGGGCAGAAGGAAGAGGGCAGGCGGGTCCGAGAGGAGAGGAGGGCGTCCTCGTCAACCGCCACGTCCACGCGCGGTCCGGGCGAAGAGAGCGACGCTGCGGTTCGATCCTCCACCGAGGAGGGCTTCAACGTCGCGCTGGTGGAGCTCGCCGCGGAGATGGAAAGGGAGCTGGCGCTGGAGAGGACCGGGGACAAGCCGCGCACGGCGATCGGCTCGTTCATTGAAAAGTTCAGGGGAGACGGCGCGTCGCCGGGCGGGGCGGACGGGCGCGGAGGAGGCAACGGCGACGACCGAGGCGACGACGCGCCCTTCTGGTGGCGCGACCCGAACGCATCGTCGCCCTCGCCGGATCGGTCGCTTCGGGACAGCCACGCCGACGTCGTGCTCGCGGCGTCCCCGTCGCTCGACCGCTCGGGCTACTCCGAGGGTTGGCGATCCGAGGACTCGTATCCCGACGACGGTTTCCTCTCGGAGTTGTCCGAGACCAGCATGCGACTGACGCGCAGGCTCGCGGCTGCGAGGGAGACGGTCGGCGTGGACCCGGATGACAGCTGGCACGACCCGGACGCGTCGGCGATTGCATCCGACGATTACGCTCACCTCCTCGCCGACGACGTCGAGCGGGTGGACATCCTGGAGCAGTGGAGGCGTCGAAGGAGGCTCGAGGCGGCGACGAAGGGCGCGGATGCGTCGCACGCGGCGCGGGCGGCGGCGGTGGCGGCGCTGGACGTTGGGCCCGACGCAGACCGCGAGACGGTTGAGAAAATAGCGGCGGCGGCGGCGG
>ENA-OWPI01004391-OWPI01004391.1-marine-metagenome-genome-assembly--contig:-NODE-4391-length-11309-cov-3.103365_pt1 | contig 11309 bp, 14 predicted proteins | sample MGYA00238138_ERZ651775 | MGnify/ENA primary metagenome ERZ651775 (study PRJEB26906, sample SAMN06265043) | marine metagenome | isolation source: Helgoland LTER site | place: Germany:Helgoland, sampling...
GGAGGCGATCTGGACACAATTTATGTGGGTGTGGAGGGGAGGGAGGGTAGCGGGTTCAAGTTAGCGCGGGACACGAGCTAGCGGGTACGGGTTGTGACAGAATTCCTGCCCTAATTCCTGTCATAAATTCCTGCCTTGTGAAAGTGTTCTTTCTCGAAGATTGAGTGCTTCTTTCCTCTTCCCCCCAGTGCTTACCTCCTCGCGAATCTTCTTCGCAATCTCCGTCCCGTTGATAACATTATCCATGTCACTCATGCTATTACTACTAAAATATCTCGACGAATATCTATTGCTCACACAGACAATCAGTGGACCGGATCGATACGGCGACAGAGGACGGGAGTAGGCAATTAATGGGGAAAGGCGGAGGAAAGAGCGCGCGAAGCTTATTGTCAACAACAATAGACACGATACGAGCCGCGATGAAAAAATCGTTTTGGATGGGTGGGAATGCGAGGAGCAGATTTTTTCATCCCCCCCCCCTCTTCTTTGCATTTATACTAACAACCTTTCGAATAATTTGGAATTTTGTATTGACTCTCGCCCTTCCTCCTTCCTTGTTTCTGGTTCAGCGCTTGCCCCGGACAATTAAACGCGTGTTGGTCTCTCCTGCAGTCTGCCTGCTGGCAACTGCAGTGCAGCTGTTGATACCAGCTGGTTGATACACACGATGGCGGACGCAGTAATAGACCTTACGGGCGAGGAGGAAGCTCCCAAGGCAGTAGTGCCATCTGCCAAGAGACAGCGACAGGCTCCTGTACAGAAAAAAAAAAAAAAAAAAAAGCGTATGGGTCTTGACGAAAGGAGATTGGCCGGACCATCAAGGTCAGAAATTAGTTGACGTCGAAGTTCTGGGTGTATTTACGAGCCTTGATGCAGCGGAACAGTTCAAGGAAGATTACCTTGTTGAGGGTGGGTGGGAAGAGGGGTATGGATACCATCAGGGAGAGGATGCAGAGAGTAATATTGAGATCCATAAGCAACGTCTTCGTACTTAGAAATACACACGCCGTTATTTACTCAAAAAAATGCAATGTTCGGAGTGTTTGTTGCTGCCGAGAAGGGGTGGTAAACATTCACAAGTGGAAGGCGGGAGGAGAGGAGCGCGAACACACCCACTTCTCGCTCGCCTAGACCTTTCTCCCTCTTTTGCAGAGAGTTCGACTCGCTCGCTGCATTTTATCAGTGTCTAAGCAAAAAAAATGAGTGCGAGATGTTGGATTGAGTGCTGGACGTACAAACTCTTCTAAACCTACAGTCACCTTAGTTTAGTCACTACGAAAAATTAAGTCCTTTTTGTTTCTTTTTGGAATTCTTGATCTTTTGAGAGATTGGTTGAAACTGAAATTGGAGTCTGGGGGCAGTTGGAGTGGCAGAGCCCCCCTCTTTCTGATGCTTGCCACCATTCTGTTTGTATTTCGCTCTCTTTGCCTTTTGCGTAGATGCGCTGGCGAATGTTATCACGCTGTCCTTGCCAGAGTTGCCCCTACTTACAGCACTCTTCCTTTTGAGAATGCCTTCATCTCCTCCTCCTTTCCCCTGCAATTCCAATTCATTCACTTGGTCATTAGTATCAGACTGTGTCTGGGAATCAATCTCATCAAAATCTCGCTGATCCCGCTGATCCCGCTGATCCCTAGTATGCAGGTTTCCATTAATCCGCCTTTGAACTATTTTGCCGTCCTCCGCACCACTGCTATCGCTATCGGAAGTCAAAACGACGTCTGAATTCCTGTTGGTCGGTGTATTCCTGTCACTTCTAGTACCCCTCTCCCATCTGTCCCCGGACTTGGCGTCGGCGTTGGCGTTGGCGTTGGCGTCGCTTCTCCCGGGATGCTTGATGATGTAATCGTCCACGTCAGCGAAATTCCTGCTCAGCCAGTTCTCCGGCAACTTGTGGGGCGACACCAGCGAGCTCTGCGTGTTCGTCGGCGAGCCCCGGTTGCTCGAAGGAGACCCCTTGTGCCGCCCGTGCAACTTCCAATTCTCAGGCTTGCCGTCGTCCTCTTCTTCCTCTGAGGTAGAGGATATGGAAAGAGGGTCGCGCTCGCGCTTGCGGTCCATCTTTTCATTTTTGGGACTGTTCCTTCTGTTCCGATTCCTTTCCCATTCCTCCTTGTCAACTTCAGCTCTGCCAAAAGGCTGAGCTTTGGATTTCTTGATCCAAGAGGCAGGAGAAGTTCTGGAGTTTCGAGCCTTAGCTTTCGCGGATGTTGATGTTGATGCTGATGCTGATGTTGATGTTGATGTTGATGTTGATGTTGATGTTGATGTTGATTTTGATTTTGATGTTGATGTTGATGTTGATGTTGATGTTGATTTTGCTGCTGCTGCTGCTGCTGCTGCTGGGGAAGCGGACGAAGACGGAGGACATTCCGAAGGGGGCGGCTTCAGCGGTGAGGTCAGCGGCACTGACGAAGGCAACTTGCCTTCATTCAGTTTTCTCAGCTTATTATCCTTGGCCTCCTCGGCATCCTTGGCATGCAGATTTCTGAAATCAGTGATATGAGCCAACCGTAACACCTGTCCGTCTTGCTCTTCAGAGGATCCCGAATTCGAGCCGTCTCCTTCCTCGGCCTCGGCCTCGGCCTCGGCGAGCCGGATTAATTCCTCGAGGTTGACGACCCTGTCCGCCGTCATTGGGGGGAGCAGAGCCCGAAGCGAGGGGGGGAATGGGTCCCCAATCGTTGCGCTTGAATTTGTTGCAGTTGTCAAGGAAGCGGATCGACTAAGGGAAGCAGATCGACTCAGGGAAGCGGATCGAATCAGGGAAGAAGATCTGCTCAAAGAAGAAGCTCTACCCAGAGAAGCAGACATGGTGGCAGGTTCACTTAAAGGATTCTGCAGCAAGGGTAAAACAGTTCGGGGCCTCTGGAGCTATCTACGAAGTGTAGAAAAAGGATGTTAAAGGCACCTCCTGTCACTTTCCCCCAGAAAGGAGAGGGGGGAACATTGTTTGACGGGTCCGAAACTGATTTGAACCGCAGTATTGTTAATTATTGGTAAACGTCGATGGGAATGAATGAGAGAAACAACCGAACTAAACGAAAAAATCGGCACAAAAATCTCAGGAAAGAAAGTTCTGTGGTTAGCCACTCAGAAAAAGACTCCCCCACACACAGCTTTTTATCGCCGTCATTTCATTGATTTTCGTCCAAATTTTTGTTTTCAGAGAAGTATATTGATCTTTCGACCCCTCCAGTAAATTTTCTGCGTGAATTAATCCTATCCAGCCATGCCAAAGAAGGCCGGAGGTTCATCGAAGCGCGCCAAGGCGTTCGCAAAGAAGGGTGGAATAAAGGGCGCCCTGAAGTCCGGGACGGTCTCGAAGAAGGGTAAATTTCGTCGGGGTCGGCGGGAGGATAAGAAGGGCGGGAAGGGGGGGAATGGAGAGGAGGGGGAAGGGGATGGAGTGGACCAGCCAATGGTCGGAATCGTTGGGGGTGTGAGGAATGGATATAAGCGTGGGGATGGGGGTGATGATGTAGAGGGCGAGCTTACGACAGCTACTGAGCTCGGTAAGATGGATATTGATACTTTTTTGAATGCTGATTTTGATGAGAGTGAAGAGAGTGAGGACAGTGATGGTGGAAATTATGATGAGGATGAAGAGGATGCTAAAGAGGCTGAGAAAGCGGGTGGCGACGACAGCGATGATGATGACGATGACGATGACGATGACGACGATGATGGAAATGACGATGATGGTAATGACGACGACGGTTCCTCAGACGACTCCGATGCAGATGTCGACGATGCCTCCGTTGACTCCTCTGATGAAGAAAACCTCTCCTCCTCTCTGCACATGGAGCAAATGTCCAAGCTGGCCGAGAAAGACCCTGAGTTCGCAAAGTTCTTGCGCGACAACAACCCCGAGCTGCTTCAATTTGATGCCGGTAGCGGCGACGACGACGACGACGATGAATATGAAGGTGACGGTGCTGATGAAGATGACGAGGCTCCTTCCACCAATGGCAAATCAGCCAGCGACGACCGCGACGGCGAAGACGACGATAAATCACAAGTTATAACCCTCGAAATCCTGAAAGCACTCGAAACGTCCGCCTTTTCCAAAAAGTCGCCTTCGATCAAGTCCTTGCGAAAATACATCAAAATCTACCAAACAGTGGCCCACTTGTCGGACCCCGATGCAGCCGATGAGGAGGTGAAGAAGGAGGTTCGAGGAACTGTTGGAATCCGCTACGTCGTCAAGGACAACAAGGTGTCCAACAGGATTGTCGTCGTTGGACTATCGCGTTTGAGTGATGCGTTCCTGTCTCATTTGCTTGGGAAGGGCCACGACTACGAAGACTTCAACACTCCGATAAAAGCGTCAGTTCTGAAGAAATCTCCGTCTTTCAAGACCGTTCAACCCGCTCTCAAGACGTTCTTCAAGGCCACTCTGCACCTGCTACAGTCCACGCACGCGCACGACACGCTGATCCACATTCTGAAGTCGCTGACTCGCTACGTGCCTCTTTTGACCGGTGCAGGTGACAAAATGGCCGGCGCCATGTTGAAGCGATTGACGGCTCTTTGGGCCGGTGGGGGCAAAGGCGACTCGCAGTCCGCGGACGCGATCCGTCTCTCCTCGTTTCTCCTCATCCGTCAGATGGCCCTGACGCAGCCTTTCCCCTTCATCGAATCGGCCCTGAAGAGCACCTACCTCGCCTACAGTAAAATCGCCAAATTCACTAACCAGGAGACTCTCCCCACTCTGACGTTTTTGGGGAACTGTTTAGTGGAGCTGTACTCCCTCGACGGGGAGAGCAGCTACCAGCACGCGTTTATTTACGTCCGTCAACTAGGCCTCATCCTCCGGAAGGCAATCACCAAAAAGACAAAGGAAGCCTACAAGGGAGTTTACAACTGGCAATACTTCAACTGCTTGAAGGTCTGGTTCGCTGTGGTGTCAGCGAACTGCAGCGAGGGTGACAGGGGCTCCCTCCGCGACCTGGTGTACCCTCTCTGCGAGATCGCTTTCGGCGTCCTCCGGCTAATCAAGACTTCCATGTACCTGCCCATGCGACTGCACTGCGTTCGCCTCCTCCAGCAGGTCGCCAGCAAGGCCGAGGTATTCGTCCCGACCGCCAGCGTCCTCCTCGAGATGTTCGACGCGAGCGAGCTCTCCAAGAAACCCAAGGGATCCAAGGGCGGTGACGACGTAATCACACTCCCGCTCATGATCAAATTCGGGAAGGACAAGATTCTTACCACTCAGGTGTCGCATGAGGCGATTGTTAATGAGATTTTTCTGCTGCTTAACAGGGAAGTTGACCTTTACAGGTATTCGGCGGGATTTCCGGAGTACACTGTGCTCATCGTTCAGCGCCTGCGGAAGTACATCAAGGAGACGAAAGTGAAGAGGTACAGTATCTTTGCCAAGGGGTGCATTGAATTGTGCGAGGAGTACGCCTCATTTGTGGTGGACAGTCGCTCGAAGTTGGAGGAGGCACCCAAGGATCTGAAGCGTCTTGAAGCTGTGAAACCGTCGGGAGTGGAGTGTATGGGTGAGAGGCTAGACAAGGCGGTCGGACGCGAGAAGCGACTGCAGGAGATCACTAAGCCGGTGCTTTCCAAGAAGGAGAAGGAGAGGGCAGAGAAGGAACGGAAGCAGTTGGACAAGGAGAAGAAGAGGAGGAGGGAAGCGGATGAGGAGAGACAGAAGAAAAATAAGAAGAAGAAGCAGAGGCTCGTTTTGGACGGTGACGAGGATGAGAACGTCTTGGACGAGATGGAAGATGAGGTTGCCGAGGGGGTGGATTGGGACAATGACAGTGACAGTGACAATGGCGGAGAAAGCGAATAAATTATTTAAAAAAAAATAAAATAATACCGAGCGATTTGGTTAGGAAGGAACCCAACGCAATGTAACACAATGTAACGCAATGTAACGCAATGTAACGCAATGTAACGCAACGCGGCACAACACAGCACAACGTAACGTACCGCAACAAACACCTTAACAAACATACAACTCAACTCAACAGGCAACACTTGCTCTTTCAATTTCACTTATATTAATCAGTTTCTTAGGATGTTCTTTGCTCCACTAACACCAACAATCCCTAGATTTTTCATCACACCAATTGAACATGCCCCCTCTCTATCTTTCCCCCGCCGTCTTCGTCTTCGTCGTCTTCGTCGTCTTCGTTGTCATCACCATCGTCATCACCATCGTCACTTCTCCTCTCTCGACGAGAAGTATGATCAAAATCAACTCAGAATGACAGACTGGTAAGTAGGGACAAGGTACTTGATGTTGATGAAGGCATCCTCCCCTCCATTCTTCTCGAACGCCTCGAGGGTCTCGGCGATGAGCTCCCCAAGGTTCTCCCTCTTTTGCTGTCCGTAGTCAATCCCGTCCCCGAGGTTATTCCCCTGGCGGATGAAAATGTTTAGGACAGGCAGGACCTGGCGGTAGTAGGGCACAAGGGCCTGTCCAATGAGATTCTGCCCCTCGGGCCCAGCGTCGCACTTGACGAGTTCCTGTAGGACCTTGAGAACCTTGACAATGACCGGCTTCTGCCGGGTGTTGAGAGCAGTCTTGATTGGAATGATGAGCTGTGGGATGACGGGCAGCACTTTGTTACTGCCGGCCTGCATCATATCGTAGACTCCCTGCTCACTGAGAAAGGCGTAGGGCATCTCGACCTCACGGAGGCCATCGAAGAATATGGGAAGGTAGTGGTGAAAGTCAAGCTTCTCGATGCCGACCTTCCAGGCGATTCGGTTGTGCACGCCGCCGTGGTCAATCTGGACAGGGAGGTCGCCGCGCTCATAGAATCTGGTTTGGTTTGTGTGTCGTGTGTCGTGTGTCGTGTGTTAATGATGATGTTTATTTTGTTCGTGTCCGTCTTGTCGATATCTCTCGCCTTCTACTTCACACAAACCCACCCCAATTAATTAGCCTACTCACCTCCTGAACTCTGTGTTGGGTGGGTTGGGTCGTTCAGCAAAAGCCTGGAAGTCCCTCAACTTGCTTACGGCTTCCCTGGTCCCTTCCTCGCTCCATCCGAGCTCTTCATCCTCGCCCTCGACGCTCGCCGCGGGGTCAGCGGACATGCCAGTTCCCTTCTTCATGAAAGAGGAGGGGATGTGCCGGGTGGTCTTCTTACTCAGGGAGAAAGCAGATACATCGATCGCCTTAACGGGGAGGGTCTCGTGACCTCCAGCGCGGCCCTGTTATTTAGTGTGGGGTTGGGGGGGGGCGGGAGAGACACGTGTGGGTTAGAATTTTTGTAAAATCACAACACGACAGACAGACAACCTAGGAACAAACAAATGTTTCCTTGATTTCATACAGACAGAAGGCTACAAATACAAAATCCATTCCCAGCGCCCGAGGGGTGCCAGAGAGGAATAGTAAACGCCCTCGCCCTCAAGCCCCTACTTGGACACAACGAGGGTGTGCGGAGGAGCGCCATAGGGCGACTGAAGGCAAAGTGTGCAAAAAAATAAAGAAAAAAACTGACCTTAACTGCGTCAATGTCAGTGGCCTCAAAGCAGGATCCAGTCTCTCGGAAGCGCTTCTCCGGCTGGCGCATTTTGATATCATTTGCCTTGCCCATTGTCTGGATATTGTTTTGACAGTTTTTTTGTGGGGGGAGAGATTAAAGGGAGAGGGGGTTGAGAAAGGAAGTAAGTGAGGAACGTGAGAGGGTAAAGAAGAAAAAGAACGAAAAAAAAGTTCGACGCCTAGACGGAGCTGGTGCACAGGTGCAGTGAAATGGGCTTAATAATCAAATAGAGTCGATTCAGGGGACAATGGTGGAATTAACAACTCTTCAGGTCAACAACAGACCAAAAAAAGCCAGCCGGCCGGACCGGCCGGAGCCGGAAAAAAAGAGAAAGTGATTTCTCCAACTGCTCCTAAGTAAGTAAGATCTCTTATGAAAAAGAACCCTCGTGTTCTCTTTTGTTCCTGTAAAGGCAGGGTTTGAGTACTTTTTTGTTTTATTTAACCCTGAATGTGGGATATCTTTTGTTTTGGGGACAACCTGTTGATGGGTGTTAGTTTTATTGTTTCCCTTACTGCTTTGGCCCGTAATGTGGAGCGGAGGGTCGTGAAAAGAGGGGATGGGAGATGGGAGAAGGGAGAAGGGAGGATGGGATGGGATGGGATTGGATGTTCGGCGTTGGGGGGAGAATGTGTGAATGGGGCTTGGATCTTAGGGGTAGTTGTTGTCGTTGTAGTTGTTGTCATTGTCCTTGCACATGTCCTTGTGAGGGGTGTAGGAGTGGTCTTAATGAGTGGTTGACGAACTAACCCTTTGCCTTCATTCTTCCACATCACACCACACACTTTCACATCACACCATACGCCACTCACCCCCAACCAACACTTTTATTGTCACCTCAATTTATGTTTTTTTTTGTCCTGGTCCGAACAGCACACACACACACAACAGTTTTGAGTTTCACTAATCATCTTCTTGTTTTCACCAGTTCAATCCCTATTTGTCCGCCATCGTGTAGAAAACATTCTCGAAATTTCAAGTATCAGTTTCTGCGAAAAAAAGAAGAAGTTTGAGCGTTGAATAAAGAAAAGAAAGAAGGTTCGAAATCCACTAAATTTGAAGATGGCATCAAAAGAGCAAGAAGCCTATGACTCAGATGCTAGCTCAACAAAGAGCGAGAGCGATGACGATTACGATAAGGAGGAGGTAAAGGATCCCGAGGAGCCCAAGATTCCCATGAAGAAGGGGAGGCGTCAGACGGTGATGGCAGCGGCTGTGTCTGTTTCAGCTGACTGGACACCTCCTTTCTACGAAAAGTCTGAGAGCGAGTCCTTCAACCTGAAGGCCTCTGTGGAGAGCAACATTCTCTTTTCGGAGCTCGACGCATCGGAGCTCAACATCGTGATCGGGGCAATGAAGAAGATCACCTACCAAGTGGATGACGAGATCATCAAGCAGGGCCAGGAGGGGGACCTCTTTTACGTGATTGAATCTGGTTCATGCGACATCTTCGTCGAGGGAGTTGGCAAGGTAATGGACATCGGTGGCTTTGAAAGTGGGGAGAGGAACTTCTTCGGTGAGCTCGCCCTGCTTTACGATGCCCCCAGGGCGGCCACTGTTGTTGCCAGCTCTGAAGTCGTTGCTTGGGGTCTTGACAGAGTTACATTCAAGATGATCCTTCAGGATACCACACAGAAGCAGAGGAACCTGCACAGGAGCTTCCTAGAGTCCGTACCTGTGTTGGCGCCTTTGTCCACTTACGAGCGATTGACCATTGCCGATGCTCTCATCTTAAAGAATTTTGAGGTGAGCGAAGCGGGCAAAGCGAGCGAAGCGAAGCGGGCGAAGCGAGCGAAGCGAGCGACCACGTCATTGCGTAGGAGATTTTTTGCTCGGTATTTACTAGCGATATCATGTGGGCGACATTGTGCGCGATAATGCCGAGTTTTTTCGGCATTTTACTGCACACACTGGGAAAAAGACTTTTGTGTGAAGTTCAGTGAAACTCGTTGTTCGTTGTTCGTCGTTCGTTTGTTTCCTACAGCATACCACTCCTACACACCGCACACCACTAGGCTAGTCTCACACCACTAAAACCCACCAACCAAAAACCCATTTTGCAGACGGGGGAAAAGATCATCAAGGAGGGTGACGAGGGCTACGAGTTCTTCATAGTCAGCTCCGGCGAGGTCATTTGCACTAAGCAGCTATCAAACAAGGAGACGGAGGTGAGCGATCCCCTCGGTCCCGGAGATTACTTTGGGGAGCTCAGCTTGATCAACAACGAAGTTAGGCAAGCCACTGTCACGGCGAGGACAGAGACCAAGTGCCTCTGTATCGACAGAAAGACTTTCAAGAGACTACTGGGACCCCTTGAGACTATGCTCAAGGAGCATAGTGAGTTGTATGCCAAGTACGTCGAGGACCACAAAACATCCGACTGACTGATGAAATGAGGAAAAATGTCTGGGATATTGCGGCGGTTGAATTGTTTAAAAGGATAATTAAAGGAACAAAGGAATTTTTTTCTTGAACAAAATGTTACGCATCACCGATGATGACCTTGTTGTGTTTTACTTCTTATTGTCGTCATCTATCGTTATCCGTGATACATTGCAAGCGCATATCAAAGAGAAGGACCGTCATTGTTGCTTCTCTGTTGCTTTCGGACTTCATAATGTGGATTTCTTGCCCGGCAGCACCCGCTCTGGCAAAATGTTCAGCAAAACACCAACTTCGCTTACGGCGCCCAAACTTTGCATTATTGTTAACTACGATATCAAGCTCGCGCGCTACACAAAAAAAATCGCTCGGCTGTTTGTTGGTGTTGTCGTCACCGCTTTTGGTCAGCCCTGTACCTCCCCCCGCTCCACGACACCAGACGAGCGCCTACGACCTCCGTTTAAGCTCAAACTTTGTCACAACGCTCCTCTCGTGTTGCGGTACTCTTCCCGTGCAAAAATAAAAGGGTCGGATGCGAATCGAACGCATGACCATTCGAACTGCAATCGGACGCTCTACCCCTGTGTTTACAAACGAATTCACGAGTTAGTTAGGGTCATTTTTGGTTCTGGCAACAAGTCAAACGCTAAAGGGAAAATTGTGAAATTTACCTGAGCTACCGACCCTGGCTTTAGCGTGTCTAAAGCCTAGTCTTCAAAGGGGGGAACTATAGCTTTAGTCTCTGCAAAAATAATGATACAAAGAGCAAAGACAACCAATACCACTCTTAAAACGCGATAAATATACTCTTTTATCGGCGATCCGGCATTCTCTTTCATATGTTGTGCGTTCCTGAGTATTATTTTACTTAGAAAACGGAATATGCTTAAAATACAGCTCTCCTCACTTAGGGTCGTTCGTAAATTTTAGCTTCAACTCATTTCTAGGTCAATTTGTTTATATTCCTAGGTCTCGTTCTGTTTAAATCGTCTGAATCTGCCCTGACGGCGGCGGTGTCAGTATGTTTATTCTCTATTTCCTGTCGTTAGCGAGCTGTGGTTGGTCTTACTCTGCCGACAAGGGTTCATGTTTCCCCCCGGCCCGACAATCCACTTCGACGTCCCCATTGACGATGCTATTTGCTAAGGATGAGACGCGCAGCATGTTGAGTTCTTCGGTGGTGGCCCCTTTTTGCGTAAGTCCGTTTGGCGGTCCTGTCTTTGAGGAGCTCACTGATGTGAATCTGTGCAAAATACTGGGGATCATTGAAGAGGTGGGCTCTCCTGCTCCTGCTTCTCCTGCTAGCGCTCCTGCTTCTCCTGCTAGCGCTCCTGGTTCTCCTGCTAGCGCTCCTGCTTCTCCTGCTAGCACTCCTGCTTCTCCCGCTTCTCCCGGTAGCACTCCTGG
>ENA-OWPI01004395-OWPI01004395.1-marine-metagenome-genome-assembly--contig:-NODE-4395-length-11298-cov-2.605115_pt1 | contig 11298 bp, 8 predicted proteins | sample MGYA00238138_ERZ651775 | MGnify/ENA primary metagenome ERZ651775 (study PRJEB26906, sample SAMN06265043) | marine metagenome | isolation source: Helgoland LTER site | place: Germany:Helgoland, sampling...
TATCACTAAGAATAGGATCGCGGGAGTAGATCTTCAAGACGGGAACTTTATTTTTGTTGGCGTCCTTGACAAATAGGGGGAATTTTGCAACCTTCACGGGCTCCTTAATCCCTGGTTTTTTGTACTCGATATCGAAGCTTTTTCCATCCTTATGGGCTTTAACGATTCGTGCGACGACCCATTTGCTAGACGCGCTCAGATCAGAAACTCTTTTCATATTATCTGTCGACTTGAAAGTCCTCACGAGCACGCTCTGGCTTTTCTTAAACTTGATATTCTCGTAGTCCCCGGCACTCCACTTAGCTTTGAAGTCCGTGAGTTTCTCGAAATTGCGTTTGTCGTCGTACGCCACTTTCAGAGTGCAGTCGTCGCTATCTTCCGTGTGGTATGTTCTCCTTAGCATCTCGTTGTTCTTGGCAAAGAAGCGGTAGCTATTGCTGCTGCAGTCCAAATAGGCCGCCTTGGTGGGATCGATGCCATCTTCGCCGTACAAGAACTGCACCACGTTGCCCTCGCTGTCACGAACTGTGTGGTCGTAACCAATCTTAAGCTCCTCCAGGTGCTTCACCAAGCACCTCTGAAGATACCCGGACCGAGATGTCTTCACGGCAGTGTCGACAAGACCCTCGCGACCCGCCATGCAGTGGAAATAGTATTCTTGCGGCCGGACGCCTGTCAAGAAACGGTCAGTGATGAAACCGTCTGCGCGCGGGTCCGGGTCGAAGGGAAGGAAGGAGGGAAGTGTGCGGCCAGAGTTTTGGCGAGGGACACGGCGTCCCTCGAGCGCCTGCTGACCGAGCAAACAAGACACCTGAGACTGATTGACCATGGAACCCTTCGCCCCAGTAGTTACCATCAAGCTGAAGGTGTTGGCTGGGAAAGGTACTGCAAGACCATTAGGAAGTGACGTCTTGATAATGTCAGAGCCAATTGGATTGAGCTTGGACTGCATGTAGCCGTCTAGAGATGCGGCATTCTCCTTGCCTTCCTTACTGCGCAAAAGGGATCCAATCTTGGCCGCAGTGGACGCGCGCTCGCTCTTCGGAAGAGGGAAGTCGTGTATTGCCGCCTCGTTGATCTCAGTTTTAGCAGCGGTTGCGTCAGCCCACTGCTTTGCTGCGTGCATACCGCGGTTGTAGGCCTTCGCAATGAGGTTCTGACGGACAACATCGGCATCGGAAGTCAGCAAAAGGTCCTCCATCCTGCAGCTGTGACCGGCATAATACTGAATGTAAGCGGTGAAGAGCCGCCCAAACGAGTTCAAAAGGAGGCCAGCCTTTGCAGGTCCGTAAGATTCTTGCACGCTGTGGACGAGGGAGAACTCGGTAGCCCCAAAGGCTGCCTTATCGAGGACACCACGAAGGAGCTCCCCGTTCCGAACGAGCACCATGTGCTCCAGCATCGATTCTCCAAAGGCGTTGGCGGGGGTCTTCGTCTTGCGCTCCATGCTGATTCCGGGGAGAAGCGGGGCGGCGGGATCAGTTGGATGCTTGCGCATCGCCTGTAAAATGCAAGTGACAACCTGTTTCCCTGTCCACAGCTCCTTGGGCGCAATTATAGCAGGAGGAACCAGGGTGATGTTGTCGGAGTCGGCTATCACCTCGAGCCCCGGGAGGACGGCCAGAGCCCCGAAAAGCAGCTGCTGCACCGTTTCTCGGTCAAAGAAGGCGTTTTTGCAGCACATCTTGACGCCTCCATCGACGTGGTCCTGAATCAAGCCTCGCAAAGGAGAGCCGTCTGTGGGGACGATGTACTGCAAATCGTTGCTCGCGATGTACTCGGCCTCTGCTCGCGCAAGGTCCGTCTGGGGAAAGTGACAGTTCATCTCGTCTCCGTCGTAGTCAGCGTTGTACGTGTTGCAATTCGCGTAATGCATACGGATTGTCTGCTGCGTTTGGCTGTGCAGAACTCGGACGCGGTGGGCCATGATTCCGGGCTTGTGCAGCGTGGGCTGTCTGTTCATTAGCACCATATCACCGTCGCGGAGCTGCCTTCCGACTTTCATCTGGCCGCTGCCGGACAGTAACCGGGCAGCGAAAGCTTCCCTCTTAATCTCAGACATGCGGGCGAGCTCGAACCTGCGTCCGGACGCCTCCTCCACCCAAACAGCACCGGGGTAGTTGTCAGGCCCGTTGGTGACAAGTTGCCGCATCTCGTCGATGTTGTGTACTGTTACGGGGGTCGTGTAGGTTAGCGTCTTGGCGAACTTGACAGGCAGGCCAATCTCATTGGTACCAATGTATGGATCGGGGCTGATGACGGAGCGACATGCGAAATTTACTCGTTTTCCCATCATGTGCTTGCGGAAGATTCCTTCCTTTCGCTCGAGTAACTGGCGTATGCCGGGGGGGACTCGTTCCGTTGAAGCAGCAGTTGGATCTTTAGCAGAGTCGAAATAGCAGTTGTAGTTCGTTTGGAGGTCGATCCAAGTAGTGATTAACTGTGAAGTTGTCAACTTCTTGGTCTTGGTGGCCGTGCCACCATTTTTGGTGTGGGCGGCTGAGTCCGGATCAGAGTCGGAGTCAGAGTCGGAGTCGGAGTCGGAGTCGGAGTCGGAGTCGGGGTCAGAGCTGGCACTAGCAGCTTTTTCGTTGGCGATACTTTCTCGGATGGCGAGGTTTGCCGCTATGATCTTGTTGAGGTAAAAATTCTGGCTGTGCTCAACAGTCATGCTCCCCACTGACATCGGTGGGCGAAAGCGTGCGGGCGTCACAGACACAACTCGCGAGAAAAAGATCGAGTGACCGGCGGTTTGTGGTGTGGGGGCGTGAGCACTACCGAAAACGTAGTAGCACGTCACCGGATTCTTTTTCCACGTAATTTCAACTTGCTTGAAGACCTCCAGGGGGTGAACGAACTTGTCAGACTCTTTTTTTCCCTTCAAAACGCCCTCGTCTTCGGAATCGGACGACTCGTCGTCGTCTGTTTGCTCCTCTTCGCTGCTCTCTTCTCGGTGAATGTTTGCATCCGTGGAGAACTCCGTGGAGGCCGGCGTGATCTTGGCCTTAATTACATCGTTGTTCTTTCTGCTCTTGCCGCTGAGGGGCGTCTGGAAGATTTTATTGCTCGCGTCCTGGCGCATTCCGGGTGATATCGCGCCGCATGACTCGCACTTCTTCCCGCTCGGTCGATTGATCGCCACAAAGTCCTTAATTACCTGCGCCTTGACGGAGCGTTCGTGGCTACTCAAGACGATATTATCATGGCCAACCCTGTCGCTACATTTTTCGAGTAAATACTTATCGACTGCACTCACGCGCTGAGAATCGACGTTGTGGAGAGTCATATCGTCGTCTGCGCTGTCATTCCCATCCGCGTTGGCCTTCCGGATGTCCTCGCTCTCCATTCTTGACAGCACATCATCCAAGTCAAGTGCCTCCTTCACACAGCCGCGCTCGATCAAATTCAGCTTGGCCTCGAATATTCGGCAGCCAAGAGCGCCGCACTTGAATCCGTGACAGTTCTGACACTTGCATTTCAGCATCATTAAGAGTTGGGGGAAAGCGAGGGGGTTGTAGAGAGGCACAGACAGCTCAATGTGTGACGCATGACCGGGGCAGTTCAAGTAAGTTTGGGAGCAAGTCGGGCAATTGACGCCGCGCTGCGGAAATGCGGCGGGTTAGCGTACGATAAATGTGGTAATTGTTAAAGTGTTTGCTGGCTGTGCTGTGGTGGTAATAGTTGGCAGGTGGTGGTATAAATATTGCCACTTTCACCGACGCATATAAACAAGTGTTGTGCGACATCGCAATACACTGTTGTCACGCTCCGGTCTGTGTTTGTGTTTGTTTTTGTGTTTGCCCGCCTCGCGCTCGATACTTGCTGCTCACCTCCAGAGGTCCGAGGCGCGGATCATAAAGTCCATTGGGTAGGGGGTGGCCGAGCTGGTCAAAGGCTAGAGGCGATGTAATTTCCAACACCGACATCGCACGCATCTCTGAGTCCGTGTTCATTGTAAACTGGACAGAACTAATCTGGTCGCGTACTATTGAGGAAGACATCCCTTTGAGGAGAGAGGGGAATTATTGGGTGTGTGTCGATGGGAGTTTTATAGCGGCTTTTGTTCACTTATTTGCAGTTGTTTCGTATGTCGCCCGTTGTGTTTGTCGTCTGGTGAAAAAATTGAACAGGAAAACTCCTCGAATAAGGCGTTATTTAGAGAATCGCTCGTTGGCTTCCGTTTTGGACGATTTTTACGAGCACTGGCACAGAATTAGGCTGAACAAGAGGGACAAGAAAACGGTTGAATTTTATTATTAAGTGCCACTTCGACAACAGTAGGTTGTTGGAAGAACAGAAATGCCATCTACGGCGATCAGTGGGTGGGGATCTGCCGAAGAGAATAACTCAACAAACACCAACTCCCAAGCACAACACACCGGTCTAACATCCTTTGCACCCCCTAATCTCGGGGGCCTTGTGAATGCTTCGAAGAAACTATCCGTTCATCCCCAGACTAATGCAATTTTGAAACAGCTGTACACATCCAATGTTATTCCCCGAAAGAATGTCATGTCAAAGGCCAAGTTTGTGAATCTCTTTGTTAAGGTTGACAGGGCGGCAAACAGCAGGTTTGGAAACTCATGGCTTAGCAAGGGGTCGCACGACTTTTCAATACGTGAAAAGACGCCCGCTACGTTCCTTCTGAAGGAAGAGGAGAAACCTCGGACTGCTGATGGTGGTGAAGTGTTCTTGAATGATATCAAAGGTGCCGAGAAGGCTTGGGATTCATACTGCCAGGGTTTTGATTTTCTAGATTTTGGCAGGTTCTGCATCGCCTGGTACCAGCTCGCGTCCAAATGGCAAGCTACTGGTAGCGTTGAGGCATACGCCGAGTTTTCAGGGTCGATTTTGGAATTGATTGAGGAGGGAGTTGGCGCAGAAGGGGGCAGACCAGAGACTAGCGAGAGTAAAGCGTCGGGGCCTAGTACGGCGGGCGGAAGTAGGCCTAGTAGTAGTCGGCCGACGAGTCAGCAGCGAGTTCAAAGGCCGACTTCCAGGGGTCGTGCAGGATCACCAGTAACAGTTGCTGGGGCGGCAGGAACTGGGGCGGGGGCGAATGCCAATTCAGCGACGACGAAAGCCGCCGCAGCTCCCGCGGGAGAAAATGGAAATGTGGACAATGTGAACAACGTTATTGTGATTTCTCGTGGTAAAACTCCCAATTCAGCTGGCATGGAAGAGGGCGAGTTCGATGAACCTCGGTACAACATCGGGCAGTCTCGGGCTCTTTCCCCTCCTGCTCCTCCTTCAGGGGGTGAGTTTAGGGAGTACAGACTGGCAGAGAGCCCGAGTGGGGGTCCGTTCGTGCTTGAGGGAGAATTTGGGGAGGACGAGGAGGAAGAAGAGCAGGAAGTCAAACTGTCTGGCCCGCTGGAAATAGATAACAGGGGGAAAGGAGGGCAAATGCTCAGTGTAGAAGCGAGCATCAGGGAAGAGAGGGTGAGGACAAAACCGATTGTGAGAAAAAGGAAGGTCCCGCCGGAAATAAAGATGAGGAAGGATATAGAGGAGTGGCAGAAGTCAGAAGCGGTTGACATCATGCAGTGCATCAACTATGATACGGTACGAAAAATGGGAATTGCGGGGCGAAAGAGGGAGGATAGAGTCAAGGTGGCGAGCGACGTGAGTGAAAATGCTGGTGCGGCGGGCCCTAACGAAGTACCAATACTCGAGAAGGATAAAGATAAAGATAAAGATAAAGATAGAGATAAAGAGAAGGGAAAGGAGGTGAAAGAGCGAGAGAAGGAGAAGGAGAAGGAGAAGGAGAAGGAGAAGGAGAAGGAGAAGGAGAAGGAGAAGGAGAAGGAGAGGGAATACGCACGTAAGCGATTCCAAGAGCAACAGTTGATGCTGCAACAGCAGCAACAGCAGCAACCCATCTTAGTTGTTGAGGACGATGATATAAGTATTCAACAGATGCAGTCCTTAGAAAACTACAACTTTGGGGATGAAATTGTCCCAACAACGGCAAATGCCATAGCTACGCCCAGCAATATCCTCACAACGGCGGCGAGCCAGGCCATAACCACGGCTAGCAGCATCGGTATCAGTGAGGGCGGACGGCACCGGACGATCAACACCGCCGATGCCGTTTGCAGCATCACCACCACGGCTGGGAGCGATCTCATTTTTGATTTTGATAGCTCTGCCCTCGCTCAGAGCGTCGCCATGGGGGCAGCCGCCAACTTCACCGTCCAAGCGGAGGTGATAGCGAGAGGGAGTGGTGGAAAGGGGGCCTCGAGCTTGAAGAGTATGTTGGCGAAAAACTCTACAATGGTGAATGCCAAGGGCGGCCCCGCGGCAGTCGGGAAGCACGATGCTAATGTGGAGAAAAAGGTTCAGTTGCTGAAATTCAGAGCTGGGGTGGATGGCAGGATGAACGTTCAAAAATACCTACAGGAGAAGACGGACATGCAGCGAAAATTGGTGGAGATGCACCAAGAGGAGAACTATAATTTGTATCAGGAGCAACAAAAGTCCTATGCTGATATGGCCGAGACTCCGGAGGCCAAGAGTCGGAGCAACAGGGAAGCTGCCGCTGCCGATCCTGCCACCGGCGGCGGTGGCCATGGTAACACTCCCGCCGTTCCGGACGTTTATATAAGGAAAACGAAGGCGAATAGTGATGTGCGTAGGTCGCCTGCAGCAGGTGACGACCTAGATCATTACCGAGATTTGAACCGGTCTCCTACTTTTAGCACTTCGGGGGAGAAAATCAACGTCAACCTTGCAGATTTGGATTACGGGCTTGCAATGAGCCCAATGAGCCCCAACGAGCAACAGAGCCATGAGGAAGGGGGTTTTGGTAGTGGTGAACGTGAACTGGGACAGAGTAAGAACAAGACCGAAGCTAATGCTAACCAGGAGTTCATTCTCTGTGACCACGAAATGTGTCGAGAGAAATTCGGAAAAGTCGAAGTGGCCTGTTTTTACAGCAAGACGGATAGAAAGACTTACTGTATGCACTGCTGGGGCTTGGTAGGGAATCACAGACCCCACAACATCGTCATGAGGGATAACTCAAAGAGGAAAGATGATGGTACGGCCGAAGAGGCGGCGGGGAGAGAAGGGGAGGAGGTAAAAACCTATGCCAACCCCGCTGTTGACGATATCAAATACGGTGGTAAGGATTTCGAGAAGCATCCTAAACAAATCGCCGCCGGGATGCACAAAGGAGCAGATCTGCTGGGTAACTTGAACGAAAAGTATATAGTTCGAGCCTTCGAGGGCTTGGGGATCAAGGATGGCAAGGGCGGCGGAGACGTTGGACGCGCTGGAGATAGTGTGGATGAAGAAGACGTCGTTGATGAGTATGAGTTGACGTGCAAGACCGCCCCCAGAACTAGAACTGGTTATAGAGATCTAGAGGGGGTCCCCTCAGGGGGCAGCAAAATTCTTATCGAAGAAAAGGATCGCTTCGGGCTGAGGGACTCGATTAAGAATGGGGTCCATGTGAATGTGTACAAGGGGAGGAATTACATGAACGATGGAAGCTGGCAGCCTCCCACCTTCCATCCGAGCGCAAAGGTCAAGATCAGCTACATGAACGAGGAGACCAACAGTGGTGTGGGAGGGCGCAAGCAGAAGTTTAGCACTCCCGTTCTGAAGGCAGCCGCGGCAACGAGAAAGAGGAATCGGGAAATCAGGGCCCTAGAGAAGCTGAAGAGGACCGGCGGGGCGGACAAGAAAAAGCTCGTTGGTGGCAGCAGCATCAAAAGCCAGGCGGGGAGGGGGAAAGACCCTTTGGTACTGGAGTGCAAAAGCATGTCCGCGACTGGTCTGAAGGCCGGCGGTGCCGGTTACGCGCCGCCTGACTTTGCTGTGCCAATGACAAATATCTGTAGAACCATGAGCTTAGATCTGGAGGGTGAAGATGTGGTTATCGACGAGCAGCTGAGTAAGATGCCTGTCAGTAAGGAAAAAATCGTCAAGATAGTTCATGGCGTGCCCGTAGTTTTCCGCGACTTGCAATCCTCTATGAGTGCAGCTGAGCTTAGATCCTTAAAGAGGGCAAACACGCCTAAAACACCGTCCTAAAACACCGTCCTAAAACACCGTCACTGTCGGGCAGAATGTTGTATGTATGTGTGTGTTCTATGAAAAATAAATGGATGTATACTTTGGCGCTAAACTATTTCGTCGTCGCTTGTTTCCAGAATTATATTCCTAGTAATTTAAATACAAGCGGGGCAAAAAATGTCACCCCCATCCCATAACCTACGCAGTATTGCAGCAATTTTGATACAAAATCGCCAATGGCAAAATTGTACTCGTCCAAGTTCTTCTTCTTGGCCAACTGCGTTGTCCGCATGAAAGCTGTTTGCTTCTTTATTATTTCCTTCGAAGGAAGAACGACCGCAAACCCTATAATCACGCGGAGGAAGTAGTGAGGTAAGAGAGCAGAGGGGGGTGAGAGAATCGAGTTTGTGATGTTGTGCTCATCAGAAAGTTGCTTCCCAAGGAGGAACCCCATTGTGAATGCAACTATGCATACTGACTCCTCGTGCGTGTAATTCTGCGGATGCACTCGTGGATGTAAAGCACAGAGCAAGAGACCGCTAAGGATTATCATTGCCGTCGAAGCCTCATTTAGGAAAGATGAAACTTCATCGTGATACACTACCCAGAGCCTTAAGTGGATGCATCCGTACAACATCCCGGCATGTACATCCGCCGCGCTGTGAACTCCCAACACAAGGCGTGACAGGGGCACCGCAATTGCATAGAAAAATGCCACAGAATAGCACACAATCATGGAAGGTGTTATCGTTTCGATCGGCTGCCAGAGCGTCCCATAGAGAGTGCGGAGCACTGCAAAGGGGAGGGAAACAGCATTCGAGGAGTGGGTACTGTCAAAAAAAAAGAATTGAATTGTTGGTAGGTAGTGTTAGGAGAGTTGTGATATTAGAGTGGCAAGAGAAAGAATCGAGAACAATGAACATTGCGCACTGAAAGCTGCACTTTTTGTTTTGTTCATGATGGCAGTACCGAGCCACTTTTTGTTTTGTTCATAGCAGTACCGAGCCACTTTTTGTTTTGTTCAAGCACGTACCTCGGCCAACCAAAACCCAGTGCGTCCACGGCTAATTTCCTATCCTTCAGCCCCTTCTCCTCGAAAGTATTGTAACGGTACTTCAGGGGGGGCCTCGGTAGACAGAATGTATTCTTGCAACTGTTTCCGACCCATAAATTCGCGCACAGCAACAAAACAGTTGCAGCGCAGAGCTTATATGAAGCAAGGCACCAAGTCATCACTGGAATTACAAAGCAATAAAACTCCTCACTCCCCATGATACTGCAAATCTTCGCAAAAGATACCAGTAGAGGGGTGCGGGGAATGTATTTGAACAGATCACATGTGTACTCGACTTGGTTGAAGAGGTGCTGATGTGTGGAAGAGAGGGAACTTTGGATAAAGGAGAGGATGGGTATGGACACTGTGAAAGAATTAGAAAATCTTTTGAGCGAATCCCATACGGTCTTTGACATCGGTTGTGAATATGGTGATAAGATGCGGTAATTGGACAAAAATGTGTTTTTTTTGAGTTGGTTGTTGGATCACGGATCGAAAAAAAGCAGCGAGCCGCGAGCAGCCACCCTCAGAAATATAGGTCGTCCAATTTAGTTTTGTTGCGTAAATTTTCGCTATCATGATGCAAAGAGTAGCGCCCGTGGCCCGATCTCAGCTTATGAGGTGAGTTATTGCTTTATTGCCCGAGCTTCGTTGTGGGATGCTTCACGGTCCTCCTCCTTTTCGCTCTGCATTTGCGGTGTGGGTGGGGGATGGAGGACTATCGATCATATTCAGGCGCACGGGACCGTGTAGGAAGGGCGACGACGTTGAAAAGGCCGTTTAGCATGCCTTCAGAAAATCCCAAACGACTATCTTGCAATCAGTTCATCCCTTCACACCCTTTGAAAGCTCCCCTTGGCTCTAACACTGTACTTCTCCCCATGCGCTCGTGTCTGCAGGCTCGGTGCTATCCGAGGAATGGCCACGGAGAAGCAGCTGGCAAACCAGATTACAAGTACAAAGAACATCATGAAGATTACCTCGAGTATGAAGATGGTTAGTGCGGCCAAGCTGAAGGGAGACGAGAACCGCCTTCACGCCGCTCGGCCCTTCAACAAGTGGTCCGCGGCACTATGCGATGAGCCCACGCCTTTGGATGATACCGCGACTTTTGAGAACATCCCCGACAACAGTCTGATTGTTCCTCTCACTAGTGACAAGGGATTGTGCGGTGGTGTCAACTCCTTTATTAGCAGGGGTGTAAGGGATATGATGGGCACTCTCAATAAGGACGGGAAGTCGAATTTCGATATTGTTGTCGTCGGAGAGAAGGTGAGAACGGCGGAACGGGCGAGTTTGTTTGTTTTGCTTAACACTACTACTCATATTAGTAGATATTTTGATTTTGCTGCCAAAAACACCGAGATTGATTCACTTGATTCACGCTCACTCACACTCACTCACACATACACAAATACCAATACAAATGTTACCGCCACTTGTTACACTTAAAATCGGAACAAATCAACACAGGGCCGGTCCCAGATGCGCCGAACTGTCGGTGATAATTTCGTGAGCACGCACACTGAGGTGCAGCTCCCCGGAAGTTTCTCCCTTGCTAGTGCCCTGACAGCTGAAATTTTGGCTGCAGGAAAGGAATACGATAGTATTGTCATTGTCCACAACCGCTTCGTTAACATGGCGACTTACGTCCAGGAGTACAGGGTCATCACCCCCTTCAAGGCCACAGGAGAAGATGAGTCCCTTGGCGAGTACGAGTTTGAGCCTGATGTCAAGGACGAGGTGCTCGTTGACTTGGGAGAGTACGTGCTCTGCTCCCAGCTTTTCCAGGCCCTCATGGAGGGCAGTGCTAGCGAGCAGAGTGCCCGAATGGCAGCTATGGAGAACGCCACCAAAAACGCCGGAGAGATGGTTGATAAACTCACCCTCCAGTACAACAGGGCTAGGCAGAGCCGAATCACCACCGAGCTCATTGAGATTATCTCCGGAGCTTCCGCCCTCGAGGGTTAGAGATATGGGGTGGTTGTTCGTGGGTTTGGAGGACGTAATAATTGATGGTGGACGAGGGAGGTGGAGGAGGAGGTGGGTGAGATGCTGGAAAATGGAAGAAATGCTAAAGAATTCGATAACCAAGTGTCTTGTTTTGAGGGCAAAAAAAATGATGATTTGTGAATGTGATTGTGGTTGTGATTGTGATTGTGATTGTGATTGTGATTGTGATTGTGATTGTGATTGTGATTGTGATTGTGATTGTGATTGTG
>ENA-OWPI01004396-OWPI01004396.1-marine-metagenome-genome-assembly--contig:-NODE-4396-length-11296-cov-4.596845_pt1 | contig 11296 bp, 10 predicted proteins | sample MGYA00238138_ERZ651775 | MGnify/ENA primary metagenome ERZ651775 (study PRJEB26906, sample SAMN06265043) | marine metagenome | isolation source: Helgoland LTER site | place: Germany:Helgoland, sampling...
TTGGCTACCTTTGTGGTCAGTGCCCTGCTGATTATTTCCAGACCTCTCAATCTTGCCTCCAATGCTCAGCCTCAGGGTCTTCATCGTTTTTCATATTCGTCTACAGTTGTATTTTTGTTTCGACACTGATATATTTTCTTTATCGCTGCTGTCGAACACGACGGTGGAGATGTGGTAATAAAGATAATGGGAGGTGTTGTGTCGGCTTGCCAAAGCTCGATTTCTCAATGAATTTGAGGAATCTTATCAGATTAAAACAAATCGGCGCCCTGCTCCAGATCTTACCGATGTTCACTCACTTTCAACTTCCTCTCCCGGAATGGTTCGCGGGAGTATGCAACTTTTTTGCGAATCTTGCCTTCCCGATTTCCTTTCAAACACCGTGCATCAGATGGCTGAATCGATTGCCTAAGTGGCTACAGGGAATGTGCAGCTGTGTCTTTTTTGCGATAATAATTGCAATTTTCGCGTTCTGCCCAGTATTGCCGGTGTTGCGGAAGTTGACGACGCCGAAACAGCAGCAGCAACTGCAAATTTTTGCTGGCTTTTTGACACAGCAGGCTGTGCTAATTTCTCTGATTTTATCGTGCGATTTTGTCTCCCTGATTACCTCGACTTTTGAGCGAGTTCTCGACACAGCAAATGCTGGGACGGTTACACCAGAAATATTCAATTCTATGTTATGGCAGATAGGGGTTGCCGTATTCATGCAGATGCTGATGGCCTTTCTGATTATATTTTTGGCACAGCGTATAATCGAGAAGGCATCTACACACCACAATATCCTTCAAAAGGAATTAAATCAAAGAGGGGGATTGAGCGCAGCAGAAGAGAAAAGCAAGACGATGTTACTTCCCTACTACTCTTCGTTTTGTGAGTGTGAATTGAACGTAAAGCGAGCTGCAAACGTTTTCTGCGACGAGCTGATTTCAAGTCAATGCGCTACTGTAACTGAAGGTTTAAAAATCCATTAGGTGCTGCTTGCGTCGCGCTCTCTTCTTATGATATTGAGAACTCGCCATCCTAACCATCCAATCATTTTTACTTTCTCTTCACCCTGTGTGCAGGTATCCCATACTGTCCAGCAAGTTCGGACTTCGAATCGAAGATCTTGCGAAGGAAAGTGCTTTCTTTTCTCATCTCTCCGGTTGTACTCCTTGCCTACTTTACCGCGATTGGTGTTGACTTTGGGAATCAATCTCTTGGAGATCGATCTCTTTCGGCTTCTCTTCCCAAAATGGATATGGATGAACTCGCGTTGTCAGCAACCGTAGTGGATCTCCTTTTTTTCATACTGATAAACACATGGTACCTGAAACATCTGGTCGGCCGTCCATATATTTCGCCTCGGTCAAGTCAGAGTTTTGGTGACCCTCTCAACCACACTGAGGAACTGGTAACCCGAATATTGATATGGAGTTCGAGCCTTTTCGTCGTTGTGAAGCTGCTTGAGAACTCCGATTATTCGGCTGCTTTTTCGAATTCTGTTTGCGTGGTGATTATAGTCTGCGTCATAATCCCTCAGAGAAAGCTGCTGGGATTCTACAATTTTGAGTCGTGTCGCAGGGGCTGTATATCCAGACGAAGCAAAGAGAATGCAATAAGCTTGGGAAATTCATCGAGAATCATCAAACAAAAAAGTCAAACCGATTTCGATGACCTCGGTTATGAGCTGACATCCGTAAATACCACCAACGTCAGCGCACCTTATGCCATGAATAATTTCACCCCGAGCTCTCTGTCAACCAAATCTCTCGGAATACGACAAAACTCCGTCTTATCTCCTGAAATGACCTCGATCAATGAGACAATCGAAAAGATGCTAAGTAGCCACAATGCCATGGAATTCTTCGAGCTACAGCAGAAGCTAATTGAGAATCCCCGGCTGGATAAAATGGAGAGATATCGGTGGACGAGGATGGATAGCAGCATTTCAGAGGGACTCGGAATTGGAGTTGACAAGAAGGCAGAAATCTCGAAGCTGCTTGGCTTCTTTCACGCCCTACTATTGTTTCTTTTCGTCGTCTTGTTTCTCATTTTAACTACCTATTTTAAGGGGCTAAATGTGGTCGTGGGATGTTGCGTTGCACTGAGTCCATTTTTTGTGGAGGCTTGGCGTGCAAAAATCAAACGTCAACACAAGTTGGCAGTAATGATATTTGCCGACCATCAACAGGCGAATAGCTTGAAGGCCAAGCAAACGGCGACAGGGGAGACGGCAAAGCCCACAACGGCTGCGGCCGCTGAGGTCGTAGTGACAATCATAAATAGTGATGTAATGAAAGAGCCTGCCTGATGACACATTTTTGAATGCCTAAAAACTTTGGCAAATTGATATTATACAGCGTCGAACTGTTTTGTAACATTTAATTTCGTAAAGGCGTGAGCCACGAAATAATGAGGGAAAATTGTCATTCTGTAAACTAATTCTCTCCCTATACAATCAACTTAACATCTTATTTCTCCCCTCGTCCCGCTCCTCCTCCTCCTGACAGAGCCTGAAAAACTGTGCCGTCTGCCTTCGGATCAATCCCTGCAACGCCACAACTCCGAAAACGAGCTCAATCCAGAGCATGAAAAACATTAAGAATCCGATACTCTTGTCAAATGGGAGCAAAAATTCCTGGTAAAAGGCAAAAAAAATCACACAAGGGAACTGCGGAAATATCGTGATCAGGAGGAAGGCGCTCATTTGCGGTACTCGTTCTTTCAAATTTCCTGTATGTGCGAAATACAATCGTGCGACCTCACCGGCTGTGGTGGTAGGGATCAGGTAAACAAATGTTAGCTTCGTGCCGTCATGATGTGTGGTGGGTGTATGCAACAATGAATGAATGACCTCTTCCTTGTGTTTGTGTTGTCCAGGGTCAACAACAAACAACCCCGGTTTAAACACGTACCTATCCAGATCAGAAAAGCCGGCAGTAAGAGCACTTCCTGGAGATTACTTTGAAACCGATAGTGCAGCAGTTTCTCGGCTATTAGTGCAGAGTTGCAAATTAAAAACAGGAGCGACAAGCTCATGTTCAGATAGAGTATGATTGCAAAGGTTATAGAGGAGGTGATCTCAGCTGTTGGGAGCTTTTGGAGGGTGGGATATCCTGTTCTAGGAACGCCATAGGATGGACTATGCATGGTAATTTTAATTTGTTATTGCTCAGCGGCGTGCTCGTTCTCCGGTGGAATTAATTCAGATGTGGAATTTGTGGGAGGGGAATGGAATAATGAAACTGATTTTTTAAGTATCAGCGAGAGATAAGTGTGCTAGGTTCAACCGGTCGGATGAGAGGCTGTGCGTCTTTATTTATTTGGGCTTACAAGTTAATTTTTGAAATTTGGTGTGAGTTTGCGAGTGTCTTATTTCTTATTTTATATTTTTTGTAATATAAATTCCTCGATAAATAAAATATACAGACGACAGTACTCATTCATTCTCAAATTCAGATTCCTTAAAACCAGACATAAAAAGAGCGTATATTGACACCATTAACACAGGTAATTTGTTTTTGTCGAAACAGGATTGATATGGTGAATACAGTGGATTTCATCGTTGAAGGTACGTTGGTGAGACTTCGACACAACACATTCACAGGAGAGAAGACACTGCGGTGTCAACGGGATTGTCTCCTGATCAAAACTCGAAAGATCTGGTTTGAGAAGACCACCAAGCTCTTCTTCCAACTCGCCTCAGGCTGTGAGTATGTAATCATCATCAAGCCGACACTTTCAATATTCAAACCGTTCAAGTATGAGCTTCGGGGAGGCAGTAACGACGGATGGAGTTCAAGAGATGGGGAGATTACCGGGTTGCTATAAACTTGTAATAATGGATAAGTGTTCAAAATAACTTCCCCCTCTTTATCTATCATCTACCTGCCATGCCTTATAATGCCCAATTTTAGTTATTTTCACCACAATACGTATCATCAGCACTATAAGACTCCCTAAGACTCCAAGAAATCCATGCAAGCCTCATAAACACAGAATGTAACTGCGCTGTTGGGAGCAACCCTCAAGCTGTTAATCCACACCCCCTTATAGAAACCTCTCCATCCCTCTCTCTTCAAAATCTTGCTACAAGCATCCCCAAATCCTCTGTATTCCCGCTTAAACTTCCGCAGCTTGCCATCTTCTGGGCTGACCTCAAAACCCTTGGCACGCTGCTGTAACCTCGACTTTACCACCTGGAGGGGATATGTAGTCGTGCTCGCCACAATCTTGCTGACACCACCCATGATTAAATATCCTGCAGATTCACTCATCCTCTCCCAAATTGATGGCAGCTGTGAACTTCTCCCGTCGCCTCTCTTAAACTTCTCCTTGTACCCAAACACATGCTTTAGCTTCTCGTAAGTGGCAAACTGTACGCCGCCATGGGAAGTGAGCATCATCGCGGGGACGAATCCCCGGTAAAATGCCAAGGCCCCCTCTTGCTTGAAAATCGTCCGGACAGCATTCAGAGGGGACGTGTAATTTCTGAATTTATCGGTCTGTTCTTGTTTCCGAGGCATTGGGCATGCGTGTGCTTCTTGAGTTAGCGAGTGCGTCTCTCGTCACGTAACGTAACGTAATGTAATGTAAAGCAGCAACTCACGTCACAATCCCTTGCAACTTGCTAGCTAATGATTCTAAACTCACCTTGTCGACAACGCCCCCTCCAGAACCTGCTGGGTTCACCTGAATTTGCAGCCTGGTCTTCACCATCCAAAGTGGATTCGTCAAAATCACCATTATACCCCCCGCACCCATTGCGCACCCCAAATATTCCATGCTCGTTAGTTTTTCGTGTCCCTCAACAAACTCACTCGCGCCTTTATCATAAGCGGCCTCAGCATAAAGTTTCTTTACCCTCTCATAGAAAAAAAAATAACCCCCCCAAGTGACACCACTTCCAACTATCCCCACACCAACCCCGCCGTACAGCCCCTTCCATCCCTCATACTTCACTACAGACTTCATCGTACCCCAGAGGGATTGAGTGTAACGGCCATGACATGGCTCTGTCACTTGCAGCCTTGTTCGCAGAAGCTCCAAAGGGTACAACAAAACAGTAGAGCTCACGCCAGCGGCTAGGCCAGAGACAAGAGGTGGGGAAAAAGGAGACGGCGTCTTTTGCGACTGCGGTGCCATGGATGACGTAAAATAGTAAGGAGAGGGACAGAGGACTCTTGTCCTCCTCTGCTGAGCGTCGCTTAGTCGTTTTGCGGAGTAAATGGTCCGTATTTATCGTACTTTGGAAGCTAGTTAGAAAACTCTCAATCTTTCACCTGTCTGAAATCTGAAATCTAGTTTTACAAGTTTGGGGAGAAAACCTTTATGTCAGAATAAATAAAATCGAAGGATGACAGCATTTTTGGAAGTTCGTTGCTCCCACACACTAGTGGAAATTATTTCCACACTTATTTTGGGCAAGAACTCCCACAGGTGAGTATGAGCGCGATATTAGTCTAGTAGAATGGCATAGGACTTCTCGTTTAGCCAAAATGACGCCTCCAGGGACAAGAAACTCCACCTATGTGGTTGTCGATGATGGACTCTGTTGGGCAAATTCTGCGCCCCACATAAAGAATTTGGAAACTAATTCCCGTCGATCGTATCATCATTCACCAATTGATCGTGTCATTAACTCACTCATCGTATTATTTACCCCACTCACTCCACCACTCCCTTCAATTCTAGTCGTGTGTCAGTCGAGGGAGTACTCCCTTCACGACTGGCACAGCGGCTTGGTCAGTCGCGGAAGAAGGTGATAATGTGGCGAACAGGAGACAAACTAGAAAGAGCTACGAAAGTGGGTTTAATGGGACACTTGAATCTGACTGAACCCCAAAAAGTAGCCTTGTCACGAAGAGTTGATTGTGCTGCAAAGGCAGTGACACAGATTACGATCATGTCATCTCGTGCGGGAAACCATCATTATCTTAAGGTGCTTGAGGAGGGCAAGGGCCTGTATTCGCAGCAGGAGGAGGAACGTCGGGTCCTGGAAGTGAACTATGATATTGCTTGGCAGGAGCTGATGGTGCTGCAACAGGACCAGCTGATGCAACATTGGGAACGTCAATCCCAGGATCGTCAACTTGCGAGGCATATTGGAGGGGATCAGGATCAGCTGCAGCAACAGCATCATCTGGAGAATGCGACTTTAATAGGAGATCAGACTGCCCAACAGCTCGAGGTTAACGAGATGCATAGGAATCTGTGGATTTCTCAACAAGACATTCACTATGAGGAGCAGAAAATCCGTGCACCAGACCAGGGTTTCTTTACCAAGCTTTATAAACAATTGAATCCCTCAGGAATAGGTGATGGCGAGGCGTGGGCCCGTGAAGCTTTTCTCAATATCTATGAAGTGGACAACTTTGAGCAAGTTCCCAAGGCGAATGACAGGGTAGGCGACAAAAGAGTGCCATTGTCAAGAATGCTTGAGTATGCTGCTAGGAAAATGGCCGCGAATACCCGGAATCACGTGACAAAAAACTTTTACGACCATTTTACAAGTGCTGTCCGCATTGTAGCTACACGAATATGGCCATCGTTTAACACAGGGAAAAAAAATAAAAGTAAACGGAACCGTGTTGTATATTTAGGAGTCTCGTGGATGATTGAGGCCGAACGTGGGGAGCCTCTCATCGGGGAAGCAGCTGCACTTGCCCTACTATTGGAAAAACAGGGCGGCTTAATTGATGACGACTTGGCAGGAAATGAGACGAAGCAAGCAGTCTCTCGTGGGGTATGGGAGTATGTTGTCAAATCCGTCCGTTTTTTCGGAGGTGCGGAGAATGTCTACAAGCGTCTTGATGGAAGCGACTTTCACAACCTAATACCGTGGTTACATGAGATTAGCTGTGAGATTGGCTATCACAACGATTCAATTCGATATGATCCAGCTAACGCTGATTATTTTGCCGGGCTTGGGTTTGGACTTCCCCCACCACAGTTGAAGATGGAGAATACCTTCACCATTATCCCTCTTAACAACCTAAACAAGGTCCAGCATATTAAGATTGATGAACGGACAGCGTATTCCCTAATTAAGGATGTAGTCAACCTCCCCGAAAATGGGGCATATTATCAAAAACACACTGCCGAGCTCTGGGGAATAATATTCAACTTGGCGGACATCCGAAAAAAGCGGTTTAGGGCAGGTGAAAAGTGTTGGGAATTCTCCGGTTGCATGACAGACGGGGTCTCTCTTAACGTGCACCACACTCGAAACATGACAGACGATGAGATTGCTGAGGCTCGAGATCAAAGGCGAAGACATGTAAGCAAAGGAAAACTTGAGGTGACTCCCCGTGATCAATGGCCAGAGCGGAGGGATTTTGAAGATCACCAGCTTGTTGGTGGTGACCCTGGGGTAAACCTGACGTGTGTGGGTGCGGATGAGGTGGCTCCAGAGGGTCAGGATAACCGCCCGCGTCATCCCTCAAAGACTTTTCAACCGCCCCAACCGCCCTCCCGAAAGAGCAAGGCCTGCAACAAAAAAAAAAAATGGCCCAAGAAGAGCAGGAACGGGAAAAGGCGCAAGCAACTGCGCGGGGGGAGAAAGAAGCAAATTGGTAGGAGGAGAGAGAAAGTTTATCAATGTAGTAATGATTGTTGGAGACATGAAACTGGAAGTAAGGAAGCCCAAAGTAACTCTATCAAGAGGCTCCAATCCACTCCTGTTTTCTACGAGGACTACTACGGTAACGAGATCCAAACAACACTGTATGATGTGAAGGTCAAAACGCCACCAGCGAAGGTAGTGACTTCTGAACAATTCCTACCACACTGCCGCCACGTCAGAAAATTTCTTGATAATATTGTGGACGATATGATGGTACGCAAGGTTCGCCGCGCGAGATTCGACAGGCACATGAAGAAGAAGGCTGCATTTGACAAGGTGTGCCATGGGATCACCTTCGGCATGAACGATGCCATTGTGGTTTTTGGAAATTGTACTGGCCAAAAAAGCCACTTTCCCTTCCCCACCAAGGAAATCGTTCGTCATCTCCAGCACTACAAGGATACGAGGGTGATTATCTTTGATGAATTTCGCACCAGCAAGTGCTGCAGCAAGTGTGCCTTCAATCAAGACCTTGGGTTGAGAAGGGGCGACGAAATGTTGGGTGAGAACACAAAGGGGGGGAAGAAAAAGGGGTATTGGCCTATCTATGGCGTGCGGGTGTGCAAGAACTGCGGAACGCGATGGCACCGAGACATTAACGCTGCCCGCAACATGCGCCTAATATTTCTCTACATGGTCGAAAACCGCCTTTGGCAACCTGATCATATACCTGTGCGACCCTTTCCTTTCTCCCGACTAGCACAAGAAGCAGCACTAGCACAAGAAGTAGCAGCAGCACTAGCACAAGCACAAGCAGAAGCACACCACCCACAACAACAATAACAACAACAACAACAACAACAACAATAAGCTGCACCAGATGGTGTGGCAAAGCGATTAGCGCTTTTATTTTATGTATGGGGAGGGGAAAAAAAAGCAAATAGTGCTTTTTATGGTCGCAGCGGAACCGCCCTTGTTAGTATTACCATTAGGTCTCTTTCTAGAGCCTAAGTAAGTGTAAAAAAAAGGGTGAGTGTCATTAAGTGCGTACCATGTTGGCGGTACAATCCGGGTACCAAAGACGTGTTGTTTTTATGGCTTATTGCCTCCAAATTGGAGGGAGGATTTGAGAAACGCGCCCAGGGCGCGTTGATACTTCTTGAGTATCCGATCCGAGCGAGATTGAAAAATGCAATAAGAATAAAAATCGAGGAAACAATCGCTCGTCAAACATTAAAGCCAATACTCTGCGGATCAATTCTATGGATCGATTTTCACACATGCGTACGTTTTTCTCCAATCTCGGTACCGCTTTTTGGAGGGGGGCATAAAAAAAAATAAATTGCTTACATCTTGGTTGTAGGAGAGAAAGAAACTATTTGCTCGTCGTCACCACAATGTCCCAATGGGGTCGTCAACGCACCGGTCCCATAACTTCTTCGCCGCCAACTCTCCCACAACCTCCCTCTTCATTAGACTTCCATCAACTCACTCTGGATCAATCTGTTCACCTCTTCCGTACCACACTAACGAAGATTCATGCGCATTACCTCCGGCCGATAACATCTAAAACACCTCGGTATCTCACCCTCATCGTGGGAAAGGGGAAGAAGAGCCAGGGGGGGCCGGTATTGAAGCCTTATTTTGTCCGCATGTGTCAAGAAAAAGGAGCCAAGTTTCGATCTGTGGGTGATGGGGGAGCAATTGTCGTTGATTGCTGGGATTTTTTTCGGAATAGCAGCCAAGAGGAACGAAGAGAGGAAGGGAAGGGCGGAGTTTACGTGAGAAACCGCGAGGATGTGGAACTTCAAGCAGGTCTGAAGAACGACTTCATTAAGGCTCCGCAGGAATACTTGCACTCGCCAGACAACATGAAAAAGTTTCCGCCGCTAAAAAAAATGGTCCAGTCTACAAGGAAAAGTATGATACCTAAGGGCAAGCCAGCCAAGCATTACGAGGAAGAGATTGATGATGGAAGTGGTTACTGGGACATTGTTTTGGAGGCTGACATAAGTATTGCCAAATTTCTGAGTGAAATGGAAATGGAACAGGAACCGGAAGGGGACGAGAGTAAGATCTCCAGGGTTATTACCGGGGAATGGAAAGATGAGAAAGATGACGAAAACAAGGGGAAAGAAGACGACGATGAAGAATTTTTAAGGGCAGTAAGGGAGAGCGAGAGAGAGCACCAAAGGCTCTTGGTGTCAAGTGGGAGTTTTGACAAGGATGAGCTCAATAGGGTGATCAAAATGTCTGAGACGGAGGCAAAATTGAATGAAATCTGGGAAAAAGAGCTTTCAAAGCGGAGGTTCGAAGTGGAAGGCGGAGAGAGGTTGTCAAATTCTAAAATCTTACGGAAGACTTCTGACAGTGTTGGAACAAGCGATAGCGAAGAAGAAGAAGAAGACATGAGGAGGGCAATCCATCTCAGCAAAAGGGAGATAGTTTCAGCGAGGGGTGACTCTGAGGATGAGGATATTGATAAGGCGATAATTCTCAGCGAAAGAGAGATGTCACGGGAGAATTTGTCTAGTAGAGAAGAGAATGTTGTCGTCGGGCAGTGCGATGATGAGCTTAGGAAAGCTCTCGAGTTGAGCTTGCGGGACTTTTGAAATCTAAAGTAGAACAAATACAAAAAGCAGGGCTTTGCATGTGGGGGTAATAACTTCCTCAAAGGCTTGGTCGTTAAAACTCAATAAGTTTTTTGTTCGCGTCATAATACATTCATCTTGTTCATCTCCTCCCCTCTCATCATCTCTCCTCTTTCCTCTTTTCACTTTTTCTTCAGGTTCTTGAGAGCAGGTGCCTTGAGCTTCGGCGCAACGAATCCGCTGAGCAGATCTCCCTTCTTCATCTTCCTCTTCCTCTTTCCTTGTGAGTCAGTGCTGCTGTTCATGCTGCTGTTGATGCTGCTGAAGCTGCAATATCCAGGTGTAACAGAAACAGAGACATTGTGTGAGTGGTTTTGACGACAGTCAAAGCTTTCCCTCACTTTGCCAATTCACTCGCGCCTCCTTTCTACACTTTCACTCTTACCTGCTGTCAACACTGCTGTCAACGATCTTGCTGAATCTCCGGTTAGCATTGATTCCGAGGGACTTTCGTCTTGGTTGGGTGGGCACCTCAAAAGACGAGCTTGTGTCGAGCAAGTCAACATTGTTTGGCCGGTTCGCCAGTGTCTTATCGAGGAGCGAGTTGGCGAGATCCGCGACATCGTTGGCCTGGTCCTCAATGGAGTCGTCGATCGAAGAAAAGGAAGCGTCTTTGACAGTCTTCTTTTTGTTGGATTTGGGGACACTCTTTTTCTTCGGCGCCGACTTTTTGTCTTTCGTCTTGCTAGCGACGGGGGCCTTTTTCTTTTTTGGGGAGTTTTTCTTGGCCTTAGCCGCAACAACTGCCTTCTTGGCAGTTGATTTCTTCTTGGGCGCAGCTTTCTTCGGAGCAGCCTTCTTCACCTTTTGTGTGGCTTCTTCGCTGACGTCCATAGAATCGATGCTAACCTCATCTGACAGTGGTGACATGATGGTGATCGGTGTGGGGGGAGCACCACCGAGGATGCCACCCATAGAGGCGGGGGCGGCGACCATGCGCTGCTTCTTGATGACCTTCTGTTTGGGTTTGGGCTTTTCCACAACAGCCTCCTCAACACTATCCTCTTCTTCCTCCTCGCTACTCTCCTCTGGGGCCTTTTGAACGTTGGCTAGCCCCCCACCAACAGCAAGGACGGGCTTCGGCTTTTTAGTGGTG
>ENA-OWPI01004397-OWPI01004397.1-marine-metagenome-genome-assembly--contig:-NODE-4397-length-11296-cov-3.176130_pt1 | contig 11296 bp, 10 predicted proteins | sample MGYA00238138_ERZ651775 | MGnify/ENA primary metagenome ERZ651775 (study PRJEB26906, sample SAMN06265043) | marine metagenome | isolation source: Helgoland LTER site | place: Germany:Helgoland, sampling...
GGAAATATCGTAACGTGTTAGGTATATCCAGTTTGGTGTGTAATAACTTCTTTGCTTTTTAAGTTTCATAATTTTTTGTTTACCAGCAAGACCTTTACGGTAGACAAGTTTTTTGAACTTTTTACCCCGTTTTAGGGTTCAGTTGGCGATTCATCTGTAAGTTACGTAATACCACATAGATACAATTAATTGAACAACATCGTTAGGAACTAGAATTGCATTTGTATCGTAAGCTACGCGACCGTTTAAATAAATAAGCTTTTTTGATAAGAATGAATTTACTGTTGGATTATCTGGTAGAAGGCGAGAGTACATCACCACCCTGTTAAGAGACATTTCAGCTCTTGAGAACGTATAGTTATTAGAGCCTTTATAAAATCTCGTAAGATAGCGAGTAAGTTGTTTTTGATAAATAAATTTTAGATTAAGCGATTCCTTTAATGCTGTTCGGGCCCTACGCCACATACGTTGATAACCCGGCTTAAATCGTACTCGAGGGATTTTGACCTCTGATCATCGGAAGCTTGTGTCTTGACCACGGTAGGTAAAGTTAGTTGGGTATAAAATTTCATCTCTAGAGGTTAAATAGTTTTGGTATTTTAAATTATTGTACGTGGTTATTGGCGTTTTTTTTAAAAACAAGGACTCGGTTATTGTGTTGCTTACTTTAGCGGTTAATGAGGCTTTGTACTGATTTAACAAGAGTTTATTGAACGAAGCTAACGAGTACCTTGGTTTATTTTTAGCTCTGTGTTTAAGTTTGTAAACAAGTTTGTAGAACGTTATACGTTTTTTACGGTTCATCAAGGAGTTACGTACTTCGTTCGGGTATAGGAATGAAAAAAGTTTTTTTTTAAAAAGGAACTTGTAAGTAAATGGGTTTTTTTGATTCGAATACGTTAACGCATTTAGAAACATTCCCGTGCTTTTGAATGTAAAGTTTTTACGCGTACGAGTTTGCACAATAGGAATTAAACTTTCTTTAAACGTGATGCTTTGTCGGTTGGTCGGGCCAGGCGTGCGGTTACTCAACATTTTGATCATTAGAGATACTTGGTTTTTTTGAGGTTTGTCGAAAGTAAAATTACTTGTGAGTTTTGTCGATTTTAGTCCCGGTTTAGTTGTTGTACTAGGTAAGTTGTTTAATGAAAGGAGTGTTGTGTGATATTTACGGGGCGACTTACTGGCACGGGTGTTATGTTTATCAATTACTTGGGTAAACTTTGTGCAGAGTGAGAATCTGCGGCTGTAGTGTTTAATATTGCGAGTAAGTGTGTTATTTTTTTTTCGAATATTGAACCTGTTTGTTCTTAGAATTAGGTAAGTACGGGTCGTAAGATTTTTCTTAAAAAGTCACCGTGTACTATTTAGTTTTTTGGTTCATGCTTTCACTACCAAGGCACGCGAACGTTTTTTCCTGCTTAGACTACGTTTTACTTTCTTAAAAAAGTTTCGCGTAGTACGCCTAACTCGTCGATTTAAGCGGCTCCTCGTAAAATTATTAATGGTCAGGTCTAGTTTATTTTTTTTCGACCTATTAGTGGATGTACTTCCCGTGAACATTAGCGGATAGGATGTTTTTCATTTGAGAACGTAGTTTGGTGTAGCTACACGTTTGAGAAAAGGTTTAAATTTGTGCGTTGGGTGAGGTTTTGCGGTTCGTCGACTTCTCACCGCTGTATGATTTTGGTTTATCGCAGTTAAGAAATATAAACGTAACTTTCGCCTTACTAGTGATTTTATTTGTGTGTGTGCCCCGTTACGCTTAAGGAAGAGAATTTTGTGCTCCGTTAGTGATGGCTGGATAGCAGCCAGTATTTTTCAATACTTCATAGGCTTTAAGTCATTTAAATAAAGTGATGGTGTCTGACCAACTAACGCTATACTGTCCTTGTTAAAATACTTTTTATGAAAAAGGAAAAACTTATGTATGAAGTTTTTTGATGAAGAGTTCATTTTTTGTACGCCGTAGTCTTTAGTCTTGTTTTTGTTAAAGTTCATTAGGTGTGAAGTGGTAATTTTTTTGAATCTATGCTTATTCGTACTTTGTGCCAAAACAAACTTATAAAAAGGTTTTGTTGTTTGGGGGTTATTAGTAACAAAGTACTTAATCGAAGGATTCATTTCGTGGTGTTTATGTCTATAATATTTTAAAATAGTAGCTGTGTTTTGTAGGATAAAGTCTTAAATTGCTTATCTGGTTAGAACCATAGTATTTGTTTTTTTTTAGGTGAGTTGTTCTTTCTTTTTTTTTTGGATGCATATTTTTTTTTGACTACTTTGAAATTTATTTTTTCTTCTCTTGATGACTGTTTTATAAGTTTTTTAGTCTCACTAATAAAACTACGTAAGGTTTTATTCGTGTTGTACGAGTTTCACCCATTCGCCCATGTACGCTGGCCCCTTACTGGTTTTCCCAGTGCGTGGCAACGGCCTTTGTAAGATTTTATTAAATACAGACGTACTACTGCTAGTTTATGTAGCTCATGTATTTGGTTATTGACTGTATGCAACTGTGAAAATAAAATGTTTATAGGACGGTCGAGAGGTTTGTGGTTAGTTCGTTGGTAGTCGACCAAGTCAACTGTTTTGTGGTGTGTGGACGCATACCCTAGTTCAAAGCGACGTATGAACAGTTTCTTAGTTTGAACACCCAGGCCTGGTGTATTCTCAAAAAGCTCTTTAAATGTTTGGTTGAAGTAGAATAGCTTCCCCCCAAAAAAGTAACCTTTAGTTCAGTATATTTGTAATATGTGTTCGAATTTCATAATCGGTGTTGCTTAAAGTTTAGCGCTTTTTTGCGTTCTTTTTACGAAGCTGTTTCGCCTTAAACAAAGCGTATCTACGGTTTCAGGTAAACTCACCAAACTTATAACCAACCATTCAGTTGTTTATTCTACGTTTATGTCATTTTTTTCCCGAGTGTATTAAAGTTTCGTAGCCTACAAAAGTTACCGGTACGGTTGACGCCCTACTCCTTATACGTTTCTCAGATGTGTGATGTACAGGATTGGAGCTAATTAAATACATTATACGTCACATGTTAGGCGAAAAGTATTTAGGTTTGATTTTCTTCTTTAAAAAAAGTTGTGAATTATAAAGGTGACCCATAATCTAATATATTATTTGTATTTAGTTGTTTTACCTCAAGGGGTACGTTGATATCTAATAGCCTTGGCTCTACCACCGTGTGGGTGATCGACAGGATTCATGGCGACTCCCCTCACTTTAGATTTTTTCCCTAACCGTTTGTAGAAACCGGCGCTATTATTCCCTCATTTTTTATTTTCGGGAAAGGCTACGGAACCTTCAGAACCGAGAGAGTACGTTGAAAAGACTTTTTTAACACCTGAGGGTAGTTTTATTAAGCTTGTACTGATTCTAGAATCCATCTTAACAATACGGGCGGAGACGCCCGTACTCCGGGCGTACTGGATACCTGAATTGGGTATGATTTCTAACAGTGATACTGGTTGATTCTTAGGTAAATGTTTTATCAAAGAGAACGATTGGTCAATGAGCACGTGCTTCTCACTTAAACACAATTGCTGTACTAGTTGGCTGTGGTATGAGAAAGAGCTGCGTAGTTGAGTCAGCCTAAACATGGCGTGCTTAGTCGTCGAGGGTACATAACTCACGGAACCAGTTGAGAGGAACAGTAGAGATATTAATCTATTTGTTTTAGGGCGTAACAAGAAACCTGAGACAAAGCCTATACTCGTTGAACGAAAACTATAATTAATTGTGGGTTGTTTGTATTTGAGTGTTCGTTTCGATTTTGTCCAGACAACTATTCTTCCTTTTTTTGATCGACCAGCGTTTCATTTATATGAGCCAAGGAGTTTTTTGTGTTTGAGTTGTAGAGGTAATTCGTTTTTGAAAAAGAACGAGGCTCTTGAGGCTCCTGAGGTTGGTTTGACACGTGTGAGTGTAAATTTCGGTTTAAGTATATTTTTTGCTAATTCCATAATGTATAAATAAATTTGTTACGGTTAACCACGGTTGGTGTTTAGTAAAGTTAGTAAAACTAAAGTTGCGTACAAAGATGAGGTTATTGACAGTGAAGCGTGGTGTGTAAATGTGCTAGTGGGTTCAAGTGGTAGTGCTGGGGACGCAATATTATCATAAGAGTATGTGTGGTTTTCGAGCAGTATTAGATTGGGGAATACTTCGAGAGACTCGGCCAAATTTGATGCTGATAATGTCTGGACTAGGACGTTGTTCGTGTGTCTTGTAGGGTTATGTAAGAACGAAGAACCGTTTGAGTAGTTTAGGTACCTTTTAAGTGGTGTTTTTGAGCACGATACTATGTTTATACCGTTTTTATTTGTTAAGTCCTTAAGTTTGATGTTGAAAACCGACACATCAGCCGAAAAAGAGTTTATCTTAAACCGCGTTAAAGCGTTGAAAAACCGTTCAAATTGGCGCATGTTGAGGTAACTAGACACTCATGCTTTGGTAATATAAGATAACACCAATCAATTAGTACGATGTTTACGCCTAGCGTAATTTTTACGTACCATTTTAGTTATACCTCGGTTAAACTTTTTAAAACGTGTTGTTTTACGAAAAACTTTGAAATGGTATAGACTTGAAGATTCGCTCAGTGACAGCAGGGTCGCATTAGGTGAACTATTGTCTAGATATGATCATTTCCGTACCATTCGTTTGATGAATTTAATTCAGATAAAGTGAACCCAATTTTCCCCTGGAGCTGAATAAGCCCAAAAATTAATGCTTCCGCGGTGGGTGGACACCCTGGTACGTAAGTATCCACAGGTAATATTCTGTCACAACCCCGTACGACGGAGTATGAGTAGTGATAATAACCCCCCCCATTTGCGCAACTTCCCATAGATAAAATTCAACGGGGTTCTGTCATTTGTTCGTATAAACGGCGTAGACAAGGCGCCATCTTATTAGTTAAGGTACCTGCGACAATTATTAAATCAGCTTGTCTAGGTGAGGCTCGGAAGATTATACCAAACCGATCCATGTCGTACCGGCTAACAGCTGCGTGCATCATCTCAACTGCACAGCAAGCTAAACCAAACGTAAGGGGTCATAAAGAGCCTGCTCGGGCTCAAGTGATTAGTGATAATACTCTTGAAGATAGTCATTCTAATTTCATAAAATATGGTTTTATTTTCGGAAGCACCTACGGACATGGTTTGTAAACCCGCTTGGACGACTTACACCGTACACAGAACGTCGTTTACGCTTACCCACTACGGGAGAGAAGTCATATACTCCACGTACGGCTGTATAACCCACACCGGGGAGGTCATTTGCTCGACCACCACTAACCAGGACACGATTGTACTTTGAACATAAATAGCCTTTTCCGGGTAGACGCGCGGTCAGGCGCAACCCGTTATTAAGGTCGACTTTAGCTACGTGACGTATTGCAGAGTTGGGCTTCTTGGGTGACATAGTTACAACACGAGTGACTATACCTTTAGCTTGCGGACATCTTTTCAGTATGGGAGTTCGTGACATTGTGGGGTTTTTGTACTTTAGTGCTGGTTTCAGCTTTAATCGTTTTCTTTTTGCCGATTGTTTACATGTTGCCATTTATACATTTTTAGATTACTAAAGCTTGTCACGAAACACCAAGTCAATACATTAACAGTGACACGCTCGAGAAAAGTAAAAGTTCCCGACTCGATAAATCGACTGGAGCCCTAAGAGAAAGTGCTTTAGAAAATCCAAACATAACGTTCATTCAAGAACGGAAAAAGAATGTAGGCCCGAGTAAGTATAAGAATACTAGGAGAAATATGGAGAGTAGAGGGAATAAATCAAAGAAAAAACTGAAGAATAAGAATTCGGAGACAAAAAATATAGAACCTGGGAACCCTAAGAAAATGAGACTGTTTAATAGGGTCATTAAGAAAAGTTTAGGACACATAAAATTTATACCACTTATTTCGGTTAGAAGACGTGTCTTAAATCTTCTCGCAATCGCATCGACTAGTAAAAAAGAATTAGTTGAAAGAAGCGCATGACTAATGAGCATACAAAAGCTTGCTAACATTAAATTTGACTGACCACTAACAACACACATTGTTAGCCAATGCATCTCAACAACCGTTGAATAAGCTACTAGTTTTTTCAAATCAATCTGGTAGAAGAGTTTAAAAACGGCGTCAACTATACCGAGAACCAGGAACGGGTACACGTATATAAATGTCGGCTCAAGATGTATGGTTAGTAAGCATTTTAGTAATCCAAAGAACGCGAACTTTACGAGTACTCCACTAAGGAATATAGAAAAATTAGTCGACGCTTCGACGTGCGCTTTAGGTAACCAGCCATAGAAAGGTCATATAGGGAGTTTTACCCCAAAACCTAACAGAACACATACAAACAGAAAGTTTACTTCAAAAGGTGTGAAGTAAAAGTACCCTATAGTCGAAAACTGGGAGCTGCCGCAGATAAAGAAAAGGTATAAAAGACCGAATATTAAAAATAGGGCACCGAATTGGGTTCAGAAGAACATTAGATAAGCGGCCTCAACACAACGTCGAGTTTTAGCGAACTTGTATAAGATAAAGAAAGAGGGTATTAAGAGCATCTCATAGGCTAGAAAGAATAATATTATTGAGTCAGTAAAAAATATAACATAACCAGCTGCGAGAATAACGAGACAGTAAAACATAAAGCTAAAGAGCTCGTCTGTGTTATATGACAGACAGAATACTACTGATAATACCGTAACAATCAAGAAGACGTAGATGAACGGGTAGTAATAAACTTGTATAAGATTTAGGCTTACAGCATTAACGTCGATTATCTTAGAGCTATAATAAGTTGATAGTATCGACATACATGAGTCAGTTGACGAAAACATCAAAATATCTTGGTAATAATCTAGTAGGTAGTGTAATGAGGTGAAAGTTATAAAAAAGAGAAAAAGTAGCGAAGATAAGAAAAGTCTACTACTTGTGGCAATTATGCTTAATTGATTCACAGAGTTTAAAAAGTATAAACGTAGTAAGAAAACTACGGACGATATAAGGATAGTATTAAATAATATGTAATAGATGTAACCATACCACAACAAGGTTTACCAAAAACACTCGTACGAAACTTTACGTGTAGAACTTAGGATTGTGGGTATTTTTATATTTATTTTCTTGATAAACGTAGACTTCACCGGTAACCTATGCGCAACTTGCTCGTAGTAGTAGTAAGCCCTACCCGTACGTAGGTTTTTAAACTCAAACATAGTTGTACCTGGCGAGAGCTGGGCTACCCAACCAGCTAACTTACCTTTACCCTTACCCATACGGGAACCTTCAACTTTTCGCGTAAGTGGTAAGTGTGGGAATAGATTGAACCAGACTTTACGTGAAGTCTTATCTGACCTTTTTGAGGCTTTCTTCAATAAGAGTTTATACCTAAAAATTTGTTTATTATTGACTCACAGGGGTTGTAGAATCCTTAAACCGTACTGCCCGTAGTTTAGTTTGCTTTTTTTAAAAGATACAATCTTACGGCGTTTAAATAATGTTTTGTGTGCGAATTTTCGAGGTCTTAATAACATTTATACCGAGTTACTCTCTAGAAAAAGATTCATGTGAATAATAATAACAAATCATCAACGTAAACTGCGCCTAGGATAATGAGGGTTAAAACATAAATCGTAAAGTAGTAAAATAGTGGAGTCGTTCGCTCATTGGACGACATGTACTGGTAAGACAGATTGTTATGGTTAGTTGAATGTAAAAATCGAATATTTTGTACGTAAAAATATAAACCTATGAATAATACAACGAAAAATACAGAGTATAAAATGAAAAACGAATTATTAGTTAAAAGGGTTAATATGAAAAGTTTAGAGAAAAAGCCTACAAACGGAGGTACGCCGGCCATCGAGAAAAGTAAGATTGTTATCGTTATTAAAAAGAAACTGTTGAAGCTAAAGCTGTTGAACGATTGCAGTGTTTTAAATTGGGATAATACGGTACTAAATAGTACTCAAAAAAGAGTGATGAGTGATGTATTATAAATAAACATGTAAGTAAAGAGCATAACATTACTATCTGAGAATAAGTTTAGGTGTAACATTTATACTAAACGGAATAAAGTACCTTATTCGTGATTTTTATGGTTGTTTTACGATACACGTTTTGCCAACCAACTAGCGAAACCCTTGAATGATTATAGTTCTTGTTTGAGAAAGAGAGAGTTTTCGTAAATTTTTTGTTGTGTTTTTGAATTCATAAAGTCTTGTTTTTGTTGTTTTTTGGGCTTTTTACTACTGCCATTTATACTTTCGTTAGAGTCACATAAACATGTCAGTACTATGTGTTGTTGATAGTGCTAAGATTACGAAGAGGGAATTTAGTATACTACTGATGGCTAAGAACGCCTTGAAGTAGTAAGACTCACATACGATGAATAAAAGTGTGACGAGTCCAGTGACTACGAAAACGAGGGTTACCACCGAATAGAAGTAAAAGATTTCAGAAAAGTAAGATGTTAATAAGTGGATTATAAATAAGAATAAGAAGAAGTAGAAGAAACTAATATAAAAAAAAATGGTGTAGAAGGGTATCCCTTTGAAAAACGTCGGTTTCCAGATGTATAGGGGGGCTATACCACATTTCAGGAAAATACAGAACATTAGTATGAACCATGTCATACCGAGCGAGAGTATTTCTTTGATAGAGGCTACATTGGTAAAGTATATGAATATGTGCTCCATGAGGTACCAGTCAAACGTGAACATTTTGAAGTAGAAAAATAGGCAAAATAGAAACAGATTTAGTGAGGAGAGTAGTGATACTCAAAAAAAATAAAGAATTGACTGTAGATAAGAGTAAGGTGTTGACTGTTGAAAGAGGTGACCAAACGATAAGTTAAGATTACGGTAGAAAAAGGTTGAAGAGAAGGTTGATGTGATTAACAAGAGGAAAATTAAAGTTGATAGTACCTCTATGACAAATATTGACGTGAAAATCGTATTGGAGTAGAATATAATTACGATCCAGTACAAAAAGTTAAAGGTTGTTATTGTGTAGTCATATATCTCTCTTGAGGTAAAATAAACAGTCGATGACGTGACGGCTAATATAAGTAGAAAGTTCAGTACAATAAGGTAAGTTAGTTTGGTTTGAAAGTTGGTGATGACTATATGACCAAACCAGGCCGACGTGGAGGGTGCGCTTCAAAACAACAGACTTAGTATTACACATACCAGAGGTGTCGCGAAGACGTACATTAGATCCGAAGCGTTGATCATGACAAATTCGCTTTTATTTTTTGAGGTAGTATATTTCAGAGGAGAGTTAAGGACAGGTAACATATAAGTAACCAGTGATATAATTAATGTTGTATATGTTAGGAAAAAGAAGAAAGAGAATGATCATAAATTGGAAAAGGTTATAAAGAACATAAAGTAATATATTTAGTTGGTGGCAAAACGAATTATAAAGCGGAAAGCTAAAAGGAGGGATAGATATATAAAAAGTACGTGAAGAACCCACGAAGAGTAAACTGTCTCTAAACAGGGTGTAAACTGAGTAGTGTAGTCAAAAAGTACCATGTTCATGTGATTATAAAGCTTTTGAGGAAAGAATAAAACCGTAAATAAAGCTGTTAGCCACTTCAGTAAAAAGTTTAGGATATTACCTGCGCCTGGACTTGAACCAGGACCCATAATGGACAAGGTTTTAAGCCTTGCATGTCTACCAATTCCATCACACAGGCAGAGTAGTTTTTTTTGCGTAAGTTTAAAATGATAACTAAAATAGAGACATGTAGCTAGTATCATAACAAGTTACAGACATACGAAGTTTTTTCAAGAAGAAGAGGTTTGACTCAAAAGGTAGGTTGTCTCGCCTAAGTAAGAGGGCTAGAAACAAGGAGTTGTTAACCCCATTAATAGCTGATCTGTCTTTGAACGTGTTTTCGAAAGAGATACTGAGTGTATAAAACTTAGACTGAAATTGTTCTTGGGAGAAGGTTTTGTGTGCCATTGGAGCTTTTATGAAAGTTTGACGGGTTCGGCGTTGAGGGTGAATAAAAAAAGAAGGTTGTTTATCTTTCTTAGACGTCTCGTCATGTACAAAGGAGTTGTCTGGCTGTTTTTCCTTCATTTCTCGTATGTAAGACATCCACGTTAACATTATATAAGACTGTTTAATGTAAATACTGTTATTAGACCTTTCAGATCGGTTCAGGAGGGTCATGTTTTTTATAGACCCTGGTGAGATTATTGAAGCAAACTTAAAGCTATACCTTAAAGAGTTTTTTACGTGTTGTTTTTTGTTTTTAAATCGGTAACCATTAGAGATGTTGTTTTTTGTTACTGTTTTGGTTTCAAGAATATCAAGCCAGCAGGAATCGAACCTACATTCTTAGAGTGAAAATCTAATGTCCTAACCGTTAGACGATAGCTCGTTTGAGTCGTTTTAAATTCTAATGTTTAGAGTTGAAGTGATAAGTGATTTTGCACCAGAGTATCTTTTACGGGATTATAGAAAATCTCTTTAATACCTATCGAGGGGAAAGCTTTTTGGAAAGGGGCTGTACTGTCCCCATACTGTAGCATTAGATTACGAAGGTCTTTCTTACCGAAAAAAGAAACCCCGTGAAGTTCAGCTATTTCTCGTTCCAACCAGTTTGCAGCTGTAAATAACTCCGCAATCGAGTCGAGAGAGTCGTTTTTAGCTAGAAACTTCGACTTGACCGTACTAGAAATATTTTGGGTGAATATGAAAAACCTGTTCTGACTATGAAGAGAATGGAAATTATAAACAACAACGGTTGATTGACTTTGATTTAATTGATTGTACTTATGGGGTTGTTCGATATCAGAAGTTCCTTGGGTAGAGTTCGAAAGTATTTCGTAGGCGAACATATCACAAAGTTGGGTGGAGTAAAAACTTGAAGCCATCTTCATGTGAGTACAGGAGAAAAAGAGAGCGCTATTGTTAATACACACGTTTGTGTTTTTTGACCGCTGAGCTAAATTATTTACAAAGGAATAATTTATTTTAAAAAAGACATATTTAAAAAAGAGCTTGAAATTTGTCATCACTTAAATGTTTTAGACTGGACTCGAACCAGCGACCCCAAAGTTTTCAGCCTTGTGCTCTACCAACTGAGCTACTAAAACGTTTACCCTCAAAAAGGGGGTCATACACCCTTCAGGGGTATATAGCCTTCATTACGAGGGTATACTTCCCAGTAGTATTAATATATAGTATAGTAGTATTAATATATAGTATAGTAGTATTAATATATAGTATAGTAGTATTAATATATAGTATAGTAGTATTAATAT
>ENA-OWPI01004400-OWPI01004400.1-marine-metagenome-genome-assembly--contig:-NODE-4400-length-11291-cov-23.015695_pt1 | contig 11291 bp, 12 predicted proteins | sample MGYA00238138_ERZ651775 | MGnify/ENA primary metagenome ERZ651775 (study PRJEB26906, sample SAMN06265043) | marine metagenome | isolation source: Helgoland LTER site | place: Germany:Helgoland, sampling...
TTTGCAAGCAAAGATGATAAAGTTGGTATTGCAGTTGGTGTGACTGACGGTTTAACAGAAAAATTTGATGCAGTTAAGTTTGTTAAAGTAGGATCAGAGATTATTGGAGGTCAAGGAGGTGGGGGTAGAAAAGATTTTGCTCAAGCTGGTGGCCAAGATCAATCAAAAATTGACGAAGCTTTTGAGAAACTTAAGACTTTAATTTAATTTCTTTTTTAGATTACCATCAATCTCATCTAAGAATTGATTGGTAGTTAAATATTTACTTGATGGACCAATAAGAATTGCCAAGTCTTTAGTCATTGCACCATTTTCTACACATTCGATACAAACTCTCTCAAGTGTGTGTGCAAATTCAATTAATTCATTATTGCTATCTAATTTTCCTCTGTGCGCCAATCCTCTTGTCCATGCAAAAATAGATGCAATAGGGTTTGTTGAAGTCTCTTTACCTTGCTGATGCATTCTGTAATGTCTTGTAACTGTTCCATGAGCAGCTTCAGCCTCCATTACTTTTCCATCAGGTGTTAGCAATGTACTTGTCATTAAACCTAACGATCCATAACCTTGTGCCATTGTATCAGACTGAACATCACCATCATAATTCTTACATGCCCAAATATATTTTCCACTCCATTTCATTGCACATGCAACCATGTCATCAATTAATCTGTGTTCATAAGTTAAGTTGTTTTTATCAAAATCAGTTTTGTACTCTTTTTCAAAAATTTCTTGAAAAATATCTTTAAATCTACCATCGTATTGTTTTAGAATTGTATTTTTAGTCGACATATAGACAGGCCATTTTTTCATTAGACCATAACTAAAACAAGACCTTGCAAAGTCTTCGATAGATTTGTCTAAATTGTACATTGATAGTGCTACACCAGGACCAGTAAAATTAAATACTTCATGTTTAATTTCTTGTTTACCATCCTCAGATGTCCATTTAATTTCCATTTTACCTTTACCAGGCACTTTAAAATCTGTTGCTCTATATTGATCTCCAAAAGCATGTCTTCCAATAACTACAGGATCAGTCCATGAAGGAACAAGTTTAGGGATATTTTTGCAAATAATTGGCTCTCTAAATACTGTGCCTCCAATAATATTTCTTATTGTTCCATTAGGAGATCTCCACATTTTTTTTAAATCAAATTCTTCAACTCTTGCTTCATCAGGGGTAATCGTTGCACATTTAATTCCAACACCAACTTTTTTTATGGCATTTGCAGAATCTACAGTGATTTGATCATCTGTATTATCTCGGCTTTTCATTCCAAGATCGTAATATTCAATACCAAGATCCAGATATGGAAGTATTAGCTTATTTTTGATGAACTCCCATATGATACGAGTCATTTCATCACCATCTAGCTCTACAACAGGGTTATTTACCTTGATTTTACTCATTTAAATTAAATTTATGTTATTAATTGAATTTGATTGGTTTATATACATATTAATCAAAAATTAGCAAATAGAAGAATATGTTTAGCAAGATATTTCCACCGATACACACAGAAGGCTATAAGTTTTTAGTCATAGCAGGATTTATTACACTTGTTTTATTATTCATAAGTGGTTTTTTAGGAACAATCGGTTTGCTATTGACTGTTTGGGTTTATTATTTTTTTAGAGATCCTGAAAGAGTTATAATTGAAGATGACAATTATCTAGTCAGTCCAGCTGATGGTGAAGTGATAAAGGTCGAAGAAGTTGATGGACCAAGAGAAGTTGGTCTAGATAATAAAAAGTTTAAAAAAATAAGTATATTCATGAATGTTTTTGATTGCCATGTAAACAGAACACCTTGTTCAGGAAAAGTTGAAGAAATTTTATATAAACCTGGAAAATTTTTTAATGCATCTTTAGATAAAGCAAGTGAAGATAACGAGAGAAATTATTATAAGTTAAAAGATAAAAGTGGAAATGATATAATTGTAGTTCAAATAGCAGGACTAATAGCAAGAAGAATTGTATGCGAAACAGATAATGGTCAAGAGCTTAATCAAGGCGATAGAATTGGAATGATAAGATTTGGAAGTCGAGCAGATGTTTATTATGAAAACTATGAACCATTAGTTAAAGTTGGCCAAAAAACAATTTCTGGTGAGACCTTATTGGCTAAAAAATAAAAAATGGAACAGCCTAAGAATAACTTAAAAATTATAGCAGATAAAAAAAATGCTAGAATGATTTTACCTAATATGCTTACTTTAATTGGAGTTTGCATTGGATTAACTTCAATCAGATTTGCATTAGATGGAAAATTTGAATTTGCAATTATAGCTATAATTTTAGCAGCACTTATCGATGGCTTGGATGGTAGAATAGCAAGATTGATAAAAGGAACCTCAAAAGTAGGAAAAGAATTAGACTCTTTAACTGATATGATTAGCTTTGGTGTAGCGCCAGCATTTATTATGTATTTTTGGAAGTTAAATACATTAGGTAGATTTGGATGGTTAGTATGTTTAATTTATGTAATTTGTGTAGCATTAAGGTTAGCAAGATTTAATATTAATTCAAACCAAGAGCCTTCTTGGAGAGATAATTTTTTTGAAGGTGTTCCTTCACCAGCTGGGGGTATTTTAGTTTTAACACCTTTAATCATAAGTTTAACAAATTTTGATTATATCTCGATTAATTATAATATTGTTGTGCCAGCTTTTTTTGTCATAACTTCTTTATTATTAATAAGTAAATTTCCAAGCTATTCATTTAAAAAAATTGTTATTCAAAGAAAAACAACTATTTTTTTATTGTTTGGAATAATATTATTTTTTGGACTACTGCTAATCTATCCTTTTAATGTTATAGCAATAAGCTCAATTATTTACTTAGCAATGCTACCAATTAGTTTTTTTCATTATCAAAAATTAAAAAAACAAAATCCGGATAAAAATTTTCCTGAAGATGACGATGATTTAGAAGATGTATTGTAATGAAAGAAAATGTAATAATATCTCTTGCAGACTCTAATTATTTTGAATTACTTAATGAGTTAGTGGACTCTATAAAACGCTTTAAAGAGAGCAATAATACAGCAATTTGTATTATGGATGCAGGATTAACCGATGATCAAAAGTCTATTCTAGCAAGAAAAGTTGATGAAATAAAACCAGCAGACTGGGATATTGAGGTTCCTGAATTTAAAATTAAAGGTAGAGAATGGTTAAAAAGTCAGGTTTCAAGAGCATTTCTTCCTAAATATTTTCCTAATTATAAAAAATATTTATGGATTGATGCTGATGCTTGGGTCAATTCTTGGGAAGCTATTGAGTTATATTTTAAAGGGTGTGAAAATAACAAGCTATCGATTGCAACATCAGCAGATAGAGCTTATGGAAGAGTTTTAAGAGCTGAGTGGTTTTTTGGAAGTTTTGCAAGGATCAAATCTCAAAATTATAAGCACGCAAAATCATCTGGTTTTTCTGAAAAAATTGCAAGACAGGTAGCTCTTAAACCTCATTTGAATATAGGTGTATTTGCATTACAGGAAAATGCTCCTCATTGGAAGGTCTGGCAAAAAAATTTAAAGATTGCTTTAAAAGCAGGAAAAATTTGGGGATCAGAACAAATTGCAATGAATATTGCAATTTATCATGATGAAATGGATGTTGAAATCTTACCAGCTTACTGTAACTGGACTTTAATTGAAGCATTAAAATTTGATAAAGATAAAGATACTCTTGTGGAACCATATCTTCCAAATCATAAAATTGGGATAGTTCATTTTGCAGGAAAAAATAATGACCAAATAAGAAAAAATAAAGATTTTGTATCTAAAATTAAAACTGTTGATGGTGATTTAATTGATAAAAAATTAAGATTTAATAATTAATTGAAAAAAAATAAAATTTCTAAAAATTGGGTTAATAAACAAAGGAGAGATACCTTTGTTAGACAATCAAAAGTTGATGGGTATAGAGCTAGATCTGCTTATAAATTAATTGAAATAGATGAAAAATTTAAAATTTTTAAAGGTGGACTTTCAATTATAGATATTGGAGCCGCTCCAGGAAGCTGGTCACAATATGCAGTTAAAGCTGCAAAAAATGGAAGATTAATTTCAATAGACTTGAAAAAAATGGAGCCTATAGGGAATACTGTTCAAATACAGGGTGATTTTACAGAAGAAAATATTCAAAATGAAATTAGAAAACATATTAATACAAAAGTAGATGTTGTTATGTCGGATATGGCTGTAAATACTACTGGAATCAAAAATATAGACTCAATTCAAACTGGTGAATTATGCATTGAAGCAATGTTATTTGCAAAAAATTTGTTGAAAGGTAATGGTTTTTTTGTTTCTAAAATATTTTTGGGTGGAACATTTAACGAAATAGTCGCAGAAGGAAAAAAATATTTTAAAGAAGTTAAGGTTTTTAAACCTAAATCTAGCAGAAAAGACTCTAAGGAAAGCTTTATCATTTGCAGCAAACTTAGATAGACACTTTAATTTTTAAAGGAATCGTATATAAAAGATCATGGTTCCTATAAAAGAAGCACTTACCTTTGACGACGTTACATTAGCCCCAAAATACTCAGAAATTTTACCATCTGAAGTCAATACTAGCACTGAATTAACACCTAAACTTAAACTAAAAATCCCTCTTTTATCATCTGCAATGGACACTGTAACTGAAAGTAGAATGGCTATAGCTATAGCAAAAGCAGGAGGAGTTGGAGTTATTCATAGAAATCTAAATATTAAAAATCAAATTTTAGAAATTAAAAAAGTTAAAAAGCAAAAATTATTAGTAGGAGCAGCTGTAGGAGCAGGACCTAATGAGTTTGATAGAGCAGCAGCCATAATAAAAGAAGGTGTTGATTTAATAGTAGTAGATACTGCTCATGGTCATACCAAAAAAGTTGGAGAAATAATTAAGTTTATTAAAAAATTTAAAAAAAATAACATTGCTTTATGTGCTGGAAATATTGCAACACCAGAGGCTGCTAAATTTTTAATTAAATTAGGTGTTGATATTGTTAAAGTTGGAATAGGCCCTGGTTCAATTTGTACAACGAGATTAGTTGCAGGAATTGGTGTTCCACAACTAAGTGCAATTTTATCTGTAAGAAATGGATTTAAAAATAAAAATGTAAAAATTATTTCTGATGGTGGAATTAAATATTCAGGAGATCTTGCTAAAGCATTTGCGGCTGGAGCTGATGCGGTAATGATAGGATCATTATTTGCTGGTACAGACGAGGCACCAGGAAAATTGATTAAAAAAAATGGAAAATTATTTAAAAGTTTTCGTGGAATGGGTTCGGTAGGAGCAATGAACAAAGGATCGGCTGATAGATATTTTCAAACTAAACAAAAAGACTCATCTAAATATGTTCCTGAAGGTGTTGAAGGATTTGCAAAATACAAAGGTGATGTTGGAACCATCATTTATAAATTGATTGGTGGACTTAGATCATCCATGGGTTATCTTGGTTCAAAAAATATAACAAAGCTTAGAATAAAACCAAACTTTGTTAAGATTACTAAAGCAGGATTTTATGAAAGTATGGTGCATAATGTGGATATGGTTAAAAACGATAGTAAATATTAATGAATAAAATTCTTAAAATAATTGCTCCAGTATTCTTTTTAGTTTTTTCTGCGAACCTGGCGTCAAGTAATGAAAATTTTTTTGATAAAGCATTAAAAATGTATCAGGATGAAAAATATGATGATGCACGTTTTATGCTAGAACGAAATATAGTTTTTAATCCTAAGGATGCAAAATCCTATCTTTATTTAGCAAAAATTTATAATCATGAAGAAAATCAGAGAAAAGAAGAGTATAATTTGGATACGGCATTGTTAATTGAGCCAAATAATGAAGAAGCTATTTTGATGTTGATGAAAATAGCTTTAAAGAAATCAAATTATTCAAAAGTTAAAGATCTCTCCCAAACATTTATCAAAGTTTGTGAAAAATTATGTGATGAAAATGATGAAATTCAAGAGTCTCTTAAAAATTTAGAACCAAAAAATGAGTCTTGATCAAAATCTTAATAAAATCTTAATTATAGATTTTGGTTCTCAATTTACCCAGCTAATTGCAAGAAGAATAAGAGAATTGGGCGTTTTTTCTGAGATTATAAGTCATAAAAAAATAAAGTTAAAAGATATTGATCAGACTGTTAAAGGAATAATTTTATCTGGTGGGCCACTAAATGTTTATCAAATAAACAAATATTCATTTGATAAAAAAATAATAAATTTAGATGTTCCTATTTTAGGTATTTGTTTTGGTCATCAAATCCTTTCAAAACTGAACGGAGGAAAAGTAAAACAATCCAAACATAGAGAATTTGGATTAGCAAATATATTTAAAAAAAATGAAAGTCTTTTAATTAAGAATTTTTTTAATAAACAAAAATCCAAAAAAGTTTGGATGAGTCATGCTGACCAAGTATCTAGACTTCCAAAAAATTTTAAAGTAATAGCATCAAGTACTAATTCAAAGTTTGCAATTGTAGAAAATAAATTAAAAAGATTTTATGGAATACAATTTCATCCAGAAGTCACACATACTGAAAATGGTAAAAAACTAATTAGTAATTTCATTTTTTTAATTTGTAAAATTAAACATAATTGGTCTTCTAAAGATCAAAAAATTCAACTTATTAAAGAAGTAAAAGATCAAGTTGGATCAGAAAAAGTTATTTGTGCTTTATCAGGAGGTGTTGATAGCAGTGTAGTTGCACAATTACTCAATAAAGCGATTGGAAAAAAACTATACTGTATTTTTGTTAATACAGGTCTTTTGAGAAAAAATGAAGAAGTACAAGTTGTTCAGACTTTCAAGAAAAGATTAAAAATAAATTTAATTTATGTAAATGCAGAGAAAGAATTTTTAAAAAAACTACATAACGTCTCTGATCCTGAAAAAAAGAGAAAAATTATTGGTAATCTTTTTATAAAAATATTTGAACGATATGCAAAAAAAATAAAAAATGTTAAATTTTTAGCACAAGGAACTCTCTATCCTGATTTAATAGAAAGCAAATCAGTAACAGGAAGTCAAACATCAAAAATAAAGTCACATCATAATGTTGGGGGACTTCCAAAAAAGATGAAACTTAAACTTGTTGAACCTTTAAAGTTTCTTTTTAAAGATGAAGTTAGAAAGTTAGGTTTAGAATTAAATTTAAGCAAAGATATTATTTCAAGACATCCTTTTCCAGGACCAGGCTTAGCAATTAGAATGCCAGGCTTGATTACTAATGATAAGATAAAAATTCTTAAAGAGGCTGATTATTATTTCATTCAAGCTTTAAAAGATCATGGTCTTTATCATAAGATTTGGCAAGCTTATGCAGCATTACTGCCAGTTAAAACAGTAGGTGTTATGGGAGATAATCGAACTTATGAGTATTTATGTTTATTGAGAGCTATTACTTCTGAGGATGGAATGACAGCTGATTTTTATGAGTTTAAAAAGTCTTTTATGGAAACGATTTCCAATCAAATAGTGAATAGTATTAGAGGTATAAATAGAGTTGTTTATGATATTACTTCAAAACCACCTAGCACTATTGAATTAGAGTAATTTTAAACTATAAATTAATCATATGAAATATTTACACACGATGATTAGAGTAAAAGATATTGACGAGTCTTTAAAATTTTTTTGTGATGGATTAGGTTTAAAAGAAACAAGACGAATGGAAAACGAAAAGGGAAGATTCACTCTTGTATTTCTTGCTGCTCCAAATGATGAAAAAGCAGAAATTGAATTAACATATAATTGGGATGGAGATGAACTTGGTGAAGGTTCGAGAAATTTTGGTCATCTTGCTTATAGAGTTGATAATATTTATGAAACTTGTCAAAGATTAATGGATATGGGTTATACCATTAATAGACCACCAAGAGATGGTCATATGGCATTTGTTAGATCTCCAGACAAAATTTCAATTGAAATCCTTCAAGAAGGAAATCTAGAACCTAAAGAACCTTGGGCTTCGATGGAAAATACCGGCTCTTGGTAAGTCGATGAAAAAGAAAATTTTAGATATAATTAAAAAAAAAAATAAATCAAAGATTGTTAGTTTAACTGCTTATTCAAAAAACGTTGCTTCAATCTTAGATAACTTTTGCGATATAATTCTTGTAGGAGATTCACTTGGTTCAGTTTTATATAATTATAAATCTACTAGAGAAGTAAGCTTAAAGACAATGATAGACCATTCTAGGAGTGTGAGAATGGGAATTAAAAAAAGTTTAATGGTTGTTGATATGCCTCATAACACTTATAGAAACTCAAAAGAGGCTCTTAAAAATGCAAAAAAAATAATTTCAAATACAAAATGTGATGCAGTTAAATTAGAGGGTGGAAAAAAAATTTATAAAATTGTTAAGTTTTTAACTAAAAATAATATTGCTGTAATGGGTCATTTGGGATTACTTCCTCAAACAGATAAAACTTTTAAATTCAAAGGTAAAAAGATTTCAGAAAGAAATAAAATTTTAAAAGATGCTGAATTATTGCAATCTGCAGGAGCTTTTTCAATTGTACTAGAGTGTGTCGAGACATCTTTAGCTAAATTAGTTACTAAAAAAATTAATATTCCAACTATTGGAATAGGTGCATCAAATAATTGTGATGGACAAATTTTAGTATTTGACGATTTAATAGGACTTAATCCAATTAATGTTAGATTTGTCAAAAAATATTCAAATATTAGAAAAGAAATGACGAAGGCTGTAGCTAACTACGCAAAAGAAGTAAGAAAGAATAAGTTTCCTTTAAAAAAACACTCTTATTAATTAAAAGTATTTTTTAAATTCTTCATTAATATTAAGAATCTCTAAATCAACTAACCCACCAATTATTAATTGAAGACCAACTATTAAAATGAATATTAGCCCCATGTAAGCTATCCAAATATGCTTTTGAATATAATTTGCCATATATGTTGCTAAAGCACCGGTTAAAACAACAGATAATACTAAGCCAAAAATCATAAAACCAAAATATTCTTTGGCTGCCGCAACAACTCCAATTACGTTATCAAAGCTGATCATGATGTCAGCAAATAAAACTTTTCCAATACTGCTAATATAAGATGGTTCTTTAGTTTTTTTAGTTTGAGATTTAACTTTGTTAATATCCACTAAATCTTTTCTTAGATCATTTACAATCCAAATTAGTAATAATCCGCCTAATATTTTAATGAAATAAAATTTAAATAAATAAGTGGCAAAAATTGCAAAGAATATTTTAAAAACAAAAGCGCCTGCAACACCCCACAAAATAATTTGTTTTCTATTTTTTGGAACAAAATTTGCTGCAATAGAACCAACTATCACAGCATTATCTGCTGTTAAGATAATAGTAATAAAAATGATTTTAGTTAAAATAATGAGTTCTTCAATCAAGGTAATTTAATACTATTTTATATTGCTAAAAATTCAATAATAAAGAATAAAAAAAAGGCGACCAAATTAATGGTCGCCTTTAATAATGTGTTTAAAATTATTTTTGAGCCCAAGTAGGCATTGGGTACTGTAATTCACAGGCAGCTAATTCAAATGGATAAACAGTACAGTATTTTCCGCCTTGAACTTGCATTAAAATACCTCTTGTTTTTTCATTTTGACCATCAGAACCAAATTTAATTCCTCTGTAAGGAACAATTAAACTATCTGATGACATGTCTAGATTAACTAATGCTTGTCTAATTTTCTCAGGGTCTGTTGATCCTGCGTTATTAATTGCATTAGCTAAAGCCATGAATCCAGTAAATGCTCTTGCAGGTACGTCAGAAAGATCTCTTCCACCTGAATGAGTTTTAAAGATATCATTTACAGTTCCAATCATAGGAATAGTAGTTGCTAAGTCAGTATTGAAAGGTGATCTAGTTATCACACCCTCTGCTTTACTTCCCATAGTAGCAATAAACTTAGGATCTGTGTAACCAGCATTCTGAGCAACTAAAAGCTTAGGATTGTAATCCAGTTCTTTTGCAGTATTTAAAAATAAATAAGCATCAGCTGTATAAGATGAAGGCAATAAAACATCTGGGTTTTTTGCTTTCAATCTTTGTACTTCAGAACTTAGAGTAGTTGTTTTTGCTTTGTAACTAATTTTTTCAACAACTTTGTATCCTTGGTCTTTAGCCATTTTGTCTTGAGTACCACCACTATCGGCTCCCCATAAAGTATCTTCATGGATAATACCAAGAGTATTTAACTTGTTACTATTTTTCTTATTAAAGTCATTCATAAACTCAAACATTAATTGAGTAAATTCACCATCATGAGGTGTAACTCTAAAGAAGTATTTAAATCCTCTTGTAGTTAATTTAGGAGATGTTGACTCTCCGTTAACCCAAGGTATTCCTGCTCTTTCAGAAACTTGGCTAGCTGCACCTGTTACAGATGAGTAGTAAGCTCCAAACATTGCATGAACTTTATCAGAATTAAGCATTTTTTCTGTTTCACCAACACCAACATCAGGTTTTCCACCGTGGTCACCAACAACTATTGATATTTTTCCACCACCTAAACCTTTTAAACCAGCATCTTTCGCAAGTGGCATACCTGGAATATTGTGACTGTTATTAATAATGTCTAAAGCAGTTTTAACAGCTGCAACAGCATCTTTACCAACTTGAGCCACGGGTCCAGTTAGTGGATAAAGTACTCCAATTTTAACATCTTCTGCATAACTCATGACTGGTGCAAAAACTAATGATAAAAAAGTGAATACTGTAAGAATTAATTTTTTCATTTATTTCCCCTCGTATTTGTTTTTTAAAATAACATTTTAATACTATATGAGAAATCAATTCAATGATTTACTTTAGGTAGGATTATTGAGAATTATTCTAGATAAGATTTATATATATAATATATACTTATCTATATATACATTGTTAAATTAATAAAATGACCTCTGAAATTATTCTTCAAGCGATAGTTACTGGATTAATGATGGGCTTAATCTATGCACTTATTGCAGCAGGTTTAAGTTTAATTTTTGGATTAATGGAAATAGTTAATTTTGCTCATGGAGAGCATTTAATGCTATCTATGTTTTCATCTTTTTGGCTTTGGTCATTATTTGGTTTAGATCCACTTTTTTCTATACCTATTACTATTTTGTTAATGGCTTTTTGTGGTGTGCTCACCCACTATTTTTTAATTAGATACATTTTAAAAGCTAAGATGTTAATTCAAATTTGTGCAACTTTTGGATTATCTATTTTTATTAGATCAATTGCACAATTATTATGGACTCCTGATTTTCGAAATGTAGATAAACCTTTGTTAG
>ENA-OWPI01004401-OWPI01004401.1-marine-metagenome-genome-assembly--contig:-NODE-4401-length-11289-cov-3.796557_pt1 | contig 11289 bp, 8 predicted proteins | sample MGYA00238138_ERZ651775 | MGnify/ENA primary metagenome ERZ651775 (study PRJEB26906, sample SAMN06265043) | marine metagenome | isolation source: Helgoland LTER site | place: Germany:Helgoland, sampling...
GTCGTCAGAGTCAAAAGAACCGACGGCGAAACGTCGCTGGCAGGTGCGGTCCATTACAACCCGGATAACGTCTTCGAACACGCTGTACTCAATCGTACTGTCCGCCTTGCTGATCCCGACCTGGCCATTGCCGCTGACGAATTCGACTATTGCCTTCGCCGGGATGCCCCTGCGTCGAATTCCCCGTATTGTCGGCAAGCGAGGGTCATCCATCTCGTCCACTATTGAGTGCGTTTTTAACAGGTTCAGCTTCCTTTTTGACATAATCGCTCCCTGAAGATTGAGGCGGGAAAACTCTCGTTGCTTGGTCGGGGGTCGAATGCTGAAAATAGGAGATTTTACGGATATAGGAGGGGAGAGAGAATTTAAAACCCAGTCGTACAGAGGACGATGATCTTCAAACTCGAGGGTGCAAATGCTGTGGGTGATTCCCTCAACGGCGTCAACTATGGGGTGTGAGAAGTCGTACAAGGGGACTGGGAGGGGGTTGTTGGGGTTGTTGCCTATCATTCTGTAAAGAACTGGGTCGCGCAAGTTCATGTTGGGGGAGCTCATGTCGATTTTAGCACGCAGGACGGGGAGGGGGAGATTGGAGGGGGAGGGATTGGGGGAGGGGGAGGGATTGGGGGTGGATGTCAAGGATGTGAACATCGAGGAGAACAACTCAAGGTTCTCTTCAATTGAGTGCTTTTCTCTGTACTCTGAATCGACACCTGGCTTCGTTAGCGTACCCCTACGCTCGCGGATCTCTTCTGCGGTTGAAAAATCGACGTACGCTAAGCCATTAGAGATGAGTGTTTCAGCACATTTTCGTATGAGGGGGAAATGGGCAGATGTACATGTGATGCCGCCAAGGAGAGGAGAGGAGGGGGTGGTTGAGGGAAGGGGGGGTTGTTGTTGCAGGGGTTGTTCTTGCGGGGATTGTTGTTGGGAGGTTACGGTTGGAGAGAGACCACGAGAGACTAACCACTCCAAATCCTCAACTATCGCGTCACGGTACTCATCCGTCTCCTTCAAAGGATTGGTGTCATCAAAACGTACATTGCAATAAGATTCCAATGGACCAAGGGGTGACAGCGACGGACAATACCAATTGAACAAAAATGATTTCGCGTGCCCAAGGTGTAAGTAACCGTTCGGTTCCGGGGGAAATCGCGTTCGGACCACAGGAGCAGCAGGAACTGTCAAACTCCCCTCAATGTCAGCGACAATCTCTTTCGTTATAAAGTTCAGGGGGTAAGTTAAATCCAAAGTATCGCTAGTCGATGTCGATAGTGTAGAGATGGACCGTCGCTGTAGTCGGCCGCCGATGGGGCGGTAATGATTCTGTGTGTAAGACACTGAGAGGCACACGAGAAGAGAGAGAAAACAAAGCTTCAGGGGGGCGGAATACAACATAGTGTGGATGACGATAAGGGGGTTCTTATATTTCTTTTGATCACTTTGGTCGTAGGAGCGTTCCCCACCTATTTATTACGACGCTTAGGCGAATTGGGGTCCTTCATGGCAAAAATGACTCAATCTCACCACCTGCTTTAGGGAAAATTTGCAAGGACCAAAGTTTGATTCTTCTAGAGGCTGGTGTTTCGTCTGATTTCGGTGAAATTTGAGCTAAAAAATGAGCTGGTGTGGCCAAGGGGTAAGGCATTGCACTTGTAATGCAAAGATCATGAGTTCAATTCTCATCTCCAGCATTTTTTTTGTCGGCAAGTAGTGTTAGTGAAATGTGTTACGCAATTTTTTTTGTCGCAGTACTCTGTCAAGAGGTAACGAACGACACCACGACAAGATTTTTTGGGGCACGAATAACGAGTCATGTTAGTGAAATGTGTTACGACCGCAAAATGGACAACCCGGTATGGTTTCATGCCGCAGCTCGTCTTGCAAAACAAGAGGAACCGCAAGAAGCTGTTGGCCACATCATTGCCACGGCTTGGTGAAGGCGTCGCCATGGACACAATGTTTTCGAAGGCGACCTCTCGAGACGGTAACGTCATGGCACAGGTGGGAATTTCGCAGGTATCGAAGAGAATCTTCGTCTATGGTCTTGCAGGTAGTGCACCCAACGAAGGTAGCATCATCGACTACTGCCGACGACTGTTCACTGAGTGGGGGGCGAACCAGTTTGTTTACACTTCTCGTCCAATAATACTTGTAAAGAACAACGAAAGTGAAAGCGCCCCCGTTAAATCTCAGTTTTTCACCAACATTGTCTCGTGCAAGGAGTGTGAGTCGTGAGCTGGAATGATGACATTGATGTTGGTGATTGTATTCGCGTCTACAGTAATGAAAGTGCTGGCCACTACGTTATCGAGCCCGACGATCGCAAGTCCTCTCATGAAGCCCTGCTCCGGTCTACGGAATGGGATGAAGTACAACCGGCTCGGTGGTGAGTGTATTTGCAGCTCGATTCTGCTGTGAACGGCGGCAGCATTGGACACGTAGTCGCCACTCATGAAGTGAATCTTTAACGATTATATATTCTGCTGTCGAATACTCAGCAGGTCAGGTGTAATCTTGCTCACAATACACAATTTTCTCTGTTTTTTACTGCTTCAGACTCGGACCTCATAGTTTCTCGGGTGTGCATGGGAACGATGACCTTCGGCCGTCAAAATACCGTCGAGGAAGGGGTAGAGCAGTTGAATTGCGCCTTCGACAAGTACGGTGTAAATTTTTTGGACACCGCAGAGATGTATCCAGTTCCCTCAACAGCTGAGTCTGCTGGGATGACGGACAGGGCGGTGGCGGCATTCCTAAAATCGCGGAAACGGGAGGACGTCATTCTAGCGACCAAGGTGTCGGGAACATCCGACCGCATCAATTGGCTCCGCGGCGATGACGGTACTTTCTGCAAGCTGAACAAGGAACAGATCAAGTACTCCATAGAGGCTAGCTTAACACGGCTTGAGACGGAATTCATTGATCTCCTTCAAATCCACTGGCCTGATCGTTACGTGGGAGGTCTCTTCGGACAGCCAGACTACGATGTATCTAAAGAGACGACAGACAAAGACACGCCTTTCGAGGAGCAGCTCTCGGCGTTGAACGATGCGGTGAAAGCTGGCAAAGTAAGATATGTTGGAGTATCCAACGAAACCCCCTTTGGTGTAATGGAAATGGTTCACCTTGCTAAGCGCTATCCAGAACTATATCCCAAGATTGTGTCCTTACAAAACTCTTACAGTCTCCTCGTGCGGAAGGATTTCGAGTCCGGTTTGACAGAGGTGTGTTCCCCACGCAACTGCAATGTCGGTTTGTTGGCTTATTCCCCACTCTCAGCTGGAATCCTCTCGGGAAAGTACGCAAAGGCAAAGGTCCACCCTAACGCACGTCTCAATCTATTTCCCGGTTTTATGGATAGATATCGCGAGAGCCAGCCGGAGGCTGCTACGAACGCCTACTCTGCCATTGCGGAAAAACACGGCCTCACGCCGGCACAGCTCGCCCTGGCTTGGGTTTACCATCGAGGTTTTGTAGCCTCCACCATAATTGGCGCGACGTCAATGGAGCAACTGGAAGAGAACCTTAGTGCTTTCGATATCACTCTTTCGGACGAGATTCTGGAGGATATCACAAATGTGTACAAAAAGTACGTCGACCCAACAAAGGCCTACAACAACAAGAAGCCGAAAAAATGATGCAGTAGTTAAAATTGTCGGGGCGAGGGTTTGATCGCAAATCTGCTTCTTCTTCTACTTTCTTTGCTCGCAATGTGCGTACGCCAAGTTGCGATTAATAACAGTCTCTTGTGAACAGTCACAACAACAATTGTGCTGAAGCTTCCAAGTTGAAATAGTATAAACAAATGACGTGAATCAATCAACTGCATCAAGCTTTTCATTTCTGATTACCTCTCGAACAAAACAATGTCACTTCAATTTTTCCGGCGCTCTAACACAAAAGTGGAGCTACTTTCATTCAGGATGCTTACACTTAGCGGGAGCCTGTGTATGCGCCAGGGACCAAGACGGTGTCAATGCCGTGGATAACGACGTTTCCTGCAGAAACGTCAGCGGGCCAGTTGGATGACTTGGAGGCACCCTCAGACTTAAGGCCAATGACAGCAAAGTCGAGCCACTGCTTGCGGAACTGTATGTTGTGGGTGGGTGGGTGAGTGGGTGGGTGGGTGGGTGGGTGTTCAGTCGGATCGGATTGGATGAGGAAGAAGAGTTAGTCAGAAAATATTTGTACTTGTATTCAAATCTAAACGCTGTTTCCGCGCTCAAAACTGTGCTACAAGTTCGCCTCTTCTCGTGCTACAAGTTCTCCGCCCTTCCCCCTATGTAAACTTACCTTGCGGTAGCTGGTCAAGGTGCCGCCGTTGACGGTTTTCTGGTCCTTGTCAAGAGCATCCATGGAGACCTTTCCGGGAATGACGTGGTACTTAAGGACGTCCGCATCGATGGGAGTGCCAACCTCGTTGTTGTGCTTCTCAATGGCGGAGTTGGAGGGTGCCAAGAGAGTGAAGTCACCACTGGCAAGGTCAATGCCGTTGGAGGCAAGAGCATCAGCGAGCATGTCAAAGTTGTCATAGCCCTTGATATCTCCCTCGTCGAAGCCCTCAGCGATTCCTTTAGATCCCCAGTAGATCTCAGGACCCTGGATACCCTTAAGGTCGTCAGAAATCCCGTTCAGAGCAGTGTGTGTGCGAGGGACAAACGCGGGCGCGAAAGCAGCGCCTGAGGCGAGGATGGCAGCACCAATAGTCAACTTCATATTTTCTCTTGAGATGTTACTGCGAGTATTTGTTGATGAAGGTGAAGGTAGGTGGTTTTATGTTAAATTAAAGCAGGAAGAGGGGGTGGGGGGTGGAGTGAAAGCGGTGACATCGGATTGGGTGATGTCACCCAAGCCTGAAGCTGAATTCTGGATATGAGTCGACATAGAAACAAACGCATTACCACAGGTGTAAACCGACATTGAGGGCGAGCAGCGAAAGCGAAATATAGCGAAAAATGATCGTTACTTACATAGTTAAACGAGTTTGACGATACTCATCACCATCACGAAGATTTTTTTGGGGAAAGTCGTCAGGACGCATCAATTGTGCTCACTGATAGCTACAGCGACCACCAATACTCTCGTCGTACCTCTCCCACCTTAAAATCCTAGCCACCGTGCCTCTTTCACCTTAAAATCCTAACCGGGGCCCACCCCCCTTCTGCAGCTCAGCTTTCCCAATCCAGCGGCAGGCGATATTTTCTCCACTGGACGAAGGATATGGATGTTGTTGATCTCATGAGCAGCGACGGGTCTTGTTCTGAATCTAGTTTGGTCGAGTCGCCGACGAAGTCATGGAAGACAAGGTGGGCTATTTATTTCCCTTTGCCTTTTTTCACACCCCTGGCGTTTGGCATGTAGCCGGCAGATTGCACGCACACCGCTAACACATTCGTTCTTCTAAAAAAAATGAAGTGTGCCGAAAAAAGCATGCGCAACTGTCAAAGGTGTACTTGACTCCTCCTCCTCCTCCTCCTCCTCCTCCTCCGATGAAGAAAGTGATTGTTTCTGTAAGGTTGATTTCTTAGAGGGAGGCAGTAAGGAAGGTGATAGGAAGCGCAAGTCCAACTCTGGTCCCTTTTCTTTAGAGGACTTTGAGGGTGATGACCATACTCTGACGAAGTCTACTGAGAAGAAACTTAAGCAGCTGAAGGCGTTCAATGAGAAGCGTGATGCAAAGCGGAAAAAGGAGGAGGAGCGGAATATTCTGCAGCGGAATTCGGGTAAGTATAGGGAAGAGGAGATCCATCTGGTCATTGAGGAGAGCTTGCGGAAGAGCACTTTTGGCGAGAGGTGAGTAGGGGTTCATTTGAATTTGCTCATCCCACCGTCTTTCCGTCATTGTTCAAAGTCAAGTTCAAAGGTTTTTTTTTCTGCCCTCCTTCTTCGTTCTGTTCACACATAAAGATTTCTTCTGCGTCAGTCTTATTGAGGGGTTGAGACCTTCAACAAACTCTACTAAGACCGATATACCGACCGTTTATAAAAGTTCTGAGGATATGCGAGAAAGAGGACGTTGGAGCTGGAGTGACACTCCCACAAGTGAGATGGGCAAGGAGGGAGTGATCCGGTGGAAGAGGTTGAATGTGAGGAATGACAGTGGAGACAGAAATAGCAATGGGAACGCCAATGGCAAAGGTGATGAAGGTAAATATGTCCCCCTCGTCGCGATTGTTTTTCCGAACCCAAAGGTATTTATCGATCTACTCCAAAAACCACTTGAAAGTCTTTCCACAGGTGAGAGCTGCTCTCAGCATACTTCAGCCTGCTTTCCCCATCTCGCCCTCCTCACAATTCTTTCCCTAATCCAACTCACAACGTACTACTTTACTGCACCCATTTAATAGCCGATTACCCCCTACTTCGCAGATATATCCTCTCCACTTTGGGAACTTTCCCCAACCCTACCCGATTGATCCTGGTCCTGCCTGGCGTTGACGGCGAGGTGGCAAAGCGATGGGCTGAAAACCGGCGAAATAGTTGGCGGCCGACAACGGAAGACGAGCTGAACGACGCGTTGTTGTGGATGCTCATGGAATTCAAGGTGCGGCACGTTCAGGGCTTAATCGTCAACAAGCACAGTGCAGGAATTAACTTACCAACTTTTCCCTCCCCCCTCACAAAATACAATTTTTACAACAACACAGGTTGAGTTCTATATTACAAAAACTATTCCAGAAACTGTTAAATACATAAGAGGATTAACAGTGGCGATTTCTGAGATGCCCTATGAACAACCAATAACTGAGTTAGACTGCATCGCCAAGGGTGGGAAGTCTAGGTGAGTGAATGACTTTTCTCCATTTATTTTTCTTCCTCGTCATCGTCATCATCGCCTTCATCATCGCCTTCATCATCGCCTTCATCATCGCCACCCGGTCTCTCTAACTCTTGTTTCACAGCGGTAGCACCGACGACATGACGATTGCCCGAGATACTTGGATGAAAATGCTCACTCAGATCCAAGGCATCACAGCGAGCAAAGCAGCTACAGTCATCAAGTATTTCCCGACAATTTTATCACTTGCTAAGGCGTACAGTGAGATTGATGACCCGGTAGATGCAAAGGTAAGAACTGGCTCTTTTGAACGCTCTGGTGTTTTTCTCTATGCGTAACAGGGAGACACCTCCACACCTCCACACACACAACTATACTGTTCGAAGTAAATACGTGCTGATTACGCGTTTCTGTGCTGAAGTGGATGCTCCTGAAACGCCCAGTGCTTCAACAGTTAGCCACTGCTTTGCTAATGCATTTTTTTTCTCACAGCTGCTCCTTACGAAATGTTTTGACGAGAAAAGGTCAAACAACCCGGTTCTCAGTGAACGTGTGTACACTCTGTTTTGCTCGACTGATGTAGATGATATTATATGAGGCCGACATGAGCGGGGTGCTCATAAACGTTAGAATTGGAACAGAACAGAGAAGATATGTTAAACAGTAAAACAGTAGAACAAATTTTGGCTCTCGAAACTCCAGTTTTTTATTTCTACTTTCAAAAAACTTCAAGGGTCTCACAATCTAGGCCTTCTTCTTTGGTTATTGTATTCAATTCAATTCAATTTTATTTATGCCCGCCGCTCTTGCTACGCACTCCTCCTCCCAAAAACTTAACATTTAGAACAGCCTTTTCTGGCTGAGGCTACTCCTCATTGGCAAAACATTCTTCTTTGCATCGTTCCTTTTTCCTCCAGTCGTATTTGCACCGTCCTTCCTGTAATACGGAAGAGGTTCGAGCCTGACATTATGGTCGCCCATGAAACCCTTCCCCTGTGGACTATAGAAGGCACCAATTTTGACTGCCCGCCGTGGATGCCCAACCCCAGCACTCCAGGCCTTACTCTCTGTACCTTCCATGATACTCTTGACGCCTGATCTCAAGATCTTTTTGAAGCTTGGAGAAAGCTTGTTGGGTGACTTTTTCTTTGCCCGACGCCTGATTCCACTGGGAGAAGAATACAGATCTCGGACTGTCATGGTCTCCTCTTCGTCATCTAGCAAGCTACCGTCTGACAAAACAGTTAGTCTCTTTCCCTTCTTTAAGGCATTGGCTATCTTTTCAGCGTCATCTTCCCTCTTCTGTACCTTGTCTGCCCAAGCCGATTCAATGCTAACTGCGTACTTTCGCCTGAATACATTGCCTGAGAAATCAAAATCTACGATATAATTGTTTTTCTCAACCATCTCGCGAAATAAAGGAATGACTGCGTCCGTCATGAGATTATCGCTTATGTCGAGCGACGTCAGCGTTTCATTGTGTTCGACGAGCACCTTTGCGATAGTCTCTCCCCCTACGACTTGAATATAATTCTTGTTGAGGTTCAAATGCTTCAATGAAGAATTCCTTTTCAAGCCCTCGGCAATCCTCACGGCCCCGGCATCGCTTATTTGGTTGTCGCCAAGCTCCAAAAGCTGCAAATTTTTGTTGATTGCAAGAGCATCTCCAATCATAACGGCGCTGGCGTCAGTGATGCAGTTAGAATTCAGAAAGATTTCGAGGAGGTTGCCGAACTGCAACACAAAGAAATCGCCTATCAGATCTGCGGCAATCTTTCCTCCCACGTCTCCAAATTTCTTTCCCATCCTCTCTAACGACAGTTTCTCAATGTTGAAGTTGGTCCGGCGGATATGATGAATTAAGGTATCAATTCCGTCCATGACGCCAACGTCACTATCAACGATTCCCACCGTCTTCACTGATCGATTCGTTTCCATAGCATTTGCTATGGCAAGGCAGCCGACCTTGTCGCCTAACGACGCGCGAGACAAGGCGAGGGTTTGAATTTGGCACTCTGGATGACGAAGAAGATTGGCTAAGAGATGCGCATCGACTGAGGTGAAGGGATCTTGGTGGGTTTCGCGCTCATAAATCACAGAGGTTTGCATCTTCATCTTTTTGAATTGTACCGAGGAGCTGTTCAGAGAGGGATTAGAGTACTGATTCTCGCCGACAGAAGATTTTATAAGGCTTGTCACGAAGTCGGTGACAAGCTTCACTTCTTGCTTTTGCTTAGCGCGCAAATTGTCGACTAAAATAAGTAGGTAATCTCGCTGCACCTTCCCGTTCCAAGCCCGCTGAATGAGCGAGGCGTATTTGTACTTGTAAGCATCAACGAATTTGCGGCCTACGTGACCGCGGTATACTTTTTCAATGCTAACAGCGCTCATCCTCCACAAGACGTGAATCTTGCGCCAAATTACTATCATCCTCCAGGTCGCAATCATCCTGTTAATCATATGAGTCTTGAGCTCGCGCTCCTCCGTATCTCTTTTCTCCTTGAGGAGCTTCATGACGAACTCCATGGTGTTTTTGCGGTTGCGCCAATATTGCTGAAGAAAGGTTGCCGCCTCTACGCGGTCTAAATGATCTACCAACCGCTGCTTGTAAACCATGCGGGCAATGTATCGGCGGGCTTCCATTTGGATCATGAAAGCACACAATTCGTTTATGACCCGCCTCTGCTCAGCTCGTTTCTCCATCATGTCTTTGATCACAGCTTTGGCGTGCCACACCCGAGACGCTTTTTGGATGCAGATACAGGCCTTGAGTTCCGCGTCAAACTGCTCGGGTAACTTCTTCATATTGTGAGTGGGTGGGGTAAAGTTGTTGTTCGCCATGATGACACACTGCTCGCGGATCTCTAGGTTGTACCTATCTCTCCTCCACTTGGCGTACGTAGAAGCCAGCTTTCGCAGGTGAGCATCGCGCTTTGCGCTCATCCACACCCATTTAGCCATGACTGAACGATAAAACCGCTGGATCTTCGTCGCGACCTGTTCTTCGTAGAGGAACAGCCCACGCCACTTGCTACGGGCAAAGTAGGCCAGCTTCTCGCGCGTCTTCATGTCAAAGTGCTTTCGACGCAGTTTGGCTTCCCATTTGTCTACGCAAATCTTGTGGTAGCGGTAATAGTAAGTTCGGCTCCAGATGCGCGTCCGCCACTTCATCTGTAACCGACTAGCACCTTTCACTTGAGCGGTAAAATACCACTTGAAATCTTCGCTCCACTGGCTCAAGAGTGTGCGGGCACGTTCGTCAAAGCGATCCATCATCCAGGCCCCTTGCGCATAAGTAATTGCGGTATCGAACTCTTGGAACAGAGAATACTGCGTGGCAATGTCGAGCAGGAAGCTGATGGAAAGAGTTGGTTTCCTCGACAGCTGCATCAGGCGGATGCACTCGTCGTACATGTCCACGCTTAAGGTTGGTTCGTTGCAGTCCGCAAACTCCTCCGCTAATATTTTAAACACGTGAGGCTGCTGTTTCCATGCTAAGTAGGACGTAAACTTGTTGTAGCCCTTCACTTTCCTGCTCTTCCGGAGCGAAAATACTTCTTGCTGGGCACCGTTTATAATGCTGTTCTTGCCGTCATCAAAACCTTGCATTTTTGTGTTCATCCTAAAATATAAGATACACACGTGCTCCCGGTTCAAATTGCTCGCGTCAGGTGAGGAGGAGTATATCAAATCCACCATTTCCTTCGCCTTGTTCAAGAGGGCAACTTTGGGCGCGTTGGCAAGCCCACTCATGTGCACCATTATGACTGCTGACCGAAACAAGACCAGCTGATACTTGTCGTACTTGGGGAACAACTCCATGATATGTCCATACATCTCCAGTGCACCTTCGAAGCTGCCAAAGGTTTCGTAAGTCCTCGCGAAGTCGAACATCATCGAGGGGTACTTCTGGACCGTGAAGACAGTCACCTGCATCCGAGTGAGGGCAGATTTCAAATACTTGTGTGCCAATTTAAGGTGGTCGTGGTTGCTATGCAGGCGGAACATTTTCACGTGAGCGGAAGAAAGGAGCTGCAGATACTCGATACTGTTCGGGCGTAATTTTATAACAGCGCTTAGGTTCGTGATGCTATCAGCCCAATCTTCATCCTCGTAGTGAAGCTTGGAAAGGCGTTCATGCGGGAATGAAACTTTTGGGTCCTCCTCAATCATAGCCAGGTAGCGGTTCTTTATCGTCCGCCGTACCGCCCATTTCCACTTGGCTCTCAGAAACTCCGAGCGCAGCTTCTTAAAATCCTGATAAGATTGGCGAAATTGGCGAGATTGGCGAGATTTCCGCCTGTTCTCTACATTGGAGGGGGTATTCGCGTTTTGTTTCAGCTTAGACTTCGATGCAGCTAGAGGGCGCTTTTTCTTCGCTCCCAGCCGAATTGGAGTTGATTTCTTCTTCACCATACTATGAAGTAAGTTGTGGTAACAGTCAAAGAAAAGAAAGGCACAAAAAAGCTGGGTTGTTTCAGCGGCGGGAAGGGCAAGAAAGATAGTTC
>ENA-OWPI01004407-OWPI01004407.1-marine-metagenome-genome-assembly--contig:-NODE-4407-length-11275-cov-2.484729_pt1 | contig 11275 bp, 8 predicted proteins | sample MGYA00238138_ERZ651775 | MGnify/ENA primary metagenome ERZ651775 (study PRJEB26906, sample SAMN06265043) | marine metagenome | isolation source: Helgoland LTER site | place: Germany:Helgoland, sampling...
TTGCAAAATCCTCGGCGAAGAGAGCGAGCACAGCACTACTTTGTAACAGCTAACTCGTCATTGGAGGTTCGTTCGCGCCGTAGAGTGGAAATGCAAAATGGAAGACTAAATAGTCTAGTGTCTATCGACCGGAGTCTCGCCAAATTGAATTTGTTGAATTTGTAACCACCAAAATGGCCGCAACCACCTGAAATCCAACCTCTTCGTGGAGATCCGCCCCGCAGACGGCGGCACTCACGACGCGCGCGTCGTGGATCGCGGCTCGCGAGTCCGGAAACAAACGATGGTCAACACTCGCAGCGGAGCCGCCGCGGGCAGGCTGGGCGACGAGGCCTCCCCCCTGTTAGACGAGGAGGCTGGCGTCTCCTCATCCAAGCAGACTTCCTTCCTGGGCGCAACCCCCAGGCGCACGCTCGCGGCGATCGCGACCGGCGCCGTCTTCGTCTTCGCGTGCGTGGCGTTCGCCGCCAACGGCGGACAGTTCGATGGCATCCTGAAGCGCGGCTTCAGCCAGGGCGGCGGCGACGGCACCGTGACGGACCTCAACCTCAACTCCCTGCCCTACGTGGACTTCACCGGCAAGACCCTCCTCATCGTGCTGGGCATGTCTTTCTCGGGAACCTCCGCGCTGGAGGGGCTGCTGGGAACCTCCGGCGTGATCACGGACCTGTGCAAGGCGAACACGTGGCAGTGCGAGAACACGGTTCTGCTCGAGAACATGGGGTTCATCAACGAGAACGTTCACTGCAACCCCGAGGACGTCACCGCCGAGGAGTTTGCGTACGCGTACAAGGATTTCGGGCACAAGTGGTGGGACATGAACAAGCCCGTGCTCATGGACAAGACGCCGCAGAACCTGTGCCGCCCGACGAAGATCAGGGACGCCGCCGCCAAGCTCGGCCTCAAGGTCAAGTTCGTGGTGCTCACCAGGCACCCTTTCTCCTGGACCAGCGATAAGCACCCCTTCAACCAAGGGTACTTCATGGAGCAGATGATCATGGCGAGAAACCTCCTGAAGGATAACTCGATGAGCACGCTGCAGGTGCGGTACGAGGACATGGCGTGGAACATGGACGCCGTGGTCTCGTCGGTGAAGGCATTCGTGCCTGAAGTCGCGAACCTCGACCCTTGGAAGTCGAGCCTGAGCGACGACAGCGGTGCGGAGCGCGGGTTGCCGGTGGGCGAGTACTTCCAGCAAAAGCCGCTGGAGTGGGTCGGGAAGCCTCTCAAGCCCGACACGTACAGGCTCCTCTGCCAGCTCAACTACAACTCCGACAACGAGTGCTCCTACGTTTAGATAAGATATTGAAATCCAATTCTCTGTATTGTTCTCAGTCACGAAGTGAGTAGTACGCGGCGAGTCCGCGGCGGCGTCAATTTTTAAAGAAAATGAATTGGTGGTTACAGGCTACTTGCCGCGCAGCTCCGCCGCGCTAACCAGTCGGCGCTCTCTCTCTACCCGTCCGTCCGTCTACGAGAACATGTGTTCCGGGCCCTTGTACCTCCCCGCCTCGCCCTTCCCGAGGGTTCCCGGCGTCTTCACGGGCAGGCCGCCCGTGGTCAGACTCGGGTTGAGCTCGCGCTGAAAGTCGCGCTGGAGAACCTGCTCCACGATGTAATTCGTGTCCGCGTCCTGGACGTTGAGCAGCTGGGCAATCTCGTAGGTCATCTGCATGACGACCGCCCTGAACGAACCCTCGGTGGTGAGTTGCGTGTAGTCCATGTCGAAGAGAACGGAGTTGATGTCGTTCTCGGCGGCGGACGTCCAGCACGACTTCCACCCGCGCCAGAGCTCAAAGTACTTGTTGAAAGTGTCCCGGCTCTTCTCCTTGGGTTGATCGAACCAACCGAGGTTCAAACCAGAGTCGAAGACCTCCTCCGAATCCCTCGAGCTCGTCAGCACGATCCGCTTGTCGCACATGTCCATCAAGGTTCCGTCGAACTCGTGCGACTTGGTGATGATGACGCTCTCCGGAGCGATGGCGTCGCGCTTCTCGTAGTAGTGGTCCATCTCGGTCAGGATGCCGGACAGCTGGCCCTTGGCGTCGGGGTCGAACGTCTGATCCATCTTCTTCGACCAGTCCAGCCTGGTGCGAAGGTACCTGAGGTCGGACGGGTACTTGCTCTCGCACCCGTCGCCGTCGCCGCACAAGGTGTGCAGGTGGTAATTCCAGTATCCGAGGTACGTCGCCTTGCTCTCCGTGGTTAAACCTTTCTTCTTTTGCGCCGATAGCATGTACTCGAGCACGTGCGTCGCGATGGTGCACTCCGCGGTGGACGATGCCCTCGGTGACCCCGCGCACACCACGAGCGCCTGGCATGACTCCGGGGGTATGTACGTACCCAGCTGGACGAGCTCGGCGGAATCGCGGAGGGAGGACTGGCACTGCCCGAGCGACGCCTGCGTGTCTTCGGCGGGTTGTTGTCCCGGCCAGGTGTTGTAGTTGACCTGGGTGTCCCAGACGTTGGTGGTGACCGGGACGTTGGGGTCGGTCCATTGCTGGTTCGCGACCCAGGTGGTGGGGTTCCAGGTGGCGGGGTTCCATGACGCGGGGTTCCATGCCTCGCCGAGTCCGGCCGAGACCCGCGCGCCGTTGCCTGATGCGGTGGGGTGGACGGAGGTGTTGGTCAGATCTACACGGATGTTTCGCGCGTTCAAGTAGTGCAGAACAGGTGCGCGATGGCGAGTGAAGTCGCGACGACCGGGGCGTGGATTGATGGGTTTGGCGGGTCATCTCGGACTGAAATGGTCGGAAAGGGAGTTTGGGTGCAGATGACGTGGGTTTCATGTACGCAAAACTCACCGCTGGCCACCACCGCGGCGCCGCACAGCGCGACGGTTCCGAAGATGGACGCCCCCACCGCGATGCGCCTGCGCCAGGCGGGTGTTTCGACGCCCGTCGCGCGTAGGAGCGGCGCGCGCTCGAGGTCTACGGGCGCAGCCTCGATATCCATCATCTTCGGTGCGTGAGGGACAACTGCCGAGCCGAACGGGGCCGGCGGCGTCGCGTGTTGTGCCGCTCACGGGGCGGGTACCCGGGTGCAGGCAAGATGAAAACAGCCCCTGAACACCCCTGTAGATACAGGATAGTCGAGCGACCGTTTCGTTTGCGTCGAATAATGAAGCGTTTCGATAATTTATGACTAATTGCCCGTATCTCTTGAAATTGCATCAACGGGTTGCATGATTGCCTGTACGATTCCCGAAATTTTAGGCCATTTCGTCAATTGGAAATTTTCCTACAGCGCATTTGGTACAAGTAAGGCTCGATTGGATTTATTCGCAAATTCGTGGAACTTCGTGACTGTTTGTCCATCAGACGACACCCGAAATTGTAACATCTCTTTGCTTTTTGTGTAGTAGCCACCCAGACCCTTCGGCGCCGAGGAGGCACGCGCCGTGGGGAGACGAGGGGCGAACATGCGGTTCGCGTCGACTTTTTTGGTCCTCGCGACCTTACTGACGGTCGGCGCGCAGACGGAGGATGCGACCGATCCGATGACGCGGTTGGTGGAGAGGCTCCTGCCCAACCACGCCAAAAACAACCTCATCGAATTTCAGGGGCGACACCGCGACGGCGGGTGCGCCGAGGGCGCGCGGTGTTTCTCGATTCGCAACGGGGATACGCAAGGGACGATCTCCATCGCGGGATCCACCGGTGTCGAGCAAGCGGCGGGGCTGCACCACTACCTGCGGACGTTCTGCGGCGCGCACTTGGGTTGGGAGGCGACCGGGGGCCACCAGCTTCACTCCGTGCCTCACGGCTCGCTTCCGCCCGTCGTCGACGCGGGGGTGGTCGTGAACCTCCCGTTCGAGCGCACGGTGTACATGAACCCCGAGACGTTCAGTTACAGCACCGCGTTCTGGGATTACGAGCGATGGGAGAAGGAGATCGAGTGGATGGCGCTGCACGGCGTGAACACTCCGATGGCGCTTAACGGCGTGGAACAGGTGTGGATGCGCGTGCTGACGTCTCCGGACTTTGGCCTGACGGAATCCGAGGTGGAGGAGTGGTTCGGGGACCCCGCGCACCAGGCGTGGGCGCGGAACGGCGCCGCGCAGGGATCGTGGACCGGGGGTAGGCCGAAGAAGTGGCTCGAGCGTCAGTGGGATCTTCAGCGAAGGGCGGTGCGCTTGATGCGCGACTTCGGGATGACGCCGGTGCTGCCGGGTTTCAACGGGCACGTCCCGCCGGCGATCGCGTCCAAGTTCCCGGAGGCGAAGCTACGACGCGTGGATAACTGGCTCACGGGCGTGGGCCTCGAGCGGGACCACCCCGAGGAGCACGAGAAGAAGAAGAAGGATGCCGAGGAGGAGAAGGAGGCCCATCACGCCAGCCACAGCCGCGAGGAGAAGAAGGAGGAGAAGAAGGAGGACAAGGATGAGGACAAGCGGGATGAGGACAAGCGGGATGAGGACAAGCGGGAGCATCGCAGCAGCCACCACACGAGTCACGAGTCGAAGAAGGAGAAGGACGCTGAGCTCGGTAAGGTTGAACGCGAGCGCGACGACGCGATTCGTTCCGTTCACTTTGTCGACCCGAGCGACGCGCTCTTCGAGTCCCTCGGCGCCGCGTTCACCAAACAACTCGCGGCGGACTTTGGCACCGATCACCTCTACCTCGTGGATACCTTTCGGGAGATTCGAGACCCGGAGGATGACGTATCGGAGCACCACGTGGCGCACGTGGGCGCGGCGACGCTGCGGGCCATGCGCCGGGCGGATCCCAAGGCGACGTGGGTGTTCCAATCGGAAGCCTTCCGACGGAACCCGCGGTTCTGGGACGAACGCCGACGGGGCGCGCTGCTCCGGTCGGTGGACATCGGCGATATGCTCGTGCTGGACAGCTCGGCGGAGACGGATCCGTACTACCTACGCGAACCGGTGCACTTCGCCGGGCAGCCGTTCGTGTGGTGCGTGAAACACAACCACGGGGGTAACCTCGGCATGCGGGGGCAGCTCAAGGCGATCGCGACGGGACCCGCCGCCGCGCTCCAGTCCCTCGCGTCTCACCCGGCCGCCCACCGGGTACATCACGTTACTGAGAAGGCGGACACGTCGTCGCACGCGTCTCATTCCTCGCGAAGGATGCTCGCGGACAAGAAGGGTGAGAAGGTGGCGCCCGCGTCTGGGCTCGTCGGTTTCGGTATGACCGCCGAGGGCATCGAGCAAAACCCCGTCGTTTACGAGCTCGCGTCGCTGGTGTCGCAGTCTGAGAAGGGCGTCAACCTGGACTGGTTCCTCGCGGACTACAGCAGACGCCGCTACGGCGGGTACTCCGTCCGGCAGCCCGCGCCCACCACCTTACCCGTGGGCACCGGGCAAGGCGCCTTTCTCGCCGGGTTCATCGTCGGCAACAACCCAATCGCGGGATCCCCGGGGTACCTCGGCCCCGGCGAGTGGTACGACCCGGCGAAACACGGCGAGATGGGCAAGGAGGAGGCGTACGACCGAGCGCGGGAGGCTTGGGAGGTGCTGGGGAAGACGGTGTACGGCGCGCGCGCCGTGGGTGACGACGACGACCGCGTGCGAGACGCGTGCTCGTGGCAGCCCTCGCTTCGCGCCGACGAGCTCTCGCCCGATTACTTCGACGCCGCCAAGGTTATGGAGTTTGCGTTCAAGCCACTCATCGACGCCGCGCCCACGCTGAGGGCCAACGGCGCGGGCGCGCGCATCGACTACGACATCGTGGACGTCGGGCGGCAGTTACTGGCCAGGCAGTCCAACGTCCTCGCGACGCAAATTCGGGATTCGTTAAACGCCAACAACGCGTCCGAGGCGAAGAAACACGGTACGCAGATGCTCGAGCTCCTCGACGACATGGACGACCTGCTCAGGTCGCACAAGGGCTACCTCCTCGGCAACTACATCGAGTCCGCGAAGTCGTGGGCGGGTAAGCACCGGACGAAGGAGACGGATGAGACGAGCTTGGAGCGATCGGCCAGGTCGCTCATCTCCGGCTTTGGTCCGTCCGGCGGGAAGCTCGGCGCGCCGACCGGGCACCCCATGCACGATTACTCCAACAGGCAGTGGTCGGGCATGATGGGCAAGATCGACGGGGGCGACCAGGGTTTGTACTACCGCCGATGGAGCGCGTTTCTGCGCCGAGTGGTGCGAACCGTGGAGAACGCGGAGACAAAGTCCGAAGAGAAAGCCGACGAAGCCGAAGAGAAGGCCAAGGTGGCGAAGATCGGCGAGGAGGAGCTCATCGAGAAGAAGGAGCTCGTCAAGGAGCTGAGCTGCGCGCCTGATGAGACCGGCAAGATGCACTGCACCACGCCGGGCGCGTTCGAACTCGAGGAGACCAAACACTCGAAGCATTCGAACTCGAAGCATTCGCACTCGAAGCATTCCTCAAAGCATTCCTCAAAGGACCGTCACGAGGACCGCGCTCCGTCGCATCACCGGTCCGAGGAGGACCCCGAGGCCAAGGAGCCCAACCCGCGCGATGGCAAGTCCACCGCCGCGGAGATGATCGAGATGATCGAGGCGGACGACGCGAAGCGCCCGTCCCCGATTCCCCACGCCATGCACCCGGACTGGAACCAGACGGCTTGGGAGGAGGAGGACGCCGCCATCGTCGGAGCCTGGGTCGAGGAACGCGGACGCGAGTTCGCCACGGAGCCCCGAGGCGACCCCCTGGCCGTCGCCAAGAACGTCTACTTCAAGTACAAGGAGGCTATCAAGAACTCGCCCATCCTGGGCGATCCCGAGTACATCCGCGAGGACGAGGAGGCCAAGGCGAAATCCGTGATGTGGCTGGCGCAGTCGGAAAAGTCGGAGACGGAGGAGATCGAACCGATTCAGCACAAACACAAAAAGGTAACCGCGAAGCAGATGATCGATCGTCTGGAGAAGACGGAGCGTCATCGCCACGAGGGTTACCTCGACGCCGAGCAGGAGCTGATGATGGAGGAGAAGACGGACGTCGACGGATCCGACGTCATGCAGGTGGTGCGGTCCATCGACCAGACCGCCTGGATGGCGGCGGCGGGCGTGTGCGCGACGGTTTTCATCGCGTGCATCGCGCGCCACCGGGCCAACAAGCTCGACGCCCGCCCGTACGAACAGTACGACTCCTACAACGAACGCAGGCCTCTCCTCGGCTGAGAATTTATAGCTATGTAAAACAAGCAATCAACACGTGTGCGCTATCGCCAAGCGCCGGGGTTCCTGGTCCCCTTTCTGTACTTTTGCTTCTCCGACATCGGTTTCTGGCTGGCGTACAACGAAGTCTCCACGGCACCCTTCTTCTGTTTTTTGTTCCCCTTATCCGCCGCCGCCGCCTCTTCCCGCGCCGTCTCCGCCGCCGTCGCCGCCGCCGCCTCCGCCTCCTCTCGCGTCATCATCGTGTACGTCTTCGGAGCCTGGAACCCCGTCATGATGTCGCCGTCCGCCGTCCGCTTCGCGCCGCGCGCGTTGAAACCGTTCATGGACTCGAGCCTCCACAGCTCCAGGGCTCCAGCCTCCCGGGGGGCCCCGCACCGCTTCATGTTGCACTTATCCTTTTGGTGCGCGCGGTTCACGTTGCCGCACTCGCCGCACCGCCACTGGCCGTCGTCTAGGTCCGCGTGTCCAGTCGCTCGCGCATCGTTCTTCTCCGCGGGACCCGCGGGCCCGGCGGCTTGATCCTCAGCCTCGGCGGGAACCGGTTTAGGTCGCGGCTTGGCCGTGTACGGACACGGCGTGGCGTCGGCGTTCTCGTTCACCCCGTCCCTCGCCGCCGCGAGCGCGAGCTGGATCGTGGGCGTCACCGCCAGCGCCACGACGCTCTTCACTTTCGTCTCGTTACCCACGGCGCCCAAGCCGTAGAACCGCGTGGCGTGCAGCTCGTTTACATACGGCGGCAGCTGTATGTGTACGTTCTCGGTGCCCGCGAGGTGGTACCTGGCGGCGACCGAGGCACCGAGCGTGGTCACCGCGGGGGAGAGGGTGTTGACCGGGCGATGCTCGAGTGGATTGGGAACTGACTCGTCGAGTAGGGTGTCGAACTTCTCGCCCCACTCCGCGGTCATCAGGATGTCCACGCCGGCGAGTTGTTCCTCCTCGCCCGTCTTCGACGCCTCCACGACGCGTTGGACGTCCTCGCGCAGGTAGAATGGCTTGAACGAGTTTCCCCCGCGGTGGAACACTGCGCTCTCATCGTATTTCCTGGAGTCGTAAGCGCCCGAGAGGTACGCCACCTTCAGGCCGTTCGGCAGGCGACGGCAGCCCGCTCGGCCGAGAAACGTGAGGTTTTTGCACAGGTCGCCGCCGTCGGTGGGGAGGCCGTCCACCGGGTTGGCGTCCTCGCCGCCGACGATGAAGTAGGTGGGCACGGCAACCTTCAATCGGCCTTGCAGGTACGGAAGAAGCTCGTCGTTGGAGCTTCCGTCCGGATGGAAGAACCTGCCGACGCAGAGGCACGCCTCGAAGGGTCCCGCGCGCTCGTTCAGCCGCTCGACGTTCGTGAAGAGCTTCTCGAAGTTGCCGTTCACGTCGCCGAACGCGAGAATCTTAACCTTGTCTCCCATCCCGCCCGCGCGTTGTGCTAGCATCGGCACCTTCGCAAAACAAAACCTCGTCGTGGCCGACGATTGGCTCGTGATGCGTGTCAACTTTTTGACCTTCCGAGAACGCGGCCAGAGGGCCAGAACTAGGCGCGCCGAGGCGGGTTCGCGCGTGGGTTCGGGCAAGATGGCCGTGACGTTGGAGCAGTGGTACCGATCCATGCCGGTGGTGACGAGGAGCTACCTCACGCTCTCGTTCCTGACCACCGCGGGCTGCGCCCTCGAGCTCATCTCGCCCTTCTCGGTCTACTACAATTCGCACCTGATCTTCCGCAAGTACCAAGTGTGGCGCCTGTTCACGAACTTCTTCTTCTTCGGATCGCTCGGCATGGACTTCGTGTTTCACATGTTCTTCCTCTCGAGGTACTGCCGGCTCCTCGAGGAGGGCACCTTCCGCGGTCGATCCGCGGACTTCTTCTACATGCTCCTCTTTGGCAGCGCGCTGCTGTCGTGCGTGGCGCCGTTCATCAACATCCAGTTCCTCGGCGCGTCCCTCACGTTCATGATGGTGTACGTGTGGGGACGGCGGAACCGGTACGTGCAGATGTCCTTCCTCGGCCTGTTCTCATTCACCGCGCCGTACTTACCCTGGGTGCTGCTCATCTTCTCGTGCATGCTGGGCTCGTCCCCAGTCGTCGATCTGCTCGGCATGGCCGCGGGTCACGTGTATTACTTCCTGGAGGACGTCTACCCGACGATGACGAACAGGCGGGTGTTGAGCACGCCCGCGGTGGTGAGGTACGCGTTCGGGCAGGCTGCGGTGGACGGACCGCGGGGGGGCGGCGAGGAAAGGGGCGGCGAAGGCGGTCGAGCCGGAGTGTTTTACGGAAACCAAAGAGGGATGGCCGGTCGGGCCGAAAACGCGAACGGCGGCGCGAACGGCGTCGCGAACGGCGGTGCGGGCGGGGAGGGTGCGGGCGGGGAGGGTAACGCCGATATCGCGCGTGCCCTGGGTGGAGGAGGGGGCGAGTGAGACATTCGTTTAGCGTTTTTAGACACGAGAGCCGTGCTTGAGAGGAAAATTCTCGAAAAACTGCCGTGCGAAAGGCACACACATCAATCAGGACCCAAATCAGGCACACAACACCGCGCGAGCCACATGGTTGCCGCCGTTCCCGATGAGGACGGTCTCATCTCTGGCCTCTCCGAGGACCAGCTGGTGACCGTCGATGAGATCGATGCGCTCGCCAAGGAGGTAGGCGTCGCGTCACGCACCACCCCGCCCGCATACGTCCCCATCCCACGCCTCTCACACGAGAAAGTCGCCCCACCGTTCCCGTGTGCCCTGCGACCGAACGACTGACCTTCCGACCCTTTCACCGTCGTCCAATCGAGCAGGAGATCAAGAAGGTGGTGGGCGAGAGCGCCTTCATGCACACGAAGGTGAACCAGTGGACGTCCAACGTGGTGGTGAGTCCGAGACCCCAGATCGCCCGAGCCAATTCCAACCCTCGAGTCCCGCCAACGGCCCTCTCTGACCGGATTTTCCCCGACTCCTTCGCGCTTCGCAGGAGGGTTGCCTCAAGAGGCTGGCGGCCTTGAACAAGCCTTTCAAGTTTGTCTGCACCGTCAACTTCGTGCAGAAGGCCGGGGCGGGGATGCACACGGCGAGCACCGCGCTGTGGGACTCCAAGGTTGACGGGAAACACACCGTGCAGTGGGAGAACAACACCACGCAGTGCATAACCACAATCTACTGGCTCGCAATCTGACGAGACGAACACTCAACCGCCGCGGACGTGTAAACGCGTCTTATGTAATTCACAAACCACATCCTAACACCGCTAACCAGGCACCCGCGTCCGTCCTCTAACCGCAATCACGGCAGCAACTGCGACAAGATCGCCTCCTGCACCCCAACCGCCGTCTCCGCATCACTCGAAGCAGTGGTGACTCTGAAGATGGCGGGGTTGTTAGCGTCGCTCTCCACCCTCGCGAGCGCGTACGTCTCCACCCCGCCGCCGGCCCCGTACTTGGCGTAGCTCCCCGCCGTGAGGTTCTTCTGGTTCGGGTCGATGCCGGGCAGCGGGGTCATCCGCACGGACGAGAGCGCCGCCTGGATCGCGGCCAACCCGCCTCGCGCGATCTCCGGCGCCACCGTGACAACCTTACCCTCGGCTCGACCCGCGCTGGCTTCTTGCCACTTGGCGAAAAACTCTTGGGCGTTCGTTGGCCTCCACGGCTGCATGAACCTGTGCGGGCCGTAAGGGAGCTTTAAAGGGACCTGAACCGGCGCCTGACCCGGGACGGAGTACCGGAGGCTTAAACCCGGCGCCGCGCGGTAGCCCCCCGCGGCGGCGAGCTCGAGAAGCACCTGCGTCTGCTTCTTGGGCTCCAGCTGCGTGGGCAGCGCCGCGAGCCTCGCGTGCAGACCGTCGACGCCGCCGCTCAGTTCCAGCGCGACGTCGGTTAAGGTCCCCGGGCTCTTGTTCCCGACGTAGAACATGACCCGCCCTTGGGTACCCTGCCACTGCGACTTGACGCCGATTTGCATGTTGGGATCCTCGTAGAGCAAGCCGTTGTCCTGCGCGTACAGCTTCTTGAGGCAATCCGCGACGTTGATCGTGGGAACCGGGTTGGACTGGGGCGGCGCCGTCGCGGGTGCGGGCGCGACGGACGCGGAGCGCGCAACTTGGGCCGCGAGCAGCTGCGATCCGATGTCCAGTACGTGGATGGAAGACGCCGATCACAACGATGCGTGGGGTGAACTTGCGGCCGTGCTGGA
>ENA-OWPI01004409-OWPI01004409.1-marine-metagenome-genome-assembly--contig:-NODE-4409-length-11274-cov-3.152094_pt1 | contig 11274 bp, 9 predicted proteins | sample MGYA00238138_ERZ651775 | MGnify/ENA primary metagenome ERZ651775 (study PRJEB26906, sample SAMN06265043) | marine metagenome | isolation source: Helgoland LTER site | place: Germany:Helgoland, sampling...
TCAGTCACTTGCGTTCCTTCCTCGCAATGACAGGGTGCTTGATGTACCGAACGCCCATGTCGTTCCCCCCATCTTGTCAACGCGAGGGCGAAGCCCGTGGCGATCCACTGTGAGTCGGGAAGCGAACCGCACTCTCCGAACGCGTCCATTGCATGCAGTGGATTGCCGCGTCAGTCACTTCGTTCTCTCCTCGCAATGACAGGGTGCTTGATGTACCGAACGCCCATGTCGTTCCCCCCATCTTGTCTTCGCGAGGGCTGAAAGCCCGTGGCGATCCACTGTGATCCAGTAAGCGAAGAGACAAGTCGTCCGCGTGACGCGAGACAGGGTGGATTAGCTCGAGGGAGGATTTATTCAGCCCGAGTGGTCGATCTGCATCTGGGCGTAGGCCTTGATTTTTTCGCGCACTCCGGTCAGTCCGTTTCTTCGGTTGGGGGAGAGGTGTTGAGTGATGCCCACATCGGCGAGAAAATCAGGTTCCATACGCACGATATCTTCGGGAGTTTCATTGCTGTAGAGCTCGCAGAGTAATCCTGCGGTTCCCTTTGTAATGGAGGCTTCCGAGTCAGCCTGGAATTGGCATAGGCCCTCTTTAAACTGAGGGAATACCCAAAGCTGGGACACACATCCTTTGATGAGGAAAGTTTCAATTTTGCAGTCCTCGGGAAGAGGGTCTGTTGATTTGGCCCGGTCGATAATATAGGTAAATCGTTCGAGGTGGTCCTCAAAGGGCATGAGTTCCTCCATTAACTGATCGCGTTTTTCTTCGATGCTCATTCGTGACCAGTTTGTCCATTCCCAGAAAAATTAATTTCCACATTTTCATAGGGGAATTCCATAATATCAATTTTGTTAATTACTCCTTGAAGGGGGAGGATTTCATTGATTCGTTCGGTGGAAGTAAATAGGGAAGTGTTACCAACTGTTTCCCCGGTAATGGGGTCTTCGATAGGCTCACAGGTTATAATTCTTGCGGTGCCATTTTGATCGGTAATTTCAATATCAATGGAATTAGCGGATATGCGGACAAAATTCTGAACATGGGCATCGAAGACATAAATTTGAAGAAAACCTTGTTCGTGAAGAACGAGTTCCAGGTTGAATCCGGATCCGTGCTCCCCCAGTTCAACCAATTGACCACCGTGTGGGGCTGGGTGGTTGTGGGCATTATGGATTTCCTCCTGCTGCTCTTCCCCACAGGAGAAGAAAAAAAGTAGTGATACAGTAAGGAATAAATAGGTGATGACTTTCATATTGTTCTTTCTAACAGGGATGGGGCAAATGAGCAAGTGCAAGCGCTCAAAATGAAAATTGAAAAAAAAATGATTTATGGGTGGTCATGACCTTTATATTTGGGTAGCAAAAAGGACTGACTCTTTATTCCTTATTATAATTATGAAAAATTCCCACCTCCTTATTTCTTTTATATTTTTATGCCTGATTACCGGTTTATTCGGTAAAAAGCCTAATGTAGTGATCGTGATTACCGATGACCAGGGGTACGGCGATCTGGGATGCACCGGAAATCCGGTGATTAAGACTCCCCACACTGATAAGCTAGCCAATGAATCGCTCTGGCTTACAGATTATCATGTAGCTCCCACCTGTTCGCCTACGAGGGCGGCCTTGATGTCCGGTCACTGGACAAACCGGACTGGTGTGTGGCATACCATTATGGGTCGCTCCATGTTGCGGGAAAACGAGGGTACACTGGGTCAGTTTTTTAAAGAGAATGGATACGAGACGGGAATGTTTGGAAAGTGGCATATGGGCGATAATTATCCTTATCGTCCGGAGGATCGTGGATTTACCGAGGTGTATCGTCACGGAGGCGGTGGAGTGGGGCAGACACCGGATGTATGGGACAACGCTTATTTTGACGGCGGATATTTCCACAATGGAAAAATTGTTCAGGCCAAGGGTTTTTGTACGGATGTGTTTTTTGAATTCGGTCATAAATTTATTCGCGAAAGTGTGAAGCAGAAGAAACCATTCCTCGCTTACATATCTACGAATGCACCGCATGGGCCTTTCCACTGTCCTCAAAAGTATCTTGATATGTACAAAGGCCAGTCGGGGAGAATCGCCTCTTTTTTTGGGATGATCACGAATATTGACGATAATGTGGGAAAGACCCGGGCACTACTTAAAAAATTGGGCGTGTATGAGGATACGATCTTTATTTTTACCACGGATAATGGAACGGCGAGCGGACGGCAAATTTTCAATGCCGGAATGCGTGGCCAAAAAGGGAGTGAATATGATGGAGGGCATCGCGTGCCTTTCTTTATGCATTGGCCAAACGGTGGAATGGATCAATTAAAAAAGGTGGATACTCTTTGTCATGCCGTGGATGTGGCTCCAACTTTGCTTGATCTAACCGGTGGTAAGAAACCCAAGGGCTATAAGTTTGATGGGGTTTCCATTCGGAAAATTTTGCAAGCCAAAGGTAAGGTCGACTGGCCTGATCGGATGTTGATTACCGATTCGCAACGGGTGAAGGATCCTATCAAGTGGAAACAATCATCCGTGATGAGCCAGGGCTGGAGATTGGTGAACCAAAAAGAACTCTACAATATCGATCAAGATCCCGGACAGGTTAAGAATATAGCTGGACAGCATCCTGATCAAGTTGCCAAAATGCAGGCCTTTTATGATGACTGGTGGGCCGAATTGGAACCCACTTTTGCGGAGACTACCGAATTACATGTTGGCCATAAGGATCATCCTGTTGTCAGCTTGACTAGTCACGACTGGATTGGAGGCCCCACACCCTGGAATCAGGGACATAATCGGAGTAAGTATCCTTTGAAGAAGGGAAGGAGTGCAAAGCATGAAGGGCATTGGGCGTTAAAAGTTTTGAAAACCGGAATGTATCAGATCGAAGTGATGCGTTGGCCAGCGGAATCGGGTAAAGCGATTAATGAAGAACTGGTTGCGGGGGCGGATGTTCCTGGAGAGAGTAAAGCATTCCGGGCTCAAGTTGGACAGGCGATTGGAGCCAAATCTGCGACTTTGCGTTTGAATGGAGTAAACCTTTTGACCAAGCCTGTGACTTCGAATGCCAAGAAAGTTGTCTTCGAGACTAAGTTGAAGAAAGGTAAGCATGAGTTGTCACCCTTCTTCCATGTTCCCGAAGGAGAGCTCGCTTGCTACTACGCGGTCATAACCACCAAGTAGAACGATGCTAAGGGTAGGCTTTTTCCTATTTGGGATTCTTTGCCTATCTGGGCTTTCGGCGAAAACTAATGTGGTTGTCTTCCTGACTGATGATCAGGGGTGGGGAGATTTAAGCCTAAACGGAAATACCAATCTTTCCACGCCCAATATTGATTCTTTGGCCAAGGAAGGAGCATCTTTTGACCGTTTTTATGTCTGCCCCGTTTGTTCGCCTACCCGGGCAGAGTTCCTGACTGGTCGGCACCATGTCCGAAGCGGGGTATACAGTACTTCGGCAGGAGGCGAGCGAATGGATCTGGATGAGACCACCATTGCTGAGCTGTTTAAACAGGCAGGCTATGCCACTGGGGCATTCGGAAAGTGGCATAATGGCATGCAGTATCCCTACCATCCGCTCGGTCGGGGATTTGACTATTTCTACGGATTCTGTTCCGGGCACTGGGGACATTACTACGATGCCCTCATGGAAAGAAACGGAAAACTGGTTGAGGGGCAGGGATTTTGTGTCGACGATTTCACAACGGAAGCGATGAATTTCATCGATCGATCAGTTGCAAAGAAACAGCCATTCTTTACTTATATTCCCTACAATACTCCGCATAGTCCCATGCAGGTACCGGATCGATGGTGGAAGAAATTTAAGAGCAGGAAGTTGGAGGATATGATGCGGAACCGGAACCCAAAGAAGGAAGATCGTTTGCATCTTCTCGCTGCTTTGGCGATGTGTGAAAATATTGACTGGAATGTGGGTCGTTTGTTGAATAAATTAGATGAGTTAGAGGTGACCGACGATACGATTGTTGTTTTCTTTCATGATAATGGACCCAATGGGGTACGCTGGAATGGAGATATGGAAGGAAGAAAAGGATCGACCGAGGAGGGTGGGACCCGTTCGCCACTTCTTATTAAATGGCCCAAGGGAATCAAGGCAGGTACAAAAGTGATGCCAATTGCCTCGGTACGGGATTTACTTCCCACATTAACCGAATTGGCGGGGGTGAAGGGCAAATCAAAAAAATCGATTGATGGTAAGAGTTTGAAAACTCTTTTATCCGGAAATACAAAAGGGTGGAAATCGAGAACACTTGTTTCTACCTGGAAGGGAAAACTCGGAGTGCGTGATCAGCGCTTTCGATTGGGGTACAAGGGAAAGCTTTTTGATATGAAGAATGACCCCGGGCAGCGAGTGGATGTGAGCAAGCAATTTCCCAAGGTAACCGAACGATTGAATCAAAGAAAGCAATCGTTCCAGAAAAAGGTATTAGATAAAGCCGGCCTAGATACGCGGCCCTTTGTGATTGGGCATCCTGCAGTTTCCTGGACCCAAATTCCTGCACGGGACGGGACCGCCCATGGAGGAATTAAGAGATCGAATCAATTTCCAAACTGCAGTTATTTTACTAACTGGATGAGTAAAGAGGATTTCATCACCTGGGATGTGGAGGTGGGGAAATCCGGGAAATATGAAGTGGAATTATGGTATGCTTGTCCTGAACAGGACCTTGGTGCAGAAATTGAGCTTTCTTTCAGTGGTAATTCTTTGGTCACCACAATTTCGACACCGAATGATCCTCCTTTAGTGGGTAAACAAGAAGATCGGTCCCCAAGAATGGAATCCTATGTTAAGGACTTTAAACCCATGACAATGGGTGTAATCGAACTTACAGAGGGGACAGGAATAATGAAATTACAAGCGACTCAAATACCAAAGTCACAAGCGATGGAATTTCGACTGTTGCAGCTTACTCGAATAAAGGAAAAGGGAACAGACTAAGCTGCTTCCTTTTGATTATCCTGCCAATTGAGAGATTGAAGTTGTTTCTTCAGTTGGCGAAACCCAATCATCTTGTTGGAATCTTCATCCCAAAGTCGATAATTAATACTCTTCAAACTGGTTGGGATACTCATCGGGGGAACGCTTTCAAAAAACGGATCTGAGCGATGACATCTTTCCAAGTTGTAATTGGGAATCATTGGATTGAGGTGGTGAACATGGTGAAATCCAATATTTCCTGAAAACCACTGGAGGATCTTAGGAAGTTTGTAGAATGAACTACCTTCCATTGCCGCAGTGGTAAAGTCCCATTCATCTCCCTGTACCCAATAGGCGTCTTCAAACTGATGCTGTACATAGAAAAGCCAAACACCGCAGGTACTGGCAACCGTCATCATGATCGATTGAACGATTAACCATTCCCAAAAACCAAAGATTGATATGAGCCCGGCGGACATAACCACGATGGCTAAGTTCATCATGTGAACGGAGCGCTTTTCTTTGGGTTTCGCTTTACCGGCAGGGATCCTTTGAATGACTAAGAACAAAAAGAGGGGAGCAAATACAAAAAGGACAAAAGGATTACGAACTAATCGATATGAAAATTTTCTCCACCGGGAACTCTCCAAGTATTCCTTCACCGTTAATGTCCAAATATCTCCCATTCCGCGGCGCGAAAGGTCGCCGGTAGTCGCATGGTGGACAGAATGTTCCCATCTCCAATGATGAAAGGGGGTAAAGGTAAGCAGTCCGGTAATGAAGCCCAATTTTTGATTGGCTTTTCGGGACTTAAAGAACGATCCATGACCACAATCGTGGAATATAATGAATGCTCGTACCAGTATCAAACCGGCAAGTACTGCCAGAGTACAGGTAAGCAACCATGAAATGGGAAGCGTGAAATAAATCGCAACCCAAAGAAGAATAACAGACCCAACAGTATTAATAACTTGCCACCAAGCCCTCCCGCGATGGGGCTTTTGAAATTCGGCAACAAGTGATTTCCACTCGGATACAGATTTTTTAGTTTTAGTATTTTCCATCCTGATGACTAGTAAATCAGTAAATAGGATGGGAGGCAAGTCAAGAGATGTTTATTGGTAAATGGATGATAAAATGAGTAGTTAATGAGCTTTATTTATCAATTTGTTAGAAAAAAACCGTTCTTTAAAAATGACTGAACGAGTTCCTTTACTTTTTTCTTCGACATAAAAAATGAATGAGAACAGGGAACAATCCTAAAATCATTCATTCCTTCAATTTTTGTTCTTTCCACTGTCACTTTTCCATCGTCTTCGCCAGGGAGAAGAAGGGAAAGGAGTGGATTGATGCTTCTGTTCCCGGCAATTACTCCAAGATCGAACTCTACTTTTCCCAAGTTTTGGATAAATCCTTTTTCTTCTGTGCCCAGTTGTAGGCAGGCGGGCCCGTTAATTTGTTTGAGCAGTTTGAAATGTCGAAGCCTGTCCACCACCTCGCTCCCCTGATTGGGGGGGCCGAGCATTACCACCCGCCCGAGGTTGGTGAGGGGACGGGTTTTCATAATTTGTCGAAGGATAATGCCTCCCATTGAATGGGTTACAAAGTCCCACTGCACTTCTGGGTGTTGCCCGAGTTCCAGGTCCAGTTTGTCGCGGACCCATTTACTCAGTTCTTCAATCGGTTTTTTGCGGGATGGATAATTGATGTTGTGCACAATGAAACCGTTTTTCTTGAGATATTTTTCCATCGGCCTCATCGACCTTGAGGTACGGGCCAAACCATGAAGAAGAACGACCCGTCTATTTTCCATTTACCGAATCAGGGATCTGAGGGATTGAAGTTTAGGAAAGTAACCTTGTCGGGGCTTCCTCTTTTAAGTCCAACGCAAGGGCGATATTAAGAAAAGTAATCTCGCCCATGGTTTCACATTGAGAGAAACGGGAATCATCGTATAAACCACCAAGCTCCGTTCGAAGACGTATAATTTTTTGATCCGAAGAAATGGTATCCAAGCACATACATTCCCTGAGTTTTTTAATTCGAGTTGGTGCAAAATTAAACCTTCTCTTGATAAGAGTTCGTTCTTCGCGCTGATACTGACTACTTGTTTCGGGATTAATTAACCGGGTACATAAATTGACCACCGGTAGATTATTTTTAAAAAACTGAGGAAGGTAGAATGAACGCCTTGACTCGTAGGATTGTTGGTCAAAATCAATCGCACGAACACGATATTGATTCTGCTCGAAATCGGGAGTCATTTCCACCACGTAGTTGTATGCTCTCATGTCGCCCAAGAGCCGAACGAAGCACCGTTCATTAAATTTAATAAATTCTTTGGCAAGTCGCACCTCATTGAGGTCGGAATGATCGAGGAAGTTTTGTATGAAGTCGTCCCCAGGCACTCCTATAATATGCTCTTCAATGAGGGTGTCGCCATCGAGTTGGAAATTGATTTCATTGGGCGAGAGGATTTGTTCCAATTCCAAACCGTATAGCCTGGAAGCATCTGCTTTTTTTACATAAAAGTAATCGTGGTTATCATTGTATTGATTTACGATGCGAATACGAAAAGGTTTGGTGTTTCCAAAAGTACAATAATCTACCCGGTCGACATACAGATTGGGTAAAATATTGACATCTCCCCCCGAACGAAGGAGGACATAAATCTTTTTTAAACCTTCAAAGATTTCACGGCCATAATGTTGGTCGTATACCATAGTTTGCCAAAGAGTATCTTCATTTTTGGCATTCATCAGAGGATAGGAATCTACACTTTGAAGAAGATTTTCGTAATGAACTGGAAGGTCGGCGGATCGTTTGTAATTGGTTAGATATTCGCGAAATTCTTCGCTAATTGGATAAAATGTCTTTTTTTGTTGAACGCTTCCTTTTTTCATTATGTCGAGTAACTCTTACTATGGGGGAGAATGAATTGAGTAAACAAGTTTAAAAGGATCTTAGTTTCCTTGGAGTATTGATAATGGTTTTTCCATCAGAACTTTTTTGGTGGCCCATTCAGCAGTTAGAATTGAAAGAGTGACCACCCCCACGATAATACCAATTGGGAGTGAAAGTTGGAAAGCCCATACTTTGTCAAAAATATATTCCGCGAAAATAAAACTAACGATGGAAGAAAAGGTAACCCCTAACACAGAAGCGGATAAGCCAAGGAGTCCAAATTCTATGCGTACCTGCATTCTGAGGTCATCGAAGGAGGCACCTAAAATTTTAAGTAAGTTAATGTCTCTCTTTTGACGCCTGGCTTTTTCTCGTGCCAGGGAATAGAGAACGATTACACCGGCAAGAATAGAAAGAAGTGCCATGATTTGTAGTGCCCAAGTCATTTGGGATACAATTTCGAGAATTTTTCGCCCCGTTCGTTCCACATCAAGAATGGAGATAGTGGGAAATTTTTGAACTAATAAGTCTTGTACTGCATTTTTTTCATCTGGGTCTAAATTATGAAGCGTACCAATAAAAGTTTTGGGTGCACCTTCAAGAACACCCGGTTGCATCTGGACGAAGAAGTTGGGTTGAAAACTAGTCCATTTTACCCTTCGTACATTAACCACCTCTGCCACTATTTCGACCCCGCTCACTTCAATTTTAATCTGATCTCCCAAGTCTAAATCAAGAGACTCGGCATATTTTTGTTCGATTGAAATCTCCGCGGGTCGGCTCGAATTTGCATCATAATTCATGGTTACCATACGACCCCGCAATATTTCTTCGCTGGTAAGGAGGTGGTTTCGATAACTGAGATTAAATCCGCGATTGCGGAAATTATTTCTCCTTTGTTCTCCTGGATTTTGAAAATCGCGATCCTGTTTCACAAAATTTTCGTATTTTTCCCCTTTTACTTCGATCAGTTTTCCACGAATCCAGGGCGTAATGTTTTGGAGTGGCTTTTTGCTGTTTTGTAAGGTCTGTTTCAATTCTTCGAGTTGATCTTCTTGGATATCAAAGAGGAAGAGTTTGGGAAGTTTACTCTCCGCGGTATTGGAACCGATCTCCTGTTCCAGGCTGTATTGAAACTGAGGGATTAAATTGAGTAACAGTACGCCTAAGCCGAGGGTTAAAAAACCAGTTATTGTACTATTTTTATTTCGGGTAAGTGATCGGGCAGCCAATCGTACATTAAGACTTGATTTCCTGAAAAAACGATCGAGTAGCCAGAGACCGCAATGTCCAATACCATACAGCACAATAATGCTCACCAAGAGAGAGAGGAAAAAGATATTGGCTAATTTTGAAGAATCAGATTGGAGCAGGCATAATCCCCAAAAGGCGAAAATTCCAGGCAGTGCAAATAAGAGTGAGGACTTGGATGACAGGGGGGATGGATTGGCGGATTCCTGAAATAATTCAGCGGGGTGAAGTTGCCTGATTTTATGAAGGCTTGGCAGAGCCAGGAACCAACCCCCAAAGATGGCGACTCCGAATGCTAATGGTATACTGGGAAAGTGGAGGGATGCGTCCAATTCAATGGGTATAAATCCACTCAATGCCTGGGAGAGGAGCGGAATGGAGATCAGGCAAATCACGATAGCTGGAATTGCGGCGGCGATTCCTAAAATTGATAATTGAATAAGGTAGGTACGTAGTGCGTTGGCTTTTTTGGCTCCCAGGCAAACAAGGATCGCAACATCTTTAATTCGATTATTAACAAATCCTTGGTAGAGATATCCAATTCCTAAGGTTGCCAGAAAAAGGGCCACGAGGGAAACCAACCCTAGGAAGTCGGATAAATATCGTAGCAGGCGACCAGCCCGGTTCCCGACTCTTTGGTGGGAATACACTCGGACCTCGGGGGAGGGCAGTGCCGCGGTAATGGCATTGGTGATTTTTTCTAAATCCGCATCAAGAGGAAGTTTAAAAAGATGATTTCGAAACGCCGTGTTCCCAGTGGTTAAGAGTTTCGTTTTTTCGAGGAATTTTTTACTGATAAATACTTTGGGGGCTAATTCTGCCGGTTGAAAACTTAAGCCTGTTTCTTCTTTGATCAGATCGGAAACGATAAATTTAGTTTCTCCGATCTTTAATTCTTCTCCTAAGTCAATATTGAGTTGTCCCCGTAATTCTGGGTATATCCATACGAAAGGACGTTCATGAATCAGGTTTTTCTCGTCTCCAGTAATGGGACCCCGTAATTTCGTTTCTATTTTTCCGTAGAAGGGGAATCCCTGATCAAATGCTATTATTTTGACCAACCTGCTACTTCCGGTTGGACCAGCTGCCATTGAGAAAAAGTCTACTGCTTCAATTTCCTTTGTGTTGGAAGGCAACACATTACGGACAGAGGCAAGTTCTTCGGAAGTTATTTCTCTGCGTGCACGAATTGCCAAGTCCGCACCCAGTAACTCCTTTGATTCCGCTTCCACTTTTTGATCCAGTGTCTGCTTAAAAGAATCCACACTGATAAAACCAATCAAGCCGAGGGTCAGATTGACGATGTAAAAAATACAAAATGGGCGATTATTACGAATCTCCCGCCAGGCATTACGAAAAGCGAAGCCCATTATTTGGTGGCTTGAAATTTTCCTGCCTTCAGAATCAAAGTTCGATCGCAGGCTTTGGCTAATTCGTGGTTATGAGTTACCAGTATCAATGTTTGCCCCCGATCCCGGCAGAGTCGAAAGAGCAAATCCATTATTTCTTTGCCCGTTTTATCATCCAAATTACCCGACGGTTCATCGGCGAGTATGAGTTTAGGTTCGCTAATAATTGCCCGGGCAATTGCCACTCGTTGACATTCTCCTCCCGATAGTTGAGCGGGGAAATGAGCTAGTCGATGGGATAGTCCCACCATTTTTAAGGCTTCGCGAGCAGCCGATTCGAAATGATTGACTTTCTGCAGTTCGAGAGGAATCCCTACATTCTCGAGAGCGGTCAGGTTGTTCATTAGGTGGTACTGTTGAAATACAATACCCATGTTTTTAGAACGAAACTGACTTAATTCATCTTGAGAAAGCTTCGCTAAATCCTGCCCACAGATTGAAACGGTTCCGAGTTCTGGATTATCCAGACCGGCCAGGAGAGAGAGCAGGGTCGACTTTCCACTCCCACTTTGCCCCAAAATCGCGACGCATTCGTTTGATTCGATCTCGAGGTTGAGTTGTTTTAAAACTTCAATTTTTTGACTGCCCTGAAAGTAAGTTTTCGAGATCTTGCGGAGTGAAATAATGGAGCTCATTGAGTAGTTAAAAGTTCTTTTACCAAATATTGGTGGACAGTTTTGGCAATGATTTCATGGCCTTTCGGATTGGGGTGGATTCGGTCGGGGAGATTCATGCTAGGTTCTCCCCCCACGCCTTGGAGTAAAAAAGGAATCATTG
>ENA-OWPI01004410-OWPI01004410.1-marine-metagenome-genome-assembly--contig:-NODE-4410-length-11273-cov-84.847981_pt1 | contig 11273 bp, 7 predicted proteins | sample MGYA00238138_ERZ651775 | MGnify/ENA primary metagenome ERZ651775 (study PRJEB26906, sample SAMN06265043) | marine metagenome | isolation source: Helgoland LTER site | place: Germany:Helgoland, sampling...
ATTAGCTCTTGTTCGAACCTGTTTTGGTCAACTTCTATTTTTAGAGATTCTAATTTTTTATTTAATCTTTTTTTTATGGATAACATCCTTTCAGGAGCCAATTTTTCTATATCAAAAAGTTTTTTTTGTATAATATCCAAATTACCTACTAAATCTAATTCCATAGATTTTCCTTCTTGAACTCTAAAGTCAATTACTTTTTCAATTGCCTTATTAAACAATTCTTTAATGTTTTCTAATAATTTTTGATCAAGATCACTTCTATTATTTTCAATTGAATTAGGAAGTGTAACTGCAATTTTAAGAAATTCGGAGTCAATTCCAGATGACAACTTTTTCAAATCTGTAATGTAAGATTTAATAACATCGTGGTTTAAATTGGATGTAAAACTGTTTTCTGAAATTTTAAAATTAATTTTAAAATCAATTTTGCCTCTTTTCAGTCCAGTTGTCAATATTGACCTTATATCACTCTCAATATTTCTAAATATTGGATTTAGACTATAATTTAGATCTAGAGTTTTACTGTTTAAAGATTTGACATCTATTGATATCTTTCCAAATTCTGAATCTGAAGAGGCATTCCCAAAACCAGTCATTGATTGTAGCATGTCGACAAATTTACAAAAAAGTGAGGCTTAGTCTAATTTCCTTAACCATATATTTCTAAAACTTAATGGGATACAACAATGATCTTGTAACATTATTGGTGCATTGCTGTGAGCCGAATATTTTGGTTTTCCAACATTTGTTGTAGTACCTTTAATTTCAACATGATTTTGAATTAAAACTCCATTATGAAAAACAGTGAAATAACCTGGTTTTTCTAATTTTTTATTTTTAAATATGGGGGCGGTAAATATTATATCGTAAGATTGCCAATCCCCTGGCTTTTTGCTTGAATTTTTTAACGGAATGTACTGCTTGTAAACAGATCCTGACTGACCATTAACATAAGTAGGGTTTTTATAACTATCTAAAATTTGAATCTCATAGTTTTTTTGAAAAAAAACTCCACTATTAGATCTACTTTGGTTTTTATGTTTGTCTAAATCATCTGTACCTGTTTTCCATTCAATATGTAATTGAACAGATCCGAACGATTCTTTTGTTTGAATTGAACCCTTGCCGTTTACAACAGTCATTGAACCATCTTTATTAATTATCCACTTAGGCTCTTTATTTCCCCATGTGACCCAGTTCGAAAAATCTGTTCCGTCAAATAAAATAATAGCATCACTTGGAGGTTGTGAGAAATTATATGCTTCTATTTTTTCTGGAACTGGCTCCCATACTTCGGTAAGTTTACTTTGACAATGGGCAAATGAAATACCTAATAAAAGAAAGAAATAAAATAGTTTTGAGTTCATACTAAAGAGTTCTAAAATATTCTGCTAAACTTTTAGCCTCTTTTTCAGAAAGGTTCTGATTTAACATTATAATATTATTGTATTCTTTTAGAAGAGCTATTGCTGTAGGGTCCTCTTTTAACATCTGGTCAGGGTTAAGCATTATGTTTAAAACCCACTCAACACTTCTTCTTTCATAAATTCCTGACATAGCGGGGCCGATTAATCTTCTATTTACATTATGGCATGCTGTACATTTTGAATTAAAGACTTGTTTGCCTTCATTCGCTAATTCTAAATTTACCTCAGAACTAAAAATATAATTTTTTATTGGACCAACACCTTTATTATTAAGATCAATTGGAGTTTCGGCATTTACTTGTTTAACTTGTTTTTTTTCTGTTTTAACTCTTTTATAAATCGATTTTTCCTTAGGTTTTTTTGAATCACCACAACCAGAAATTAAAAGGAAAACAAAAACTAAAGTAATTGATTTAAAAATATTCATGCTTAAACTTTTTTTAAAAATACAAAATCTGTTTTTTATTTTTTTGAAAAATAGATTAAACTACTTTTTAATAAGTTCAATCTCTGCTTCCTCAATATTTTTTTTAGAATTTCCAGCGAAAATTTTTCTATTAATTAGTAATACAGGTCTTTTTAAAAAGCTGTAATGACTAAGCAGTAATTTCTTAAAATCATTTTCATTTAAAAGGTTGATGTTTAGATTTAATTTTTTTAACATCTGGGCTCTTTTATTAAACAAAGTTTCGTAACTATTAGTTATTTTATAAAGTTCTTTTAAATTCTTTTCGTCTAAAGGCGTTTTTTTAACATCAATTAAATCAATAGCCTTAGTTAAAGACCATTGATTAATTATTCTTTTACAAGTTGAACAAGAGGATAAATAGTATAATTTATTCATTTAAAAAATTTCAGTTTGAGCTTAGAAGATATATATTTGAAAATCTAATTTACTTAAAATGAAGTTTAATACAAAAACTATTCACGGAGGTCAAATCGAAGAAAAAGGATATGGTGCAGTTATGCCTCCAATTTATCAAACTTCAACATATTCTCAAAAAACTCCAGGAGATCACAAAGGGTACGAATACAGCAGAACACATAACCCAACTAGAAGTGCTTTGGAAAGCTCATTTTCAAGTATAGAAGAAGGGAAATTTGGTCTTGCGTTTGGGTCTGGGCTAGCTGCAATTGATGCGGTGCTTAAATTATTAAATCCTGGTGACGAGGTAATATCAACTAACGACTTGTATGGTGGTTCTTACAGGCTTTTTACTAAAATTTTTGAAAAGTATGGGATTGTTTTCCATTTTACCGAAATGCACGATTTGTCTAAAATTGAGAATCTAGTGAACAAAAACACAAAAATGATCTGGGTTGAAACACCTACTAATCCTATGATGAATATTGTGGATATTAAAGGATTGAGCAATATTTCAAAAAAATTCAAGCTTATTTTAGCGGTTGACAATACCTTTGCAACACCTTTTTTACAGCAACCTCTTTTGTTAGGAGCTGATATTGTTATGCACTCCGCAACAAAATATCTAGCAGGTCATAGCGATGTGGTTTTAGGAGCGCTAATTGTAAATGACCAAAAGCTCTCAGAAAAATTATATTTCATTCAAAATGCAAGTGGAGCAATATGTGGGCCTATGGACAGTTTCTTAACGCTTAGAGGAATCAAAACATTGCACGTTAGAATGCAAAGACATTGTGAAAATGCTAAAAAAATTGCAAATTATTTAAATAGTCACCCAAAAATTAAATCGGTATACTGGCCTGGATTTGAGAAGCATCCAAATCACAATATTGCTAAAAAACAAATGAATGATTACGGAGCAATGATTTCCTTTACTACCAAAGGAAATAGCATGAGTAAATCACTTAAAATAGTTGAATCTTTAAAGGTTTTCACATTAGCAGAATCTTTAGGAGGAGTAGAAAGTTTAGCTGGTCACCCAGCTTCAATGACTCACGCTTCAATACCTAAAAAAGAAAGAGAAAAGTCAGGAGTCGTTGATTCATTAATCAGGCTTAGTGTAGGAATTGAAGATATAGAAGACTTAATTGAAGATCTGAAACAAGCTATAGGTTAATTTAAACAATTATTATTTGATTAACTTAGAGTAATAAATTCTTTTTAATATGAAAAAGATTATAGAAAATTTTATTTCTGAAATTGATAAAAAAAATTCTCATGAACCTGAATTTATACAAGCTGTAAAGGAAATAGCTGAAAACGTTCTGCCTTATATAGTTTCAAAAGACATTTATCATGGTAAAAACATTTTAATGAGAATGGTTGAACCTGAAAGAGTTTTAATGTTTAGGGTTAATTGGGTTGATGATAACGGAGAAATTCAAGTAAATAGAGGTTATAGGGTTCAGATGAATTCAGCTATTGGACCTTACAAGGGAGGGCTAAGGTTTCATCCAACCGTTAATCTTAGTATTCTAAAGTTTTTGGCACTTGAGCAGGTATTTAAAAATAGTCTTACCACCCTTCCAATGGGTGCAGGAAAAGGGGGTTCTGATTTTGATCCAAAGGGTAAAAGTGATGGAGAAGTGATGCGGTTTTGTCAAAGTTTTATGACAGAACTGTACAGATATATAGGACCAAATACAGACGTCCCTGCAGGTGATATTGGGGTTGGCGGAAGAGAGATAGGGTATATGTTTGGTCAATATAAAAAATTGAAAAAAGAATTTACAGGAGTTTTAACTGGGAAAGGACTTTCCTGGGGCGGCTCTTTAATAAGACCTGAGGCAACGGGTTATGGAACTGTATATTTTGCAGAAAATATGTTAAATCATGTTTCTAATACCATTGAAGGAAAAACTGTAATTATCTCTGGATCTGGAAACGTTGCTCAATATGCTGCAGAAAAATGTATTCAGCTTTCCGCCAAAGTAATTTCTATGTCTGATTCCTCGGGAACCATTTATGATAGTGATGGAATAGATACTGAAAAACTAAATTTCATTATGGACCTTAAAAATATACACAGAGGAAGAATTTCTGAATATATTAAAAAGTATCCTAATGCTGTCTTTTTCAAAAATAAAACTCCATGGAAAATAAAATGTGATATAGCTCTTCCTTGTGCAACTCAAAATGAACTTAATGAAGATGACGCAAAAAATTTAATAAAAAACGGATGTATATGTGTTAGTGAAGGTGCTAATATGCCATGCGAACCTAATGCCATAAAAATATTTAAGCTTAACAAAATTTTATATGCACCTGGAAAAGCTTCAAATGCTGGAGGAGTTGCTGTTTCTGGTTTAGAAATGGCACAAAACTCTCTTAGATACAGTTGGTCAAGAGAAGAAGTTGATTCAAAATTAAAAGAAATTATGAAAGACATACATAATGCTTGTCTAATTCATGGTCAAGAAAAAAATTATGTGAATTATGAAAAAGGGGCAAATATAGCAGGATTTATTAAGGTTGCTGATGCAATGTTAGCCCAAGGAGTAGTTTAAAAATGCTTGTATCAACCGAAGCTATTTCGTTAAACTATATTAAGTATTCTGAAACTAGCATAATTGTTAAATGCTTTACAAAATCCAACGGATTAAAATCTTATTTGCTTAAGGGCATTCGCACTTCTAAAAAAAAAAAAATTAATATTGGTTTTTTTCAACCCCTAACTCAGTTAGAAATAGATGCAAATCACAAGAACAATGGAGGTTTGGAAGGTTTAAGAGCAGTAAAAATCATAAATCCTTATAAAACAATTCATTTAAATATAATTAAAAACTCCATAGTAATGTTTTTATCAGAAATTCTTTCTAAAAGTATCAAAGAAGAAGAAAAAAACTTAGCACTATTTAATTTTTTAAAACAATCAATAGTATGGCTAGATCAATCTAGTAGATTTAGTAATTTTCATATTCATTTCTTAGTAAAGTTATTGTCTTTTATGGGTATTTCACCAGATTTATCCAATCAAAACCTTGGTGGTTTTAATATGATTGAAGGAGTTTTTTGTAAATACGATGGAAGTGAATATTGTTTTAATGGTGAAATTATTTCGCATTTTAAAAGTTTTTTAGGCACAGAATTTGATGATTCAGTTCAGGAAGTTAATACTTCACACAAGAGAAAGAAATTAATTGAATTTTTAATTAAATATATGCAAATACATTTGCCTGATTTTAAAAGGCCTAACTCACTAAATATTCTTTATGAGCTATTTGGCTAGATGCTTTTGTTTAATTTGTCTTCTACTTTTCTGTAAAACTGGTTATTCTCAAAAAATAATCCTAATTGACAATACAAATAATATTCCTGTTTCAGATGTTACCGTTTTTGGCAAACAAAGCTTTAAATCAATTATTTCTAATAATAAAGGTATTGTAGACCTTGAACAATTTGACAAAAGAGATACCTTGTTAATTGGGCATGTATCTTATAATTCGATTGAATTAATAAACAATTCAATAACAAATAACACTATTATTTTTCTAGAACCTAACACACAGGCCTTGTCAGAAGTAATTCTTTCAGTTGCAAGAAGTAAAGAAAGTAAAGAAAAAATTTCTAAGCAAGTATCTTTAATAACCAAGAAAGATTTGAAATTAGACTTGCCTCAAACTGCTGCTGATTTATTAAATTACGCAAGTGGAGTTAGGGTACAAAAGTCTCAAGGTGGTGGTGGAAGTCCAGTAATTAGGGGGTTTGAAGCAAATCGAGTTCTACTTGTTATTGATGGAGTGAGAATGAATAATGCAATTTACAGATCTGGTCATTTACAAAACTCTATTACAATAAATCCGAATAGCCTTGAAAGAACAGAAGTTATTTATGGTCCATCATCTGTTGGTTATGGGTCTGATGCCTTAGGAGGTGTAGTACATTATTATACCAAAACACCCAAAATTAATAATTCAAATAAATGGTTAGCAAGTGGTATTTCTTCTTATAATTCAAGACTTAATAACATTGTACAAAACTTAGATTTTGAGCATAGTACAAATAAATGGGCTAGTTATACAAATTTTTCTTTTTCAAAATTTGGAGATATTGTAATGGGAAATAATCGAAAACATGGTTTTGATGACTGGGGATTAGACAATCATTATTTAGATTCTAAATTACTTAATAGTTCTGAAATAAATAATGATAATCCCAAAACCCAATTAAATACCGCCTACAGTCAATTTGACTTTATGCAAAAATTTAATATTTTGCTTTCGGAGTCCTCAAACATGATCGTAAACTTCCAACATTCTAAGTCTTCCAATATAAATAGATTTGATAAACTAAACGAAATTAAAAACGGAGATTACAAATACTCTGAATGGTACTATGGGCCTCAGAAAAGAACAATGATTTCAACTCATTTTAATTTTTCAAAAACTAAGAAATTAAGTGATAAAAGTAAATTACTAATTGCTTTTCAGAAAATTGGTGAATCAAGGCATTCTAGAAAGTTTCAAGATCTTTCTAAAACTAATCAAATAGAAAATTTAAATGTTTTTTCTATAAATAACGATTATTTTAAAAGGTTCTCCAATAACTCCTCGTTGGCTTATGGCATTGAATATACTTTTAACGATGTAAGTTCCAAGGCTTATTTACAAAATTACACGTCAACAAATTCTAAATTAACTGAATCTGATCAGTATCATAACATTCCAACAAGATATCCAAGCGATGAAGGTCATTATTCAACGACTGCTGTCTATTATGAATACAGAAAAGATATTTCAAAAAAATCGAATGTTAATTTTGGAATGAGGTTTACTAACACTAGATTAAGTGCAATGTGGAATGATAAAAACATAATTAATGCTAACATCTCTGATGTTAATTCTCAAAACTCGTCAATTACAAGTAGTCTTGGTTATGTGCTTAGAACAGAAAATAACTGGAAAATAAGTGCTAATTTTTCTAGTGGTTTCAGATCTCCAAACATAGATGATATTGGAAAAATTCGAGAACAAAAAGGTGTGCTTTCAGTTCCAAACTCTAAATTAAAGCCAGAATACGCCTACAACAGTGAAATAGGGCTTTCTAAATCATCTCTAAATAAACAAAATATATTTTCTCTAAACGCATATTACACGCACATTTCTAAACATATTTCTAGAGATTATTTCGAAATAAGTAATGATACGTCTACAATTGATACATCTACCATACTATTTAATTCAGAAGAGGTAATCACAATGGCTAATGTAAATAAAGGAAATGCATTTATATACGGAGCAACATTGGACTTAAGGCTAAGTTCACCGAATGTTTGGGCTTTTAAAGCTAATTTAACTTATACTCACGGAGGTAGTGTTGATAGTCACCACCCACTGCCATCGATTTCTCCATTATTTGGACATTTAACTCTCAGATATATTGTTGGCAAATCAAGTGACTTTGAGCTTTCTTATAGGTTTTCTAGTTCCAAAAATCCTGATAAATACAGTATTGGTGGAGAGGACGGACTGGAAGAAACTCCTGTAATTTTTGATGGTATTGATTTTTCTTTCAACGGGATGCCTTCATGGGGAGTAGTTAAACTTTCTTCTTCATATGAGTTTTCAAATAAATTTAAAACACTACTTGTTTTAGACAATGTTTTTGACATTCATTATAGAGAATTTGCATCAGGAATATCCGCTCCAGGCAGAAACTTAAATTTAGTTTTAAGTTATAAGTTTTAAGTTCTTCAAATTTCATCTAAAATAGTTACTTTCGCTTTTAGTAAATTTCGATTTATTCACAATGGCATTTAAAGAATATAATGGTTTAAATTTATCTCAAGTTGCTAATGAGGTTCTAGCGGATTGGGAGAAAAATCGCTCTTTTGAAAAAAGTATTAGTTTAAGAAAAAATGCTTCTAAATTTATTTTTTACGAGGGGCCCCCATCTGCTAATGGTATGCCAGGGATCCATCATGTTATGGCTAGAAGTATCAAAGATATTTTTTGTAGATACAAAACTTTAAAAGGATTTCAGGTTGACAGAAAGGCTGGATGGGATACACATGGACTTCCTATTGAACTCAGTGTTGAAAAAGATTTAGGGATTACAAAAGAAGACATAGGGACTAAAATTTCAGTTGAAGATTATAATAAAGCTTGTAAAAAAGCCGTTATGAAGTATACTGATGTTTGGAACGATTTAACAAAAAAAATGGGTTACTGGGTAGACATGAGTAATCCTTATGTTACTTATAAGTCTAAATACATTGAATCAGTTTGGTGGCTTTTAAAAGAACTATTTGATAAAAATTTAATTTATAAAGGTTATACAATACAACCATACTCGCCAAAAGCAGGGACAGGTTTGAGTTCACATGAGCTTAATCAACCTGGTACTTATCAAGATGTAAGTGACACAACAGTTACAGCTCAATTTAAAGCTATAAATAATTCTCTTCCTGCATCACTATCAAGCTATGAAGTTTTATATTTTTTAGCATGGACAACTACTCCTTGGACACTTCCTTCAAACACCGCTCTAACTGTTGGTGGAAAAATTAAATATAGTGTAGTGTCTACTTTCAATCAATATACTCATGAATTTACAAATGTTGTTTTAGCTAGTGACCTTGTTGCTAAAGTTTTCATTGGAAATTATATAAAGGTTAGTTCCAAAAGGGAACTTAAATACGATTCAAAAATCGATAAGAAAATTCCTTTTTTAATTAACGAGTCCATAAATGGAAGCGAATTAGTCGGTGTAAAATATTCTCAGCTATGGGAGGATGCTCCTTTACCATACAAAAATCCTGAAAATGCTTTTAGAATTATTCAGGGTGACTTTGTAACAACAGAAGATGGTACTGGAATAGTCCATACTGCTCCTACCTTTGGTGCAGATGATGCAAAAGTTGCTAAAATGGCTTCTCCTGAAATCCCAGCATTATTAATTCTTGATGAAAATCAACAGCCTGTGCCTTTGGTTGATTTACAAGGAAGATTTAGAAAAGAACTTGGTTTTTTGGGGGGTAAGTTTGTTAAAAATGAATATTATAAGGTGAATGAAGTTCCACAAAAATCTGTAGATGTTGAAATCGCTATTAAATTAAAAGAGGAAAATAAAGCTTTCAAAGTTGAAAAATATGTTCACAGTTATCCTAACTGTTGGAGAACTGACAAGCCAATATTATACTACCCTTTAGACTCTTGGTTTATAAAAGTAACAGACAAAAAAGAGGATTTGGTTGAGCTTAATAAATCCATAAACTGGAAGCCTAAATCTACAGGTGAAGGCAGATTTGGAAACTGGCTTGCAAACGCAAATGATTGGAATTTATCAAGGTCTAGATATTGGGGGATTCCATTACCTATATGGAGAACAAGTGACTCTAAAGAAATTTTAGTTATTGGTTCAATGAAAGATCTAAAAACGGAAATTAAAAAATCTATTTCCAAGGGTTTTATGAAAAATGATCCATTTAAAAACTTTGATGCTCAAGATATGAGTGATAATAATTATGATAAGATTGATTTACATAAAAATGTAGTTGACCAAATTATTCTGTGTTCTGAAAAAGGTGAAAAAATGCATCGCGAGCCTGATTTAATTGACGTGTGGTTTGATTCTGGATCTATGCCTTACGCACAATGGCATTATCCTTTTGAAAACAAAAGCAAAATTGATAATAATGAAGCTTTTCCTGCTGATTATATTGCTGAAGGAGTAGATCAAACAAGAGGATGGTTTTACACGCTTCATACTATTGCTACAACAGTTTTTAAATCTATAGCATATAAAAATGTGATTTCTAATGGCCTTGTCCTTGACAAAAATGGTCAAAAAATGTCAAAAAGGCTCGGAAATGCTGTTGATCCATTTAAAACTATTTCTGAGTTTGGACCAGATGCAACAAGGTGGTATATGATTAGTAATGCTAATCCTTGGGATAATTTAAAATTTGATTTAGACGGAATTGAGGAAAGTAAACGCAAGTTCTTTGGAACACTTTATAATGTTTATTCCTTTTTTGCTTTATACGCAAACATTGATAATTTCAGTTACAAGGAAAATGAAATTAATATAAACGACAGGCCTGAACTTGATAAATGGATATTATCTGAGTTAAATTCTTTGATAGCTGAAGTTGACGATCATTACGATAATTACGAGCCAACAAAAGCTGCAAGAGCGATTTCAAACTTCGTACAGTTATATTTAAGTAATTGGTATGTAAGGCTTTCCAGAAGAAGGTTTTGGAAAGGATCATATAGTCATGATAAAATCAGTGCTTATCAAACGCTTTTCAAGTGTTTAACAGTAGTTTCTAAATTATCATCTCCAATCGCTCCGTTTTTTATGGATAGATTATATAAAGATTTAATTAACAACACTTCTGAAAATCCTTTGGACTCTGTTCATCATGATGAATTTCCTGTTTCAAACTCTGAAGAAATTTATCCTGATTTACAACAAAAAATAAGAAATGCTCAGACAATATGTTCTTTAGTTTTATCTCTTAGAAAAAAAGAAAAATTAAAAGTTCGTCAACCTCTTTCAAAAATCATGATTCCTTTTTCAAGTGAGAACGAAAAAAAAGAAATTTTAGAAATTTCAGAACTTATTAAATCTGAAGTAAATGTTAAAGAAGTGGAGCTTATAAGCAACTCCTCGGGGATATTAATTAAAAAAGTTAGGCCTAATTTTAAATCTCTTGGACCTAAACTTGGCAAAAAACTGTCTGCTGTAATGGAAGAAATTAAAATACTAGACGATTCTGAAATTCAAAAAATAGAAGCAAATCAGCCTATTTCTATCACTATAGATTCAGAAGAAATAATTTTAGAACCAAGTGATTTAGAAATAATTTCTGAAGATATTGAAGGATGGCTAGTTGCTTCCGAAAATGGTGTTACAGTAGCTCTTGATATACAATTAAATGACACATTAATTAACGAAGGAATCTGTAGAGA
>ENA-OWPI01004411-OWPI01004411.1-marine-metagenome-genome-assembly--contig:-NODE-4411-length-11270-cov-6.183329_pt1 | contig 11270 bp, 10 predicted proteins | sample MGYA00238138_ERZ651775 | MGnify/ENA primary metagenome ERZ651775 (study PRJEB26906, sample SAMN06265043) | marine metagenome | isolation source: Helgoland LTER site | place: Germany:Helgoland, sampling...
CCCAAAAGCGCTGCTAATCCGTCGTCCAAATCACCCGGGTCGATCGCGGCGCCAGTCGGAGATTGCTCGACCCTACTGAGCCCCGGCTGGGGTTGATTGATCTGGGTGGTCAGGGCCGAGCCTTGTGTCTTCGCTCTATTCAAAGCTTGCAGGCTTTGTGGCAATGGATGACGCTCGCCGAGGGCCATGCCTGTTACTGCCTGTTTCGGCAACGCATTGCCTTGAACCGGCAAGTCTTGCCGCGCGCGCTCATCCTGCACACGCGAAGATTCTGTCGCGACCGATGCCGCCTCCGCTTGCCTGTTGATCGCGCGTTGTTGCGCCTCGCCTCGATTTGAAGCCGCGGCAGCGCTTGTTTCAGTAACCGCAGCGGGGGCGGGCTCAACGGTGCTGCTATCCGCAGCCTCCTTCTTAACCCATTGTTCTTTATTGTTTTTATGATATTGCGAAGAGGATTCTGATAGCGCTTGACCAAAATTTTCCGAGCGATTGCTGCCTTGCTGAGCAGGATTCAAACCCGATCTGCTTTGACCGTCATAAACGGGAATCGCGTGGATATTGATGTCTGTTACAGTCGCCATGGAATTCGGTTGCAATCGCTTTTAATTAAAGATTGCTTTAGCTATTGCAGTATCCGGGCCAACTTGATCCTGGGACTTGCACCCTGCAAAAGGCTGCGCTTCTCACACACTTAGAGATTCCGATACCCAAGCAGTGGGCCCAAACACCAAGGGTTAACGCGCGATGCTGCGCGCATGGAACCGAACCCCTTTAGGTTGAAAAGACTTCTGGCGCCATGAGGCCAAACCGTTCTTCCAATTGTCTTTGGGACTGCTTGCGAGCATGTGTTTTTTCTTGCTGATCAGACTGGTCGGTCACTTGCTGCAGCGCTTCAATTCGCTGATGCGCCCGCTGCCAGGCCAATCGGCTGTGCTCAAGCTGCTGGGCCAAGTTCACCAACACCTGACGCTGCTGCACGATCGCATCATCGAGCTTCTGCAAGAAACAGTAAAAATCGTGCATTTTGAAGGCGGAGGCGCCGGCATTGCCTTGGGCTTTAAATTTTTCGGTGTACTCCTCACGGTAGGTCAGCAAATTCTGCAAGGCTTGCTCTTGCTGTTGTAAGGCGACTTGATCGGCCTTAAATTTTGCGACTACGGGCTGGCTCTGTTGGGTTTCAATATCCACCAGCTTTTGCATTCTTTGACTACGTTTCAGATTCATCCGTTAACCTTTCCTGTCAATTTCTAGGTTTACTGTGCGCCACGTTGAGCCGCACAACCCCTCGTTCAACGCTTCTAAAGCCTTACGGCGCAGATCCTTCTGCTGCAAGATAGGGCGTCAAGGCCTCTAGCGCTTGGGTACTTTCATCCAGTGAAAAGTGCGCATCCAAACCCTGTTGAATAAACCCTCGCAACGCTGGATAAGCTGCAATCGCCGCATCAATTCGCGGATCACTGCCGGCAACATAGGCGCCAACGCTGATGAGATCGCGGTTCTGATCATAGGTTGCGCTAAAGCTTCTAAAGCGCTGGGCAAGTTGTTGTTGCTCGGGCGGCGTTATCTGGGTCATCAAGCGACTGACCGAGGACTCAAGGTCGATGGCCGGGTACAAGCCAGATTCAGCCAATTTACGAGACAACATGATGTGCCCATCTAAAATGGCCCGCGAGGCATCTGCCACCGGATCTTCATTGTCATCGCCTTCCACCAAAACGGTGTAGATTGCGGTAATCGAGCCGCCGGACGCGCCCATTCCGGCGCGTTCCACCAGCTGCGGCAATTTAGCAAACACCGAGGGTGGAAACCCCCGGGAGACTGGCAACTCACCAATCGATAAGGCAATTTCGCGTTGGGCTTGGGCGAATCGGGTCAACGAATCCATCAATAACAAAACGTTCTTACCCTGATTACTGAAATATTCGGCAATCGCAGTTGCGCGTAAAGCGCCATGAACCCGCATCAAGGGCGGCGAGTCGGCAGGCGTTGCCACAACCACCGCACGCTTTAACCCGGCATCGCCTAAGGTATGCCGAATAAATTCTTGTACTTCTCGACCCCGTTCCCCAATCAAACCAACGACCACCACATCGGCCTCGGCGTAACGGGTCATGAGCCCCAAGAGCGTACTTTTACCGACGCCACTGCCCGCAAACAGGCCCATACGCTGGCCGCGGCCAATGGTTAACAACGCGTTCACCGCTTTGATCCCCGAATCAAACGGGTGCTCGATGGGCTTGCGGTCTAAAGGATTCATCGGCTCGCCTTCAAGCGATCGACTGGCCTCAGTAAAAATCGGCCCCTTACTGTCAAGCGGCGTGCCCGCGCCATCAATCACCCGTCCCAACAGGGCGGGTCCCACGCCAACCCGATCGGTATCCGGCAATGGAATGACGCGCGCATTGGGCGTCAAACCTCGACTGTCGCCAATGGGCATCAAATACAATTTCGCGTCCGAAAACCCCACCACTTCGGCATCGACACTCTGACCCGAGTCCGGCACGATTCGGCAGCGGCTGCCCATCGCGGCCTGACAACCCACGGCCTCAAAGGTCAGACCCACCATCCGCACCAAGCGCCCTTCTAAAACCGGCGCCGTTGGCGCAAGCTGGCTGCCCAAGCGGGTGATCTTGCTCGCAAGGTCTTGTGATCGAACTTCTAAGGCGGTTGGATTGGCATCGCTCATTCGGTCGGTGCCCTTAACGCTTTTTGTACAATGTCTTTGGCCATGACCGTTAAGTCCGCCGTGAGCTGGGAGTCTCGCCCCTGAAGCCGGCAATCACCACGGCCTAATGACGGCTCGTCATGCAGGGCCCAATCTTTTGCGGGATGCCCATCGGGCAACGCCTCAATATGTTCCGCGACCATCACCCGGTCCTGCGGATGTAGAAAAATTTTGGGGGGATGCTGCAGGGCCGGCAACGCCTCACTAATGCGCTGAACGTGCCGATACAGCACTTCTGAATCTGCGGTAATCTCACATCGGGCCAGCTCCGCGCCGACCAAAGCCGCCAAATGCGCCACCTCTCGAGCAAGATGCGCGTCCATTGCAACCAAGGGCTGATCGATCCCCTGCAGGAGCGCTAAAAACTGATCCGCCCGATCCTGGGTCACAGCAAGGCCTTGCGCCTCACCATCTTTAACGCCCTGGGCAAACCCCTCGTCGTACGCCGCTTGCCGCAAGGCCGCGATGGCCGCCGCATCAAGCGCCTTTTCCTTGGGCTGCGTTAAATCCGGCGCCTGCCAAGATTGAAAATCAACGATTGTGGCATCAGACATATTCATCGCCGCCTTTACCGCCGAGCGCAATGGTGCCGTCAGCGGCGAGATTGATTGCAACCTGCAGAATCTCTTTCTGCATATCTTCGACCTCGCTCAAGCGAACGGGTCCTTTGAGCTCAAGATCCTCAAGCAGCATTTCAGCGGCGCGAGACGACATATTGGTGGTGATCTTGGTTTTGATTTCTTCGGAGGCCCCTTTTAGCGCAATCACCAGCTTGTCATTCTCAACACCTTGCAGCAGCGTCTGCATGTGCCGGTCCGTGAGCGACAATAAATTATCGAAGATGAACATCAGATCGCGGATTTGCTCACCCATCACTTCATCTTCTTCTGTAATACGATCCAGAACTTCCGCTTCAACATTGGAGTCCAGAAAGCCAATAATGTCGGCCGCAATGCGCATGCCTTCGACTTTTGCCGGCGGGACTGGTGAGGCTTCCACAACCTGCTTTTGCAGTAATTCATCGAGTTCAGCCAAGGCTGCCGGATGGATCTGATCGAGGCTTGCAACGCGCATCATAATGTCGGGAATATTCTCAACCGGCAGGAATGACAAGACCTCGGCGGCATGATCGCCATCCAAGGAACTCAGCACAATGGCGCAGATCTGCGGGTGCTCGTGCTTCAAGATCGTGCCAACCGATTCGGCATCCATCCATTTCAGCGTCTCCATACCTTTAAAGTCTTTGCCTTGGAGGATTCGATTGGCCATCCGAGTGCCTTTGGTTTCCCCAAGGGCAATGTTCAACGTTGACCGAACATATTGCGACGGGTTCGACCCCACGGCGTTACCCGAGTTCAAGGTTTCGATAAACTCTTGAACCACGCTGGTTAAATTCTCGTTGGAGACGGCCGATAACTCGGTCATGGCGCGACCCACGCTCTGTACTTCGCGCGGCTCCATGTGCTTCAACACATTCGCCGCCGCATCTTCGCCCAGGCTGAGCAAAAAGACCGCTGCGCGCATGGCGCCACTTAATGTTTCGTCATTATCAGGCATCTGCTGCCACCCAATCCTTTAAGACACCGGCCACGCGCTCGGGATCTTCTTGCACCATCGCCCGGGCGCGGCCTAACTGCTGATCATAACTTTGTCTGGGCATGCTGCTGCCCGCGGCCGCATTGGGCCCGCCGACCTGAGGCGGATATTGACCGCCTTCCGGCAATGCCAAGGGTTGGCCTTGCGCGTCATACGCTTGCCCTTCTGGATTGACATAGCGCGGCTGCGCGTTGGCAATGACGGCCTCGGCACTGGCGCTCACCAGACTTCGGAGCATCGGCCGCAAGACCCCAAAGATCAACGCCATCAGGGCGATGAAGCCAAGCGCCATTTTTCCGGCACCCGCAAAGTCACCCAGCGAATCCATGAGCCCTGGCTCTTCAGGCAGTTCCGGCACGAACGTCTGGAACTGCGCGGATGAAATACTGACCGAATCGCCGCGCCCTGCGTCAATCCCAACCGCCTCACGAACGATCTGTTCCACCTGGGCGATTTCCTCTGGCGTCACTGGCAACATTTCCATGGTTGCCTCAGCAGCCTCAGGCGCTTCTTCACCGGCCACAGGGGGCGGCGCATCCACTTCCTGCGCTTTGTAGTTTAAGACCACCGCGACCGATAGTCTTTGAATCTGCCCGCCCGCTGCTTTGATATGGCTAATGGTGCGATCCACTTCATAGTTACGCGTTGACCGGCGCGAGGTGTTCCCAGCCTGCTGGGCGCCGCCCAATTCGCCCTCTTGCCCGGCATCCGGCGGCGTTGGCACCAACGCGCCGGGTACACCAGCTGCTTGGGCCTCGTTTGACGTGTCTTCTGAGATTTGCTCGCTGCGCAGAACCGGCTCTTGTTGCCCGTACTGCTCAACGGTGCGCTCTTCGGCGGTATGATCAATTGCGGCCGTCACCTGCACGCGGACATTATCCTCGCCGTAGAGCGGCGCCAGCATACGCACCACGCGCTCGGTTAAGCTGTTTTCAATCTGGTGGGCGTAACGCAACTGCTCGTTACTCATCTGCATTTCTTCAGAGCCGCCCTGGCCAGACAGCAACCGACCCCGCTGGTCGATCAGGGTGACGTTTTCCGGATCCAAATCCGACACGCTCGAGGCTACCAGGTACACAATGCCCGCGATTTGCGACTCACTTAATGAGCGGCCACTCGCCAGGCTCACAACGACCGAGGCATTGGCCTCCGAGCGGTTACGAATAAAGGCTGATTTTTGGGGAATGGCCAAATGCACCCTTGCTGCGTTGACGATGTTGAGGGAGGCGATCGAGCGCTGGAGTTCTTCGGCAACCGCTTGGTTATAACGAGCACCTTCAATAAAGGCGCTGGTGCCAATTGATTGATCGTCATACAGCATCGCCAAACCCCGATCGGAGCTGCTCGGCAAGCCGCTGCTGGCCATGCGAATGCGCACTTCATGAATATCATTTGCTGCAACAGAGATCACACCAGAGCCGGCATCGTACTTATAAGGCGTATTGCTCTGCTCTAGTTGATTGATCACTTGGGAGGCATCCATCTCGGACAGATCCCCATAGAGCGGCGCGTAAACCGGCTCTTGCGCCCAAATGACGATGTAGACGCCCAAGGCAATACTGGCTGCCAGGCCCACCAACAAGCCTAATTGGCGCAGCATCGGGAGCTGTGAGACGACGTCGAATTGGGCAAACGCCTTTGTGGGTTCTAAAACGGCCATGTTGTTTCCTACCTAAACGATTTGTTGTTGCCAACGTTATGATTCTAATTTCGATTCTGACAGCGCGACCCTGGGCCACTCTTACCAGCCTTAAACCTGCATATTCATCACTTCTTGATACGCTGACAGTACTTTATTTCGAACTTGCACGGTCGCTTCAAAGGACAAACTGGCCTTTTGCATCGCAACCATCACATCACCCAAATCAACCGACTCGTTGCCGCTCACATAAGACAAGGACAAATCTGCCGAGGTCTTTTGCGTTTCAGAAACCGCTCTCAAAGAATCCTTTAAAACATTCGAGAACTCACTTGGGCCTTCCACTCGGGTTGCCGGCGGCGCAATATCGCTGCCGGTGTTGACCCGCATGGCGCGCATCTGGTCTAAAACTGCGTTGATCTCCATGCTCATACTAATCTACTCTCATTGCCGTATTCGATTGCCATATTCGATTGCCAATAACGCGCCGCTAAGCGGGTAGCGCAATGCCCATTTCTTTAAACCGCGCCAATTTATAGCGCAGCGTTCTGGGACTGATGCCGAGTCGCTCTGCCGTATCTTTTCGGCTCCCGCGCTCGGCTTTTAAGGCATCTAAAATCATGGCTTGCTCACGGGCTTTTAACCCGGAGTCTAGCGCAGGGGCTGGGGTTGCAATTGGCGCGGCCGCAGCTGCCGACGCGGCATCACGGTCACCGCTTGAGGCCTCAAAGGCAATGACGTCTTCATCGATGACCAGTCCATTGCGTAAAATTAAGCTGCGTTGCACCACGTTTTCAAGCTCGCGCACATTCCCAGGCCATGGGTAATCGCTAAGCTTTAACAAGGCGCCCGCGCTAAAGGAAACATCTTGTCCGGCCGAATACTGCTGCAGGAAGTGCTGAGCCAAAGGCGCGACATCGCCTGGACGCTCGCGCAGCGCTGGCAAGTACAAAGGAAACACATTCAAGCGATAGAACAAATCTTCGCGAAAGCGGTGGGCCTCAACTTCTTCTTTTAAGTTTCGGTTGGTGGTGGCCAGCACGCGAACGTCCAGCTTGATTGACCGGCTAGAACCCAGACGCTCAACCACGCGTTCCTGCAACACGCGCAAGAGCTTGGCCTGTAGGCCCAGATCCATTTCTGAAATCTCGTCTAACAAAATCGTGCCGCCGTTGGCCTGTTCAAACTTACCGGCACTGGCATTGACCGCGCCGGTATAAGCGCCCTTTTCATACCCGAACAAAACGGCCTCGAGCATGTTTTCTGGGATCGCCGCGCAGTTAATGGCCACAAACGGACCCTGCGCGCGCGGTGAGTGATCATGAATTAATTTAGCGAACACCTCTTTACCGCTGCCCGACTCGCCGCTGATCATCACCGTGGCATCGGACAAGGCCACTCGGTGCGCCATATCGACCAACGCTTGGGTGCGGGCGTCTTCGGCAATGACGCCGCCTTCAGACTGACACCGGCGGGTCAGGCGATCCATCAGGCCAATGAGCACATCACCCTCAAAGGGTTTAACCAAATAATCGGCCGCCCCATTTTGAATGGCGTCCACGGCTTGGGAGACCTGGGCAAAGGCCGTCATCAACACAACCGGCATCTCGGGCCATTGGGCTTTGATTTCAGTCAAAAGCGCCAAGCCGCCCAACTCGGGCATTTCGACATCTGTCAGCACTAAATCGATCTTGTGCTGGCCATGCAACACGGCCAGAGCTTCTTTGCCGTGGGCGGTTGGCAGGGTTTGGAAATCGGCAAAGGCCAAGGCATCGCAAATTGCTTCGCGCAAGGCATCATCGTCTTCGACGACTAAAATGGTGACTAATTTCTTATCCATGAATGACAGCTCCATGATTGGCGTGTTCGAGTGTAGTGGGTTGCTGACGGTCGTTGATCACGGCAACGCCTGCTGATGCTGTTGGCAACGAGGCAGGCGCAACCTTAAAACGGGCATGGGGCAACGTGAATTTGAACTCTGCACCGCCGTCTGCTGGGTTACTGGCGACCAAGGTTGCATCGTGATTGCGCGCGATCATAGCGCACAGGGCCAGACCCAAACCGGTGCCACCGGCACGGGTGGTGAAATAGGGGTCAAAAATTCGGCTCAAGGCGTCTTGCGCAATGCCTGGACCGTTGTCTCGAATACTCATTTCAAGACCCGAGTCGGTGATTTCGGTGGTCACCGTTAACACCGCGTTGGGCGTTACCTGTAGCGCATTTTCCGCGATCGCCACCAGTGCCGAGAGCAGGGCTTCCTGGTTGCCTTCGATCAGAACGTCCCGGGTTAAACCGGTTTCACACCAAGCGCCGTTGTGTTGCGCGAGCAAAGGCGCGAGTGACACTTTCAAAGCTTGCAGGAGTTCAAACAAAGAGCAATCTGCGTCTTGGGTTTCGCCGCCCTTCACAAACTGCAGGCTGTCGTTAACGAGGGATTCTAAGTGCTTTAACCGGCCCTTAACCTTGCTGGTGACTTCCAAGCGCGCGTCATCAGCCAGCGTGGGCCGCTCCATTGCGCCCATGTATAACAAAGCAGACGATAAGGGCGTGCGAATTTGATGGGCCAGCCGCGCCACCATTTCGCCCAGCGCCGTTAGGCGTTCACTGCGATGGCTCTCTTCCTGGGCGGCATAGGTTTCGGTCACATCGGTCACCAAAACCACCTGATCACCGTAACCGTCGTTCAGTTCTGTCGACAGGGAAATCCGTCGACCGGACCGCAGCACCATCTGCGTGCCATCACGGCTGATAGAAGCCGCGCATTCGCCGATCACGCTTAAAAAATTCATGTTCAGGAGCGGCTCGCCCAGAAGATCCGCCGCGCCCGGGTTGGCTAAAATAATCGTGTGATTTTGATCTAACACCAGCACGCCGCCGGGCAGGGCGTCGACCAGCGCCGTCAAGCGATGGGCCAGACGTTCTTTTTCGGCCAATTCTTCCTGACGCGCCGCCCGCGCTGAGGATAATTCTTGGGTCAGCGCCATGACCCGGGACTGCAGGTCCGCGTAAGACACCTTGAGCGACGTTGTGAGACTCGCAAAATCGTTCTCGAGCAGCTCGTCTAGGTTGATCCTTTCTGCATCCCCCGCCGCGTTTACCGAATCCGTTCGTTCCGATTCCGCTAATTGCAGCGCGATGATGTCGGAGGCATCCAAGAGTTCGGCCTGCAGGACAGGCGACTTGAGGGCGTCAAGGTTGCTCGATGCTTGAACATTTTGGCTTTGCATGGCTCGTCACGTCATTTCAATTTCGTGACTAACCTAAAGCAAGCAGCATGCCTACTTTTTTAGTTGTTATTATTCAATAACTTAAAATATTTTTGGCCGGATTTTGCCGCTATTCGTCAAAGCTTTGACGCCTCAGTCCCGCTGAATCCCGAGCTTTTTCATCTTCTCGACGAGGGTGGTGCGCTGCAGGCCCAGCAGGGCTGCCGCCTTGGCAACCACGCCCTTTTCACGGTCGAGTGCCTCTTGGATGAGCTTGATTTCCATCCGCGCGATATGGTCCTTTAAATCCACCCCTTCATCCGGCAGGCCCGCGCCGCCGAGGGCCGCGTCCGTGCCTGCCCGGGCGTCACTTGAGAACCGGTATTTTTCCGGCAGGCTTTGCACATCCACCGCCTGGCCCGCGTGCAAAATGGTCAACCGCTCCACCAGATTCAACAGCTCCCGGACATTGCCAGGCCAGGCGTACTGACCCAGTTTTTCAATGGCGGCATCGGTCAAACTTAAGCCCTCGGCCTCGGGCAGTTTCGACAGCGCATGGGTAATGAGCCCCGCGATATCCGCCGCACGCTCCCTGAGCGGCGGCGTTTTAATGGGGAACACATCCAGACGGTAAAACAGATCCATTCGGAATTTTTGTGCGTCGACCAAGGCTTCTAAATCTTGATGGGTGGCTGCGATGATCCGCACATCGGCTGTCAGGGTTGCCGTGCTGCCGACGCGCTCAAAGGTGCGCTCTTGTAACACCCGCAGCAGCTTGACCTGCATTTCAAGGGGCATATCACCGATTTCATCTAAAAACAGGGTGCCGCCAGCGGCCAGCTCGAACCGGCCCTGCCGAGTTGCAATCGCCCCGGTGAAGGCGCCCTTTTCATGGCCAAACAGCTCGGACTCCAAGAGTTCCGCAGGGATTGCGCCGCAATTAACCGGTACAAAGGGGCCGGCTGCCCGGGCTGACAACTCGTGAATGCTGCGCGCCACCAGCTCTTTCCCCGTGCCGGTTTCGCCAATGACCAAAACACTGGCATCGCTCGGGGCGACTTGCGCCACCAAATCCCGAACAGCCCGCATGGGCCTGGAATCCCCCAACAGCTGTGTACCAAGATTTTGATCTGATGCCGACTTAACCAATTGGATTGTTCCTATTTGCCTCAAACAATACGTTCATCATGACGACTCGGTTCCCAGCAGTTTAATAACGGCTTACCTTCGAGTCACCATTATTGTACACCCAAGCGCCGAAAAACTATGACGCGACGTCCGCCGCACCGGATTGCGCGCGCTTGAGCGCCACTTCCCGGCGGTGATGCCGAAACACCAACCGCCCGAGCAGGGATGACACGCCATCGCTTAAATCAACAAAGCTAAAGGTGAGCGGCGAAGCCGCAGTTTCAGCCGCCGCCAGTGCATTGCCCTGCATCGGGACAACCCTTGCCAACAATTTCAAAGGCCGCGGCACGCCTTGGATTAAAAACAGATTTAGGATGACCCAGTCGCCCTCGTCATAGGTCTCCCCGGCCGCCGGACGCAATTGCAGCCCAGCCATCGAGATGGCCAGCGCCCTGGGCGCTGGGATTTGCGCCTCGGCAGACAATAAATCGCAGAGCAGTTCGGTCATCAAATTCATTTTCTGATCGATGCGCTCAATTTCTGAGGCAATACCTTCGAGCTCATAGTCGATGTCGCGGCGCTGATAGTCTTCTAAAGCGTGGGTTTTCAGCAACGAAAAATTCCGATCGTTCAGGCGCACCCGCTCGGCAAGGCTTGGCGGCTCGACCCGCGACTCGATCGCGCAGGGCAGATGGTCTTCAAAGGACAGGCCTTCGGAAAAGGGATCCGGACTGAAATTCATTGGCGGCTCATCAGATGCTTAGTCACAGTGTACCTTGCGCGTCAGCGCCCTAAAAGTTCTGGTTAAGGCTTTTATGCGTTTGGGCCGAGCACCAGCCCGCGACTTTTTAACCCAATCGGTCCGGCAAGTTTGCGCGAACCACCGCTCGGCCAACCGAGCCGTCGTCACGCGCCTGTATCATTTAACCCAACGCAGCCGCTCGCCTTTAAACCTATTCTCGGTGCAAAGCCTTGG
>ENA-OWPI01004422-OWPI01004422.1-marine-metagenome-genome-assembly--contig:-NODE-4422-length-11255-cov-3.040437_pt1 | contig 11255 bp, 10 predicted proteins | sample MGYA00238138_ERZ651775 | MGnify/ENA primary metagenome ERZ651775 (study PRJEB26906, sample SAMN06265043) | marine metagenome | isolation source: Helgoland LTER site | place: Germany:Helgoland, sampling...
CATCTTCAGCAGCTGCTCTCCGGCTTCCAGAGATATCGCCGCCACCCTTGTCGGCCATAATCCAACTATTGAGGTCATTTACCCTCGCAAACTCAGCAATATTCGTCGCTTCGCCCATTAAGCCCAGCATGGCATCAAAACCCCCTTCCCCAAGGCACTCAAATAATTTCCCCTGGAGGGCATCGAGTGAAGGTGTCGAGACAATTGTATCAATAACTGTACTGAGAAGATTATGGGGCTCATGCGGGGAGGGCACTGTCAACAAGAAATTGAAGGTTAGCTCGAAGTAGTTCGTCGGAGTTTGAGTCGGCACAGCGTCTTGTGATTTCTTCTTCTCCCCCCCTGTCTTCTTGTTTTTCTTCACTCCGTCGTTCTGGGACAGCAGGTGGTCTAGGAGTGCTTTCGCGTGCTCACATATTGAAGGTGTGACCGGTATTATTGGTTCGGCAGGAGATTCGCTCATTCTATCTAGGTTAGACGGGTTTTTCAGGGCAGGGTCCTTGTGATGACACACAGCAGAGCAGACTCAGTTAAAAGTGGGAATCGTGAAACAATCTTCGGTCGTCAGTGGTAGAAAAGCGCGACTGGAGGAGGGTTGAAACGGCTTGAACGTCTTCTTGGCGGAGGATGATAGGAGAAAGCTGAGGGCAAAAAAAGCAGAAAAAAAAGAAACAAAATTTCGCACCCTACTCTTCCAGCGTCCGTTCTTTTGTTTGGACTGTTTTCGCCTGACCAGTACTTTTTTGCTGCTGCTGGTTGCTGTCTATATATAAGCTCTTAATCCGCACGACCGCCCTTATCACACACTTGACTGGGACGACAGCACAGCCGACTCCGCAACAAAACAGTCCAATACCATGGCCGCATCACACTATCCCTTTGTTGTGATGGGAGCTGGCCCTGCGGGTCTTCTGCTCACGTCCTTGCTTCGTCAAGTTGTCCCTAAGTCCATCCCCATCGCCCTTATAAATAACAACAAAATCATTTCAACACCTACTGAGAAGAAAATTGCTGGAACTACTCCAGACATTCGTAATTACGCATTGTCTCCTGCGAGCATGAATCTTGTGAAGCAGTCTGGTGGCAATTCTGGGGACGGTGCGTGGTCGAGAATGCTGAAAAAAAATGCTGTGTCATTTTATGATAAGATGCAAGTCTGGGAATCTTCGGGTACTGGAATAATTCACTTTGATTCCACCTGTCTGCCGTCTACCAGTGTAGATCCGGTCTTAGGTGGTGTTGTGGAGGATCGTGTGTTATGTGCTGAGCTGGCGATCGATATCGTTAGGGGTGGAGGGGTTGACTTTTTGGCTCCTGTGAACGTGAGCAGCATTGAGAGGGGGGAGGAGGAGGAACAAGGCCTAACAATTGAGATGGACGATGGACGAGCCATCACCGCGGGTTTATTGTTCGCGTGTGATGGGGCGAACAGCTTTGCGAAAGAAAACGCTACCGATATTAGAACGAAGAAATACCCATACAATCGAAAAGCGCTCATTTGTACTGTCAAGGTCAGTGAATCCTATCCTCAGCAACACAGCAACATAGCTTTCCAGCGTTTTTTTAAGAATGGCCCTATCGCTCTGCTCCCGCTCCACGAACATTATCGAAGCATCGTTTGGAGCACGACAGAGGCCGAGGCTCAGGCGCTTACGGAGTTGGAAGAGGATGAATTTTTAAACGTCTTGAATGACCGTCTCCGGACTCCGCCCAGTCCAAATGATTTTCCCGAGCTTAGTTCAGGCTGCGAGCCCCCTCTCTTGAAACGAGGGCTGGACGCGGCGCAGTCCTTAGTTAAGACCATTGGTACGAGTCTGTCCCTCGTAGGGATGAATGAGGGAGAGGGAGTGTACACCCGACCGCCAAAACTTCATGGTGTGGTGAGCCCACGATTCTCTCTGCCTTTGACGCTCAGCTTCGCGGAAGACTACTCCACGAATGACGTCGTGCTAGTTGGAGATGCCGCTCACACAGTTCATCCAATGGCTGGCCAGGGACTCAATCTCGGCATCGGCGACGTGGCCAAGATAATCGAGCTTGTTGAAGAGGGAGTCCAAACGGGCCAAGGAATGAGCTCGTTGGGAAGGGTCATGGAGACGCACTACAACCGCGAGCGCAAGCTTCAATGTGCGAAAGTTCAAGGCGGAATTCATTTGCTTCACGAAATTTTCAGCAGTGACGTAAATGGCTTTGTTCATGCCAGAGGCATTGGTCTTGGATTGGTCAACATGATTGCACCAGCCAAGCGGCTGATAGTACAAGAAGCTGTGGGGTTGAAATAGTAGAAAAGTGAGTAAAGTAAGTAGAGTGATTTGCTGTGGCAATGTCGTGCGGACTTGCGGGAATTTGCCTTTAAGGTTAGGGTTAGGGTTATTAGTGTTTTTAACATTTTTTTTGCGTTTGGGAAGGAGGTTAGAGAGGATTTTGGGGGGGGGGCAAGGGACAAGGGTGACGTTCGTGAGTCGTGAGTTCCATTCCCGCCCTCCGAAAAAAGAAGAAAAAAAACGAAAAACAGCAAGGCACTCCCTCTCAGTCTTTTTTTCTTCCCCCAACGTCCAATCCGTCTCCCACTCTCTAACCCACGCACGTTCGAGCCTCACGACTTTTCCCCCATACTGAGCTCCCCTCTTGTTCGTCTTCTCTGTGAATGCACTCGATATTTTTGGCGATATTCATTCTATTGGTCATGTCAGAGGGCTCTTCTGGTTTCAGCTCGCAGCTGCTCCTTGCCCAACAAGCTCGGGCAGCAAAGTTTGAGCGCCATCAAATTGCCTCAGCCCAAGCTGGTGCTTCAACTCAAGCTGTGGCCTTAACTCAAGCTGAGGCGAAAAGTGTGGTGCAGGGTGCTGTTGAGGAGAACAAGAACAACTTTCTGAAGCGCCCTCTCGAGAACATCGAGAAACATAAAGATGATGATGATGATGAAAATGATGACTGTGTGGTTTTTTCGCCTCCCAAGAAGAAGGCGTTTTTTTCCCCCAACACTCCCGACAGCGGTTCTGGTTCTGACTCGGACAGTGTACTTGAGGTTTGGGAGCCGATACCCTCAAGTGAAAGTGCTACCAATGTAAAATCAAGTGGAAGTGCTACCAACTTAAACAGAGGCGATGACTCCAACAACTCCGGCACAACATCTACTGCTCAACGCAAAGAGATGGAGCAGGCCCTGAGGGCCCGCGCAAACCATTTCGCTTCTGCCGAGCGAACGAAGTCAACGGCTTCTCCACTCAACTCTGTGCCTGCAGCGGACCCCACAAGTTTCTCTGTGATCTCTCAGAACCTGTGGTTTGATGAAAATTGTCAGCCAGAGCGGATGAAATCGGTTGTCAAAGATGTGGTCACACCCTATTCCCCAAACGTTTTGATGATGCAGGAGTTGACTGACGATCTGCGGGCCCACCTCTTTCCTCTATTATCGTGTAAAGGTTACCGCTGCTTTGAGCAGAACTCGAGTGCTCCCTATCGTGTCGCTCTCGCGATCAAGACGAGCGGAGATGCTGCGGTGGAGAAATCGGGCACTCGACCGTTCAGCAGTACTAATCAGGGGAGGGGTTTGGTTTTTGCAATCCTCAAGCATCCGAGTGGGAATGAGACTTTGGTCTGCACAGCTCACCTGGAATCCTATGTAGGTAAAGAGATGGAAAAGTACAATGCTCAGGTAAGTTGGGATTTTACTGGGAGAGACGGCGAACAGGCAGCCCCGCTTGTATCTCACTCAAACAAAATGACAATAAAAATAAAAACGCTTCCAGATCCGCGCCTCTCAGGTCTTAGAGACGATGGCATTCACGACGAGGTTACGTCGTGATCGCCCTTCCATAAAGAATATCATTTTCGGTGGTGACTGCAACTGGGACGACACAAAAACTCCGCGTCGGAAGGCTGAGAGCCTGGTAGACACAAACATGGCCGACCTCTGTCGCACTGATTTTGCGACCTGGAGCGACGTGTGGCTTTCCAAGCATCCACATAATGACAAGAATTCGGACGACGATCTAGGTTACACTTACGATCCAAAGAAGAACGAAATGTTGAGCAGCAAAAGCAGTTTGCGACGACGGTTCGATAGAATATTAGTAGACGTCACCAATACTTTATCTCTGGACGACGTGAAAATCATCATCCCACCTATAATCGAGGGTGCACGGCGTCCTATCACTGGCTATAAATCCCATGTCGTGAGCAGATATCTGCCGTGCATCGCGAGTGACCACTTCGGCTTGATGGCGAGTTTCAAGTTTTGAAAAACTTCATCAGTAGTTAAATAACGAGAAAACGCCAGCAGCGAACAGATGGTTGGTAGACGAAGCAATTTATTTATTTCCTAAAACTTAATTTTCTTGGCAGCCCGTGGTAGACGAAGCAATTTATTTATTTCCTAAAACTTAATTTTCTTGGCAGCCCGAATTATCTCGACGCTTTCGAAAGATTCTTTGTTGTCCACAGCTGCATCAAAGCCAGCCTTTACGTAGTCAAAGTCCTCCTCAGAGAAGAAGCTCAAGGTGAGGCTCTTCGTGAAAGCTTTGAATTTCGCATTTTTGAAATGCAAAATTAGCCCCTTGCTCGAGGAGTTGGAGGGGTTTGTCTTAGTTTCGACTTCCTCCAAATCAAGTAGCGCCAAGGGATCGTTTCTCTTCACAGGTTTGTTCTTGTTCCCGACATCTGTGAATTCTTTCTTGATGAAGGCATCAAATTCTCCCTTGGTCTGAAAGTCCGCCTCCATCAGACGCCGGTAATAAACAAAACTCGCCGTGTTACTGTCGCAGAACAAAACTGTGACAGTGCGTTGGATATTGAATGTGAGAAATGTCTTGCTTGTGTGTTGAGGTGTTCGTGGGGGGCGGGGGCAGAGTGTTCACTCACCTAGTGGTCGTGTTTTTCCTTTTGTATCTGTCTTCTTAACAATGAAGCCGGCCTGTAAGTGCGAGAGAAAGAAGTTCAGCTTTTCTTCAAGTGGTACAGTCGGCATCAACGGTGGGTACTTATGGGCTGAAGCGGGTGTTAATGCAGGTGAGACGACGCGAGTTGATTTGGTAGGTGTGGGGGTCACTGGAATCTTATTCACGTCAATTGAAGTGTCAGTGTGTGATGTGGTACTTTCACTGACGAGATCGGCAGACGATGATGTATCTAAAGAAAGCTCGTCAGAGCTGCTCTTCACCTGGAGGTTATTGAGGTTGTTCTCAAGCTCCAGAAATGACCCCAGCGGACCGTCCAAAGCGTGCGAAGAGGAGGTGCTTTGATCGAGCACGTTCTTCAAATACTCGTTGAAATAGGTGCGGCGCTTGTCTTTTGTCCTCTTGCTGTTAAACATTTTTTTGCTTGGGAATTTCGTTACGGACTTGGGTTCGCTGTTGGTGTTGGCGGAAAAAATAACAGGGGAGAGTTCATCCTGTGTGTGGGTATAACAAATGTTGGTGAGTCAGTGCATATACCTTTTGTAAATGAGTAATCAATTGCGGGGGAATACTACTGCAGTACCACTTCCGGGGGACTACTACTGCGAGTACCACTCACCCGTAAGGTTCTGAACTGGTTGTACCTCCTAGAGACACTGTAGGCAGTCTGAGAGTCTCCAGTGCGGCACTTTATTTTGACTTCATACATGCAGATGTTTTGCTTGGTCTCAGTCCAAGAGGAGACCTCGCATGTGATGAAGGTGGAGATCGTGTCAGTTGAGTCGTCTCGGACGAAATTTAGGACTGGCATTGCGTTTTGTGAGGTGTGTGTGAGATGGGAGGATGTAAAGAGATGATTTTGTTTGTAGCTATCAGTGAGCACAATTGGATGCGTCCTGACGATCTTTTAATGCAAAATCTGTAACGACTGTTGCGAGGAGCTACGTTTGGGGGGCTTGAATTTTTTGTTTTTTTGTTTTTTTCTATGATGATGGAGAATCACCTCGGCCACTGCCAACAGAATCAAAATTAAGTTAGTCAAGATTTTCTCGTAACTCTCGTTGTGGAAGATCGTGGTTTGGATTGTTTTTGAACATCTGAAAAGTTTCCTTCGTGCAAAATCGTTGAAAGCTTCTTCCCCCCAAGGTTGAAAGGATGAACTACGACATCACAGAAATTGAGAACTTGCTGAAAAATATCAGCGATCTGGGCGCAGATAGTGTGAAAGATGAGAATCTGTCTACATCGGGGGGAATGGTGGATGAGAGGGGACGGAAGTTTGCCTCCGCGGGTATGTTGCTTGGGTCTTCTTCTGATGAGGATGAAACTGATGAGGATGAGAATGATGGAGAGGTTTTTACGAGTAGCGAAGGAAGTGTTTGCAGTGATGATAGCGGTGGTACTGATGGAGATTTTATCGGAATTCATGTCATTGATGATGTCATTAGATCACTAAACCCAGCTCTCAGAGGATCTGATGAAGAGGGGGAAGGAGACGAGAACGATTCTCTCCTCGGTATTCTCAACGAATGTGAAGCCTATGAATATGAGCAGGAAGGCAACGACGGCAAAATCGATGACAGCGACGTCCTATTCACCTACTCCCCTTCCCCTCACAAAAACCTCTCAATGGCCACCGATACCGATACCAGCAAACCTGTTATGAGTCCAAAACTTCGAAAACGTCTTCGCGAAGCCCGCTCAATGACGAAAGAAACCGACAAAAGCAAGTGGAGCACTCGTCTGAATATAAGCCGCGGCAGCGGGGTAAATTATGATGGGTATGGTTCATCGTCTTCGACGGAGGAGGGTTGTACAACAACAACAACAGTGCTATCGTCGCTTGATATGGATTTGGATAGGACGAGTATTTTCGGGCCTGTGGACCGGCGGAAGAAGGGAAACAAAGTTCGGCGGAAGAGGGCGAAAGATCGACCGCTGCCGAGGGTTGCGGGGATTGAAAATTATTATAATACCAGTCATAATAATTATCGGAGGAGATTGATTGGAGGGGAGGGGGGTAATAATAATGAAAATGGCGGAGGAGGGAACGACGAGAATCCTAGCGGTGGGAACAACAAGGAGGATAAAGACAACTGTAGCAATAATGACAGTGACAAGTTGGTGGAGAGCTTGAAGATGCGATACCTCGGTGCGCGGAGAGGGATCAAGAGGTTAATGGAGATCAAGAAGGAATTAGAAAAAGAGATTGAGAGTGTGAAGGAAGCGAACCAAGAATCTCTTCTCTCACGCTCGGCCGTGTCACAGGTACTGTCACTGCCTCCGCCTCCGTCAACCTCCTCCGTCGTCAAAAAACAACCTGCAACAAAACCCGCCGCCAGTGCCGTCGAAAACAAGAGCAATAACACGACTATGCTCCTCCTCAAGTCCGATATCGACTCACTTCGAGAGCAGGTTGCTCATCAGAATAGGAAGATTGTCTCTTGCGTCTCCACGGAACGATCGCTAACTCAATCAACGCGGGAGATTTACGACGGCCCTGGCGGTGTGAGGTCGCTGCAGAAGGCGCTGTCCGAGTACCGTTCTCAAATCGATAGAATGAGAGATGTTGAGAAGGTTCGGGGGGAGAGGCTGAGACTCGGGAGAGAATTGGGGAGGATGAGGAGGGAGAGAGAGGAGAGGGAAGAGAAGGAGAAGGAACTGGAGGGAGGGAAGAAAAGAAAGTTTTCCTCTCCTTCATCATCATCTCCTGGTCCATTCTCGTCGACTTCTTCCAGTGGGAATCCCTTTAACTCCTCGTCATTTCAACCCTCCTCGGCACCCTTTGGTTCTCCTCCCGTCCTCGCGGGTGGTGGAAATCCTTCATCTGATCCTCAGGCGGAAATTGTCAAAGCTTTGAGGTCGGAGAATGCATCCCTGCACTCCGTGATAAAGGATCTGCGTCGACAGATTGATGACATTGTCACAAACAACAAAAACAACATAAAAAACAACAACAATCAACAAAATCCTTTCCCCCCCTCCCCCTCCCCGCACTCCTCCCAATCTCAACTCGAAAACTCCGAACTCCAGATAAAGAATCGCGTCCTCCTCCAGAAGCTCTCCCAATACCGTTCCATGTCCAGCCGTCTTAAGGCGCGGGATATGGAGGTGGGGGATCTACGCCGGACTGTAGCGGAACTCGAGAAGGAGGTGACGGAGGAACGGGAACGGGGACGACGGACGACAATGAATGGCAGCAACAACTACAACACGAGTAATGGCCCATACGATGACAACAACACAACCAACATTAACAACATCAACAACGCGGAGAGACTTCAGGACTCCTCACACTCCGACGTCAAGAGGGCTTTGGACGAGCTATTAGTTGTCCTTGGTAACAATGACAACGCGGGTGGGAGTGGGGGTGGTGGTGTAAGGGGAGATTTGGGTGAGGTGGATGGGGATATCTCCCCGTCGATGGTTTGCAGGCTTCATCTAATCCCTGCTGCTCGAAAGATTCGGAGGGCGCTCACAGTATCCCTCGGTACGATATCTGTTATGTCTGCGGAGAGTAGGGTACGGGATCAGCAGGCGGAGAGGGAGCGGGAAGAGAGAGAAAGGATGAATACGGAAATCAAGGTGGAGAAGAGGGAGAGGAAGATTGCGGAGGAGAGAATGGGGAGAGGGGAGATTGTCAGAGAGGAGCTGGAGAGGAAGGTTGAATTCCTTGAGAAAGTCGTTGAGACGCTCGATAACGCCAAGACAGGAGGAGTAGGTTCCTCGGGCGGTGTCGTCGTACCTCCGGATCCTACAACTCCGTCCCTCCACTCGGAAATATCTGGCAGAGACGCCCTCATCGCCACCCTCGAGTCCAAGCTGTCCAACTCCCTCGGCACGATCCTGAAGATAAAGGAGGCGCTCGAAAGGGAGAAGGCGAGCAGATCACGCGCCGATGATAAGGTCAGGGAATTGGAGAGGCTCAGTGGGAGCGGGGGACACGACCCGAGATTCACCAGGGTGCTGAGGTTTTGTGGAGGGGTTGGGGGAGGGGATGATGGTGGTGATGAGGATGAGGAGGATGATGATGATGACAATGTTGACGATATCTACGGGGATCTTCAATGCGATAATAATAATCTCCCAACCTCCTTTTCTACAACTCTGTCCTCTCTACAAGACTCCAAGAAGGAGATGGAGAAAGAGAAGGAGAAGAAGAAGAAGAAGAAGGACTCGGCCACAACCTCCAGCTCCAACTCCAAACTCCTCCCCCCCCGAACCCCTTTCGAGCTCAGGCTCGTACAGCACTGGTCAGACAAGGTCGACGACGAGAGGGACAAACGACGAGCCGTGGAGAAGGAGCTCAGACGGGCGAGGCGGGAGCTCGAAAAACAAGGGGGGCAGGGTGGTGGGGGTGGGGGTGGGGGCGGTGCCGCAGGTGTCGACGGGCGGCAGTTCGCGACGCCTTTGAAATCTTCTTCTTCTTCTAATTCGGCGTTGGGTTTGCCACCGGCCACCCCGTCGACTGACGCCAAGTTGCAGAAGGACTACAAGAAGCGTTACGAGGCCGTGACGGTCCAGTTTCAGGCCCTAGTGCAAAAGTACATCGAGATCGTTTACAGCCTTACCGGGTGGAAGATAAGTCTCTCCGGGGAGATACAGTCAGGGGGTACCAAGGGGAAGGTCAAGGCAAGGAATGTCTACGCCGAAAGGGAGGGGGACTTCGTGCTCTTCCTGTACGAGAGCGAGGGGCTGAACCTCGTAGAGAGCGACTTTGTAAACGAGCTGCAGGAGGAAGATATGGCGTATTTGAATCAAGCGGGGAGCATACCCGGGTTTATGAGCAATTTGACCATGAGGTTGATGGAGGCAAATACTATTATGTGAGCGGGGGTTCTGGGGGCCTTCATCACGCTCGTTGCCGTTGCCGCGATTCAAGGCCGAGGCCGCGAGGCAGTGACCGTCAAGGTATGGGCCAAGTTTTGAAGCAACAAACGACCCCTCTTGGCTAATTCCTTAGTGACGCGAATAGATTAATTTTTAGGATGTACGAACGGTTTTTCGAGACGAAATGTTTCTACTATCCACTTTAACAACACCTGCTACAATGCAACCCTGACATAATCGCGTAAATACTCCACAGTCATTTCATCAATATTTGCTGAATAGCCCGACAATCCATTTGCCTCACCGTTACCCTTCTTTGGATAATTACGAATGACTTTCTCAGCTGTCATCACGTCGATCGAACGAGGGTTAATCAGAAGGTCGTATAACGCAAGCGTCTCCAAGGAGCTGACATAGTGAAACGAAACGACGTTTGGAGAGCTCGTGTCCGTGTATGGCGCACCAACGACTACATTACCGTTCACACTCGTTTTTTTCATCACGTACCACTGGTCAAAATCGCCATTGGCGATTCGGCCCGGCGGATAAACGTGGAACCTATCCCCACCTTTCTCACCAAATTCAGGCGGAACATCAATGTCGTTCTGGAGAATCTTAGCGAATAACAAACCAGGATTCCCTTGCTCAAACGAACTCGGCTTGAGATCATCTATGCCTTCGTTGAAACGGCGCATTGTACTTGGGCTGGTTATCAATCCCGACGCGCCTGATGCGAAGAGAATATTCCGCCCTCCCTCTCGCATCAAGTTTCCATGGTAAACAGAGGAGGACGAGGGAGGAGGGAGGATACCAGCGCTGTTGGAGATGATTCGTTTTAGATTTGAGGGAATCACAAATGTGTGGTCGTTACACAAGTAGATGTAAGGGGGATTTTCACCGGCGTAGGTCTCAGCAATGGCCTTAAAAAAACTCTTAAAGACATCAAGCGGCTTCGCACCTTCGATGCCCACGAGATCCTCTAGGAAAAGAGGGCGGATTCTACTACCTGGCCCCAGGTTTCCAAAAGAGGCCAGTTCAGATGGTGACGACGTTACTACGACCACTTCATCAAAGTGTCGACCCCATGTTTTAGATATTGCCGCCAAGCGTTCAACCCGGAGACTGGGATTTACCACGGAGGGCTGGATTACAACAACAATACCTGGCGGGCTTCCATTGAGAACAGGAAAAGACTTGGTAACAAAGTGCAAAGAGAAGAAATTTATAACCCCTCCCAAGAGTACTAGGAGAATTAACAGGGGAAGAGGACGACACAATCTCGCCATCGCCTTCCTCGCTCTCCCTATATCAGTTATTGTCGTCTAGATAGGACAACATTACATTGCGGACGATAAAGAGAGTTTTGTTGTTGATGTTGTGATCCAAAACCTCCTTTTTTTTGGACACAGGCAGCTAAAACACCTTTAGTCCCTTATCTCTTCAAATACTTATCGCGATATTAAATTAATCAGCGGGATCACTCGAGTATACCAACCTCTAACACTGGATAAAATATTGTAATTTTCG
>ENA-OWPI01004425-OWPI01004425.1-marine-metagenome-genome-assembly--contig:-NODE-4425-length-11252-cov-3.147472_pt1 | contig 11252 bp, 6 predicted proteins | sample MGYA00238138_ERZ651775 | MGnify/ENA primary metagenome ERZ651775 (study PRJEB26906, sample SAMN06265043) | marine metagenome | isolation source: Helgoland LTER site | place: Germany:Helgoland, sampling...
CTTACAATACAATCGAGTTGAAATCTCACAAGAAGACGCTACAGGCGGACTCCGGGAAGAAGAAAAAAGCCCAACGGGCCGAAGCCAAAAGAAAACACGAAATATCGAAGAAAGGCTTCTCTTTCAAGGGAGCTGGAATGATATGAGAGCTAAAGAGAAGATTTTATTTTAGTGTCTGGCCAAAATGGTGCCCTCTCTCAAATTTCACCTGCTCTTTAGTTAATTTTTTTCGTTATTCCTTAAACTAGCCCGTCCTCGTGAAGCCACTTCGCAGCCTGCTTGGCGTAGTAGGTTAGAATAATGTCTGCACCTGCCCGCTTAAAACATGTCAGAGTTTCGAGTACCACATCACGTTCATCTAGCCAACCGTTTGCCACCGCGGCTTTCAGCATGCTGTACTCTCCACTAACATGGTATGCGGCGATAGGAAGGTCACTGTTGTCTTTCAGAAGCTTGATTATATCCAGATATGGCATTCCTGGCTTAACCATGAGCATGTCTGCACCCTCGGAGGCGTCAAGAGCTGCCTCCAGCAATGCCTCGCGACTATTAGCAGGATTTTGCTGGTACGTCTTCTTGTCTCCAAATCCTGGGTGGGAGTCCAGAGCGTCGCGGAATGGGCCGTAGTAGGCAGACGCATACTTAGCGGTATAAGACAGGATGCTGACGTCCGTGAATCCCTCGGAGTCAAGGGCATCACGAATCGCTCCCACCCTCCCGTCCATCATATCACTTGGCGCAACAATATCTGCCCCAGCCCTCGCCTGGCAGACAACCTGCTTACAAAGTTGGTTGATGGTTACGTCATTCAGGATCTTACCGTCTTCGACAACCCCGTCGTGGCCTTGGTTGCTAAAAATCGCCGAAATTGTCAGCAAACTGATGGCCAAATGAAAAAAAAGAAGAAGAAGCTGTAAAAAAATGCGCCCTCTGCTCACCTGTAAGGGTCCAGAGCAACGTCAGTAATAACCGTCACCTCCGGAAATTTCTCCTTGATCATTCTAATTGCACGGGGAACAATTCCCTCCGGATTATAGGCCTCAACCCCGTAGTTGGTCTTCAGTTCATCTGGAACCTTGGGGAAGAGCACAAAACTCATCACACCATACTTGACGGATTCCTCAATCTCCTCCATCATGTGGGCCAGAGAGTGCCGCTCGCAACCAGGCATCGACTCGATGGGCTGGCAGAAGTCCTCATCGTGGATGAAAAGAGGGTAGATGAAATCGCTAGGGGTGACGACAGTCTCCCTCACCATGTTCCTCATCGCAGCTGATTTCCTATTTCTTCGAGGTCGGACGCGCTGATCCACCAATAGACCACCCTTATTATTTTTGGTCAACGCTGCCAGTGGACCAGAAGCGGGATCAAAATCATAGTCAGATAGAGGGGATGAGGAAAGTAACGAGGTGTGCACATTGTGAGAGGATATTGTCCACCTTACGCTAAGTGAAGCCGGTAAACCGAGGGTGGAAAAGCCCATCGTGCTATCGGTAAGCAGTATTAGGGTTAGTATTATCGACTTCATTGTTTAAAGTGGACGTAGGAATAAAAATTGCAAGAGAGAGAGGGTCAAATTGTGAAGCGACCCAGAGTTACACATAAAACTTCGACCATTCGCAGAAATTCACTGGTGTATAGTCCTCTTTCTTTCTTCGCAGAAGATATCAAAGGATATAAAAATAAATCCCAAAGGCACCCAAAAGGTCCCTCCCCAACAAGATGCGGGCTCTCCTATTCCTCTCGTCCCTTCCCTGCCTCACTTACTCTGCCACTACCCACCGTTCTACTTATACCCTCTCCGACACAATAAACACAAAGACCTTCAATGACGATCTCCGCAGCTTCTCTTCAGAAATTGGCATTCCAATTTCTGAACTTTTTCCCCTCTTCTCTCCGTCTCCCAATTCCGAGACCCCCTCCCCAATTGCCGACGATGCCGCGGCCGCAGCCAGATGGATGATCGCGAACAACGAGTGGGACTATCTTTCCGATTGCTTGGAGATTACGCGTGACTTGCTTGAGTTTTACGTTGGGGATGGGGATGTTTCGCAGTATTTGAGGAGCGATGGAGATCAATTTATTGCCCCATCTTCAGCATCCTCCTCGTCCTCGTCCTCGTCCTCGTCCTCGTCTTCGTCGTCAACGACAAACCCAACACCCCTGACCCACTCTGACCTTCTCTACCTGATTAGCTCTCCCTCTCTCCCTCTCCCTCTTGCTCATTCTTCCCTGCACTTGCTGGGTCTAGTGAATGAGTTTGGCGTATCATCGTGGAGAATTGAAGTCAACGAAAGGAAGGCAGCGAGTTTCTACGTTGCCTGTGCCGCGCTGGGTGGAGGGGACTGCATGGGGAGAGTAGGTTTGTTTCTGGAGACGAGAGGTCGCTTTGACGACAGCTTTGATGAGGACGAAGTGTCGACATCGTCTTTAACTGAGGAGCCGCCGTCAACGACAGCTTCATCAACAGCAGCTTCATCAACAGTAGCTTCATCAACAGCAGCTTCATCAACAGTAGCTTCATCAGCAGCACCAACAACAAACTTGCCCGCTAGACTGCCGACAACGCAAATGACAACACAAGCAGCTTCAACACCAATGACAATACTTTCCCACTACTTCTCCTCTTTGCCCTCCTCCACCTCCTCCTCTTCCTCTCCGTCTCCTTCCTACTCCCCTCTCCTCCTTGCCCACAAATACATAACAGGCTTGACTGTTCCTCAGTCGTGCCAGACGGCACTTGCTCTTTACGAGATCTCCTCCAACCTTTCCATCGACTCCCTGGAGCTCACCACGCACTCTGGCAAGTTCTCCCACCCCTCAGCACACAACCGTCTCCTCTCCAGCTATGCCTCCCGCTCGACCCATCACAACGACGCCCACGACGAGAGGAAAGAGACACTGGAATACTGGAGGTTTAGGGCCGGGGAGGGGGACAAGAATGCGGCCTACAACCTCGGGAATCACTATGCCAGAGGGGCCAGGGGTGTGGAGCAGGACCTCGACAAGGCCGTAGAGTACCTTACCATTGGAGCGGAAAATGGGAGCAGGGGCGCTGCAGGTATGTTGGGGATGATATATTTACTTGCCCCATCGGAATCTGCTTCATTGGAATCATCCTCGACGATAAAATACGACCCAGTCCTCGCCGCCAAGTACTTTCGCCAGGGGGCCCCCGAGGGAATCTCCTGTCGCAAAGAGAATCAATGTGACGCAAATTCCCTCAATGGTCAAGCTCTCCTCCTCCTCTGGGGAATTAATCTCAAGGACGGGAAGGAAAACCAATACCTCATGTACGAGACGGACTTAGCGGCCAAGCAGAGGAAACTCGAGCAGGTCAAGAAGCTATTGAGGATGGCGGGGGATGGGGGCTCTCCTGACGGATATTATCACCTCGGACTCTTCTACAGTGGCTGGATGCAGGATGCTCACCTGCAGAATCTCGAAGGTGCCGATTTGACTGATTCAGCGACTTTGGCATCCCTAGCGCGCAAAAACTTGCTCCCCACCCACAAGGACTACGAGGTGGCCTTTTCTTTCCTTTCGAAGGCTGCTCAGCAGGGACATGTTCCCGCGATGCACAGAGTAGGCTTAATGTATAAGAAGGGTATTGGTGTGAAATCGAACTGCGAGGCCGCTGTGACTGCCTTCAAGTACGTCGCTGAACGCGGTCTCACGCCCTCTTCTCTTACCAAACAGGCCTACAGCCTCTTCAAGGAAGGGGACTACTTGGCATCTCTCAACAAGTACATTCGCGCCGCGGAGCTCGGGATTGACTCCGCCATGGCAAATGCCGCGTTTCTTCTTGAGCGAGGTCACTGTGGAAACAGAGACCCGGTCGAGTGCGCAAAGCTCGCGCTCCGTTACTTCAAGGGGGCTGCCCGGCAGGGGAACGCTGACGCCTGCATCAAGGTCGGGGATTTTATGTATTATAGAGTCATCGAAAGCGCAGGACGAGATGCGGGCTACGCCGACGATGCCAGTGACGCCGAAATACAGGGGTCGTACGAGATGGCGGCAGAGTATTATAAGAAGGCCGTCGACCTCAACATGCCGCGCGCTATGTACAATCTTGGTTATTTGTACCAGTGGGGTTTGGGTGTCAAGAGAGATTTCCCCCTTGCGAAGCGATACTACGATATGGCGCGGGAGCATTCTCCGGACGCAAGTGTTCCAATAACCTTTGCGCTCATTGGACTAAAATTGCACGAAAATGTTCTGAAACTGCTCGACTATTTTGCTGGTGATGGTCCACTCATTGACCAGGCTGGGGAAAAGGCTTCGATCAAGAAAGAGATTAAGGAGAGTTTAAGGGCTGAAAGGGAAAGGGAAAAAGCGACGAAGGAGGAAAATCTAAGAGCTAAAAGGGAGAAAATAAAGAAAGAAAAGAAGAAGGCGAGGGAGCGAGAACGCGAGGCCAAGAACAAGGCCAAGTTGAAGAAGCAAAACAAGAAAAATAACAAACACAAGAATAAGCGTGGCGTCACCGTCGCCTTAATTGCCCCTATTGTCGTCCGCCATATCCTAGATACCGACACATTGATGATTTGCATCCTCTTGGGTTGCATGTACCTCGTCATGAAGTACAGAAAGGTTCGTGAGCGCATAAAGAGGGTACAAGACGAACGAGAGCGGCTTGAGAGGGAGGAGCAGCTTGAAGAAGAGAAGAGGGAGGGCGTCCAAGAAGAATTACAAGGACAGTAGCATTAAAAAGCCAGCTAGCCGTTTGCGCTTACAAATTATTTATTCATCTGTGGGCGGTGCTCGATATAACTTTCACTGGAGCAGTAAGGAACCAACTTTGTGGCCCATCCTTTCTCTCCCCATTTCCGGCCTCACCAATAATATTTTATCGAAGTAGTGCATAAATGAATTTTTTCGTCTAGCACCTCTCCCCAAACTTTCCACTACTCCTGCTTCCGCGTAGAATGTGTCGCTATTCTTCTTCTCCTGATGAGCTATCGCCCTCAGGAAAGGTAAGTAGTCCAGGACGAATCGATTATCAAGCACACGGACGAGACTTAAAATGCAGTCACCATTAATTGGATTGCAGTTGTTCATATAGTCCTCATTCGACTTCTTGTTATGGTCGAAGTGATCTGTTAAGCCGAACGCAAATTGCTCACACCTGCACGGCTTTGACCCCCCAAAATGCAAATTAGTGACGGAGTTAACGTATTTCAGCGCTGTTTGGTGGTAGTTCCAACTGATTCTGCCACATAAAAGATCTATATCGCTGCCTAAGCCAACGCTGGCAATTTCTTTCATGGTCGTGGGAAGAAAATCGTCCAATACGGCAGTTGAAAAGTCGTAAAGGAATTCGTCGTTCACCTCGCTGCTAAAGTCCAACAAATTCAAGTTGGGGTTGTCTTCGTAGTTCACTGTGTTGCCCGCGTCATCAAATTCCTCGTCGTCTTCGATCAAATTACTGCTGTTCTTGGAATTATTGTTGAAATTGTTGCTTTCTGTGGGGCTGCTGCCGTAGGACAGGTAACGGTCGAATCTTCTCATCCAGGCTCCGCTTAATATCCGCTTGTCTGTCCTTGAATTGTGGTTGGTCACGAAGGTGTTGGGAGAGCCGTAGTACGATGAGAGGGAAGACTCGAAGATCTTTTCACTCGTTGGTCGCGTCTTCGTCTTCTTCAGTTTATTAATATCATCAGAGGAACTCTTACGATTAGGAAAATCGACCAAATTGTCATCATTGATCTCGTCACCAAACCCAGGCACATCTCCAGCGAGGCGCGGAATGGCGTTACACTTTGTCTGAGACTCAAAAAGCGCGACGAAAGAATTAATATCTGATTGTGCAGCGAGTTTTTTGAGACTCTCAAGCTCGCCTTTGTGTTTCTGCCCGTCGAATGAATTAGTTACCGTGAATTTTATTTTCGGTTTGGGTGTGGCCGGTGTTCTTTGGATGTTATTTACACTGCCGCTGGTGCCACAGTGGTCGTTGTCGTCCTCGTTGTCCTCCTCCTCATCCTCGTCTTCGTCTTCGTCCGCAATAGTACGGCGCTTGACGGGAGTTTTCTTAGTACCTTCGTCGTTACTATCGTCGTCATCGCAGAAATCCTGGATGTCATCGACCTCAAAATCATCCATGTCGCTGCTATTATAATCCTCGTCATCATTATCGTTAACGTTATTGTCGCTGCTGTTTACTGCTTTCCTCCCAAAACGCTTCCGTAGCAAATCACTTTTCGCCCTCTTCTTCTTACGCCGAATGTCCAACAAACTCCCGATCCCACCTGGGTGTTCAGGCCAAACATACTCGAAAATCGAGGCAGAGGACAAGGCAGTTTTGTGGTCGTCCGAGGAGAAAACTAGGGTTTTTCCAAGAGTGACCATGACAACCACTTCGCAAAATTTAGTCGAGACGACGGAATCATAGGTTTCTTCGAAAACCCCAGATTCATTGACACCTGGTAGGTTTACAGTGGGCGGACTTGTGCATGTCAGAGTGTTGTCGTCGTGTACGACAACATTGCTGGCACGGACACCGTTAATCGTAACGCGGGTCTGCGTGTTCTTGTTGATCACAAGGTCGTTCGGGTAGAGAAAGCCAGCTCCTGAAATCGTAATGGTAGTGCCTCCAGCGTGTGGTCCAGAATTGGGAGAAAGGGAATAGATCATCACAGGAGTATCGGTTGATGTATCGATTGATGCGCTCTGTAGTCCCTGTAGGTCTTTGGACTCTTTTGGCTTTTGTGTTCGCGGTTTTGCGGGGGAGAGACACTCCAGGATCGACTTACTTTTCGTCAGCTTGGTGGGGCTGGCGAACAAAAAGGTGGCTGTGGTAGCATCAGCGTTTGGATTGTGCTTTTGCCATGCTGCAAGCACCTGGTACTCGTTTAAGATCCGCCTCATGTCGCAGGACAGTAAACGACAAACAGTCTTAACCTCACTGAAATTGGCAATGACCTTCTTGGAGTGCAGCACGTTACAAATTTTGTAAGCGGCCTCAGAAACTGAGGGACGATATGTGTACCCAAACTCACATTTCTCCTTGTAATTTTGCAAAGGCTTCGGAATTTCAGTGCAAGTCATGACGATTGGACACTTGCTCCTCTTCGCCAGCGCCTTCGCGCTCAGCCAAAAACCGGAGTCACCATGTTGGTCAAACACATTGTCCACTTCGTCCAAGAGAATGATCGACATTGGCGTTGAAGGCGTCTTCCGCTTCTTGTCGTCTTCGTCTGCATCATCTTGATCATAAATTGAGAGGTCAAGGCTCATGGATTGCGTCGCCTCCTCGATGCGCTTTTTCAAGGTTGTAAACCCCCTGTCTACGCTCGTATTGACCTCTAGCAGTTTCGCGGAAAGGTTGCTTGTTAGCGCATAGACCATGGAGGTCTTTCCCGTGCCTGGAGGGCCACACAGGACAAAGACGTTGCTCATCAAATGCTCCTCTTCTTCGCTATCAGCAGCGAAGAATTCATCACGTTTACTCCTTTTCGTTTTCTTTCTGGGTTCCTTGCAGCGAAGTGAATCGATGTGCACTTTTTGCCAGTATTTCAGAAAGTTTTTTAACTGTATTGAGGTCTCTTTCGTAGCCTCGCCAGAGAGATCGTCAGGAATCATGATGGGAGCAAACTGCGAGTTCCAGGGCTCGCAAGAAAGAGACAAGTTTTTGGACCTTTTGTGGTGGCGACGGAGGTCAGATTCGCTCTGGACATTGATCTGTGCGTCATTCAAGGAGTCGGTGTTTACTTTCAGGTAATCGACAGACAAGGCTAAATAGTCGTCGGGTTTTGAGGGAAATGGGGAGGGGAAGAGTGTTGATGTTGATGTTGATGTTGATGTTGGCTTGCTGGCGGTTTTCCAATCAGGGAGGAGAGAGATGGGGGTCGAAGACGAGATAGGGGTCGAAGGCGAGATAGGGGTCGAAGACGAGATGGGGGCCGAAGATGAGGCCGGGGAAGAGGCAGATGAGGAGGGGAGGGTTTGTTGCGAAGTTGCCAGTAATTTGCCATAAGACGAAGAGCGTGATGACGAGGTCTGCAAAATGTGGGTTGGCACGGGGAAGGAGGGGGCGGGTTTGGCATTTCGTTCCTTTCGCTCCATCTGTTCATCGATTACGTGCGCGGGGGAGGAAGCGGAGGACTTATCGCTGCTAATATTATTCTTTTGTGGCGGCTTGGACTGCTTGAGAAAGAAGGCAGATGGAGCGGCGGAAGACGAAGAACCAGCATTGCGGCGCATCATTTCATCCATTTTTCTCGACTCGAGTTTGCGACGCTCGAGATCTTCCTTCCGCCTAGACTCTGCCGCGAAAGGATCGACCTGGCTCTTCTCTTCCTTGGTAATCATCATGAACTGGTCCTTTCTTTTCGATGCTTTTTTTGTAGGCTTGGAGCACTTCGATTTAGCCTTGGAAGCCTTCCTCTTTTTGCCATTCTTATTATAGTCTTCGTCACTGCATTCCTCCTCACTACATTCCTCCTCACTGCAGTCCTCATCGAATTCCTCACTGTCGCCACAATATTTTTTATCCATCAAATCTCTTTGGCTCTTTTTGTTGCCCTTCTTGTTCTTGGCGCCGTTCTTGTCGTTGTTGTTCTTGCTGCTGCTAATGCTGTCAGATACAGGTTTCGAAGAAAATATTGCAGTAAATGCCTTAACAGCGTTTTTGTCGTGTACCTTGGGTTTTGACTTCATTGCCGGGGTTGAGACAGCAGTTTGCTTCCTGGCAGCAGACTTAGTTTGCTTCTTGGCTGCTGTAGTTTGCTTCTTGGCAGCAGGGGCGGGGACAGGAGTTTGCTTTTTCGCAGCACGTCCAAAAAAGTCAGTCATTGTCACTACTTCCGCCGACTTTTTGTTCTCTTTCTGGCCACATTCAGTCGTCATATCAATCACATCATTACAATCAAGAGAATTTTGGGGGGTAACTGAGGCAGAGGCTGAGGCCTTCTCATCGCCCTTTCCGTTACAAACCTCCTCGTGTCGACAAGCAGCATCAAAATCATCGAACCGGCGGATCTTGCACACATCGCAGAGCCATCGAGTTGGCTTTGTCAGAGGTCGCGCCTGAGGCGGGGGGGCGATTTCGGCGCCATTTGCAGAGTTCGTCATTGACGAGTCTACGTTTTCGTTGGGCACGAGGGAGGGAACCTACTTTTTACAAAGTAGGTCTCTGACGAATTATCGGCCCGCGAAATTGACTGTAGAGTCTTTAACAAAAATCCCCCCAGAAAAACCTCCGTGCAAGGATCAGGATCAAGGAACAAACACCAATCTTTAATTATAAATGACGGACCCCCTCCCAGGCGCCACAGAAGAGTTTCTTCAGCAGAGCTCACAGCTTGGCTCAGACCGCCCCCAAATAGGTGCGATTTTCTCTCCACCAGAGGGAGGGTGCGGAGGTTTCGCTCCTCCCCCCTTCAGAATGATTCGCTCAGTATCGTCGAAATGTGGTGGCAGTGAACTAGGAAGCGAGAATGTTTGGGCAGTGGACTGAGAACTATGGCAAAACTCAATTTCCTTTCATTTCTCCTTCAGTGATTGAATGGAAGAATTGTACAGGCAAGGGTTTCTCTGAGTGGTGCGTGATTCCTGCACACAACGACTAACACACTTCACATTCGCACCCCTAACGTCTGTATCACAGCCATTCTCGATTTTGGATCGCAATATTCGCACATCATTGCGCGTCGTGTGCGAGAATTGCACTGCTTCTGCGAGCTTTACAGTTGCTTGGTCAAAATAGATGAACTGAAGAAATCCCCAGTTACCGGTATTATTCTTTCTGGAGGACCGAACAGTGTATACGACGAGGGCGCACCTCACGTTGAGCAAGGAGTTTGGGACTTTATTGAGGAAAATAAGATTCCTGTGCTAGGAATTTGCTATGGGATGCAGGAGCTCGCTCATGTGTTTGGCGGTTGCGTCGCACCTGGTTTGAAGCGTGAGTACGGGAAGGCGATCGTAAAGCCCGTCCCAAACCACAATTGCGCGCTTTTAGAAGGACTTCCCGAAGAGGGCTTTCAGATGTGGATGAGTCACGGTGATAAGCTCCATGCTGTCCCTGAGGGCTTCACTGCTGTTGCTGGCACTGACAACGCTGAATTCGTTATGATGCAGAATGCCGGGAAGAAGCAGTATGGGCTGCAATTCCACCCCGAGGTGACGCACAGCATCGGTGGGACCACTATGCTTGGCAACTTCGTCCTGAAAATCTGCGGCGCCAAGCCTGACTGGATCATGACTGACTACGCCGAGGAATTCATCAAGAGCGTTCGGGCTCAGGTTGGACCCGATGGCCACGTCGTTGGGGCCGTCAGCGGTGGTGTCGACAGCACTGTTGCCGCCGTTTTGATGCAGAAGGCAATTGGAGACAGGTTCCACGCCGTTATGGTTGATAACGGCTGTCTTAGGAAGGTGAGAGCTAGAGAGCAAAGAAAAACGCCGAAAAACGCCACACGCCACAACAGACACTAACAAACATCATGCACAGGATGAAGCTAAAAACGTCCTAAAACGTCTACGTGACGACTGCGGCATTAACCTCAAGTGCGTTGACGCTTCATCCCTTTTCCTGGGTAAGCTTGCGGGAGTGACGGACCCCGAGAAGAAGCGCAAGATTATTGGGGGCACTTTCATCGAGATTTTTGAGGAAGAATCCCGCCGCATCATTGCCGAGGAAGGAAAGTGCGACTACCTCCTCCAGGGAACCCTTTATCCGGATGTGATCGAGTCAATCAGTTACAAGGGCCCCTCTGCGACCATCAAGACCCACCACAACGTTGGTGGCCTCCCCGCTGACATGAAGCTGAAGCTCATCGAGCCCCTCAGAGAACTCTTCAAGGATGAGGTGCGGGAGCTCGGGATAGCCCTCGGAATCGAGGAGAAGTCCGTCTGGAGGCACCCATTCCCCGGACCGGGGCTTGCCATAAGAATCCTGGGCGAGGTTACTGCCGAGAGGGTCGCAACACTCCAGCATGCCGATGCAATTATGATCGAGGAGCTCTGGAACCACGGAATCTACAGGGAGATTGGCCAGGCATTTGTCGTTCTTTTGCCAGTGAAGACAGTCGGTGTTATGGGAGACGGGAGGACCTATGAGAACTGCTGCTCCATCAGATGTGTGCAAACGACCGACTTCATGACCGCTGACTTTTACCACATGCCCCACGAGATCCTCGGAAAGATGAGCAACAGGATTATCAATGAGGTCAAGGGACTTAACAGGGTGTGCTATGATATTAGTAGCAAGCCTCCTGCTACTATCGAATGGGAATAATTTCTAGGGGTGG